>Ga0209169_10000720_pt1 | contig 20273 bp, 14 predicted proteins | sample HubBroMetageWRM4_FD_188346 | JGI IMG/M metagenome (GOLD analysis project Ga0209169, IMG submission 188346) | Warmed soil microbial communities from the Hubbard Brook experimental Forest, New Hampshire - Hubbard Brook CCASE Soil Metagenome WRM 4... | ecosystem: Environmental > Terrestrial > Soil...
GGAGGGTTTATTGCATCGCCGCCGCCGCACTTGTACAGGCAGCGACCACGACGATCAGGAGAGCTATCAGGACGGCAACGCCGCCACTCAACAGAACGATTTCGCTCAGCAGATCAGCTTTCATCAGGTCGTCTCTTCTCATTGTTTCGTTGGCGCGCATGTACCCTCCTCTTTCTCTTTTCTCTTTGCTGCTTTGCTGGCGTTTTAGACGCAAAGAACCGGTACGTGACAGCCGACTACGAGCAATATGACACTCATGTACAGCATCAACCGTACGCATCAGAGACTTGTGATGCGGTACGCTTCTCTCGATTGTGTGGAACCGCACCGGGTCATTTGCACGGAGATTTTGCGGCCCTGATTTGCGGCCCTAAACGGAGGAGGCTTTCGAATGCTTTGGACAATATTTATCATGCTGCTGATTTTGTGGCTCCTGGGATTGGTCAGCTCTTACACGCTGGGTGGCTATATCCACATCCTGATCGTGGTCGCCCTGATTGTTCTGGTCATCAACCTGGTGACTGGCCGGAGAGGCGCAGCTTAAGGCAGCTTAAGGTTGATAGCGGCTACTAAGCGTTGATGGGCTGGAGTAGGAACTGCGCTGGTTCACTTCTTTGCGCTGTTCTTGGGGCTCTCGACATCGTCCTTGCGCCCAAAATCCGTGCCGAAGTGAGGTTCAGACTTTGTGCCGGTAATTTTGACCGGAATTTCCGTTCCTGCGCCATTCTTGCTGAAAAATGGGTCCGCAGGTTTCAGGAGGATCGACTTCCATCCAGTCACCATCTGTGAGAGTTTCGCATCCATGCGCGCTTTGCCATGGAAGTCAAATTGATTTCCGTCCAGGCTGTAGGTGCCGGTCAGATCAACGCGAGTGCCGGGAATGCGGAAGTCCAACTGCGAAAATGAAATGAGACCATCGTCGAGGCCGAACGTGCCGGTCAGGTCAGAGTTTACGTTGTCTGGAATATTGTCTTGCGCCAGCTTTGGTTTGCCCTGGCTTCTCATACTGAGGGCGTCGATTTTTCCCTGAATTTTGTCGTTTGTGAAGTGTGCGCCTGATACCTCAAAGTTGCCTGAAAGCTTCAGGCGATTGGCAACATCGGGCTCGCCAGGCGGCAGGTCGAACTTCGTCTTCAAACGAACTGCGCCGGTCATGATCGGTGGATCCGTGTGGACCGCCAGTTTCAGCAAATCTTCGATCTTTCCTTTCTCAATGACGACATCCAGTTCCACGTGATGTCCCTGGGGGTCTTTTGTGCGGACGACCGAGCCATTTGCCGTGAGCCATGTAGTTAGAAGTTTTGCCTTCACCGGCTGAAGGTATGTGTCTCCGCTGGTTCCGTCCACGATCGCGTGAAAGTCCGTATGCAGCGGCACCTTCCGGCCGCTGGTCGCAACGCGAAAATCTGGAGTGTCGGTCGCGCCATCCACAACAATCTTGTCAAGAATGCCGGCGTACTTCCCGGTGGACGACAGGATCCCGCCAATGCCCTTGATCGTGCCTAAATCCGCATGGTTGAAGGAATAAGTCCCGCTCACCGGAGTGTCACGAGGACTGTCTGCCTGCCAAGGCCCAAACGATCCGCTGGATAAAACATTCCCTACCGGCTTGGGGTTGGTCAGGTTCGCGTCGAAATGCAGGGGCAAACCGGGACCAATCGTCGTCATCTTTAAGCTCTCAATATCAAATTCCAGGGGCAGCTTGCCGGGCTTCAGAGTGTTGATGATCAGTTGTGCGTTGTCACAGACGAACCGATCAACCACAATCTTGATCTTCCCTTCCTTGGGCGCCATCCTGTTCATCTCATCGCGGTGTTCTCTGGGTGGCAAATTCAATTGCAATCCTCTAACGTACACCGTGTCGACACGCATGGGAGTGCGCAGAAAAGCCCGAATGCCCATACGAAACTGGAATTCCGCAACATTGATGATCGGCTGAATTCCAGGCTCGTGGTTATTCGGGTCTGTGTCTCCAAAGATCCTCAACCCATCGCCCGAAACCTGGAGTCCCTTGAGCAACGAGACGTGAAATGCATCCAGCTCAACTTTGCTTTTGAACCTGGTGGATAAGGTCTCAATCACGGCAACGCGAAGGATCGGCTCAGCACGCGAAATCGCTATGCTCGCAGCGCCGAGCACGACAATCAACACCAGGGCGATTCCGCCAGCCCAGCGCCAACGGGCGCCCGACGTTTTCCTTTTGCGGACCGGGTTTTGATCGCTTTCTGTCATGAAGGACGACGTACTTGAAGAAAAAGCCGGATCTTCTAAGGATCCGGCCGTCCCCAGCTAGGATGCACAACCCTAACCGGGGGTTGTGGAAGTCGCACCCGAGCAGCCTTTGAATTCACCCTTCCGAGACATTTACCTGGGTGGCTGCAAGCTCGACAGCGCTTCTTTGGATTTCGCCACACCACGCTTTTGCAGTTGCTCAGCGGCTTCGGACAATGTCAAGTTGCCTGGCACCGGCTGGTAGTTGGTTCGAGTCTCGTTTTCTTGCACCGAGATCGTCTTGAAAAACAGGGCCTTGCCGTGCATGTTGACATGCAAGAGAGTGATTTCCCAATGATCGGGCGTCACTTCAGACTGTCTCACATGAAACTCGCCGCCCTTGTCCAGATGGCCGAGCAAGCCGCCGGCAAATTTCACACCTTCGATAAGATGGCCCTCGATCTCCGCCAGTCTGTTTTCTCTCTGGTTGATCCATATCCGACCCGCCATTTGGTGAAACACTGCATCCTCACGCGACGACGGATGAAAATTGGAGTTTGGCTGAAAAAGTATTTCGACGAGATCGCCCCTGCATTCTCCATAGCTCGAAATCACCGCCGACGGCAACATTCGGAACAGTTCGTCGGTTTTTCGGCCGTCTTCTGCTTGCTCACGCCGCTGTTTGTTCCGCTCGTGTGATTTGGGTTTGTTTACGATGCTGGCAATGCGCCGATCCTCTTGTCTTTCCTGTTCAGGAGTGATCGGCTGTCCATTCAATGACTGTAGGCGCTCGAGATCTCCATCACGGGTCTCAACCACCAACTTAACTCGTTCTTTTCCGGGCGCACCCGCCTTTACCTGATACGTCCAATGAGTATGGTCGGCGGCTTGGGCTTGCAACTCCGCATTGACCGCTCTGCGAAGAAATTCCCCGGCTGACACCGTGGAAGCACATTGAGCGCCAACTGGAATACAGAAAATCAGCAATGCCGCAGTAATTAGGATGGAAGCTGCTTTTTGGCGACGCAGCGTGGGTTTGGCAACAAACATTCCATGGTCGCCGGTTCTAACGTGATGTGTACTCGCGCGCACCGATCTGCAACCTGCCCCGTACAACAGCGTAGTCGAAGGCATAGCTACAGGGAATCGATTGCATTCTGTAGTTTTAGCGGGGCATTCGCCGTACTCAGGGCAGGACTTGCGAGAACGTGTTCAGTGATGCTTGAAGTATTGGACAGCACGTTCATGAGCTTCCGCGGCTTTCCTTGTTCCGAAAGTGCCCAAATTACGCCGGCGGCCAGTTCTTGGATTTCTTTTGCTGGAATATAGCCGATACTGCCCGGATTTCAGTTTCCGAATCATTCTAGTTTCCGAATTAAGGAACACCCCTCATTATCAGGTCATCACTAAGCGGCTTTTCGAATGCGTGGGCTTTCACGGACTTCGGCTTCCGCTTGGAGCCAGTCTTGCAAGGCGGAGCCATTCAGCCCTCCACGCTCCTCATATATTTGATAGGCGCGGCGTCTGACCTCTTCTTGCAGATCAATTTCTTGCAGACCGATTTCCTGCGGATCAAGCGAAGCATCGCGTGATTTTTTGGGGAACTCTCTCTCAATTTCAGTGCGTTTCACTCTGAACTGTCCTTTCCTGGCTCAACGCTCGCGAACGTCTTTTCATGACATTCGCCGTGTCGGGGAGCCCTGTGCCGATTGGTATTTGCTCTACGTTACATCCGCCGAATCGCGTTGCCAGTACAGTGATTGCTGTATTTTCGAAAGCGCTTCGGCGCCGCGCGTCCTTCAGCCGCGATCGCGGACCAAAATCCGCAGCAGCAGGAGCCAGCGCCGCACGTTGGTGGTCATGAGGAAATTCTCTTTGACATGGGCCTGCCCGTTGCGGCCGAGTTGTGCGGCGAACTCGGGATGCGTGAGCAGATACCGGATCTGATAAGCGCACCCTTCGACGGAATGTACCAGCATGCCGGTCAGCTTGTGGATGATCTGATTGGGAATGCCGCCGACCGCGCCGGCAATGGTGGGCTTTCCCTTCCACAATGCCTCGGTGACGGTGAGGCCGAAACCTTCCTTGATCGATTTCTGCACTACGATGGTCGAAGCCCGCTGGAGTGCATTGATCTCCAATGCGCACCACGGCGGCAAGTCGAGGATGATAATGTCGCGATCATCACCCGCGGCTTCTTTGACCTCTTTGAGCACGACGGCGCCTTCAGGATCATCGCTCGCTCCACCGCCTGCCAGCACCAGTTGGCAATCGACATATTTTCTGGCCAGCTTGAAAGCCTGCACCACACCGACCGGGTCCTTCAATCGGTCGAAACGCGACACCTGGGTTACGATCGGGCGCGTGCGATCTACGCCAAATTCGTCGCACACTTTCTGGACGAAACTTTCCTCAATCTCCTTATTTTTCTCCGAAAGCGGGTCAATGCACGGGTAAAAAAGATACTGCGGGATCGGCAACTGACGCGCAAAGGACTGCGAGGAAAAGATGGCCGCATCATATTGCTCAATGAAGGGGCGTAGCAATCCCCAGACTTGCGGATTCGGATTCGACAAGTCGATATGGCAGCGCCACACCCAACGCGCATGGGAGTCCTTGCGGGCAGCTATCAGAGCGGCGGGCTGCGGATCGTGGATGACGACCATGTCTTCCGGGAATTGCATGCGCTGCCGGTTTTGTTCGTTATAAGCCAGAAAGATTTCCCGCGCGGCCTTCGTCAGTTCATATTCACTGCCGTGCAGGGCGTTATGAAAAGCCTTGGTCACCTCGAAAAAGTCATTCCCTCCTGTCATCACGTCCCAGTGAGTGGTGACTTCGAGCTCTCCCAGCATGGGAACCAGGCGATTGAGCATTTCCGCCACGCCTCCACCAACCGCGGTGGAGTTGACCATCTTCACGGTTTTCCCTTTGACCTCGCGCGCGAGAAAGCGCAATTCGTCGAGTTCCGCCGCGCCAACAATGGCTTGGTAGTCGTCGAGGTGCGGGGCGGGCACAGGGACGGGAGGTGTTTCCCACGTTCGGGGAGAGGGTCGGGGAGCCGCTCGCCGCTCCGGATGCGTGGGAACGGGCTGAGCGGAAAGCGCCGGCTCGTCGTGTTCCTTGGTTGCGGGTTGCGTGTTAGCGAGTGTCATTCTGTGTTCACCACCCTGTGTTCGTTAACTGCGTGTTCATCATCTAGGTCAACGCGCGTTCCACGATACGGACCATCTGTTCTCGTACATCTTCCAGCGTTGCGGTATAGATGTCGATACGGTTCAACGCGCGAGCCGCGTCGGTTAGTCCCACGTCTTCGTGCAGCCATTGCGAGAAGTCGTTGGACATGAGCTTGAGCCGCAACCGAGCCTCGATGAAATGATGCTGGATGGAGTGCACGCTCACTTCCCGCAAGCCCTTGGCGAAATCCTGCATGGATCCGGCGACGAAGTTAGTAGGCATGATCACGATGTCGGACGCACAAAAGTAAAACGTTTCGTCGGCGACACGCGCGCCTTCCGAGGGATTGAGCTGGAGGTGCTTCTCGACAATCTGGACAAATCGTTCGCGCAACTCGCTGAGCGAGGTAAACTCGCGCACATCCACGCTCGCCAACTGCTCCGCCAAACCCGGCTGGTTGCACGCGGCCAGCGCCCAGTGCGCGAAGTCGTTGGAAAATCCCTCGCGAATAAAGTGGTGCTCCTGCAGCGTGCGGAACGCGTGTTGAAAAATGGAGTCGTCCGGGCAGACGCGCAAGGCTTCCAGCAATTCGGCGAGCGTATTCGCCTTGAATGTGGTGATACGTAAAAGGTGCGCCGAAGTATTGAAGTAGAAGGGCTTCACCGGCGTTCGTACAAGAACTGGCTGTGCTGTCGTGGTCATCCGTTCACCGCCGCGGCCGCGCCGCTGTCAAAAGTATCGTGTTCGAGACAGGCCTTCAGCCATAGCCCGAGAAAGTCGAGGAGTTCTTCGGGGGGCTTCAGCCAAAATTCAGCCGCCGTGTGCCGCCACTCGGGGCGTACCAGCACGCTGATGCCGCGTCCCAACACGGCCCGGAGGGCGGATTCATCGGTGGAGTCGTCGCCCAGATAAGCCACTGGCGTGTTGGGATTGATTTCACTCAGGAAGGTTCGAACCGCATCTCCCTTGTCGGCTTCGGGAGCAAGAATTTCCACTCCACCGTCGAATTGCAGCAAGTCGAGCCCGCTGTATTCCGCAATGGGCCGCCAACCCAGCAGGACGCGGGACCGGAGTTCCTCCGCGGCGATTTCACCCAGGCCGCGCCAGTGAACGGCAATGCTTCCCGACTTGAATTCCGCGACGTAGCGCAGTTGCAGGTAGCCGAGCCAGCGATCGGCATCTGACAAACCTTCCACCGTTCGCTCATCGAGTTTCGGCATCTCCATCCGGCCATCTGTTCTCAGACGCTGCAGCCCATGTACGCCCCAAACCTCTGGGTACGGGCGAATATTGAGCAGCGGAAGAACATCTCTTGCATCGCGGCCCGAGAAAACCACGACCCGCGTTCGGCCGTTGCGCACGATCTCTTGCAGCAGCGGCGCGACTCCGGGATAGGGATATGCCCGGTCGCGCTGGGCCTGGAACGGCGCCAGCGTTCCGTCGTAGTCGAGCAGTAGCGCGGCTTGCGACGCGCGAGACACACTTTGGAGAAACGGCGCGAACTCCGATTGCATCTCTGCCCTCAAACGCGTGCCTCCTTTCTTCTTTCGCTCGCTTCCTTCGACCGCTCGTCCCCGTCGCGCACCATTCGCAGGCTCACCCCACCGACACTGTGGCGCGCGATTTCTCCTGTACGTCTTCAGGCGCATCAAGGCGCACCTCGCAAAGTTCGGTGATCAGGTTCCCCGCCCAGCGGTAAATGTTGTGTTCCTTGATGACCTTGCGCATCCGATGAACCCGCAACTGCTTGTCTTCCGGCTCCATCTCCAGAGCGGTGCGGATCGCTTCGGCGGTCTGATCGATGTCGTAGGGATTGACCAGCAAAGCGTCACGCAATTCGCGGGCTGCTCCAGTGAACTGGCTGAGAATGAGCACTCCCCGCTCATCCCGGCGGGTGGCCAGAAATTCTTTGGCCACAAGATTCATTCCGTCGTGTAAAGAAGTCACGAGGCAAAGATCGGCGGCGCGGTAATAGGGTTCGATCTCCTGATGGCTGTGCTGGCGCTTCAGGAAGACGATGGGTTTCCACTTACCGCTTTGGAAGCGCCAGTTGATGCGTTCTGCTTCACCCTCTACTTCGGCGAGCAAATCGTGATAGCGCTTGATGTGCGTGCGGCTGGGGGCACCGATCTGCACGAACGTAAACTTCCCCTGATAGCTCGGATACTTTTCGAGAAAACGCTCGATGGCCAGGAAGCGTTCCAGGATTCCCTTGGTGTAATCGACGCGATCGACGCCAATGCCCATGTAGGTTGCTTCGACGCCCAGACTCCGGAGCAGAGCGGAACGTTCGAGATAACTGGAGCCATCATTGGCGCTTTCGGCGGAATCATCGTCGGTAAGTGCTACGCTGATGGGAAAAGGGCGGACAAGTGTGCGGCGGTCTTGGCGGAGCACAGAAAAATGTTCCCGGTCCACGCGCGATTCGACAACGCGGTCGACAGTTTCGAGAAAATTGTTGCAGTGCGACTGCACGTGAAACCCAATCAGGTCGGCGCCCAGCAAGCCATCCACCAGTTGACGCTGCCAGGGACAAATGCCAAACGCTTCCGGATTCGGCCACGGAATATGCCAGAAGATGGCCACTCGCGCATCCGGCCGCTTTTCTTTGATCAGTCGCGGCAGCAGCGCGAAGTGATAATCCTGCACGAGCACCACCGGCTTCGCGACGTTTTCTATTTCGTCGAGCACAGCGGCCGCGAACTTGCGGTTGACATCCTGGTAGTGCTGCCAGTCATCGGCGCGAAAAAGCGGGCGCGTATGCGCGATGTGGCATAGCGGCCACAGTCCTTCATTAGCGAAGCCGTAGTAATAACCTTCTTCTTCCTCTTTGGTTAGCCATACGCGGCGCAAGCTGTAGCGGGGATCGTCCGGTGGCACACGGAGCCGGTCGGCCGCGTCCACGACCTCGGCGTCCGCACTGCCACTGCCATGCGCGATCCAGGTGCCATCGCAGGCATTGAGCACGGGTTCGAGCGCCGTAACCAAGCCACTTGGCGGTACAACCACCTCGAGCGCCTTCCCGTTCCGCTGATGCATGTAGGGCTCGCGGTTTGAGACCACGAAAAGATGGCCGTCATCCAGACGAGCGCGGAGCTGTACTGAGAGCCGATCAGCCGTCCACATCGATTCCCCTGCTTCGCGCAGACGGGCCTCGTTTTCGGCGGCATTGCGAGCGTGGTTGAGGCTCTCGGCCATGGTGGCAACTTCACGCGCCAGCGGCCGGAACATGTCCAGGTCCGGCATTCCCTGGCGGTAAGAGACCTTCCCGGTGCGGAGCGCGCGCATCCACAGCGCCGCCCGGGCAATCGGACCGGTGATGCTCCAGCGAACAATCAGCAGCGTAATCAGAACAATGAGAAAGACCTGGGCCAACACACGAAAGAATGTTCGACGCCAGACAAGAAGGATCTGCGCGTGTATGTAGCTCGCATCGTGCACCACGGCGAGGCCGCCCAACACTGCATCCCGACGGCGAATCGGCAACGTGAGAATGTGCACCGGCAGGCTTCCCGCCCGGACGAACGCGCTCTCCTCGCGGCCCTCACTCATGGCTTGCTCTACCGATGTCGGACTCGCGGTGAGCGTCTTGGTCACGTCCGGAGTCAGTTCCGGAGTTATCGCGACCAGAGCGCCCTGCCGGTCGTAGACGGCGACACCCAGCAAGTGCTCCCGGTTCCCGAAGCGCTGCACCAGTCGCTGCAGGTCATTGTTGGGAATGTTGGTGGGAGCGTTGCCCGGAATGTTGCCCGCAGATTTGCCAGCAACGTTACTGGTCCCCCGGTCCGAGCCTGTAGTCCAGGACTGCTCAACGTTGCCGACCAGGCTCTCGCCCAGCACCTCAGCGCTACGCTCCAATGCCCCGCGCAGAGCGCGTTTTTCCCCCAACACTTCGTAATAGGAAAAACCGGCCGAAACCAGCGTGATGCCCAGAATGAGAGAAACAATCAGCCGAACACTCAGCAATCGCATGCACAGTCCTTTACCCGATCTTTTGACGCGATAGAGCCCCGGTGGGTTGTCGTCATTTCGAATAGGATGTGCACGAATGCAGGCAGGCTTGCGCCGCTGCTGGGCTGGGAAGTATCATTAAAATCAACGAAAATCGTACTGTCGAGGTATGAAGGGTTGATCAGCCGCCGCCACGGCGGCCGTGTAAAACCGATCGACCGATATCGTAAGAGTTTGGCGCTATCGTCTAGGGGTTAGGACGGAAGATTCTCAATCTTCAAACCCGGGTTCGATTCCCGGTAGCGCTACCAGTTTTCATGCACCTTTCACGCCCTTCTCGCTTTTAGACGCCTCCTGTGTCACCACAGTGTCACCAGATTTTCGGCGCTTTGTCGCTGTGCAATCGGTCATTTTTATACATTGTCCCTCTGTGACCGCGAGTGTCTAGCATTCAAGAATGCGCACGATTCTTGAGGGTTACGTTACGCCAGCCGAACTCGCTGCACAGCTCGGCATCACACTTCGCACATTGCGACGCTGGGAACAGAAGCGCATCGCTCCGCCCAGAGTCGCTGTGGAGCGTCAGATTTTCTATCGGGTCGCTAGCGTGAAGAGCTGGCTGGAGTCGCGCGAGCAGAGACGCGGGAAGAGGAGGTGACTGGCCGACGCTCCCGAACCGGAGATTTAATACTGATCCTTGAAAAAGTCATGCGTCTCGATATGATGCGCAGCTCGAACAAGACCGCATGGAGATCGCTTTTGATCTCATGTGTGGTGCGAGAGACAGGAAAGCAGGTCTGCGGGGCCCAAGTCTACAACGGATTTGCTGCGTTGAAAAGAGTGAAAGAACCGCTCTAAGTCGCATCATCCTCCCGGGTGAAGAACCTTATGCAAGCTCACATCGTCGCCGTCACCGCTCCTCAAACTGCGGAAGACAATCGTCGATAAGATGGTCAATATCCCGAGAGCGATGAGCGCCTTGTGGATACCCTGAATCATTTCGGTCGGAGCGGAGTGTGTACTGGGAACGAAAAATGCCGTGGCTAGCCCTGCCATCGCTACCCCGAAGCTGATCGACATCTGCTGTGTGGTGCTGGCAATTGAACTGGCGCTGCTGGCGTCTTTTTCGGCTATATCAGCGAATACCAGCGTATTCATGCTGGTGTATTGCAGCGACGTGAACGCTCCATAAAGGAAAGCCTGCAGCACGATGGCCCAAACCGGCGTTCGCAGGCCGATGGTTGCAAACACCATGAGAAGGACACCGAGAATTATGGTGTTGGAGATGAGGACACCACGATACCCGATACGGCTCAGAAGTCGTGGCATGATCGCTTTCATACTCATGGAGGCGATTGCTTGGGGCATGATGAGCAGACCGGATTGGATCGGGGTGAAGCCCAGGCCCACCTGATAGAGAAGCGGCAGGAGAAATGGCACGCCCCCGATTCCGAGGCGAGTGAAAAAACTGCCGCTCACGGCAGCCCGGAACGTGCGAATGCTGAATAGTCTGAGTTGCAGCAGAGGGAACGGAAGACCACTCGCGTGAAATCCGTAGCCCGCAAGCAAGGAAATCGACAACGTCAGCAGCCCGGTCATCTCCCGCGGGCTCAAAGTATGCTCGCCGAATATCTCCAGCACATAAGACAGTAATGCGATCCCGGAGCCGAAGAGGATGAGCCCGACAACATCGAGCGGATGGGTGTGCTCTTCGCGGTAATCGGGTAAATGCAGATAAACGAGGATCAAACCCGCGAGTCCGATTGGAATATTGAGGAAGAAAATGAAGCGCCAGTGGAGATAACCGACGATGAGACCTCCGGCGATGGGTCCGAGCATGGGAGCCACTAAAGCGGGGATAGAAACAAAACTCATGGTACGAAGAAGATCTGACTTGGCAAATGTTCGCACCAGGGTGAGCCGGCCAACAGGCACCATCATCGCGCCGCCGCAACCTTGAAGGATGCGACAAGCTACCAGCAAATGTATGTTGCTTGATATTCCGCACAGAAAGGACCCGAGAGTGAATATCCCAATCGCAGATGCGAATACACGACGGGTTCCGAAGCGGTCCGCCATCCAGCCACTGATTGGGATGAAGACCGCCAGGCTCAGCGTATAGCTCGCCAGTACCGCCTTCATGCTGAGGGGAGCGACGCCGAGGGCGGAAGAGATGGCAGGAACGGCCGTATTGAGAATCGTTGTATCCAGCGACTCCATAAAAAAGGCGACGGCGACAAGCCACGGCAGGAGCCGTTTGGAGGCCTCTGAGGGATGGGATGAAGATGGACGAACGATCAACGATGCTTTGTCTTTACCTGTGGAGATGCTCCGCCTCCCGGCCTTCGCCGACGGCCACTCAGCGCTTCTTTTCCAGCGCTTCAGCCCGTTCTTCAGCCCGCTTGGCATCCTGCTCCCGGCCGAGTCCGCGATAGGCTTGTGCGAGCAGGCGCAGCGCTGCGGCGTTCTGCGGATCAGCCTTGGTCAAAGCTTCGAGGTCAGGCAAGGCGCCCTTGAAGTCAGATTGCTGAATTTGGGCTTCCGCCAGTCCAAGGCGGCCGTCGCTGTTGTTCGAATCCACTAGGAGGGCGGCCTCAAACTGGTCTTCCGCGTTCTTCGCGTCTTTTAGTTGCAGATAGACGTGGCCGAGCATCAGCCGCGCTGACATTTGGCTTGGCGCGAGCTTCAGGCTTAATTCGAGCGCAGACCGCGCACCGGGCCAATCACCGGACTTCTCTGCTGCCTCGCCCCATTCGAAGGCGGCGGTGGCGTCATCCGACCGTATCTCACTCGCCCGCTGCAGGTGGACCGCGGCTTTGGCGAAATCTCCGGCGGCGAGCTCAAGTTCACCGAGTTGGCGGAGCGCGGTCGGCGAGGTGGGATCGAGCTGCAGCGCCTTTTCCAAGAACTGGCGCGCGTCATTCGACCGATTGTCGTCGCTGGCGAGCATGGCATTGTGGAGCAGGTTCTGCTCCTCGATCTTGTCTTTGGGGTCCGGCAAAGTCTCTCCAGGCTTGCCGGAAGCGCTCTGCGGCGGGAGTTTGGCCTTCCACTTTGCCATCTCAGCTTGCATGCTCTGCACCTTGGAGGCGTCAGCAGGATAGAGGTTCTTCAGCTCCTTCGGATCAGATTGCAGGTTGTAGAGTTCGGGCCGTGGAGCTTCGATCCACTTCGTGTCGTCGGCACGCAAAGCGCGTAGAGAAGCCCATCCCCAGCGGAGGGGATAGTCGGTCTCAGCGAAGAGGGCGTGATTTGCCTTCGATGTTTGATCGATTAGAGGAAGCAGCGACTCGCCGTTCAGTTCCGCCGGGGGAGCCACGCTCGTAGCCGAGAGAATAGTCGGAAGGATGTCGGTAGTGCGCACCTGTGACTCAATCACGGTGCCGTGGTGAGCCGCTCCCGGTGTCTTTAAGATGAGCGGAATGTGCAGGGTCGAGTCGTAGAGAAACAGGCCGTGAGTGTCTTCTCCGTGCTCACCAAGGCCTTCGCCGTGATCGCCCGTAACGACGATGATGGCGTTGTCGTAGACACCGGCTTTCTTCAGAAACGCAATCCAGTTCGCCACCGCGGAATCGGCATAAGCGATTTCGCCATCGTAGGGGTGGTCTTTGTATTTTTCCGAGAACGGCGGCGGCGGCTCGTAGGGATCGTGCGGATCATACAAGTGCACCCACACGAAGTGGGGTCCGGTGCGGTGTTTGTCGAACCAGGCTTCGGCGTGCTCGACCACTTCCATGCCGCGACGCTCGACGCGCCCCCAGCGCTCTTTCGTATCAGTATGGACGGGAAAGTTATCGTAGAAATCGAAGCCGCGATCAACGCCGGGAGCGAGCGAGTTGCTGTCGAGAATTACGGCTCCAATGAACGCGGCCGTCTGGTAGCCCTGTTTCTTCAGCAATTCCGCCGCCGTCACGTGCTGCGGTGAAAGCGGGATGCCGAAATCGGTGACGCCGTGCACGCTGGGCAAGAGGCCGGTAAGAATCGTAATGTGCGAGGTATTGGTGATCGGGCTATGCGTGAATGCCTCGGTAAAGCGGACCCCATCGGCAGCCAGCGCGTCGAGTGCGGGAGTTTCGACCTGCTTGTATCCATAGCAGCCGACGTGATCCGCGCGGAGCGTGTCGATGGTTATCAGGTATACGTCGGGAGAGGAGGTTTTTGAGGCAGCGGTTTGCGCCCAGACGGCGGTTCCGAATAATGCGATCGCTGCAAGGATCTGAAGGAAGATGACTCCTGGACGAGTGGGCGACCATCTCATAAGTGCCCAGCCTATCACAGCCACGACGCACGGCTGAATGACAACTGCGCCATCCAAAATCAAGGGCAACAGAAAGTTACTAACGGCCTCCATGCGATAAACTAAACCCACCGATGGTGCCCATTTGTCGTCGACTGATCATCATTCTGTTCGGTCTAGCTGCGCTTCCTGCGGCCGCGCAAACGCCAGCCAAGCCAGCCATGAATGTGGTCGTGATCACGATTGACACTCTGCGTGCCGACCACCTTGGCTGCTACGGATACAAGCAGATCAAGACTCCCAACATCGACGCCCTGGCTGCCGAGGGAACGCGCTTTGATCGCGCCTTCGCGGTCGTCCCCGTTACCCTGCCCTCGCACAGCTCGATCATGACGGGAACCTATCCCATGCTGAGCGGGATGCATGATTTTAGCGGTAACAAGCTTAGCCCGCTTCAGCCCACCCTGGCTTCGGTCCTCAAACAGGCGGGCTACCAGACGGGAGCGGTTATCGCAGCGGCGGTACTGGATTCGCGGTTTGGACTCAACCAGGGATTCGATTTTTATTTCGACCATTTCGAATTCAGCCGTCTGGATGAAGTGAATCTCGACGAGATGGAGCGTCCCGGCAACGTTGTGGCCGATGTGACGCTGGATTGGCTGCAAAAAGACTGGCTGGCGAAGAATTCACAAAAGAATTTTTTTCTGTGGATGCATCTCTACGACCCGCACTTTCCCTATCATCCGCCCGAGCCTTACGCCAGCGAATATGCCGCGCACCCGTACGATGGCGAGATTGCTTTCGCAGATGAACAGGTCGGGCGTCTCCTGCGGTTTCTCAAAGAGAAAGGAATCTATCAGAACACGGTGATCGTGCTCTGCGGCGACCACGGAGAAAGCCTGGGAGAACATGGCGAAAAGACGCACGGCTTCTTCATCTATAACGCGACCATGCATGTGCCGCTGATCATTCGATTGCCGGAGAATCGGCTGCCGGAAGGCACCAAGGCGCGCACGGTTGACGATCCGGTTTCGTTGGTCGATCTGATGCCAACTGTGCTCGGCGTCCTCGGGCTGGAGGTTCCGTCGCAAGTGCAAGGACGCAGTTTGCTTCCCGAGCTGCGCGGCGAATCCGCCAGTCGCGGGCAAGATGACAAAGCCGCACGCGACCGCGTCCTGTATGGAGAGACTTTCCTGCCGCGGATCCACTTCAACTGGAGCGAACTGCGCGGCTCCGAGAACACAAAGTATCACTTCATCGATGCGCCTCATCCCGAGCTGTATGACCTGGCAAAAGATCCGGGCGAACTCCACAATTTGTTTACGGAGAAGACGGCGGTAGCGGATGAAATGCGCGCCCAGCTCGCCACGTTAATCCGCGATTACAGCGCCGGCAAGGAGATGGCCGAAAAGACTGGCCTAGACCCGGCGCTGATGGAACGGCTGAAAGCCCTGGGCTATGCGGGGTTCTCCGGCGGTGGCGATCCCGGGGGTAAGGATTTAACCATCAGCAGCCGCAACTTGCCCGATCCGAAAGACCGCGTCGTCACCTACGAGTTGATCTCCGATGCCATAGCCGACAGCCAGCACGGCCGCTATCAGGAGTCGATCGAAAAACTGAAGAGTGTGATCAAAACCGAGCCCAACTCCGTTCCCGGTCATTACATGCAGGGCCTGAATTACTACCACCTCAAGATGTTTGCCGAGGCGGAGGTGGAGTTGCAGAAAACGGTTCAGCTCAGTCCCGACTACGCGCTCGCCTTTTTCAACCTGGGCATGGCGCAGGCCCACGCCGGCGAGATAGATGCCGCTATCGCGACGCTGCAAAAGACTCTGCAACTCGATGCCACGAATTTCGAAGCTGCCTTCAATCTGGGAGTGGCGTTCCTGCAGAAAAAACAACTGGAGCCGGCGGCGGCAGCGTTTCAGCAATCGGTGACGATCGATCCGGCGTTTGCGCGTGGACATCGCGCTCTGGGCGAGACTCTGCTCTACCAGGGCAAGCTCGACGATGCGACTGCGGAGTTGCGCCGCGCCGTGGAGTTGGCTCCGCAAGAACCTGCGATGCACGAGTCGCTAGCCAAGGCGCTGACCGCCAAAGGGCTCACGGCGGAGGCAGACGAGGAGACCCGGCGCGCACAGCAACTGGCGCCACAATAGACGCATGTTCGGGCGCTTCTCAACTCTGCTGGCGATTCTCTTGTTCGCGCTCTCGCCAAGTCTCCCATGCGCCGCGACCACCCCAGCACAGGCAAAACCTCATCCGGCGTCTAGCGTTACAAAGCCCAGCGTCATATTGATCACCATCGATACGCTGCGCGCCGATCATGTGGGCTGCTACGGAGCGCAGATGGTCAAGACTCCGACTCTTGACGCATTGGCTCGCGATGGCGTGGCGTTTGAGCGTGCGATTTCGCAGGTTCCACTTACCTGGCCTTCCCACGCGGTAATTCTGACCGGCACTTATCCATTTCAAAATGGTGTGCAGGATTTCACCGGGCAGCCGCTGGCGCCACAATTTCGCACCGCGGCCCAGGCTTTTCAGCACGCGGGTTATGCCACGGGAGCGGTGGTGAGCGCCTTCGTTCTCGACCGGAGTTGGGGACTGGCGCGGGGCTTCGATTTCTACGATGATGCATTTTCGGCGAAGACTTTCGAAAAGAAAGAGACCGGCCTCGTAGACCGTCCCGCCGGAGAGAGCGTGGCCCATGCCATCGCCTGGTTGAAGAAAACTCCGCGCCGACCGTTTTTTCTTTGGCTGCATCTCTACGATCCCCACAGCCCGTATGATGCTCCGGAGCCCTACCGCTCCGAGTACCGCAGCCATCCCTACGATGGAGCAATTGCTTACGCCGATCACGAACTCGGCAGTCTGATGACCTGGCTCAAGCAAAACCACCTCTATGATTCTTCGCTGATCGCTGTACTAAGCGATCACGGCGAGTCTCTCGGAGAACACGGCGAGGATGAACACGGATTCTTCGTCTACAACGCAACCGTGCATGTCCCACTGATCGTGAAACCGCCTGCTGGGAGCGGCATTGCGCCTGGCCGACGTGGCGAGCCGGTAGAGACCGCAGCGATGGCACCGACGCTTCTGCAACTGGCCGGCGTGCGAGATTCGGCGGACGCGATTTATACACAGTTCCAATCGCATGCACTGCTCGCTAAATTGCCAGACAAAAAGTCAGGCACTGGGTTGGACAAGAGCCAGCCCGCGAGTCAGCCAGAAAAAGATCCAGCCTACAGCGAGACTTTTTATCCCTTCAGTTCTTTTGGATGGAGTCCGCTGCACGCACTCGAGAGTGAGCGTTTTCACTTTATCGACGCGCCGAGGCCGGAGTTATACGATCTTGAAGCCGATCCCGGAGAAACTCACAACCTCGCTGCCGAAGAACCCGCCACCGTCGCTGTGCTGCGGGAAAAGCTGCAGGCAATGCTTGCCCACAATCCCTTCACCCGTCAGGGTGCGAGTGCTGTAAGCCTCAGTCCTGACGCGCAGGAAAAATTACGCGCTTTGGGCTACTTCGGGTTTCGTGCCCCGGTTTCCGCAGAATCGCTCAAGGCCGGGCTCGCCGATCCAAAAGACAAGCTCTGGGAATTCAATTCCATTCTGAAGGCCACGGACGCCTTCCAGCGCGGCCACGACGATCAGGCCGAGGCTCTTCTCACCGAGGTCGAGCAGAAGGATCCACAACTCTACGTGATCCCTTTCATGCTCGGCGAGTCAGCGTTGCGACGCGAGAACTGGGGCGCCGCAGCCGAACAACTGCAGCGCTGCCTCACGCTAAACCCTAACTTCGACAACGCTATGACCGGCCTGGCTCGGGCCCTGGCAAAGCTCGGTCGCACGGACGAGGCGAGGAACTGGCTGCAGAAAGCGCTGCAAATCAATCCCGAGAACTACCGGGCTTTGTATCAGATGGGTTTGCTGGATGCGCGGAGTAACCCGTCCGCAGCGCTGTCTTCCTTCCAGCGAGCAATCACCATCCAACCCAATTTTTCTCCGGGACAGCGGGAGTTGGGCATGGCGCTGTTTCAGCAAAAGGATTACACCGCCGCCGCTACTCATCTGGAAAAAGCTGTTTCACTAGGCCTCGAAGACGCGCGCCTGCATAACTTCCTCGGGATCTGCTACAGCCAGACCAATCAGATGTTGAAAGCCGTCCACGAACATCAGCGCGCCATTGAGCTGGATCCCAAGCTGGCGGAGGCGCACCTCAACCTCGCACTTGCCTACCAGCACCTCGGGAAACTAAGCGAGGCACGGGTCGAGTACGCAACCGCCTGCCAGATGGAAGTGAGATTTTGTGCCGCAACTCCCAGGTGAGCCCGCCTAGCGCTTCTCAGCGCCCTGTTCCTTCTGCAGCTTGTTCAGAATTTCCTGAGCCTTGGGCGCGTCGGCCGCATTGGGAAATCCTTTCAAAAAAGCCTGCAATTGCGTGATGGCGTCCTCGCGCCGGTTTTGCCGTAGATACAGGTTGACGAGTTTCAAGTACGCTTGCGACATCTTCGGATCCAGACGCACGGCATCCTGAAGACTACTCTCGGCGTCGGCCAGCCTGCCGGATTGCGCATACAAACATCCCTGCAGGAAATGCCCGAAGGCGGAATCGGGACGGCGTTGCATACCCTGTGCCAGCGTGATTTCGGCTTCGGTGTTGCGCTGGGTCAGCATGAGCACATTGCTCAGGTTGAAATAGGCTTGCGCCTCGTTCTGGTCGAGGCGCACCGCTTCCCGAAATTGTTCTTCCGCCGATTTGAAGTCCGACTTACCCAGATAAATACTGCCGAGATTGTTGTGCGCAGGATAGTAGTCTGGAGCGATTTTCAGCGCTGCTTCATAATGTTCGATGGCCTGGTCTTTTTCATCTTTTCTTTCGGCGTCCAGTCCCTTGTCATACTCTTTCACGGCTTTCTTGGAGAAGCGCTTGTTGTAATCGTCCGGATCGACGATATACGGGTTGCTTCCCGCGGCTTGCTTGGCTAGCGGATCCGCAGTCTTTTTTTCGCGCGGTCGAAGCTGGATCTGCACCATCGCGAATTGTGATACGGCGAGGTTCAAGTTTGCGATTTCGTCCACTGGATAATAGTCGTCGTCATTCACAATGACGTGATACGGATTGCTCTCCAGTTGGTAAAAGCCAAAGCGGCCCTGGGAATCAGCATACACAGTAGTAATGGGAGCGTTACGAAGTTGGAGCTCAACCAGGATGGGATGGGGCGGAAAGTCTCCCTTGGTCACATGGATCTGGCCGGTGATTCTGCCTGCGTCCTGGGCAAGAGCGATCCCGGGCAAGAGGCAGGTCAGTGAAGCCACGATCCAAAGAGTGATCTTCATATCTCAGTTTCGCCGCAAAGAGAAAAAGGCCCGTCCTCACTTGTGAGGACGGGCCCATAAAAGCCGTTCGACTAGAACATCAGCTTCAACCCTACTTGCTGTTGACGCGGGTTGAGCGTGCCAGCGGCTGCGCCGAAGAGCCCGTCCGTGATGGAGTTGTGAGCGCCACCGCCGTTCACTGCCAGCAGGAAATTCGCTCGGTTGAACACGTTGAACGCATTCCACTCAAACTTCAGTCGAAAACGCTCGGTCAGCGTGAACACCTTCGCGAGGGTCATATCGGCATACCACTGACCCGGACCAACGAAATTGTTACGGCCCAGGTTGCCGGTGCATGCCAAACAAGGATTGGACAAGACAGGCAGACCGGCTTGGCCGCCAGCTGCCCAACCGTTCGCCCATGTGCTCCGATTAAACGTAGCGTGCTGGACAGTCGAATTCGGACGATCGTTATTCACGCCGTTCAAATTGAAATCTCCGCCCATGTTGACGCAGTTCGGATCGGTCGGGCCGTAAGGGGCCTGAAAATCGGCTAGTGTGCAGGGCCCGACTGGGTTCCCGCCATTCTGGATCTGAACCAGGGTGGGTGTGTCGCCATTGGGGGCGTACGGCTCCCAGTGGGCACCGGTTTGGAACGCCCAAATCCCGTTATACGACCAGCCTCCGAGCACGGCACCCATGGCGCCCTTCAGGTTCTGGCCAGGCAACTGGATGACGTAGTTCATAACCAGCCGCTGCCGAATGTCATAAATCGAGTTGCCTCGATCTAGTCCGGGATCCGTCTGATCGGTCGTATAGCCTTCGCCAGCGGCCCCGCCGTTCGCGGTGGTTGCACCGCTGTGCCAGGTTGAACCGTTGTCGATGGAGTGGCTATACGTGTAGTTGGCGTTGAGCAGGACGCTTGTCCCGCCCAACCTTGGGATTGCCCCCATCTGCTTCTTGGCCGAAAGTTGCAGCGCGTTGTAGTTGGAGTTCACTTCGTTTTCCCAGGTACGCATTACTCCGTAGTTGTTATTCGGAAGGCCTCCCAGTCCGGTGAGCGTTCTGCCCAGATTGTCGATGACTTGGGCCCCGGCCGGCAGTATTGCGCCCGGTTGACTGTTAATGTTTTCTGCTCGGAACAGTTTGTGGCCAGCTGTGCCGACGTAATCCGCTTGCACCACCAACTTGGGCATAATTTCACGCTGTACGCTCAAGAAGAAGTTGTAAACGTAAGGATCGGAAATACCCTGTGGCAGGACGATGCCCGTCAGGTAAGCGGTGTCCGGGTTGAATCCGGCGTACCCGATTATGTTGCCGGTCGCCTGATTGCCCAAGGTACCCTGGCCGGGGTTTGTCCCTGGACCGGTATAGGTGGGGG
>Ga0209169_10000721_pt1 | contig 20271 bp, 18 predicted proteins | sample HubBroMetageWRM4_FD_188346 | JGI IMG/M metagenome (GOLD analysis project Ga0209169, IMG submission 188346) | Warmed soil microbial communities from the Hubbard Brook experimental Forest, New Hampshire - Hubbard Brook CCASE Soil Metagenome WRM 4... | ecosystem: Environmental > Terrestrial > Soil...
GTCCGCCACCCCCGCCGTCCCGTCCGCCACCCCCGCCGTCCCGTCCGCTTCTACCGTCTCATCCGCCCCTTCCGACTCAATGTCCCCATCCGCCTCCGCCGTCGCCCGGGTGCTCGAGTTCGCCTGCGCCGAGGTCGTCCCCCGGCTGCGCGCGACCACCGGCGAGATCACCGCACTGCTGCACGCCCTGGACGGCGGCTACGTCCCGGCAGGCCCGTCGGGCTCACCGACCCGCGGCCTGGTCAACGTGCTGCCGACCGGCCGCAACTTCTACTCGGTCGACCCGAAGGCGATCCCGTCCCGCAACTCCTTCGAAACCGGCCTGGCGCTCGCGGACTCGCTGCTCGCCAGGCACCTGGCCGACGAGGGGGAGTACCCGCGCTGCGTGGGCCTGACCGTATGGGGCACCTCCGCGATGCGCACCCAGGGCGACGACATCGCCGAAGTCCTGGCGCTCATCGGCTGCCGTCCGGAGTGGGACGACGCCTCGCGCCGGGTCACCGGCTTCTCCGTCGTGCCGCTCGCCGAGCTCGGCCGCCCGAGGATCGACGTCACGCTCCGCATCTCAGGCTTCTTCCGCGACGCGTTCCCGCACGTGATCGCCCTGCTGGACGACGCGATCGGCGCGGTCGCGGCGCTTGAGGAGCCGCCGGAGTCGAACTACCTGCGCGCCCACGCGCTGGCCGACCGGGCCACGCACGGCGACTGGCGCCGCGCCACCACGCGCATCTTCGGCTCCCCGCCCGGCGCGTACGGCGCCGGCCTGCTGCCGCTGATCGACGCGCGGAACTGGCGGGACGACTCCGACCTTGCCGAGGTGTACGCGGTCTGGGGCGGCTACGCCTACGGGCGCGGCCTCGACGGGGTAAACGCTCGCCCCGACATGGAGACCGCGTTCCGCCGGATCGCCGTGGCGGCCAAGAACACCGACACCCGCGAGCACGACATCGCCGACTCCGACGACTACTTCCAGTACCACGGCGGGATGGTCGCCATGGTCCGCTCCCTGACCGGCCGCAATCCCGCCGCCTACATCGGCGACTCGTCGGTCCCCGACGCCCCGAGGACACGCACGCTCGCGGAGGAGACCCGGCGCGTGTTCCGCTCCCGGGTGGTGAACCCCCGCTGGGTCGCGGCCATGCGCAGGCACGGCTACAAGGGCGCCTTCGAGCTCGCGGCCACGGTGGACTACCTTTTCGGCTACGACGCCACCGCCGGCGTGGTGGCGGACTGGATGTACGAGCAGCTGGCGGCGTCCTACGTGTTCGACGAGGAAACCCGCTCGTTCATGCTCCAGTCCAACCCCTGGGCGCTGCGCGGCATCGCCGAGCGCCTGCTCGAGGCCGCCTCCCGCGGCCTCTGGGAGGACCCCAACCCCAAGACCCTCGACCAGCTCCGCCAGGTCTACCTAGACCTAGAAGGCGACCTAGAAGCCGCCGCCGACCAGCAAAACCCTCCAGCCTCCTGAGCCTCGTGCGACCCGCGTTCCCCGATGGTCCCGTTCACTTGGCAGGCATCCAGAAAACGTCCGGGAGGATCCGGGCTCCTGGGAGGATCCGGTGCACTCCAGTACCCCAAATACTCCCGCGAGCCCGAATCCTCCCAGGAAATTTGCATCATCGGGCCATTACGTAACAAAAGCCTCATCAGTTACATGGAAGCCCTTCATCGCATAAGCCGCAGTGACGGCAATACGAACACATAGGTATTAATGTCCGCAATCCGCATGCATCATGCCAGACTATGAGCTGACCGATCCCCGAAAGGCGGCTCATGGGGCAGGTTCCCGAGGTACCGGAGGGCGTGGACACCGGAGTGCCGACGCCAGCCCGGATCTATGACTACATGCCGCGAGGTGGCAATTACTTCGATACTGATCGTCGCGCCGCCGCTTCTCGGCAGGTATCACGCCGTGCACGTGACCGCTAGGTAGTCTCACCACGCACCATGATCATCATGCCCATCGCCAGCGCCCCGCGCGGACGGTAATAAGCAGCAAAAGTCCTATATGTTCAGTATGAGGCAATAAGACGGAACTGGAACAGAAAATAGCGATCCCTTCATCATTGCGAAGCGGGTCAACTGAGTCGTAATCTGTGTTTCACAGATCCAGAGTCGAATTCCGGGTATCTTTTTTGCGGTAGCTGCCGACGGCACCCCCTCCTGTCGACGGCCTTGTGTCGGGTGATCTTCATGGAGCCGCCGGGTATGAGGCAACCGAGTATGAGGCAACAGGGCATCAGCGTCTGGCGAGGCGTCCTGCCAGGGTCGTGTCACACCTGGTCGCTGCCCGCGGACGCGACCTGTGCCGCGGTCGCGCGGCAAATCTTCCGCGACACGGCAGGCGAGGTCGGGCTCGAGCCCGACCTTCTTGACGACTGCATCCTGATGGCCAGCGAACTTGCGGCCAACACGCTGCACGCCCGAGCCATACCCGCCGTTCCCTTGCTAACGGCCGGGACCCCCCGCGCCGTACCCCCAGGTCCCAGGCTCGCGGCCAACACGCCGCATCCCCGCGCCGCACCCGGGGACCCGGCGCGCGCCAGCGCCGCACCGGCCGACCCGCCGCACGCGAGCTCCGAGCTCTGGCTGTACCTGCGCGGCCTCGGCCTGCGCCGCGAGCTGGTCTGCAAGATCTTCGACTCCCGCCGCGGCTGGCGGCACGGCTCGCCGCCGACCGCGGCCAGCGCGCCGGTTCAGGCCGTGACCGGGCGCGGGCTGCAGCTCGTGCACGAGCTGTCCGGCGGCCGGTGGGGACACCATCCCACCCGGGCCAGGCTGGGCGGCTGGGGGGTGCGCGGGAAGGCCGTCTGGTTCGCGGTGCCCGCCCCGCTCGCGCATGCCCGGCTGGCCGACGTGACCGGCCTGACCGCGTACACGAGGTCCGCCGACGTTACCGCGACCCGGGCCAGCGAGCGGCTCAGCGCGCGCCAGGCGGCCAGGGAGCTCGAGACGATGCTGGACGAACGCGGCTTCGCCGGTCAGCTGCTCCGCGCCGACCAGCCGGCCAGCGACCTGGCGGTGCTGTCGGTCTGCCGCGGCCTGAACGTGTGGTGCCGGTCCGGTGCCGTGTCGCTGACCACGCCGGAGGGCCCCAGGGGGCGATGGGACTACGCCGACCTGGTCGAGGCGGCCGAACAGACCGTGCGACGCCACGAGGAGCTGGACCTCAGCGGGCCGTTTCAGGGCCCCATCGCCGCGGCCACCTCGGCGTAGACGCCGAGGGTGAGCTCCCAGAACCGGTCCACGTCGATCTGGGTCGCGACCCTTGCGTTGCCGCTGTCGGCCAGACCGGAGACCGCGAAGTCCGTCACCGTCATCCCGGCGGTCAGCTGCCCGGCTGTCTCCACCTGGACCCTGGCCGGGACCAGCCCGAACACGTCAGGCTGGGCGACCCAGGCCACCGCGCACACGTCGTGCACCGGCGGCCCGCCGGGCTCGCTCACCGACCTGTACTGCTCGAGGGCGGGCAGCAGCAGCTGATTGCCGAGCCGTCCGAGGTCGCTCATCCGCTGCAGCACCTGCGCGGTGGCTCCGGTCTGCAGCGTCACGTCTAGGCCCAGCATGTTGACCGTCCAGCCGGCCCGGAATACCGCCGCCGCGGCCTCCGGGTCGGCCCAGATGTTGTACTCGGCGGCGGGGGTGACGTTACCGCGGCTCGCCGACCCGCCCATGATCGCGAAGGCCCGCACCCAGTCAGGCAGCCGCGGCTCGCGCAGCACCGCAAGCGCGATGTTGGTCAGCGGCCCCGTCGCGACCAGCGTGATCTCGCCGGGGGCGGCCTTGACGGTGTCGATGATGTAGTCGATGGCGTGCCCGGCCGCCGGGCTGCCGGCCGGCGCCGGAAGCGTGGCGCCGCCGAGCCCGGATTCGCCGTGTACCTCCCGCGCGTCGATCGCCGGGCGCAGCAGCGGCCCGGCACAGCCCGCGGTCACCGGAGTCCCCGCAGCGCCGACGAACTCGCAGACCGCGAGCGCGTTGGCCGTCGTCTTGGCCAGCCCGACGTTGCCCGCGACGGTGGTGATGCCGACAAGCTCGATGCCCGGGTGCCCGTGCGCGAACGCGATCGCGAGCGCGTCATCGATCCCGGGGTCGCAGTCCAGGATGATCCTCGTGGCCATGTCCAGGCCCCCTAACATCTCGTGGTACCCGCAATGAAGGTACCGAACGACCCTTGGTGCGCGCCCCGGTGACCAGCGTCTGCCAAGCTGTGTAGCCTGCAAAGCGAGGAGGTCCGCCATGCACAACCCGCCGATCCCGAACACCGGCCGCACCGATCCCGAGGTCGCGCAGCTCATCCAGGACGAGGCGCGCAGGCAGTTCGAGAAGGCCAGGCTGATCCCGTCGGAGAACTACGTGTCGCTGGCCGTGCTCGAGGCGTCCGGCAGCGTGCTGACCAACAAGTACTCCGAGGGCTATCCCGGCCGCCGCTACTACGAGGGCCAGCAGTTCATCGACCCGCTGGAAACCCTGGCAAGGGACCGGGCCAAGGCGCTGTTCGGCGTGGAGCACGCCAACGTGCAGCCGTACTCGGGCTCGCCCGCGAACCTCGCCGTCTACCTGGCGTTCGCGCAGCCTGGGGACACGATCATGGGCATGGCCCTGCCGATGGGCGGCCATCTCACCCACGGCTGGTCGGTGTCCGCGACAGGGAAATGGTTCCGCCCGGTGCAGTACGGGGTGCGCCACGACACCGGCCGGGTCGACTTCGACGAGGTACGCGACCTCGCGCTGAAGGAACGCCCCAAGATCATCTTCTGCGGCGGCACCGCGATCCCGCGGACCATCGACTTCCCCGTCTTCGCCGAGATCGCCGCCGAGGCCGGCGCGATCCTGGTCGCCGACATCGCGCACATCGCCGGGCTGATCGCGGGCGGCGCGCACCCCTCGCCCGTCGGGTACGCCGGGGTCATCACGACCACGACCCACAAGACGCTCCGGGGCCCGCGCGGCGCGATGATCATGTCCACGGCCGAGTACGCGTCCGCCCTGGACCGCGCGGTCTTCCCCGGCCTGCAGGGCGGCCCGCACAACCAGACCACGGCCGCGATCGCGGTGGCGCTGCACGAGGCCGCCCAGCCCGACTTCCGCGACTACGCCCATCAGGTGGTCGTCAACGCGAAGGCGCTCGCCGAGGCGCTGCTGGCGCACGGCTACGACCTGGTATCCGGCGGCACGGACAACCACCTGCTCCTGATCGACCTCACCTCGAAGGGCATCGGCGGCAAGCCGGCCGCCAAGGCGCTGGACCGGGCGGGCATCGAGACCAACTACAACACGGTCCCGTTCGATCCGCGCAAGCCGTTCGACCCGTCCGGCCTGCGCATCGGCACCCCCGCGATCACCACCCGCGGCCTGCGCGCCGAGCACATGGCGCCGCTGGCCGCCTGGATGGACGAGGCGATCACCGCCGCCACCAAGGCCGACGAGGCGACCCTCGACCGCATCGCCGTCGAGGTCCGCGACCTCCTCTCCGCCTTCCCCGCCCCCGGCTGGATCCCGAAGACCCAGGAGACTCCGGCTCCCTAGCTACCGAGCGCCGTCACCACCGCAACGGCGGCCTGACCTTGCCGAACGCCAGGTAGGCCAGGCCGCCCAACGGCGTCGAGCCGCAGATGAAGATCGCCCACATCCACTTGGGCCCGATCACCTGCTCGGCCCGGATCAGGTTGACCAGGCAGAAGACGTCGAAGCCGACCCCGAGCACGATGAGCGGGATCACGGCCACAGGCATCGCCCTCACCCCTGCCGCACCAGCGAAGGTGCCGTTGTCATCATCCCGCGCCTCCTCAGGTGGTACGCCGGTGTAGCAGCCAGACGGCGGTGCCGAGCGCCGCCGCGGCGATGACCAGGAACAAGCCGCCGTCGATGAGCTGCAGGGTCCAGAACCGGCTGGCCGGAATGTAGCTGACGATGAGCCGGTCGCCGCTGCGCACAACGCCGGTCACGAGGTCCCCGAGGTGGCCGGTGACCGGCGGCACGGAGTTGGTCCCCGCGCCCGGGCACCCGGCCCGGCACGTAATCCGCTCGGTAGCCGCGGGCGGGAAGTTGATCGGCCCGTTCAGCAGCGTGATCACCGCGGACGGGACCTCCCAGACGATGTACGCGACCACCATGCCCGCGATGGTGTTCCGCAGCAGCAGCCCTGCCAGCACCCCGAGCCCGAACGCGCACAGCAGCGAGCACGGCAGCAGCACGCCCTCGTAGTTGAAAGGCGGCGGCTGGAGCCTGGTGCTGACCCGGTCCAGCGGCGCGTGGTACCAGCTCATCACCGCGGCGATCGCCGCGCCGAAGACCACCAGCCCGGCAATGACCAGCGCCAGCTTGGTGACCAGCCACCGGGTCCGCGGCACCGTCTGGCTCCAGGCCAGCTGCCAGGTGCCCTGCTCCAGCTCCCGGCCGAGCAGCGGGGCGCCCACGACGACCCCGACAAGCCCGGGGATCAGGAACAGCGGCAAGGTCTCCGTGATGGCGGCCGGCCCGTTGAATCTGTGCACGAAGGAGGTGATCACCGCCGGGCAGCCGGATCCCCCGCTGCGCGCCAGGCACGCGCCCAGGCCGTCGGCGTCGAACGCGCTGCGCATCCCGGCCCCGGCGGCGATCGCGAAGATCGTCAGCACGCAGAACACCCCGAGGCAGACGATGGCCTGGGTACGGTGCTGACGCCAGGTGACCCAGATCATGAGATGGCGGCCTTCCTCGTCGACCCAGGACCTCCTGGCCCCTCAGGCCCCCCAGGCCCCGACCGTCCCCCGGCCCTTCCGTCGGACCGCCCGCCGACCCGTCCACCCAGCCGTCCACCGACTCGCCCGCCGGCCCGGACGTCCGCGCCGACCGGCGGACGCTGCAGGTAGGCCAGCACGAGCTGCTCGAACCCCACCGGCTCGGCCTGCCACCCCGGCTGCTGCGCCGCGGCCAGCTGCCCGAGGTCGGCAGCGACGAGCACGGACGAGTGCCGGTCGCTGTCCACCCGCTCGATGACCGTGCCCGGCAGCTCGCCGTCCGGTGTCGGCCGCGGCACGGTCAGCATCTGGTGCGCGGCAAGCACGTCGTCGACCGGCCCCGCGAGCTGCAGCCGGCTCCCGCTGAGCACGATCAGCCAGTCGCACAGCCGTTCCAGCTCGGAGACCACGTGCGAGGCGATGATCACGGTGAGCCCGCCCTCGGCGGACGCGGCCATCACGTCCCGCATGAACTCCAGCCTGGCGATCGGGTCCAGGCTGGCGACCGGCTCGTCGAGGACAAGCAGCGAGGTGCGCTTGGCCAGCGCCATGGTCAGCGAGACCTGTGCCTGCTGCCCGCCGGACAGCGCCTTGACCTTGCGCCCCAGCGGGATGCCGAGCGCGTCCATCCGCGCCTGAGCGAGCTCCTGATCCCAGCTCGGGTTCATCGACCTGCCGAGGTGGAACATGTCCGCCACGCTGAAGCTCCGGTACAGCGGATGGTCCTGGGCGAGATAGCTGACCCGGGCCAGCGTTGCCTCGGTGTAGGCCCGGGAGGCCTCGCCGAAGACCTCCACCTGTCCCTCCGTCGGCGCAAGCAGGCCCACGGTCAGCGCCAGCAGCGTGGTCTTGCCCGCGCCGTTCGGGCCGACCAGGCCCACGACCGAGCCCGCCGGCACCGCGAACGTGCAGTCGCGCAGCCCCCAGGCGTGGCCGTAACGCTTGCCGAGCCGGTCCGCCCGCAGGGCCGGAACGGCGTCGTCGCGGCTCATCCGACACTCTCCTTCCTCATGTCGTGCCGGACCACCGCGATGAGCGCGGTGACGGTCTCGTCGCTGAGCCCGGCCTCGTCGGCGTCCCGGAACCACCTCTCCAGCGAGGCGCGCAGCGTCTGGTTGGCGTCGGCAGGCGGTGCCAGCGTGGCGGTGATGAACGTGCCCTGTCCCGGCCGCCCTCCGGCCAGCCCCTCGTGCTCAAGCTGCCGGTAGGCCTTGACCACGGTGTTGGGGTTGATCGCCAGGTCACCCGCGACCTCCTTGACCGTCGGCAGCCGATCGCCCTCGCGCAGGTAACCGAGCAGCAGCGACTGCCGAACCTGGTGCACGAGCTGCAGATAGGGCGGAACCCCCGAAGACCCGTCCAACCGAAACCGGAACATTAGCCTCTCCTCCACCCCGTGCCACGCCCCATCGACACCCCGCCCCGCACACCATCATTCTATGATGTTAGTATAATAGGAACACCTGGAAGCCCGGTCAAGGGTCACGGAGATCCCAGGATCCCTGTCCCTGTCCCTGTCCCTGTCCCTGTCCCTGTCCCTGTCCCTGTCCCTGTCCCTGTCCCTGTCCCTTCCTCGGCCGCTGCCGGGATACGGCCTAGTCGACCCGCTTCCGGCGCTCCGGAGGCTCCCGGGTGCCCAGGATGGGCTGCCCGCCGCGCACGCCCCGGTACCAGCTGTCCCAGGGCCAGTGCCCGCGGTCGTCGGCGTGCACCAGCTGTAGAGCGGATACGCGTCGGCCGTAGAACTCGACCGCCATCCTCAGGTGCGCCCAGGGCACCGCGACCCTTACCACCTCGACGAGCGGGCCGTTGAGCAGCGCCGCCTGCGTTCCCGGCTCGGGCGCGTCCGCGTGCAGCAGGTGTGCGGCCACCCCGTTGAGCACCCCGGTGGCCCTGCTGACAGGCATGCCGGTGACGACTAGCTCGGGCCGCTGGTAAGCGGTTAGGCCTACGGTGTAGGCCCACGGCGGATGGATGCCGTCCCGCTCCACGCCCTGCACCGCCCAGCCGAACACGTTGATCAGCTGCCGCAGGTGATCTTGGTAGTCGCGTTCGGTGACGCCCGGACGCTCGCACATCCAGCACACGCTTCCTCCTCGGGATTGGCCCTAACGCCACTATGCCGAGGGACACTGACATTTTGCGTAGTCGCAGGTCAGCTAGAAAGAATAAGTTGCATCTTTGTTCGAGCGATCCTATAGTCGTGACAGGGCGCCGCGGCCGAGCCGGCGCCGATCACGGATAGTACTGCCCGTCTTCCTCCATGCGGCAGCGACAAGCCTGGAGGGCGCAGCGGCATGAGCGAGGCGTACGGCGAGCCGGTCAACGTTCGCACCAGGCCCGACGGCAGGCCGACCAGGTTCGTGTGGCGGGACCGCCTGTACATCGTCCGCGCGATCCTGGAGCACTGGGTCATCAACAGGGAGTGGTGGCAGGACCCCGACGCCGAACCCGGCGAGCCCGAACTGGAGTTCTGGCGGGTCGAGGCCGCCCCAGGCCCCGCCACGACCTCATCCGTCTACGAACTCCGCCGCGACTCAGCCACCTCAGCCTGGACCCTCCGCCGCTAACCTCAGGCGGATCCGCGCAGGAGCTCGATGTACCGCGCCGCGGAACGCTGCACCGTCTCCCGGGCCCCCGAACGCAGCACCGGATTCCACCAGCCACCGTAGATCCGGTCGAATGCGTACGGCCGCACCGCTTCCCAGATCCCGGTGACGGCCGCCTCGGACAGCGGCAGCCGGTTCGGCGCCGACCAGATGAACGACACCCGGTCCTCGCCAGGCGCCACGAAGATCGTGTCCCCGGCCAGCAGCACCCCGCGCCCTTCCGCCCCGCCGGCCCAGTGCGCCACCGCGCTGCCGGGGAAGTGCCCGCCACACTGGACGAGCGTCACCCCAGGCAGCACTCCAAGCGTCCCCGACCACGTCCGCACCCGGACATCGCTGCCGACGCGCAGCCAGCCGCTGTCAACAGCAGGCACCAGGATCTCCGCGCCGAACTCCCGGCCCCACTCCCCGATGGACCCGTAGAAGTGCGGGTGGCTGGCGGTCACGAAGCGCAGCCCGCCCGCCGACCGCACCGCCTCGACCGCCGCGGCGTCGATGAACCCCGACGGGTCCCACAGCAGGTTGCCCTCGCCGGTGCGGATCAGCAGCGAGCGCTGCCCGATCGCCACCGGCGGGTCCGCGCCGATCCCGGTCAGCCCGGGCTCGACCTCCCTGACGTCGCTGGCATGCCCCGCGGCGGCGAGTTCGGCGAGCGTGGTCCAGCGCTGGCCGCCGGGCGGCACCCACTGCCGCTCGTCCGCGCACACCACGCACACCTGCGGTTTGACCTCGGGAAAGTGGTTGCCGCAGGTCGCGCAGACAAAGGTCGCCATCGTCTCTCCGCAGGCCGGGAGAATAGGTGCGGGACATGCACCACTGCCCGTTCGGGATAAAAAGACGGTTTTAGCCGAACGGGCAGTGGTAACTCCCTTCCGCCTCAGCCGACGGTCGGGTTGCGCCAGTTCACCGTCGGACGCATCGCCTCAAGCCTGACCCGGTGCGCGTACCGCTTGGTGATGTCGAACAGCGACTCGATCAGCGTGTCGGACAGCAGGTGCGGCTCGAGGCCGAGCTCGATGAGCTTGGTGTGCTTGACGTTGTAGTAGTGCTCGGGCGCCTCGACCCGCGGGTTCTCCACGTTCTCGACCGTGACGTCGCCGGGGAAGGCGCGGGCGACGGTATCGGCGATGTCCCGGACCGACATCCACTCGGTGATCTGGTTGAACACCCGGAACTCGCCGCGGTTAGCCGGGTTCTCGCAGGCCAGCTGGATGCAGCGGACCGTGTCCCTGATGTCGATCATGCCGCGGGTCTGGCCGCCTGAGCCGTACACGGTCAGCGGGTGGCCGATGACCGCCTGGATGGCGAAGCGGTTCAGCACGGTGCCGAACACCGCGTCGTAGTCGAACCTGGTCGCCAGCCGCTCGTCCCTGCTGGTCTCCGCGGTCTGCTGGCCGTAGACCACGCCCTGGTTCAGGTCGGTGGCGCGCAGGTCCCAGATCCGGCAGGCGAACTCGATGTTGTGGCTGTCGTGCACCTTGGACAGGTGGTAGAACGAGCCTGGCCGCTTCGGGTAGAGGACCCGGTCCTTGCGGCCGTTGTGCTCGAGCTCGAGCCAGCCCTCCTCGATGTCGATGTTCGGCGTGCCGTACTCGCCCATCGTGCCCAGCTTGACCAGGTGGATGTCCGGGTTGATCTCGGCGATGGCGTACAGCAGGTTCAGCGTGCCCACCACGTTGTTCTGCTGGGTGTACACGGCGTGCTTGCGGTCGATCATGGAGTACGGCGCGGCCCGCTGCTCGGCGAAGTGGACCACGGCGTCGGGCTCGAAGTCCTCGACGATGTGGTACGTGAACAGCGGGTCTGTCAGGTCGCCGACGTAGCACCCGATCTTCTTGCCGGTGAGCTCCTGCCACACCGCGGTACGCGTCTGCAGCGGCTCGATCGGCACCAGGGATTCGACCCCGAGCTCGTTGTCGTAGCTTCTGCGGACAAAGTTGTCCACGACGCCCACCTCGTGACCCGCCTCCGACAGGTGCAGCGCTGTGGGCCAGCCGAGGTACCCGTCCCCGCCCAACACCAAGATTCTCATGCTCCGGCTCCTACCGTTCCTCTGTCAGATTGCCTTGACTTTTGCTTGCCTGTGTGCGTCGTGCCGCCTTGGGCGGGTAACGTGCTCTGAGTGCGGATACCGAAGCATCTCCCTCGCCGAGCCGCCCTGCGGCTTCGCCCGGGGCGCTCCACCGGCCTGCGGTTTCCGTACTGTATACCTGCTCCTCGTTTCATGGTCGGCTAGCAAACCCTAGGACATCAATGGCTCTGGTAACCAATCGGCTCAGCGACACGATCACCCGCAAGGCCCGCAGCGCGCTCGGCATCCGTTTCGGGCGCTTCGCTGTCGCGGCCATCGCGGCGTTCGTCACGACCGAAGTGGTGTTCACCATCTGCGCCGGGCCGCTCAGCCTGACTTCCACCTGGGCCACCGTGATCGCCTGGTTCTCCGGCGCGCTGGTGAGCTACGTGCTCAGCCGCTGGGCCTGGAAACGCAAGGGCCGCCCGAACGTGCTCAGGGAGACCGTGCCGTTCTGGATCGTCTCGGCGATGGTCATCGCGGTCCTGACGGTGGCCACGAAGTTCGGCTACCACTCGGCGAGCTGGATGCACCTGCGCGGCGCCGAGCGCGTGCTTTACCTGGACGCGATCTACGGCGTGGCCAACCTCGGCACGTTCGTGCTGCGGTTCCTTTTCTTCCACTACGTCCTCTTCGCCGGATCAACGGGAGCGGCCAGGCCCGCCGCCGCCGAGGAGGCGCTGGCCTCGACCGACCCGGGCCCCGAGCCGTTCGCGCGGGCCGCGGAATCGACCGGGCCGCTGCGCGCCGTGCCCGACGAGGACCCGGCAGACCCGGACTGACCCGCGGGATCGATCCGCTCCGGGACCTCGGTCAGCTCCGGGACCTCGGTCAGCTCCGCGGCTTCGGCCCGCGCCGAGGCCTCGGTCTGCCCCGCCCGCTGCCGCTCGCGCCACCAGGTGCCGTACACCACGCGGGCGAAGCGCGCCCCGTAGAACAGGTTGTTCACCCCGGGCAGGTGCAGCCCGTAGAGCGGGTTCTGGCCCTTCTTGCTCTCGCCGACCCGCCGGCGGTGGATGGTGGCGGGCACCTCGGCCACCTTGTAGCCGTGCGTGATGACCCCGATCAGCAGCTCGGACGCCTGGTACTGCGGCTGCTCGAGCCGGACGGCGCCGGTCACCTCGGCGCGCATGGCCCGCAGCCCGAACGTCGTGTCGCTGACCTTCTGCCCGGTCAGCATGCTGATCGTGCCCGCGAAGAAGCGGACACCTGAGCGGCGGATGACGTCCTTGGTCTCCTGGCTGCCGAGCCGCCTGGACCCGGTGACGAAGTCCGCCTCGCCGGCCACGACGGGCGCGAGCACCCGGTCCATCTCCGCCGGGTTGTACTGGCCGTCCGCGTCGGTCGTGATGATGTAGCTCGCCCCGCCCTCCCGCGCCAGCCGGTAGCCGAGCCGCAGCGCGGCGCCCTGGCCGCGGTTGACGGGCACGTCGCAGACCATCGCGTCGGCCGCGAGGGCCTCCTTCACCGTGCCGTCGGCGCAGCCGTCGGCGACCACGATGGCCGTGGTGGCCAGCCCGCACACCTCGGCAGGCAGCGCCTCGATCACCGGGCCTATCGCGCCCTCCTCGTTGTAGGCCGCGATCACGATCGCGACCGGCGGCAGCGCTCCGGCCCGCTCGCCGTAGGCCTCGTTGAACGCCGCGATGGCCTGGTCGTCCACGGTCTTGTCGGCAGGGTTGCCGTAGATCATGCCGGCACCCCCGCTCCTACCGCGGAGTTCAGCGGGTCAAGGCCCGGCCAGCGCACGGAGGTACGGGGGAAGGCTCGCAGGTCGGCTACGGTAACCTCGTGCCCTTCGGCCAGCAGCGCGCTGACCACCGCGCGACCGATGAACCCGGCGCTGCCGGTCACCAGGACGCGGGAACGATTCGCCATGCGTGCTCCGTTCAGCATGTTAGATAGGTCACGTTGTCGTGCATGCCAGGCCGCGCCCGGGGGCGGGCTGCCGCGTCGTCTCTGGCTACGCGCAGGCGGCCTGATTCGCCATCCGGTTCTGCCGGATTTCCGTTGATCACGCTACCCGGACGCGCTGAGAGTTTGCTGGTGAATGACTGGCAACGTGAGCCTTGGCGGCAAACGCGGGCCAGTGTACCCGTCGGTTACAACTGATACAGGCCGCGAGATCCGCCCCCGGCCCGCCGCGCCATCCCGTGTGGCGCGGCGCTGATTCCGGACATATCGACTCTCTGTTCGAACCGACTCCCATTTTCCCGGGAGGATCCGGGCTTATGGGAGGAAAAGGTGGACAATAGTGCACCGGATCCTCCCGCAAGCCCGAAACTTCCCAGATCTTTCGCCAGCTAATCACACCACGGAGCACGTAGACACCACAGTGCACGGAAGTAGCGTCGGTAACCGACGTCCAGCGGCACAGGCGGCGAGATCGTGGCCGGTGTGGCATGCTGTGCGAGGTAGCAACGCGGAGGAACGCCGGTGCGAATCCGGGGCTGTCCCGCAACTGTGACCGGGAGTGAACCCTGCGAGGTCACCACTACTTACCCGGAAGCCAGAGACTCCGGCTGCCGCATGATCCGGACTTCGGGCGCGGAAACCCGGGAAGGACTGACGCTATGGCCACGACCGGTGACGGGACGTATCCATTCGCCGGCATCGTGGGGATGGCGGACCTGAAGCTTGCGCTGCTGCTCAACGCTGTGTCGCCGGCCATCGGCGGGGTCCTGGTCCGGGGTGAGAAGGGCACCGCGAAGTCCACCATGGTGCGTGGCCTGGCCGCCCTGCTGCCCCCCGTTCCCGTCGTCCCAGGCTGCCCCTACTCCTGCGACCCGGCCGCGCCGGACCCCGCCTGCCCGGCCGGCCCGCACCCATCCGCCGCCGCCCCTGACCCGGCAGGCCCGCGCCAGTCCGCCGCCGCCCCTGACCCGGCAGGCCCGCGCCAGTCCGCCGCCGCCCCTGACCCGGCAGGCCCGCACCCATCCGCCGCCACCGAAGTCCGTCCCGTCACGCTGGCCGAACTACCCGTCGGCGCCACCGAGGACCGGCTGACCGGCTCGCTCGACATCGAGCGCGTGCTGACCGCGGGCACGACCGCGTTCCAGCCGGGTCTGCTCGCCGCGGCCAACCGCGGCATCCTCTACGTCGACGAGGTCAACCTGCTCCATGATCACCTGGTCGACCTGCTGCTAGACGCCGCGGCGCTGGGCGTCAATTACGTGGAGCGCGAGGGCGTCTCCGTCCGGCACGCGTCGCGGTTCATCCTGGTCGGCACCATGAACCCCGAGGAAGGTGAACTCCGCCCGCAGCTTCTCGACAGGTTCGGGCTGACCGTCCAGGTCACCTCCAGTCACGACCCCGCGGAGCGTGCAGAGGTGGTCCGCCGCAGGCTCGCGTTCGAGGCGGACCCCGCCGCGTTCGCCGAGCGCTTCACCGGTGACGGCGCCGCGCTCGCGGACCAGGTAGTCGCGGCCAGGGCAAGGCTCCCGAAGGTGCGCCTGCCCGACGCCGTGCTCCGGCAGATCTGCGCGGTCTGCGGCGCGTTCGGGGTGGACGGGATGCGCGCCGACCTGGTCACCGCACGGACCGCGATCGCGCTGGCTGCCTGGCACGGCCGTGACGTGGTGACCGCCGAGGACGTCCGGGCCGCGGCCCGCCTTGCCCTGCCGCACCGCCGCCGCCGCGACCCCTTCGACGCCCCAGGCCTGGACGAGCAGGCCCTGGACGAGGCACTGCAGCAAGCCGCCGCCGACCAAGACCCCGATGACCCTGATGACCCCGGCGACCCCAGTGGCCCCGGTGACCCTCAAGACCCCGGCGCCTCGGACCGCCCCGGGAACCCCGACGGTCCCGAGGACCCCGACGACGACCCGAACGGTCCAGGCGGCCCCGGCAGCCCCGCCCCCAGCGAAGCCCACGACCACCCCGATGGCCACAGCGAACCCAGTGACCCCGGCACCCCGCCCGTCGGCGACGCGCCCTCGCCAGGCCAGCCCTCATGGGCCACAGGGACCCCCGAGGCCCCCGCAGCCGCTCCGGCCGCACCCTCGGCACCGTTCCGCGCCAGGCTGCTGACCGTGCCCGGCATCGGTGAGGGCGCCCCAGGCCGCCGCTCCGCCGCCCGCGGCCCGTCCGGCCGCACCGTCGCCGCCCGCGTACCGCAAGCCCGTCCCTTCCCCTTGCACCTCCCCGCCACCATCCGCGCAGCCGCCCTCCACGCCCCCGGCACCTACGCTCCGGGCGCCGTCCCCGGCGGCTCCGCTCCCGTCCCCGGCGCCTCCGCTCCCGTCCCCGGCGCCTCCGCTCCCGTCCCCGGCGCCTCCGCTCCCGATGCCGCCCCCGGCGCCTCGCCTCCACGGCGCACCCCGGCCAGACGCGTTCCCCTCACCCCCGCCGATTTGCGTGAGGCGGTGCGTGAGGGACGCGAAGGAAACCTTGTGCTCTTCGCGGTCGACGCGAGCGGGTCGATGGCCGCGCGGCAGCGGATGCGCGAGGTCAAGGGCGCGGTCCTGTCCCTGCTAGTGGACGCCTACCAGCGCCGGGACAAGGTGGGGCTGATCACGTTCCGTGGCGCGCGAGCAGAAGTGACGCTGCCGCCCACCTCCTCGGTCGAAGCGGCGGCGCGCCGCCTGACCGACCTGGCCACCGGCGGCCGGACCCCGCTGGCGGCCGGCCTGGCGAAGGCGGCCCAGGTCCTCGCGGCCGAACGCCTTCGCGATCCCCGCCGCCGCGCCCTGCTCATCGTGGTCACCGACGGCCGTGCCACCAGCGGCACCGACGCGGACCTCGCCCGGACCGCGGCGGTGCTCGCCACGCGGAGCCTGCGCGACGAGGTCGCCACCGTGGTGGTGGACTGCGAGGCGTCGGTGCTCCGGCTCGGTCTGGCCGAACGCCTCGCGATCATGCTCGGTGCCACCCTGTTCCGCCTCGACGAACTGGCCGCGGGATCCGGTCTGGCGGCGGCAGCCAGGCAGCTGACACAAGGGCAAATGACACGCGGGCAGATGACACACCCGAGGGTCGCCTGATGCCACACGGAACTCCGGCCGAGATCCCCGATGACGGCCTGACCACCCGGCAGCGGCGGAACCGTCCGCTGGTCATCGTGCACACCGGCCCGGGCAAGGGGAAGTCAACGGCCGCGTTCGGCCTGGCGCTGCGGGCCTGGAACCAGGGCTGGCCGGTCGGAGTGTTCCAGTTCGTCAAGTCGGCGAAATGGCGGGTCGGCGAGGAACGGGCGCTGCGGCTGCTCGGCCAGACCGGCGAGGGCGGCGCGGTCAGCTGGCACAAGATGGGGGAGGGCTGGTCCTGGATCCAGCGCGAGCAGGACAGCCAGGCCGAGCAGGCCGCGGAGGGCTGGGCGCAGGTGAAGCGGGACCTCGCGGCGCAAACCTACCGCCTGTATGTGCTGGACGAGTTCACCTACCCGATGAAGTGGGGCTGGGTGGACGTCGACGACGTGGTCGCCGCGCTCGCCGCCAGGCCGGGTAACCAGCACGTCGTGATCACCGGCAGGGACGCGCCCGCCGGGCTGGTCGCCGGCGCTGACCTGGTGACGGAGATGACAAAGGTCAAGCACCCCATGGATGCAGGCCAGAAGGGGCAGAAGGGCATCGAGTGGTAGCCATCCCCCGCCTGGTCATCGCCGCCCCGGCGTCAGGATGCGGCAAGACGACCGTGGCCTGCGGCCTGATGGCGGCGCTGCGCTCCCGCGGCCTCGTGGTCAGCGGGCATAAGGTCGGCCCCGACTACATCGACCCTGGCTACCACGTCCTGGCCACCAAGCGTCCGGCACGGAACCTGGATCCGTTCCTCTGCGGCGAGGACCTGATCGCACCGCTGTTCCTGCACGGCGCCGCCGGTGCTCAGGTAGCGGTCATCGAAGGGGTGATGGGCCTGTTCGACGGCACGGACCCGGCGACCGCGCCGGCCCACATGGACCCGGACTTCGGCTCCACCGCGCACGTGGCCCGATTGCTCGGCGCGCCCGTGGTGCTCGTGGTGGACGCGGCGCGCGCGGGGCGCTCGGTGGCCGCGCTGGTGGCCGGCTTCGCCGGCTTCGACCCGCGGACGCCGGTCAGCGGGGTGATCCTGAACCGCGTCGCGTCCGAGCGCCACGAGCGCCTCCTCACCGACGCGCTGGCCTCGTCCGGTATGCCGGTCTACGGCACGATAGGGCGGACCGACGCAATCGCCACGCCGTCCAGGCACCTGGGCCTGATCCCGGCCGCCGAGCGCGAGGCGGTCGCGGCGCAGGCGATCGCCAGGATGGGCGCACTGATCACGGCCTCCTGCGACCTCGACGCCCTGCTCGCCCTGGCCCGCCGCGCCCCCGCACTCCTCGCCGCCCCATGGGACCCCGCCGTCGCCCTGGCCGAGGCCTGCACCTCACGGGACCCTGCCGTCGCCCTGGCCGAGGCCGGCACCTCCTGGGAACCAGCCGCGCTCGCCGAGGCCGCCAAGCTCCCCGCTCCCCAGCAGCAGCCTCTCGTCCAAGGACCAGGCCCCGTCATCGCGCTCGCCCAGGGACCGGCCTTCACGTTCGGCTACACCGAGCAGGCCGAACTCCTCGAGGCGGCCGGGTCCCGGGTGGCCCCGTTCGACCCGCTGCGGGACGAGGACCTGCCCGAGGGGACGAGCGGGCTGATCCTTGGCGGCGGCTTCCCCGAGGTGCACGCGGCCGAGCTGTCCGCGAACGAGCGGCTGCGCAATCGGGTGGCCGCGCTCGCAGGCCGTGGCGCCCCGGTCGCCGCCGAATGCGCCGGCCTGCTCTACCTGGCGCGCACGCTGGACGGCCGGCCCATGTGCGGCGTCCTGGACGTACAGGCCACGATGACCGAGAAGCTGACGCTCGGCTACCGCAACGCCGTGGCCATGACGGATTCAACCCTGGCCAGGGTCGGCGACAAGGTCCGCGGCCACGAGTTCCACCGCACCGTGGCCGTCCCGGCCCACGGCGACCGGCCCGCCTGGCGGCTCTCCCCCGAAAGACTCGAGGGCCACGTCAACGGCCCCGTGACAGCCTCCTACCTGCACATGCACTGGGCCGGCTATCCCGCCGCGGCGGCCAGGTTCGCCGCCGCCTGCCGCCCGGTGCCCGCCGCGAAGGTGGCAGCACGATGAAACGGCTGATCGGGGTGGGGGTCGGCCCGGGCGACCCTGAGCTCGTCACGGTCAAGGCCGTCCGCGTGCTGCGCGAGGCGGACCTGATCCTGGTGCCCGTGCTGGCGGCCGCGGGCCCCGGGATCCGGGAACCCGGCCGCGCCGAGATGATCGTCCGGGCCCACGTCGACGCGAACGTGATCAAGCGCCTGGAGTTCGCGCTGAACGACACCGGCGGCATCACGCCGCGCCGCGCGGCCGCCTGGCAGCAGGCGGCCGCCACGGTGGCCGAGGAATTCGCCGGGGGAGCGGCCACGATCGCGTTCGGCACCCTCGGCGACCCCAACCTGTACTCGACCTTCAGCTATCTCGCGCAGACCGTCCGTGACCTGGTCCCCGATATCCAAGTGGAAACAGTCCCCGGCATCACCGCCATGCAGGACCTTGCCTCCAGGGCCGGAATCTCGCTGGCCGAAGGCGCAGAACCGGTCACGCTCGTCCCGCTCAACGCCGGCACCGCCGCGCTGGACCGGGCGCTGACCCACGGCGGGACCGTCATCGGGTACAAGGTGGGCGCCGCTGCCAGCCCCGCGCCCGCCGTCCTCCGCGATCGCCTGCAAGCGGCCGGCCGCCTAGACGGCGCCGTGATCGGCGCTCGCCTAGGCCTCCCCGGCGAGCTGATCGCCCCCGCCGCCGAGGTCCTCGCCTCCGCCGCCGGGATCCTCGCCCCCGCGCCGCACCCCGCCGCCGCCGAACTCCTCGCCCCCGCGCCGGCCCTTCCGTACCTGTCAACCCTCATCGCCCCGGCCCGCCGCGACGCCCGTGGCAGCTCCCTGGCCGTCAGCCCGGAGTCCAGCCGGCACGATGTGACATCGAGCCGGTCCCAGCCGGGACGATGTCACATCGAGCCGGCAAAGGCCGGAGCGCAAACCGTCGGAGCGCAAACCGTCGGAGCGCAAACCGTCGGAGCGCAAACCGTCGGAGTGCACACCGGCAAGGTGACCTTCGTCGGCGCGGGCCCCGGCGCCCCGGACCTGCTGACCCAGCGCGGCGCGAACGCCATCGCCGCCGCCGACATCGTGATCTGGGCGTCCAGCCTGGTCCATCCGGCCGTGCTCGACCACGCGCGCGCGGACGCCGAGATCGTGGACTCCGCGCGGCTGCCGATGGAGGGTGTGGTGCCCTACTACCAGCGAGCCGCCGACGAGAACCTAAGCGTGGCCCGCGTGCACTCCGGCGACCCCTCACTGTGGGGAGCCGTCCAGGAGCAACTTGACCGGTGCGCGGCGCTGGGCCTGGACACCGAGGTCGTGCCCGGGGTGTCCAGCTTCACCGCGGTCGCGGCCCGGATCCGGCGCGAGCTGACCATCCCCGAGGTCGCCCAGTCGGTGATCCTGACCAGGCTCGGCGGCGGCAAGACCCCGATGCCGCCGCGCGAGCAGGTGGCCGAATTCGCCCGGCACCAGACAACGATGGCGCTGTTCCTCTCGGCCGCGCGTTCCGGCCAGCTGCAGGACGAACTGCTGTCCGGCGGCTACCCGCCGGACACGCCATGCGTCGTCGCCTCCCAGGTGACCTGGCCGGACGAGCTGATCCTGCACTGCGCGCTCGCTGACCTGGCCGCCACGATCAGGGAACGCAAGCTCTGGAAGCACACGCTGGTCCTGGTCGGCCCGGCGCTTGCCGCCGAGGGCAGCCGTTCGCACCTGTACCACCCTGGCCACTTCCACGGCTACCGCCGCGCCGACCGCCAGGCCCGGCAGCAGCTCCGCGGAACGACATAGCCATGACCGCGCCGAACAACCCCGACCTG
>Ga0209169_10000722_pt1 | contig 20268 bp, 17 predicted proteins | sample HubBroMetageWRM4_FD_188346 | JGI IMG/M metagenome (GOLD analysis project Ga0209169, IMG submission 188346) | Warmed soil microbial communities from the Hubbard Brook experimental Forest, New Hampshire - Hubbard Brook CCASE Soil Metagenome WRM 4... | ecosystem: Environmental > Terrestrial > Soil...
TGTTCGTCATCCGCATCCGGATGGCTGGACAGCGCTATGATTGGCGTGCGTGCCGCCACGCCGGGGAGCGCGCGAATGCGGCGCACGGTGTGAGCTCCGTTGGTATCGGCAAGACTTACGTCCATCAACACCGCATCGTAGCCGCGCGCTACCGCGGCAACGGCCTCCTCGCCGGAACCGACAAAATCGGCGCGGTGACCAAGCTCGCCGAGAATCGTGTTTAGAATGACGCGACCATAAGGATTGTGTTCCGCGCACAGGATCGCAAGCGATCGTGTTGATTTGTCCTTGCGCGGGCGGGAGTTACGGCCCGACGCTTCGGCGGGCGCAAGCGGTAGCACGATCGAAAAACGGAAAGTCGCGCCGCGGCCACGGCTGCTTCTCACGGTAACGTCGCCGCCCATGAGCTTCGCCAGGCGCTTGACCAGCGCAAGCCCAAGCCCAGTCCCGCCGAAGCGCCGCGCCACCGCGGCATTCGGCTGCCGGAAAGGACGAAACAAAAGTTTGATCTCTGCGGGTGTAAGTCCGATGCCGCTGTCGACCACGCTGAAGATGAAGCGGACACGACGGCGCGCCGCGCCTTCGGCGCGCACATCGAAGCGCACGACGCCGTGTTCGGTGAACTTCACCGCATTATCGAGGAGATTTTCGAGCGCGGCGCGCAGCCGCACGACGTCGCCGATAAGAATCTCCGGCAAATCATCGGCAATCGTTACCTCAGAGGACAAGCCTTTGGTTTGTGCGCGCGCTGAAAGCAATTCGGCCAGGTCTTCGATCAAACGGCGCGGCTGGAAAGGCGTCGCGGCCAGCGTCAGCGTGCCCGACTCGGCCTTGGCGGTCTCGATGATCGAAGTCGATAGAGCAACAAGATGCTCGGCGCTGCTCTTGATCGTCAGCGCCCATTGCCGTTCGCGTTCGCCGAAATCGGAACTGGCCAGCAGTTCGCTCAACGCAAGAATGCCGGTGAGCGCGGTACGGACGTCATGCGCATAGGCCGCGAGCGCGGTGCCGCGCTCCCGCGTGCGGCGTTTTGGCCGGCCGCGAACTCGGTCCGGTTTGCGGCTCGGCTTTTTGGACTTTATCCGCGCCATATCCCCTGCGGCGGCCTATGTGGAACAGAATCGTGTCGGAATACCGGCTTCGTTGCGGATTTCAATGCCCCGACCCCACCGGTACCCCGATCATCTGCGCCCGGCCATCAGGCCGCTAAGCCGACCATGCGCCTGATGTCTTGTGGCGTCGCCCCGCCGACGCGCAAGTCCCGCAAACTCGTCGCCAAAGTCGATTTGGAAAGCTTACGACCACCGGCGTCAAGAATCAGGCGGTGGTGGTGATAAGCCGGCTCGGGCAGGTCGAGCAAAGCCTGTAGCAGCCGGTGAACACTCGTGGACCAGAACAAATCCTGGCCGCGCACAACGTCGGTCACCCCGCTCAGCGCATCGTCGATCACTACGGCCAGGTGATAGCTGGTGGGCATTTCCTTACGCGCGAGCACGACGTCGCCCCACATTTGCGGGGCTGCGGTGACCGCACCCGATTCGCCTTTTGGCCCGTTTCCCGTCTCGGTCCACCGCAACGCCCCCGCCCGCGCGAGGGCAGCGTCCGTAGCGAGCCGTAACGCGTAGAGCGCGCCGCTCCCATGCCGCCCTGCTCGCTCTGCCGCTGACAGCTTGCGCGCATGTCCCGGATAAAGCGGCACACCGTCCGGATCGCGCGGCCAAGGACCGTCGCGCTCGCGTTGGGCGACAAGCGCCTTGAGCTCGCCGCGACTTTCAAAACTTGGATAGATCAAGCGTTCCTTTTCGAGCTTTGCCAGCGCCGCCCGATAATCGTCAAAATGCTCGCTCTGCCGCCGAACTGCGGCTTCCCACGATAGTCCGAGCCACCGCAAATCCTCATAGATCGCTGTCTCGTATTCGGCCCGGCACCGCGCCGTGTCGATATCTTCAATGCGGACAAGCAACCGGCCGCCGCATTGGCGCGCCATATCGGCATTGAGCAGCGCCGAATACGCGTGGCCCAGATGGAGGTAGCCGTTGGGGCTCGGCGCGAAGCGGAAGATGCGGGTCTGCATGACGCCTAACTATTCGCGGCAGCGGGTTGACGAAACCGAAGTTGCTTCGGCAATCAGGTAAACGCGGCTCCCGGCTTTTCTCGGGCCGCCCCGGGTCTAACGATGCAACAAACGCATATCCATACCGAGGCCGACCTCGATGCCGCCCTTGCGGCGCTCGCCGCGGCTGACTCGCGATTTGCCGGACTCCTCGTAGCGGCGGGGCGCCCGCCGCTACGGCGGCGCGAAGGCGGCTTTGCGGGGCTTGCCGCCATTATTGTGTCGCAGCAGCTGTCGACGGCCAGCGCCGCCGCAATTTGGGGCCGGCTGTCCGCCGCTTTCAATCCCCTCGACCCGGCGGCGATTCTGCGCGCCCGTCCGGCACGCTTGGCGCGGCTTGGGCTGTCGGCTCCGAAAATCCGGACGCTGAAAGCGATCGCCCGAGCGGTTGACGGTGGACAGCTCGCTCTGGCCGCGCTCGCCGATGGCCCGGCCGACGATGCGCACGCCGCGCTCACCGCAATTCACGGTATCGGACCATGGACGGCGGACATTTATCTCTTGGCCTGTCTCGGTCACGCCGACGCGTGGCCGGCCGGCGATCTGGCGTTGCAGGAAGCGGCAAGGGTCGCGTTTGCTTTACCGCTGCGGCCGAATGCCAAGGAGATGGTGGCGCTGGCGGAGTCGTGGCGGCCGTGGCGCGCAGTGGCCGCACGCATCTTGTGGAGCTACTACCGGACCGCCACCGCGAAACGGGCTGAACCAGGTGGTGCGGTCGACCCGGCGAAAACGGCGAAGCCGAAGGCGCCCGCTACTGCACGACTAAAAAGCCGCGCGTCTGCTGGTGGAAATCGTCGAAAAACTCGTAGCGCCCGGGCGCCAAAGCGCGGACGTTGACCACGCCCTCGCCCCCGGCCGAGATGACTTTTTCTACTCGCAGCGCCCTGCTCTCGAATTCCATGGGCGTGCCATCGAGATTCTTCACCTGGATGGCCAGGGGCTTGTTAGCCGGTGCACGCAGTTCGACCGGGTCGAACTGATGAGCCTTGACCGAAATCGCGACCGCAGACGATTCCTCCGCGGATAAGCCGCCGGTGAAGATCGCCGCCACGACGACTGCGCAGGCAGCCGCTAAAAATTTCGTCTTCATTTTAGTCTCTCGTCGTTCGCACCACAGCCTTGGGTACATGGCATGCAATGCGCCACTTGCAATAATGCCGTCAAGAAAAGTTCGCAAAACTGCAAAGAATAGAACTATTCCAATTCTTATCTGGGACGAGGACGAGCCATCGCGGCGCGGCGTCCAAAATGCGCGCGCCGAGCGCTTATTGCTTTTGAACTTGCACCGTCACGTGCGAGAGCGCGCGAAAGCGGCGCAACAGCGCCTGGTAATATTCCGGCCCCCGTTGACGCTGCGTCGCGACACAAAGGATAGCGCCCAAATGGCCGGGCCCGAGCCGCCACAAATGCAAATCGGTCAAGCGGTCGCCGTCGGTCTCGACCGTTTCGCGCATCCGATCCGCCATGCCCCGGTCAGGATTCATATCGAGCAGGACGGCGCCGGTATCGCGAATGAGGCTGTAGGACCACGCGGCGATGACAATCGCGCCGCAAAGGCCGACAACCGGGTCCATCCACGACCAACCGAGGAAGCGGCCAAACAGCAGCGCAACAATCACGAGCACCGAAACGCCGGCATCCGCCAGGACATGGACAATTGCGGAGCGCATGTTGTTGTCGCGCGCTGCCGCGCCGCGCGCGTGCTCGTGGTCTTCTAAATCAGTCTGCAGCGCGTGCGTTTCGTCATGCGCGTGGTTATGTCCCTGCGCGTGCGAATGGCCGTGACCGTGGCTATGACTATGACCATCACGGCCGCCGCTGAGCAGCCACACGCTCGCGACATTCACCGCCAACCCGAGCGCGGCAATCGGGATCGCCTCGTTGAAGTCGATATGGACCGGCCAGACCAACCGCACCACAGCCTCGTAACCAATGAGGATCGCGATCATGGCCAGCACCACGGCGCTGGTGAACCCCGCTAGATCGCCGAGCTTGCCGGTACCGAAACTGAAGCGCTCGTCCTCGGCATGCCTCCGCGCGTAGCTGTAAGCAAGCGCCGCCAGCAAGAGCGCGCTCGCATGCGTCGACATGTGCAGGCCGTCGGCGATGAGCGCGATCGAGCCGAAGAACAGGCCGCCGACGATCTCCGCAATCATCATCACGGTACAGAGCGCGATCACCATCCAGGTGCGGCGTTCGTTGCGATCGTGGCCTGCGCCAAGAAAGACGTGAGAGTGATTGCCAGGGAAGGTGTCCGCCATGGCGGCCTCGCGTGTTACCGGTTGCAGTCAGTTAGGTCGAACAAACCCGAAAAACAAGCGAAGCGGCACCGACGAGGTGTCATTGATTACCGACGGGTGCCGCGGCGGTGAATCGTCCGCTAACGTCACCGACCGGCAGGCGGTTCGCGTCAACTGGAAAGATGCTATCTTTGCGGCCGAGGAGACTAAATGGCTCTCGACATTTTGCGTCCCGGCCTGCGCACCGCCGAGGTTGAACCGCACCGTGGCGCGCTGTTCTGTCTTGTTTTGTTAATCGCCGGCTGCGCGCTCGCGAGCTTTGCTTTCGCCTGCGCGACTCCGTTCGCGGCTTATGCGGTTATTGCCGCCGCGATGCTGCCGCTGTCGTCAGCTCTGCTCGTTGTGGGCGCGGCCTGGATCGTCAACCAGGCGATCGGCTTTGGCGCCCTTCATTATCCGCACGACGCGAACACCCTGACTTGGGGCTTGGCGATCGGCGCCGCTGCACTCGCGGCGACCGTGGTCGCCGCCTTGTTGCTGCGGACCTTATGGCGCACGAGCCAACTCGCGGCGCTGGGCGCCGCCCTCTTGGTGGCTTATGCGGTCTACGAACTCGTGCTGTTTGCCTTCACGCCGGTGCTCGGCGGTAGCGGCGCCTTCACGGCCGCGGTCATCGTTCGGCTTGGGCTTTTGAACGTAGCGTGGCTGATCGGGCTCCTTGCTGTTTGCCAGGCCGCCATCATGCTCGACCGTACCTGGCGGCATCGGCTCGTCGCCTGAACACCACAAGATTTGGAGACAATCCGCGTGTCCGAAGCCAGCCGACCGACGTTGTCGGCAAAAGCATTCGCGCGATATGAGTTTCGGCCGTTGACAGCGTATTGCCCCCCTCCCTATCCTGCGACTGTTATCGCGAAGCGAGGAAGCCGGTGAAAATCTGGCACGGTCGCGCCACTGTATTCGGGCCGCACGACAACGGACCGAGAGTCAGACCCTCGTCGCGATGGACCAGCTCTAACGGGACGCGAAATCCCAGGGGGAAAAGATGACAAACGCGACATTTGCACCGGCATTCCCGGTAACGACCGTTCCGCTGCGCGAATGGCTGCCCTGGGCCATTTTCAGCGGCCTTATTTTGCTGCTCGCAATCTATTTCGTCGGCGCGGAACAAGGCGCGACGTCGCTCATTGGCGGCATGTATGTGCACGAATTTGTGCACGACGGGCGGCATCTTCTCGGCTTTCCCTGTCACTGACAGGAGCTTCGCCATGGTCAGGACGTTTCTCGTCCGCGGCATGCTCGTCGGCATTGTCGCGGGACTGCTCTCCTTCGCTTTCTTGAAAGTCTACGGCGAACCGCAAGTTGACCGCGCCATCGCCTTCGAGGAGCGGATGGACGAGGAAAAAGCCGAATTCGCAAAACGTCACAGCATGCCCATGCCGGAAGAACAGCCCGAACTGGTCAGCCGGCCGGTGCAAGCCGGTCTCGGCCTTTTCGTTGCGGTCATGGTCTATAGCGCGGCGTTCGGCGGCCTGTTCGGCCTGGCATTCGCCGTCGCGCAGGGCCGCATCCCCGGCGACTTAAGCCCACGAGCTTTGTCGGCGCTGTTGGCTTTGATCGGCTTCGTCGCACTTTACGCCGTGCCGAACCTCAAGTATCCGGCCAACCCGCCCTCGATTGGTAACCCAGACACCATCGGCGCGCGGACCGCGCTTTACTTCGGAATGATGGCGATCTCGCTTGCGGCTATGGTCGGGGGAATCGCGTTGCGGCGCATGCTTGGGGCGCGTTATGGCGGCTGGAACGCCACGCTTATGGTGGGTGCCTACTACACCGTTTTGATGATCATCGCCGCGCTGCTCCTTCCCGCCGTCAACGAGGTGCCGGACGAGTTTCCAGCCGCCGTGCTGTGGAACTTCCGTATCGCTTCGCTGGCAGCGCAGGTCATCTTGTGGGCGACACTGGGCCTCTTGTTCGGCACCCTGACGCAACGCGCCTACGTTCACAGCCGCGTTCCTGCATAGCGGGCGGATGCTCGCAAAACCGCTTCGAGCATGACCGCGCGGCTGATCTTTATCTGCCACGCATCGACCGATGCGGTGCGCCGGTCCGCCTTTCCCGCCGACGAACCACTCGACGGTATTGGCAAGCGGGAGGCGGCCGCGCTGGCTGGATCGGTGCCCTCTGCCGACCAAATCTGGTCGAGTCCGGAATTGCGGGCGCGAGAGACCGCGCAAGCGCTTGGGCTGAAAGCCGCCGTCGAGCCGGCGCTGCGCGATTGCGATTACGGCAAGTGGAGCGGCCAGAGTTTTGACGATGTCAGCGCGCGTGAGCCGGACGCCGTTGCGACGTGGTTGCACGATCCGGCCGCGGCACCCCACGGCGGCGAATCGCTTCTTGAGCTCTCGCAGCGCGTGGCGTCTTGGCTCGGCGGGCAGTTAAGTCAACGCGGGCAGTCGATTGTAGTCACACACGCGGCCATCATCCGCGCCGCCATTGTTCACGCGATCGAGGCAACGCCGCAATCGTTCTGGCGAATCGATATAGCGCCGCTGTCATGTACGCGGCTGAGCGGCAACGAGGGCCGTTGGAATCTCATAGCCACCGGATGTGCGATGAACGGCGGCAAAATAATCTAAATCCAGTCCGGCGCACTCAATACGCTGTCGATTCGTACTTTTGATCTACTTTAATTCTAAAACATAAATGTTGACGGTACCGCCACGCCCCTATCTGTTGCCGTGAACGATTTGGCGGGGGCCGGATGTTTGACGGTTTTGCGAATTGTTTTTGCTTTTCGCGAAGTCAGTCTGCGCCTGACTCTGCGGCGGACAATTCATTCGCGGCCGGTCGGCGGAAGCTAGCTCGACTGATCTTGCGACGCGGCTTCACCGAGCAAACGCTTGACACAATCGAGCTCCGCTCGTTCAATGCATTTAGTTCAGGTGTTCCGGTCGCGTTGACCGGACAAGAGGGAATCCGGTGCGTTGCGCCGCTTCGGCGGCAAGACAATTCCGGAGCTGCCCCCGCAACTGTCGGCGGCGAGCCCTTCTCTCACGTGCCACTGGGCCTTGCGGTGCAAGGCCTGGGAAGGCCGAGAAGGGTGACGACCCGCGAGCCAGGAGACCTGCCTGAACGACGTCATCCTTCCGGCGTGCGGGGCGCGCGCATGGGGCGGACTTCCGCTGTGGTGACAAAAGGGGTTGTCACATGCACGGGGGCCGCCATGGCTGGACTCGAACGGATTCCATCTAAAAACTTCAACGTTGTGGCGCGCGTCGCGATCGGCGCCGCATGCGCGGTGCTGGCGATCGCGTCCGCGAGCAACGCGTTCGCCGACGAGCCTCTCCTGACGAAGGCTCCCGCGCTGCCGTTTACCGGCGGCGCTCCCTACAACTGGACCGGATTTTATGCGGGCGGCAACATGGGCGTCGCCTGGGGAAGCTCGAACTGGACGGCGGGCCCCGGCATCAGCGGCACCACCAATCTATTTCAAACCATAGACACGTTCGACGAGGGCGGCAGCTTCTTCGCCGGCGTGCAGGGCGGCTACAATTACATGCTGGCGAACCGTGTCGTGCTCGGCGCCGAAGTCGATGCGACATTTCCGGCGTGGCCGACCTTGCCAAGCGGCGTGAACCCCTTCGGCGTCTCGATCGGCGGCAGCTCCAATTTCACGTCGCCGGCGCTCGGCGCGGTGAGCTTCGCCGAGACCATGCTGGCGTCCGGCACGGTGCGCGGCCGCATCGGCTACGCACCTGGCAATTGGCTGTTTTATGCAACCGGCGGATTCGCCTGGACCTACAATCACCAGTCGCTGACGCAAGTGGCCACCGGCAATGGTGACGCGCCCTTTGTCTGGCGGCTGGGCTGGGCCGCCGGCGCCGGCGCCGAAGTGCCCTTCGCGCCGCATTGGACGGCGCGTTTTCAATATTTGTTCACCGACTACGGAACCCAGACCACGCAATTCTCCGCCGGCGCGCAGCCGGTGAGTTCGGATTTCATGGTTCACGAGCTCAGCCTCGGCTTGAACTATCAGTTCAATGCACCCGACGCGGCCGCACGCCCGATCGTCGTGACCAAGGCGCCGGGCGGATCGAGCGCCGATGAGCTGAGCCTGAGCGGCCAGAACACATTTGTCTGGCAGGGCTATCCGGCGATCAAGTCGCCGTTTCAGGGCACCAATAGCTTGCCCTCGGGCGGCCAGGGCAAAGAGACCTATGACCTCACGCTTTTTGCCGGCGCGCGGCTGTGGCGAGGCGCCGAGCTTTGGATCGATCCGGAAATCGATCAAGGCCACGGGCTTGCCGAAACCCACGGCGTCGCCGGTTTTCCCAGCGGCGAATCCTACAAGCTAGGCGCGGATTATCCCTATGCACGCGTGCAGCGCTATTTCATCCGGCAGACCATCGATCTCGGCGGCGACAAGCAGAAGATAGACGCCGACGTCAATCAATTCGCCCAGTCGACGACGGAAAACCGCTTGGTGTTGTGGCTCGGCAAATTCTCCATTGTCGATGTTTTCGATACCAACAAATACGCCAACAATCCGAAGACCGATTTTATGAACTGGGCGCTGATCAACGCCGGCACGTTCGACTACGCCGGCGACGCCTGGGGCTACACCTACGGCGGCGCCGCCGAATGGTACCAAGGTCGTTTCACCGTGCGCGCCGGCGCGTTTGATCTGTCCGCAAGCCCTGCCGGCGGCGGCAACAACGCGCAGGCTTACGGCCTCGACCCAACGTTCCAGCAATTCGAACTGGTCGGCGAAATCGAGGAGCGGCACGCATTGTGGGGACAGCCCGGCAAGCTCAAGGTCACCGGCTACCTCGAACGCGGCAATATGGGAACCTTTTCGGACGCCGTGGCGCTATCGCAGCTTCCGGGCCCGTTATTCGGCGATCCGACTAACGCGCTGGCGGCGGTACGCCACTACCAGAGCCGGCCGGGGGTGAGCCTCAATCTCGAACAGCAGGTCAATGAGACGGTCGGCGTGTTTGCCCGCGCCGGCTGGGCGGACGGTCAGCAGGAGCCGTGGGACTTCACCGATATCGACCGCACTGTGCAGGCCGGCGTCTCCATCAACGGCAAGTCATGGAACCGGCCGGACGACACGATCGGCGTTGCCGGCATCGTCAATGGGATCGATCCGGCTCACCAAGCTTATTTCGCGGCGGGCGGCCTCGGTGTCCTCGTCGGCGACGGCGCGCTGCCCAGTTACGGCCTCGAGCAGATTCTAGAAGCCTATTACAGCTACGCCATCTCGCCCACGATGAAGGTCAGCTTCGACTATCAGTTCATCGCCAATCCCGGCTACAACGCCGATCGCGGCCCGGTGAATGTTTTCGCGGGACGCTTCCACTCGACGTTCTGATCATCGCGGCGTAGACACGCTGCGGGTCTGTTAGCTAAAGCAAGGGGCGCTCAAGCTGGCGGACTCCTCCCAGCGTCCATCCGCCCGGCGGCGCAGCGATAAAGAGGCGTCGATGGCGGCCGAGCTTGATGGCCCGCGGCTTAGTCCGCGATCGGGGACCGCACGGCAGCTCGTCATTTTTCTCCACGGCTATGGCGCCGACGGCAACGATCTGATCGAGATCGGCCGCGCCTGGCAGCCGCTGTTGCCGGACGCGGCGTTCGTCTCGCCGCACGCCCCGGAAGCTTGCGGGCAGGCGCCGGTCGGACGCCAGTGGTTTGCTTTGACCTTTCGCGATCCAAATGAGCGCTGGGTCGGCGTCAACAAAGCGGCCCCGGTACTGGAGCGCTTCATCGATGCCGAGCTGGCGCGTCATCGGCTGCCACCGCAGGCGCTCGCGCTCGTCGGCTTCAGCCAGGGCACGATGATGGCTCTGCATGTCGGCTTGCGCCGCGCCGTCGCACCGGCGGCAATCGTCGGATATTCGGGCCTGCTGGTGGTGCCGCCGCAAGGCGAGCTTGACGCGCTTGCCGCCGAGATCAAAGCGCGCCCGCCGGTGCTCTTGGTACACGGCGATCAAGACGAACTCATTCCGGCGGAAGCGCTGTTTCAGACGACGCAAGGACTGGCCGATCTCGGCGTACCGGCGGAGTGGCATTTATCCCCGGGCGTCGGCCACGGCATCGATCCCGAGGGTTTGCGTCACGGTGGTGAATTCTTGGCGCGGAATTTTCGCGGCCGGACGTAATTCCACCCGACCTTCACGGTGCAGTCGAAGAGCTTCGCTCTGGGCGACGATGGTTTTACCTCGCGTGCCGGAAGGCGCCGTAGGCCCCACCGTCTCATAACCCACGGGACAGGCTTCACAATCCTGTCATGCCTGCCTATAAACTAGCGTGCGAAACCGTAGCTGGGCATTTTGAGTCGAGGTAGGGTATCGTTTTGAACGCTCACGTGTCGCCATCCGGCTTTCCGGCGCTTGTTCTCAACGCGGATTTTCGGCCGCTGAGCTATTATCCGCTGTCGCTCTGGTCCTGGCAGGACGCCATCAAGGCGGTGTTCCTCGATCGCGTCAACATCGTCGCTAATTACGACCGCGCGGTTCACAGTCCCAGCCTGGAGATGAAGCTGCCGAGCGTGGTCTCGCTGAAAACTTTCGTCAAACCTTCGACGCATCCGGCATTCACCAGGTTCAACGTTTTTCTGCGCGATCGTTTTTCCTGCCAATATTGCGGGACCCGCGAGGACCTGACGTTCGATCATCTCGTGCCGCGGTCGCGCGGTGGGCATACGACCTGGATCAACGTCGTCGCCGCTTGCTCGCCCTGCAATCTCAAGAAGGGCAGCCTGACGCCCGACGAATCCAAAATGTGGCCCTCGCAGCGGCCGTTCCAGCCTTCGGTGCAACAGCTGCACCGCAACGGCCGGCTGTTTCCGCCGAACTATTTGCACGAGAGTTGGCTCGACTATCTCTACTGGGATACCGAACTCGATCCGTGATAACGCGCGAAGGCGCGCGTCGGATCGTTTGCTTCAGCTTCCGTGTGGCCGGTCCCACCTTCGGAAACTACAACGGGGAAGCTTTATGAACGCGCGGTCGGCGACGAACCGTCCGCGCGTTGGCGTGGCATAGAACTTTTAATTTCCAGCGGAACCTCTATGCCGCGGGCGGGGCATACGAGGCGTGCGTCGTCCCGCCGTTTGGCGTCTTCGAACCGTTAGTTGCCGCGCTGTATGGTTTTTCCGCGGCCGGCCCCGGGGCGGATAGCTTTTCGCTCTGGCCCTCCTCGCGGCGCGACATGCCTTCGAACCGGGCGTTCTCCTCGATTGCCAGCGAGCGGTGAAAGATATCGCCTTCGACCACGGCGCTGCTCTGCAACTTGACCTTGCCGGCGTGGATCGTGCCTTTGACGCGGCCGGCAATCGTCAGCTCCTTGGCGACTACATCACCGTCGATTTGAGCCCCTTCGCAGATGACGATGCTGGAGGCCTGCAATTCGCCTTCGATGCGGCCATAGATTTTCACCGCGCCCTCGCCGACCAATTTTCCGATAACGGTCATGCCGGGGCTGAGCGACGAGCTCATGTCCTGCTGTACCGCCGCAGCGGCGGGCTGCACGATAGTCGGCCGCTGCACCTGCGGCTGCGGCTTCGGCACAGATGGCGTCGTCGGCTCTTGATCGGCGGTCGAGGTATTATTCTTACTGAACATGTACTTCTCCTGTTTGCTCAAACGAGACTTACGTTCTCCGTTTCTCAACTTGCGTAGTAGATGCGGTGAAAGCGGTGGCCAAGATCGCAGAGTACCTCACCGGTCGTCGAGTTCACATCGCTTGCGACGTCGTCGATGCTGATTTGGCCGCCAATCAATGTCACCATTTCTCCGTGCCGCGCGTTTCTTTGATCCGAGAGGCCGGTCACATCGATCGCCAATAGATCCATGGTAGGGCGACCGACCACTCGGCAGAGCCGGCCGCCGATCGCCGCCCGCAAATTATGCTCCAACCCCGCGGCACGAGCAAAGCCGTCGGCATAACCGACGGCGACGAAAGCAAGCCGCGTCGGCCGTGTCGCCGTCCAGCCGGCCTCGCAGAGCGCTTGGCCGGGCAGAAAGTTGCCGACATTCACAATGCGCGCTTGCAGCTCGATGACCGGCAGCATGGGATTCTCAAGCTTTGGCGTCGGATTGGCACCGTACAGCGCCGGCCCGGCGCGTACGAGATCGTAATGTATTCTCGATCCGAGAAAGATGCCGTCGCAATCGGCCAGCGAAGCCGGAACGTCGGCGTAAAGCCGGCGCAGTTCGAGAAAGTGACCGATCTGGCGATGGTTGAGCGGATGATCGGGTTGCGCCGCGTTATCGAGCCGGCTCAACAGCAGCTTGACGCCGTGATTTGACGAGCGGATGCGCTGCGCAATCCCGGCCGCTTCATCCGGGGTAAGCCCGGACCCGCCCGCTCCAGTGTCGACATTGACGGCAAAACCGCCGGCCCAGTTGGTGCCGGCGGCGAAGGCATCCCACGCCGCCATTTCGATGAGGTTATTGATGACCGGCCGGGCATCGATCTCGGCAAAGACTTGCCCGGTGTCGGCGTAGAAACCATTGAGAACGTAAATGACGGACTGTGGCGCGGCCGCCCGCACGCGCTTGGCTTCCGCGAGATTGGAGACGAAGAACGTCTTGCAGCCGACTTCCTTGAGCGTTGCCGTCACCGGATCGATGCCGCAGCCATAGGCGTCGGCCTTGACGACGGCGGCACACTCGGCGTCGGTTCGCTTTGCCAACAACTCCCAGTTCGACGCGATCGTCGTCAAATCGATCTTGAGGATGCCGCCGGCTTCGGCTTCGGGGGGACCCTCGGTCCGGGCAAATTCGGCGACACCCCGATTATTGACGACCAGCCTGCCGCCCTTGTTGAAAACCTTGCCGTCGACCGAACCTTCGACCACCACCTGGGCGCCGGGCTCAATGGTCAAGCTGCCTTTGATATTTCCACGCACGTGCAGATAGCAGTTCCGTTTGACAATGGCGTCGTTGAAAACGGAACCGTTGATGTGCGAGGTGCTGTTGACCAAAAGCGGACCGTCCTCGGCGCTCGGAGCTAAACGCGTGGCCACAGCCGATGTCATCGCTAGAGGTCCAAGCCCGGGGGAAAAGGAAATAGTTGCCCCTTTCGTGGGGCCCCGCAAGGCGCACGGCGCTTTCCCCTCCAGTCATCAACAAGCTTTCGCGCGAAGCTTGTGTGACGAAACGAGGGCGCCGAGAGACTTGTGGGTGTCGCACCCCGGCTAAACGCTTTTCACGCCGCGTGTTTCTTCAAGCGGCGACAAGGTTTGACCAGGGCTCAGCGTCGACGGACGCGAGCGGCTTCGGCGCGATACCCCCCTATCTAGGGGGGTATCGCAGCGCGGCCGGGAACGAACGCCGGCGCGGCGCGTCCTCCAAGAAACCCAGGCTTTTCTTCCTGTGGAGACTCCCCTAGGTTCCGGCCGCGCTCCAGACAAACCAACACGACGTTATTTCAGGAGGAAGCGGTGACCGACAATCCGGCGATTGAGGTCTCGCGCCTTCTCGATCAGCGGGGGTTCGGCGCGTTTCAAATCCGGATGCTGATCTGGACCATCATCCTAGGCATGATCGACGGATACGATATCGGCGCGATTGCCTTTGCGGCGCCGCATCTCGTCCGCGACTGGCATCTGCAACCCAGCGATCTCAAATGGGTGCTCACCGCCAGCAATATCGGCGTTCTGTTCGGCTCGCAGCTCATGGGCTTCGTCGGCGACCGATATGGCCGCAAGACGGCGCTGATTTTATCGAATCTGATATTCGGCGGGCTGACTTTCGCCGCCGCTTATTCGACCGATCTGACGCAAATGTTCTGGCTGCGGTTTTTTGCCGGGTTCGGCATCGGCGGGGTCATTCCCAATATCGTGGCGATCAACGCGGAGTCGGCGCCGCGCCGCCTGCGCGCGACCATCGCGATTATCGCGGTCGGATTTGTGCCGGCCGGAGGCGCGCTCGCCGGGTTCGCCAGCGCGGCGTTGGTCCCGCGTTACGGCTGGCCGGTGCTGTTTTACATCGGCGGCATCATTCCGGTGCTCGCGGCGCTCGGCGGGACCATCGGGCTTTCGGAATCGATCAAATACATGGCGCTGCACAACGGCGGGCAGCGAAAGATGGCAAAACTGATCGCCGCGATCCGCCCGGGCTTCGACGTCCCGGCTAACGCGCGTTTCGTCATCGAAGATGAGCTACAGGCACCCTCCTCCAATCCGCTCTATTTGTTCCGCAACGGAATGTGGCTGATCACGCCGTTACTCTGGCTCCTGTTCGCGCTCAACCTCATGGGCTATTTTTTCCTCATCAGCTGGACCCCGACTTTGCTCGCCACCGCCAAGCTGCCGCAGGCGACGGCGGCACTCGCCGGTGCGGCGTTGCAGATCGGTGGAACCATCGGCGCCTTGATGCTGTGCTGGTGGCTGCAGCGTCACCGTTTCTTCGCCATCGCGATTTTGTTTGTGCTCGCGGTGCCGGTGGTCGCGTCGATCGGCTACGCGGGAATGACTTCGGCAGCGGCTTTATTGGCGGCGACATTCCTCGGCGGCTTCCTGGTGCTGGGCATCCAGTCCGGCATCAACGTCTCCGGCGCGCTGGTTTATCCGACCTCGTTGCGCGCCAACGGCTCGGGCTGGGAGCTCGGCATCGGCCGCCTGGGATCGATCATCGGTCCCCTGCTTGGGGCCTTGTTCGTCGGGCTGTCGGTGGAAAAGCTCTACATCTGGTCGGCGCTGCCGTTTGCCGCCGGCGCGATTGTCTGCTTTGCCATCCATGCGCTTAACGCCGCGCGGCTCAACGCCGATCCCAAATTGAAGGAAGCGCAGTAGCGTCGATCATTGATGAAGTGGCGCCGCGGAGGAACCCAACCTGAGCTTCTAAAGCACGGACCCGTGACGGCATGCGGATGAAGCCCGAGGCACCTTTGCACGGCGATTTTCCGACCTTTCGCCGAGAGGATTTGCGCCTCGTCACCGGGCGCGGGCAATACGCCGGCGATCTTAATCTGCCGAATGCAGCGCGCGCGGTAATGGTCCGGTCGCCCCATGCCCATGCTGCCATCCGCAGGATAGATGTCGCGAATGCGCAGGCCCATCCCGGGGTGTTGGCAGTCCTGTCAGGCGCTGACGCGCTTGCCGACGGACTACAGACAATTCCGCATCCGACTGGCAGTTCGAAGATCGGGTCTGACATGCCGCTGCTCCACCGCGACGGATCCGAGCGAGTGGTTACCCGACAACACCCGTTGCCGGTCGATCGCGCGCGCTTTGTCGGAGAAGCCGTCGTTATGGTCGTCGCGGAGACCGAAGCAGGGGCGAACGAAGCCGCCGAGGCGGTAGTGATCGACTGGGAACCGCTTCCAGCGGTCACCCATGCGATGGATGCGCTCGGGGCCGATGCGCCGCAGCTGTGGAACCATGTCCCCGGCAATCGCACGCTTGATGCGCATCTTGGCGACGAAGCGGCGACGAACGCGGCGTTCTCGCGCGCGGCCCATCGCGTCCGTCTGAGTAGCTGGGTGCAGCGCGTCACCGGAACGCATTTGGAACCTCGCGCCGTCGTTGCGACGTGGGAGAAGGGGGACGAACTCTATACTGTCCATGCTTCGCATGGCGTCGGCGTCGTGCAATTGCGCGACGAACTGGCAGCCGTGCTCGGTGTGCCGCCGGAGCGCGTGAGGGTGGTGGCTCCCCGGGACGTGGGCGGCAATTTCGGGACTCGCAATGCGACTTATCCGGAATTTGCATTGGCCGCGTGGGCCGCTCGTCGGCTGCAGCGGCCCATCGTCTTCAAGGCCGAACGCTCGGAGGCCTTTCTTTCGGATTGTCAGGGCCGCGATCTGCACATCGACGCCGAGCTCGCGCTCGACGCTGAGGGAAATTTCCTCGCGCTTCGCTCGGTGAACACGGCCAACAACGGCGCCTATACGACCTCGTTCGTTCCCTTAAATAAAGGGGCGCAACTGATGCCGAGCCTCTACCGCATTCCAGCGGCACACGTGATCGCGCGCGCTGCGGTTACCAACACGCCGGCAACGATTCCGTACCGGAGCGCCGGCCGCCCGGAAGCGATCTACGCGATAGAACGTCTCATCGATCTGGCCGCGCGGCAGTGCGGGTTCGAGCGGTTAGCCTTGCGCCGCCGCAATATCATCGGACCAACGGAGCAACCCTATCGCAATCCACTCGGCGTCATCTACGACAATGGCGATTATGAAGGCGTGATGCGGACGGCACTCGAGCTGTCCGATTGGGCCGGCTTTCCGACGCGGCGCGAGGCGTCGCGTGCACGCGGCCTGTGCCGCGGAATTGCCATCGGAAACTATATCGAAACTACGAGCGGCGCCCCACGCGAGCGGGCCGAAATCTTGGTTCGTCCTGACAAAACGGTCGAGGTGATCGTTGGAACGCAGAGCACCGGTCAGGGCCACGAAACCGCATTTCCGCAACTTGTCGCGGAATGGTTCGGTATATCGCCTGCCGCGGTGGTGCTTCGCACGGGCGACACCTCTTTCGTCAAGGCAGGCGGTGGCAGCCATTCGGCGCGATCGCTACGGCAGGCAAGTGTCGTGATGCATCAGGCCACGACCGACATAATTAACAAAGGTCGGCTGATCGCTGCGGTGCTGTTCGAAACCGATGTGGCCGACGTCAGCTTCGCCGATGGTTGCTTTCGCGTGACCGGGACCGACCACGCGATCGACATCTTCCGGATCGCCACCGCCGCGACTGAGGAAAGCGCGTTGCCCGATGAATTAAAGGGGCCGCTGGCCGCGATATCCGATCAGACGCGACCCGGTCTCGCATTCCCCTACGGCACCGCAGTCTGCGAACTGGAGGTCGATCCAGAAACCGGTGCGCTGACCATCCAACGCTACACATCAGTGGACGACGTCGGCCGCGCCCTCAATCCGATGATCCTGCACGGACAGACTCATGGCGGAATCGCGCAAGGCATTGGGCAAGCGCTGTTCGAGCAATGCTGCTTTGATCCGGAATCCGGCCAGAACCTGTCGGCCTCGCTGATGGACTACGCGCTGCCGCGAGCGGCTGACTTGCCGTCCTTCACGACGGCGCTCAGCGAGGTGCCGGCCAGCAGCCACCCGCTTGGCTTCCGCCCGGGGAGCGAGGGCGGAACAACCCCCGCACTTGGCGTTACGATCAACGCCATCGTCGACGCGCTAGCCGAGTTCGGCGTAACGCATGTCGAAATGCCTGCGACACCATCGCAGATCTGGCAGGCCATCACGGCCGCGAAAGCAGACCGGGGCACGAAACACAATAAGCTGCGCAATACCGTCCCGATCAGGCCGTAGCTGCGCACGAATCGGCACAACAGGGTAAGAGACGACTATGGCCAGAGTGATCGACATTGAGCGGGTTTTTGACGACCAGAAAATTGGCGGCTTTCACATCAAGCTTATACTGCTTTCCTTTCTGGTGTTGATGACCGACGGGTTCGATCTCGGCGCCGCCGCCTACGCCGGACCAGGCATTCTCAAAGAATGGAACCTGAGCGGTCGGGAACTCGGCGCGCTATTCTCCAGTTCAATCGCGGCTGGTTTCATCGGGCCGCCGCTTTTTGGATTTCTATCGGACAAGTTTGGCCGCAAGCGTGTCATTGTTGGCGGCGCTTATTTCTTCGGCCTCTTCACTTTGGCCGCAGTGCTGACCAACAGCCTCACCGAACTGATTGTCGTGCGTGTGCTCGCCGGCGTCGCCCTCGGAGGAATGCTGCCGATCGTCGTAACGTTGAATAATGAATTCGCTCCAGCCCGCGTTCGCGCGACCCTGGTTGTGCTGATCTTCACGGGTGTGACTTTCGGAGGCGGACTGCCCGGCTTCGTCGCGGCAAAGCTTATGGGAGAATATGGCTGGCGCAGTCTGTTTTGGATCGGGGGTATCGCGCCGATTGTCATTGCCTCGATTCTTGCCATCACGCTCCCGGAGTCGATCAAGTTTCTGGCTTTGCGCCCGCGGCGCCGCAACGAGCTGGTTACGCTGCTCAAGAAACTGCGCTCCGACCTCGTGATCGATTCCGACACCGAGTTTGTGATCAGCGGAGAAGAGAACCGTTCGCGTTTTTCGATGCCGGCGTTGCTCACAGGCCGGCTCGCGGTACTTACGCCCCTCTTCTGGATTTCGAATTTTATCGCCGTGATGAGTCTTTATTTCATGAATCAGTGGATGCCGACGGTGCTTTCGGCCTCGGGCATCTCGGTTGCCCAGGCCGCGATCGCGACGACGCTCTTTCAATTCGGAGGAACGTTGGCGGGTCTTATCTCGATGCGCTTTCTTGATAAATACGGATTCATCCCCGTGCCCATTCTTTTTGGCTGCGCGATACCGATCATCGCCTGTGTTGGGATGCCGTTTGTTTCGCCCTACTTTCTTCTGGCACTGATGTTTGGCGCCGGGTTTTGCATTCTCGGAGTGCAGTTCGGAAATATCGCGACCGAAGCGAATATTTATCCGACCTATATTCGAGCGTGGGGGGTGGGATCGAACTTCGCGATTGGGCGGATCGGCGGGGCGCTGGGGCCGTTGCTCGGCGGCTTCGCGTTTAGCGCGAAACTACCGGCACAGCAGATATTTCTCATCGCGACGCTGCCACTGATCATCGGGTTGATTGCAACGTTGGCGATCATCCCTCTGTATCAGAGACACATACAAAAGCTGAGAGCCGTCCGTTCTCCAAGCCAAAACCGCGGTTGAAGGAAAAGCCAACTATCTCAAAGAGTATGGTGGTGCCCGTGGAGGGAATCGAACCCCCACTCCTTGCGGAACACGATTTTGAGTCGTGCGCGTCTACCAATTCCGCCACACGGGCTTAGGCAAGCGGCACCTATCACTTTTCCCGATCATGCTCCAGAGCCTGACGGGCTTAACGCGGCGCCGCCCACTCGTGGCCTTGCTTCCGCTCCAAAGATCGGCACATTGCCGGCGTCCTTACCGCCTTTTGCGCCGCACGCATTATGAAAACGACCTTCAGCGACAACCTGCGCCGCGACCCGGCCGCAACGGCGGCGCTGGCCATTTTCGCCGTCAGCTTGGCGACGCTGCTCGGCGTCTGGTTTTTCCAATTCGTGCTCAAATTGCCGCCCTGCCCGCTTTGCCTCGAACAGCGCGTGCCATACTACGTGGTCATTCCGCTTTCCCTGTTAGTCGCTGTCGCCGCGCACTTGCGCGCGCCGCGCAGCGTCGTTGCCGCCGGCTTTGCCGCCCTCCTCGTGGCCATGCTTGTGAGCGCGGCGCTCGGCGCTTACCACGCCGGCGTCGAGTGGCGGTTTTGGGCCGGCCCTACTGATTGCTCAGGCCCGGTCACCGATTTCACCGCCAAAGGTCCGCTGCTCGATCAATTGCAGTCGATCCGCGTCGTTCGTTGCGACGAAGCCGCCTGGCGGTTTCTCGGCGTTTCGCTCGCCGGCTACAATGTTCTCGTCTCACTTGCTCTCGTGGCGGTCGCAGGTTTCGGGTTCTCGGCGCGCAACCGCGCCAGTTAAAATTTTCTGATGTTTTCCAATGCTGAACTGACACTTATGCGGGAAACGCGACGTCGAGCCCTTCCGCGTAGCCCAATGTTCGAGTAGGCTTCATTCGCAGGGCTGACATGACTTGCGCCACACTAGGCTGCGGAATTCCGCAGAGTTGAGGAGAATAGTCATGGGTTTGTTGGATAGTTTAGGCCTTGGCGACGCACTGAAAGGCGCGTTAGGGCAAGTCGAAGCGGCCGCCCTTCCGGCTCTGATCAACGGCGTGCTGGCGAAAACGCAATATCACGATCTCAACGGCCTCGTCACCGCGCTGCAGAACGGCGGCCTAAATACCCAGGTCCAGTCATGGCTCGGCCCCGGCGCCAATATGCCGATCACCGAGGATCAGCTCAAAGCGGTACTCGGTAACGCTCAGGTGCAGGAATTTGCTCGCCATCTCGGATTGCC
>Ga0209169_10000723_pt1 | contig 20240 bp, 12 predicted proteins | sample HubBroMetageWRM4_FD_188346 | JGI IMG/M metagenome (GOLD analysis project Ga0209169, IMG submission 188346) | Warmed soil microbial communities from the Hubbard Brook experimental Forest, New Hampshire - Hubbard Brook CCASE Soil Metagenome WRM 4... | ecosystem: Environmental > Terrestrial > Soil...
GAGAACCAAATCTCAATCCTGGTTACGTTGAGCTGAAGAACACCTTTTTATTGCCGCACATCGGGAGTGCGACGGTTGAGACTCGCATCGCGATGGGGATGCTCGCCCTGGATAACATCGATGCCGTATTAGCGGGAAAACCTGCTCCAACTCCCGTTCCTTCGTAGAGGGGGCGACCGAGGCGGTGGGTACCCCCCTCCCTGTTTTGTGCAAGAATGTGATTCTATGGGAGTTGCACCGCCGTAGCGCGCAAGAATGTGATTCTAAAGCGTTTGCGGAGGACGGGAGCTCACGGGGGACACCGGGCGGATACCTAACCCGTTTGCTCTTGCGGACTTGAGGTGCAGCAGTGTTGCGGCCCTACATGCGCCTGCCCCCTACGCTTGATAAAGGTCGACGGGAACTACGAAATCAACGTCGTCCCGGCCTCGCGCGCACACTTCCCGCTTGGCACATCACCGCAATAGAGTTGCCGGCACGGCGGTCAGTGATTTAGGAGAAATCAATGCGGTTGAACAGAATTGTTGCCGGGATATCCGTCGCGACGTTGCTGGCGATCGGATTCGCGAGGGAAACCCGAAGCTACAACGCGTTCGCGCGAGCATCGAAAGGAGCGGATTTTGCGGTTGCACCGCAGTACGGCTCTACGCATGTCTACGTTGCACCACAGGACTTTAACCGATTTGTTGCGAGCGTGATTTCGACCTTTGGCGGAAAAGCGGGTAAGCAGGGAATTTTCACGGTAACGCCGACGCCCAGCAGCACGATGTCGCAGTTGGTCATGACTCCCGTAGGAATGCTATCCGTATTTGGATTCAAGACGCCGATTCCTTATCCGTTTGGGCTGGAGCGCACGGGTTATCTGGTCACAGACGTAGATGAAGCGATTCGCGCCGCCAAGGCGGCAGGGGCGGATATTTTGGTTGCTCCTTTCAACGATCCGATCGGCCGAGACGCAGTCATTCAATGGCCGGGTGGCGTGAACACGCAACTGTACTGGCACACCACCACGCCGTCTTATGCTCCGCTCCAAACCATTCCGGAAAATCGCGTTTATGTCTCACCGGATCGAGTGGATGGGTTCGTACGCAGCTTTCTTGGGTTTTCGCATGGCCGCGTCATATCGGATGACCAACATGCTCCCGGCGTCGAAATCGGAAGGCCGGAAGAGAACTATCGGCGCGTAAGGATCGAATCGAAGTTCGGCAAATTGACGGCGTTGGTGACGGACGGTCACCTTCCGTATCCGTACGGGCGGGAAGTGACCGGGTACGCGGTGACCGATCTGATGGATACGCTGACGAAGGCGAAAGCGAGCGGCGTCGAGGTGCTTGTACCTTTATATAAGGCAGATGAGCGAGAGGCGGTGGTTGTGCAGTTCCCAGGGGGATACATCGCGGAGATTCACGCGACCATAAAGGAACGGTGAGCTCACAGGGATAACCTGGCGACGGGCCAGGGTATTAAACCTGAGTCTAGGGCTTGAGCAACACAGGGTTTTCCGCTGTCGGAGAACTGGCGAGGAACCGACGCCAAATGACACGGACCGCCGCGATCAGCGGGATGGAAAGATAGATTCCAACGATTCCGCCCACTGCTCCTTGCTTAGATCGTTGTTCAGTCCGATTTATTTTTTGAAGAACTCGGTGACGTAACCCCGACGGTCGTCCGCGGCTCGAATTGAGGGCGGAAGGGAAGCGGACCACGCCAAGAAACCGATAAGCAGTGACATCGCGACGATCGTTCTCAAATGGCCCTTGTTTATGTGTCAGAGACCACTCAACGAGCGTTCCTCGAAATTTTGCGCTGCTTGCAGAACCGCGCTGCGGATTTCCACGTCGGAAAAAGGTTCAACGATGACGTCGTAACCTCCGGACTCCAGCACGCCAGACCAAAGCTGAAAGGTGGCTTCGCGGGCGTATACGAGAATTGCGGGCCGCTGGTTGAGCAGTCCCAGCATGCCCCATAGCTTCCACCAGGCAGTATCGCCGAGCGTCGCGGGAAGAATAGCAACCTGAAAAACTTCGTCGTCACTGATCGTTTGCTCGGACTGTCCCGAAGAGTTTACGAAAACGAGATGCGCATGAAGGGGCAGCAACTGCTGGGCAATCTCGCGACGGCGTTCAGCAGGCACTACCAGCAGGATGTGCAAGTGTGCGCTAGACGTGACCACGGCCTTGGTCCGCAACTGCATCGGGAAGTTTGCATGCTGTAAGGGAATCCGCAATGTGAGGAACGGTTAGCTCACCGTGACGAAGCCAAGAGCGAAAAGGTTCGATAGAGGGTTGCGAAAAGGATGCAAAATGCCGAGGCGGCGTATAAGCTGGCCGAATTCCTATGGGCACGGTGTACCGTTTCAGCGAGTTTGTACTCGATCCGGCAAAGCGCACCCTGTCGCGCGGCGATTCAGCCGTGTGTCTTACGTCCAAAGCTCTGGACGTTCTAATTTACCTGGTTCGAAATCCACGTCGGCTGATTACGCGAGAGGAGTTACTGGACGCGGTGTGGGGAAACACATCCGTCGAAGAGGGCAATCTGACGCAATATGTCTCGCATGTGCGCAAGGCGCTTGGGGATAGTTCGGAAGACGCTCGCTTGGTTGTAACCATTGCTCGAAAGGGCTATCAGTTCACCGCCGACGTTATTGTGGCGAACGAGACAGACAAGGCAAAACATGACGCCATTCAAGGCGCTGGTGCCGAAAATTCGGTAGCCGATGCGCGTGGTATTGGCATGCGTCCCTCGGATGCAGGGGTTGCAAAGGCGCCAAAACACTGGCAGGTTGCTGCGGCTCTTGCTGGGTCCGCGATCGTTCTGATGGCAGGCGCCTTGGTGTTCTGGCGGCACATTCGGGATGCGTCACCGGCGCGTTCGACGAAGATCATGCTCGCTGTACTGCCATTTGAGAATCTGACCGGGGATGCCGGCAAGGAATATCTCGCGGATGGCCTTACCGAGGAGATGATTTTACAGTTGAGCCGACTCAACCCGAAGCAGTTACGGGTGATTGGGCGAACGTCGGTGATGGGATACAAGCACAAGGGCGAACGTTTAGACCAAATTGGACGCGATCTTTCCGTGCAGTACATTTTGGAAAACAGCCTGCGGGAGAACGGAGATCATCTGCGGCTCACCGCTCAACTCGTCGAGGTGAAGGATCAAGCCCACCTGTGGTCGCAGGATTACGAATACTATCCGACGAAAGATATTTTTACGGTGGAAGACGATGTGGCGAAAGCGGTTGCACGCGAGATTCAGTTGCGGTTGACTTCGCGGCAAGAGGCAGAGCTGGTGCGTCAACGGCCGGCGAATGCAGAAGCGTTCGACGCGTATATGCAGGGGTTTTATTTTTTCGAACGGACCACCGATGCAGACACAAATCGGGCGGCAAATTCCTTCGAACGAGCGGTCCAACTTGATCCGGACTATGCGTTGGCGTGGGTAGGTTTGTCTCGGGCACGCCACTGGCAGGCCGTCCGAGGTCTTATTCCCCTCGTCGAGGGGAGACGGCTTGCACGGGAAGCCGTTGTGCGAGCGTTGGAATTAAATCCGAACCTGGCAACGGCGCACATCCAAATGGGGCGGATTAAGCGGCAGGATGACTTCGACTGGGCCGGAGCGGATGCTTCCACCCGACGGGCGCTCGCTCTTGAGCCGGAAAATCCCGAAATCGTAAGAATGGCGGCCTTCTCGGCACTGATTGTCGGAAATTTTGACGAAGCTCTTCCGCTAGATCGCCGGGCTACGGAATTGGATCCCCTAAATGCAGAAAGTTGGGAGTCGCTTGCTGAGGCGGAATTCTTTACGGGGCAGCTCGATGAGGCTGGAGCAAATACAAAGCGAGCGCTTGAACTGAAGCCCGACCTTGGGTTCGGCCTCTACTCTCTAAGCCAAGTATTTATCCTACAGGGGCGATCGCGGGATGCCTTGCCGGAAATCGACCGAGTGCAACAGCGCCAAAGGGATCTAGGTTTGTATCTACATGCTCTTGCGTATTACGCGACCGGCCAGAGAAAGAAATCCGATACAGCTTTGATGGAATTGATTGCGAAATACCAAGAGATCGATGATTACACAATCGCGAGAGTCTATGCCTTCCGCAACGAACCGGACGAAGCTTTCGAATGGCTTGATCGAGGCTATGCCAGACATGACGACGGGTTGATCCAAACGAAAATCGATCCGCTGCTGAAGAATCTGCACAAGGATCCGCGATACAGCGCGCTCTTGACGAAACTTAACTTGCCGAACTGATCCCTGTGTTGGCGAAGGGGCTTCGAAATTCGGCGCCATTGAGCAACCACGCGTCACCGACGGGGTGGACTGGGTCCATCATTTGGTGACCGCCGGCATGATCTGGCCCATCTCCATGGCGTTGCTTGAGGGTATCTCTTGCAGAGAAATTGCCAGTTGATCGGTGGCTACACCGCTCAGGCTTTGGAACGTCGACCACAACTGCTTCAGGAGATCCGTCTTTTCTTCCACGGCGTGACCGCTTCGCAAAATGCAGTTCAGAGATGCAGCGGAACCCTCTTTGCCGGCGCTAAATCCAGATCCCTGGGGATAAGAAAGAAAAATCACGTGGACGAAACTGCTTGGGACTTTCATCACCGTGGAGTGGATGCGCGTGATTTCTTTTGCGATTCTGGCTTTCGTTTCGTCGGGCAAAGGATCCTGCGTGATCGCGGTGTACAGTGGCATCTAACTCGCCTCAAAAATTCAGAATCGCCCGACTCGGTTGGCGATCAATGGCAATGGACTGCTTAGCCGTCGAACGCGTTTTACCTCAGATCTTTCAGCGTTTTGAGGTCGTCAACGATATAGGCCAGCGACGCCCGTATGCCTTTCCCGCAACGAACGGGCGCCAAGTCTGAAAGCTCTTCGCCGTGGCAGACGGGAAGTTTAAGCGAGCCGTCGCCTATCCACGCTTGTTCGATCTTCACGTCGTGAGGGACGTTCTCGACAAGCTCGTGAATCGCCGGCTTGTCTTGCTTGCCGGCGGCGAGACGCGGAGTGTGGAGCAGATTCACGATCGGCGGTTGCCTCAAGACAGACAGGTCTTTCACCGGTTCTTTTAAGGTGACAACTGCTTCGGCAAGCCGGTGCCCGGCCGAGGTGCAAGACCCAGCGAACTTCGAGCCTGCTGCAAGAGCCGGACCCGCTTTTCCCGTGGCGGCGTAATAGCGAGTCTGGAACACCTGCCCAAGACGTTTCGGATAGCCCTGGCTCCAGCCGCGAGCGATCGCCGCATCGTTGTCGACAAAAATGTAGGGACAATAGGCGACGGGTTTACCCTCGAACAGGGCGTCCACGAGAATGAAGAACTCGCGATATTGATAGCGGGACGGATCGAGATACTCCTCGTTGGCACCGCTGAACTGCCAATCGTAGAAAAGAGCATTCGCATGACCGTTTGCGGAGCGGTCTGGATCCAGACCCTGAGGCAAGACCGCAGCAACGGCGGCGGGTTCTGCCCAGAATTCGATTTCGAGAAAATCCGCGGAGTAGTGCCAGGGAGGCGTGGGATTTAGAGTCGACTTGCCTTTTGGTGTGAGGGGATAGTTGAAGCCTTTGAGCATGGACGTTCACCTTCCTGCGCACGGAATCGGATAGCGCACGTTCGCACGCGGATGGATTTGTAGGAATGTGAGGAACGGCTAGCTCACAGTGGTTACGGTCGTTGAGGAATCGAAGAAATCTTGGCGAAAAGTCGACAAGCGAGAAGGAATCGTGCGCAGTTTCTTTCGGATAAGCGGCGCTAGTTCGGGAAGTTGAGCTTTTTTAACAGCGAAGAGTATCGCGCGTCGCGGTGTAAGTTCTTAAGGAAAGGGTCCACTTTCGTTTTGATCAATCCGCTGTTACGTTGGGCATAAGATCGGTCTAACCACTCGAACGCTTCGTCGGCCTGATTCCGAAAAGCATAAACCCTCGCGATATTGTAGGGGTAGCCTGCGCGGTATTTCGCAATTAACTCACTCAATGCTTCGTCCGACTCTTTTTTCCTACCAAGGGCGTAATACGCAAGCGAATATAGAAACGCACGCACGGGTTCATAGGGTACGAGCGCGATTTCGGGCAAAGCATTCTGCGGACGCCCCTGTATCACATAAATTTCGCTTAAGTCCATATGGGCGGCCACAACATCGGGGTTCAACTCGAGGGCCTTCTTGCAATCCGCTACAGCTTCGTCAATCCGCCCCATGGAAATCTTGGTCTCTGCAAGCTGCTCCCAGCTATTCGCATTGAGAGGATCCAAGTCAACGGCTCGGCGATTCAAAGAGAGTGCTACGTCAAGGCGGCCGAGAAGGATGGCCGAGAAAGCCGCCAATCGTACGAATTCGGGATTTCCGGGTTCGAGAGTAAGCGCACGCTGGATGGAAGCATCCGCTCCAACCCACTCGAAGTCGACTTGTTGTTGAATCCGCCCCATTTGGGCGTGGGCCTCTGCCAGGTTTGGATTCAATACTAAGGCTCGCTCCACTGCTTCACGCGCAAGCGGGTGACCCTCCGCAGCGGAAATAACTCCTGTGTTGACCTGCCAATTGCGCGCCCGAGACAGCCCAGCCCAAGCCAAAGCGTAGGAGGGATCGAGTTGAGTCGCCCGTTCGAAATACTTTGCAGCCATGTCCGTATCTTTGTCCGAGTCTCGTTCAAAGTAGTAGTGCCCCTGCAAGTAGGCATCAAAGGCTTCTGGAGCAACTGGGCGCGCCTGGGCCGACTCTGCTTGCTGTTTCGAAGTCAAACGCAACCCGATTTCGTGCGCCACGGCTTTGGCCACGTCGTCCTGGACGTTGAGGATGTCTTTCGCCAGATAGTCGTAATCCTGCGTCCACAAATGCGTTTGATCCTTGACCTGAATCAGTTGGGCGGTAAGGCGTAAATGATTTCCGCTCTCGCGGAGGCTGTTCTCCAGCACATATTGCACGGAGAGATCGCGGCCGATCTGGTCTAGCCGCTCTTCCTTGTGCTTGTATCCCATGACGGACGTCCGTGCGATCACACCCAGCTGTTCCGGATCAAGCCGGCCTAACTGGGAAATCGTTTCCTCGGTGAGACCGTCCGCCAGATATTCCTTACTGGGGTCGCCGGTGAGATTCTCGAACGGCAGCACCGCGAGCAAGCTTCTCTGCGACCTCGGCGGCGTCACGGGCGCAAGATGGCGCCAAGTAGCATAGGCGACGGATACAAAAATCAGAGTCGACGCAACGAGGAATGCGACCTTTCGCCAAGGCTTCGGAGCTCTTGAAGTCGACCGATCCGAGCGAAACCATCCGGAGGATTGCGAACTGGCGGGCGGAGTGTGGGCGGAGACTTGAACAGCACCCTCTCTTGCGATGACCGCGGTGTCGGAAACCGTGACGTCCATCGTGAACTGGTAGCCTTTGCGAGCGATGGTCACGATCAAGCGAGGGTTTTCCGAGTCGTCTCCCAAAGCTTTGCGCAGGTGCCAGACGTATTGCGCCAGATTTCCTTCCTCTACGGAGGTGCCTCCCCACACGGCCCGGAGGAGTTCCTCTTTGGTGATCAGACGATTCGGGTTTTGAGCTAGGAAAAGCAGAACGTCGAAGGCTTTGGGTGTGAGAGGAACGGAGGAGCCCGCGACAGACAGCGTGCGCCTGCCGGGATCCAGCAAAAACTGACCGAAGCGGTAGGCCTTACCCATAAGAATTTCGGTAGCTTATACGTCAATTAAGAGTTTTTCATTACTTTTGAGAGTCGCCTGAAGGACATTCCGAAGGCGAACGCCGAAACTAGCCCCGCTCCAGAATTTCGCCAATTGTCGCAATTTCGTCAGGACCGTGGAGCAACTGGTCACGATGCCGGGGCAACCGATGATCGGACGCGTGCTGGTTCAAGAAGGCGAGAGAGTGAGTGTCGTATCCGCATTTAATTTGAACAAGCCAAGGCGATCTGGGCAAAAGATACGACAGCCGGAGATCGAACTCCGGCAAATGCTGGACTTCACATCGGAGCTTGTCGCGGTTTTTGGTCCCAACTGCGAACGCCTCTTCCTGAATCGCACCGCGCTCGACTACCTGGGCGTCAGTCTCGACGAATGGCGGCAGAGTGCTGCCGGTTTCGAAGTCCATCCAGACGACGTCGATCGCATCAAAATGCGCGCGGAACGTGCTATGTCAGACGGTTTGCCGTACGAGCTGGAAGTGCGACTACGAAGAGCGGACGGCGTCTATCGCCGATTTTTGGCTCGCTGCAATCCAGTACGAGATCACAAGGGACTCCTCATCCACTGGCACGTCGCTTGTACCGATATTGAAGGTCAAAGGGGAGCGGAAGACAAACTCTGTCACGAGAACCTTGCGCTTAAACGAGCGGAAGAGATGATCCGTGAACAGGAAGCTGAGTGGCAGCAGATGTTGGAGTTCACGCCTCAGTTCGTACGCGTTTTTGGACCGGACCACGAACGCATCTATGCCAATCGAATCGGGCTCGATTATCTCGGCATCAGCCTGGAAGCTTGGCAACAAACAGGCGATATGTGCGAGTTCGTCCACCCGGAGGACGCCGATCGGATGCGCAGTTTTTTCGACCATGCTCGATCGATTCGTGCTGCTTGCGAGCTAGAGACGCGGCTGCGCAAGGCGGATGGAACGTATCGATGGTTTCTCGCTCGGTACAATCCAGTGTGCGACCACAAAGGGCGGGTCATCCGATGGTATGTCGCCGGCATCGATATCGACGACCGTAAACAGGCTGAAGTGAGGCTTCAGCGCGAAAACGTAGCCCTTCGCGAGGAAATCGCCAAAAATTCGATGTTCGACGAGATCGTAGGAACATCACCCGCCTTGAAAACGGTCCTCTCCTACATCTCCAAGATTGCACCCAGCAACTCGACCGTTCTCATCACCGGCGAAACCGGAACCGGCAAAGAACTTGTGGCGCGAGCGATTCACCGAAAGTCGGCCCGGGCTTCGCGCCCGTTTGTGAGTGTGAATTGCACCGCGATACCCCGGGACCTGGTCGCTTCGGAGCTGTTCGGTCACGAAAAAGGAGCGTTTACCGGTGCGACCCGCCAGCGGCTGGGCCGATTCGAATTGGCGGAGGGAGGCACGATCTTTCTAGATGAGGTCGGAGAACTACCAGTCGAAACGCAGATCGCGCTCTTACGCGTTTTACAGGAACGCGAGTTCGAACGGTTGGGCGGCTCCGATCAGATTCGCGCCGATGTTCGCGTGATCGCGGCCACGAATCGCGACCTGCGCGCTGCCGTCGATTGCGGTTCGTTCCGCACGGATCTGTTTTATCGCTTGAATGTTTTCCCGATGGAGGTTCCCGCGCTACGCGAACGAAAGGATGACATTCCGCTGCTGGTGGAATATTTCATCAATCGCTACGCTCGAAAAGCCGGAAAAAACATAACAAAGGCCGATAAGAGAACACTCCAGCTGTTGCAGTCTTACCCATGGCCCGGGAACATACGTGAACTGCAGAATGTCATTGAGCGTTCCGTGATTCTCTGCGACTCAGAAGTCTTTTCCATCAATGAAAGCTGGCTGCCCCAGGACTCGATGCCCATCGAGCCCAAGAACGATAGCCAACTCAACGTAAGGCTTCAGGCAGAAGAGAAACACATGATTGAGGCCGCACTGCTGGAAAGTGGGGGGAGGGTATATGGCCCTTCAGGCGCAGCCGCAAAACTCGGTATCCCAAGGTCAACGCTGGAATCCAAGATTCGCGTTCTTCGGATCGACAAGAATCGGTACAAAGGCTTCGGCGACGCATGAGGGCGTTGCCAGAACTCCACTGAGTGCCAGGCTTGCTTTTTCTGTACAGAAACTCGCCAATTGTCTAAGTTTCGCCAAGTAAAGACGACACAAGAAGTGTGGCTTGAATAACTTGCAGTTGGCCAGGTGTTTGCACTTCAGTTCTGCCACGAAGCCGACACGCAGGGGAATTTTGAGTCGATGGTAGAAGCTAGACGTGCCGTCCCAAGCTCGACGGTAGCCGAGAAAGGGAAGGGCCCGCCACAAAGAGACTTTCGAGAGGCGTTGTTGTGAGGTGGGACACGATGCAATCGAGCTTGGCTTGTAGAGAACTCAGCGACGAAATCCAAATCGACCACCAAGCGATCCGCCAAGAACTGGCGCGCGTGCTGGAGAGCCCGATGTTTGCGCAATCCGAACGCCTTGCTCGGTTTCTTCGCTTCACTGTGGAAACAACTCTCGCCGGTGCCGGCGCAACGCTCAAGGAATACTTGGTCGGGACAGAGGTGTACGACCGCAAGCCCCCATACCACCCGAGTGTCGACTCCATCGTTCGCAGCGAAGCTCGCAGGCTCCGCAGCAAACTACGCCAATACTACGAATCGGCCGGTAAAGACGATCCGGTGTTTATTTACTATCGGACCGGTAGCTATGTGCCCGCCTTTCGGCATAACCGTGCGGACGATCGCGTGCTTGCGCCGATACATCGCGCCTTGAACGAACTCCTCGCCGAAGGATTGATCACGCAAACCCTAGATCTCAGCCCGGCGGACCGAAAATTCGAAGTTCAAATCATTTTTGAGGGTACCGTGCGGATCGTGCGTTCGGAATCGGCGGCAGCAGCAACCGCGCCCTGCGCATCCGCGAAGAACATCTTTGGGCCCTGCCCCACACCTAAGGTCGTTTCTGTGTCTGCAGTGAACCCATTGCGGCTGAGAGATCCTCGTACTCGTAGAGGGCGATCGGAACGACACTAGTTCGATCGCTGTCGCAAAGCCACGCGAACGTCGAGGTGCATTGCCAAGCCTCAAGCACTCATGAAGAGATTGAAACGAGGCGCCCGCTGCCGGCGATCCTCGTTGCGGTGCTAAGTCGCATGGTCACGTGAGTTCGGTCCCGGCGTTCCTAGGAGTTCCTAAAACATCCCCGAAATCCTAAGAAGCAAATTTCCCATGAACGATGGCAAAATCTTTTACTACCGATCGCCTGTTGAACGCATCCGCGGGGTTTCGAGTCAGCCGGCGCGCCACTGGACGAAAACTGGACGCCTGGGGTGAGACGAGCGCGGAGAAGGCATCATGGTTTCCGCGTTGCGCCGCCGCCAGCAATGCCTCGCTCCGAGCAGTAGCAAATCGTGCAGACCGTGAGCGTATGTCTAGGTGAGAATCAGCGGGGGACCAATCTCGAAACCAACAATCCGCTAGCGTCATGCCGAGATTTTCAATCGCTAGTGTTCGTACGCACCGATGTCGATTGCTGTTCCCGAGATGCGAGGATTCCCGGCATAGTCCAGCGTGCCCACAACATTCGGCCCCAGGTTGGTCCCTGCACTGATCGCGGGTGACGTGGATTGCACTTGCAGGTTCGGAGGAGTGGCCGTGCTCACGAAAAGTGGATCGCTATACCGCGAGTGGCTGTCGGCGCCGGAGCCAGACTGATAGCTTGCGAATCCTGTGTAGCTCGTGCCGTTCCATAGGAAATTAGCCGACGCCGGCGCCAGGGAAGAGAAGTAGATGTTGTAGTCCACTCTGACCGGATTCGGTTCGCTGTTGGTGTAGTTATTGACGAACAGTCCCTGCGACGACGCGTAAACGATGTTGTTCTCGAAAATGTTGTTCGTGGCGTTGTACTGCACCTGGAATTCGCCGCTGCCCGTGTTCTTTGTGTCGTTCTCGAACAGGGAATTGTTCACGATGGTGCAGTTCTGCGTTCCGCCGACGGTACTGGCATACCCGCCGATTGAAATCCCTACGGAGTTCCCAAAATAAACCAGGTTGTTTCGCACAATCACGTCGATGGCGAAGTGCCCGCTATGCTCGCTGGCGACTTCGATGTTGAGGTCGTTGGCGTAGGTCAAGTTGCGTTCGACGACGATTGTCGAACCGCCGTCGATGTAGATGCCATCGGCGTCGTACTCATTCCCTTCGCCTGGATTATTGATGGCGCTGATGTTGTAGATCGTGTTTCCGCTGATCTCTCCATTGCGCGCGAAGTCCATGGTGGGATCCGGCGATACGCCTTCGAATCCGATGGCATCGATTCCTATATTGTCGTTGTCGTGGACGGTGTTGTTGCTGATCGTGAAGCCATTCACGTTTCCGTCGACGTTGACCGTCTCACTGTTTCCGGTCTTACAGTCGTAGACGGTGTTTCCGCTCACGGTGATATTGCTGAGGGATGCGGGAGCTTCCGAACCGTACACCGCAATGCCGAAGGCGTTGCCATTCATCTCGGAAGTTGTGGTGATGTTATGCACCTGATTGTTCAGGATCTGGATGTTGCTGCCCGATCCGGTGACCCAGATGCCCGCCGGGGTGGAGTTGGCGCTCGACGTGGTGTAGTTCTGAATCACAAATCCCGAGATGGTCACGTAGCTTTCGTCTTCGATATTGAAGAGTCCTTGCACACTGTTGCCCGACACCGAAAGTCCCGTGCCGTCAACGATGGCGGTTTCGCCGGTATAACTCTGGAACGTCACTGGCCCAGTCGCGGCAGATCCGGAAACGGCGATGGTTACCGACTCGTTGTAGGTGCCAGCGCGGACGAACACGGTGTCACCGGCTTGCACTGAACTGGCGGCATGCTGAATCGTTTTCCATGGAGAGCTGATCGTGCCGGCATTGGAATCGTCGCCGGTGGTTGCCACGTAGAAGCTGGCACCCGTGCCGGTTGTAGCCGCGGGTGTGATGGTCACGACCGCCGACGCCGTAACGCTTGTGCTCGCTTGAGAAATGGCGGTCACCGTGACCGTCGCCGGAGTCGGCACGGCTGAAGGAGCCGTGTAATCACCCGAGGATGAGATGGTTCCTGTAGCGGCGCTCCCGCCGGTCACGCCGTTCACCTGCCAGGTCACGGCGGTATTCGACGTGTTCTGAACCGTAGACGTGAAAGTTTGCGTGCCTGAGACGACGACACTCGCTATAGTTGGCGAGATCGAGATGCTGACGGGTGCCGAGGAAGAGGAAGTGATTGTGACCGACGCAGATGCGGACTTGGTTGAATCTGCCTGCGAAATGGCTGTCACCGTGACGGTCGCCGGGCTGGGAAGAGTTGCGGGCGCCGTGAAAAGTCCTGAAGTTGAAATCGTTCCGGCTGTCGAATTTCCGCCGGTGACCCCATTCACTTGCCAGGTCACGGCGCTGTTGTTCGTGTTCTGTACCGTGGCCACGAAGGCTTGTGACGCTCCGACAGAGACGCTGGCGGTGGTGGGTGAAAGCGAGATGCTAACCGCGGGACTCCCGCCGGGACCAGTCGGAACGGTTTGACTGCCGCCGCCGCAACCGAGGCACCCAAGCAAAAGAACCATGCAAATAACGAATGGGATCGAATTGCGTGAGGAAAGCCTGACAACATGAGGATAGAAGTTCAAAGTCGGAGCCCAAGGATGCGATCGAGAATTCACGCTCTATGTCTGGATGGCCAGAGAAATCTTTTGCGGGCGGCGCTTGTCTGGAGCGTAGGTATGCAACAGGGCTTCGAGGCGACTCGACACTCCCAGCTTGTCGAAGATGTGAAAGAGATAGTTTTTCACCGTGTGCTGGCTAATACCAAGCCGCTCAGCGATTTCGCGGTTGCTTAGTCCCTCGGCCAGGCACCGAAGGACCTCCTGCTCGCGGGGGGTAAGCGAGTTCGTCGCGGTTGTGTTCACCAGGCGCGGCAGCGACGAGCGCGTGAGCGATTCGAGGACGTGGCGAAGCTGCTCACTGGTGGCCCAGATCTCACCCTTATGAACGCAGCAAATGCACTTGCCCAAAGTTCGCACGGAGTTCGATCGAATGAAGACGCCCTGGGCTCCCGACCAAAAGGCCTCGACGATGTTTTCGCGGGTGGAAGACGACTCCAGAAGCGCGACGAGGCGGATGGCGGGCGCGGATTCGCGCAATTCGCGCATGATTTTGAAACCGCAATCGCGGACGCCTTCAAAATCGGAGCTGATGACGAGAATTTCAGGCTGGCGACGCGTGATAGCCGCACTAAGGCCAGAAGAATCCGCCGAGCTGCCGATTACGTGAATGGGGCGGAATCGTCTGAGCGCGGTCGCGAGCAGTTCAGAACTCATCTGATCGCGATCTGCAATCAAAACGCTGATCGTTCTTTCGGGAAATCGGCGATGCGACGGCGGGAGAAGCCGCACGCCGGTTCCGACGTTCGTGGCTGACACTTGACTGTCTCCAAATCTATAAGGAGCGCGAGGATTTTAATTTTATGAAAGTTTGAGAGGCAGGTGGGAACAAGCTCGGTCTCTCAAGCGTGGGCGACATGTTAGGTTCGTCAATAATCGGTGTCAAGTAGATTCGCGAGTACTTGATTTATTTACATTTAGCCGTAACAAAACAGTCGAGGCCGTTCACCGCGTCAGCGTCGGGACGTCTCTGGATACGACTTCTGACCGCAGAAGGCGGCATTTGTCGTGGCACCGCGAGTAACCATTATTACTGAACCGCGTCGCCTTCGCCTCCCGGGACTAGGCCATTCTTACCGGCTAGAACGCCAAACTTCTCATCACAAAGACCATACTTTTGTCTCAGAACAGCCCCGCTGATTCTTTCTCATTCAAGGCTGCGAAAAGTGACTCAGCCGTAGCCCCTCTACGGTGTGGGTGGCCTACGGGTTCTTAGGCTCAGGACGTTCTATGCCGTTTGCATCTGTGACTTTCCGCTTCTTGTGGGGTTTTGCAGGTGCTCATAGAGTGCATGCAAGGAAAGACGGATATTTGGCGGAGAGAACCCTGTATTCGGTCGGTCCCACCGAAGCCAACTGAAGCCATTTCGTCTGCTTGAAAAATATTCCTCGAATCGAAGTGAGAGACTGTATGACCAACAATTTTCTTTTCAACATTCGCCTATTCGTCTGCCTATTCGTGTTCGGAGCGTTTGCGAGCGGCGCGCACGCGCAGACTGCCACGCTCTCGGCGACGTCGGTAACGTTCGGCAACACTCCTGTCGGATCGAGCAGCGCGACGAAGAGCGTGACCCTAACCAACAGCAGCAGGACTGCGCTGGCCGTCACGAGCGTCAGTGCCACTGGACCGTTCACGCAGACCAACACGTGCGGAACGTCGGTCGCTGCGGGGAAGAACTGCAGAATTACGATCTCCTTCATTCCGACTGCGGTCGCTGCGCAAGCAGGAAGCGTCGTTGTCGCTGACAACGCGGCGACGGCGACACAGACGATCTCATTGAGCGGAACGGGTACGACGCCCATCGCCCTGTCACCGGCTTCGCACGGATTTGGCAATGTCGGGGAAGGTGTGCCGAGCGCACCATTCTCATTCACAGTAAAGAATTCGTCGACGACGCCGATGCCGCTGACGGTTTCCCTGACTGGTCCTTTTGCCCAAGTGAGTGGGGGAACGTGCGGCGCTTCCGTCGCTGGCAGCTCGTCTTGCACGATTGCCGTCTCACTCGATCCGACTACTGCCGGAGCACAAACCGGCACTCTCTCCGTTTCGGCTGGCGTGGGGAACACGCTGAATTCCAACCTCACCGGAACCGGGGTTGTTCCAGTCTCCATCACCCCTGCCTCGCGATCTTTCGGTTCGGTGATCGAGGGTTTAAGCAGCGACCCTAAGCTATTTACGATCAAGAACAGCACCGCAGCCGCGATGCCGCTGACCTATAGCAGCACTAACCCGGAGTTCACTTATTCTGGGTGTCCGGCTTCCCTGACGGCTGGCGCCTCGTGTTCCTTGAGCGTTACTTTTAAACCGACAGCGACCTCGCTTGGGCTGCAAACTGGCACCCTCTCGGTCAACTACACGGGCATTGGCGGGCCTCTGTCTGTCGCTGTTCAGGGGACTGCGACGAGTCCTCTTAACATATCGCCTACATCGATCTCGTTCAGCACCACTCGTAACGTGGGGACTGCGAGCACGCCGCACACTGTAACGATCATCAATCTGTCGCCGTCATCGGTAGCCCTAGGCCCTATCGTTGCGGCCCCGTCGGCTTACGCGATCACCTCGACCAACTGCGGCGCGACGATGGCCGGATTTTCCACATGCACCGTCACCCTAGTCTTCACCCCGACCGTCACAGGGACTACCACGGGCACCCTCACGATTCCTTATGGCGGTGGCAATCAATCTGTCGTTTCGCTGATGGGCGGAGCCCAGGTTAGCAATCTTCGTTCGATTGCCATCACGATGCCGAACCCCTCACTTCCGTCGGGTTCGACGGAACAGCTTGTCGCCACAGGCAGCTATTCTGGCGGCACTACGGGAAATCTAACGTCCGTCGCGGTTTGGACCTCGTCAAACACCGGCGTCGGTACGATCGTGAGCAACTCGGGCTCGGCGACCGGCGTGAACACGGGCACGACCACGATTACGGCAACGGTCACGGAGACGAACGGCACGGTGGTTACAGGTACCGCGACGCTGTCGGTTGCGGGCAAGGCCATAACGGGTATCACGATCACGGGGACTCAGGGTTCTACCACGCCGCTGTCCCCGCCGACATTGGCGGCCGGGTCGAGCCTACAGGTTTTTGCAACCGCGACCTACTTCGACGGCAGCACGGCGGACATCACCGGCCAAGCAACGTGGGCTTCCAGCGGTGGCGGCGCCGCAGTAACCGGCGGTCTAATTACAACTGCTGCTACTGGAGACCCAACGATTACCGCAAGCCTATCTGGTATGACGGGGGCGACGACGGTGACTGTGACGCCCGCCACTTTGCAGTCGATCACGATCACCCCGCCAAGCATCAGTCTTGCTGCGGGAAATACCGAGCAGTACACCGCGACCGGTACATATTCGGACAAGACAACTCAGAACATCACCTCGAGCGTGACATGGACTTCGTCCTTACCCGGCGTAACGATGAGCACCACGACGCCGGGGTTAGCGACGACCTCCGATGCGGCGATCGGCACGAATACCAATATTACCGCCTCGCTCGGCGGAGTGACCTCGCCCTCTTCAGTTCTAACGGTGAATGCGGCTGCGCTTGTGTCGATTGCTGTGACGCCTGCCAGTCCGTCCATAACCAACGGCACTACAGAGGCCTTCACGGCTACCGGGACGTACAGTGATGGCACGTCCGCAGTGCTGACTGCGCCGACGTGGATGGCGACTACGTTGAGCGGGGGCACAGCTACGTTCCCGAACCCGAGCACAACCACGACAAATCTGAACGTGGCCACGGCTACCGCGCCGGGCACGGTTACAATCACAGCCACTTCGGGCACCGTCAGTGGGTCGACAATTTTGACCGTGACGGCACCGACGCTTGTTTCAATCGTGGTCACGACAACGCCGCCGGCGAATCCTCCGCAGCCTGGCGCCGCCAATGCCAACCTCAATATCTATCAAGGTCAGACGCAGCAGTTCTACGCGGTGGGAAATTACTCCGATTCTTCGGTTCAGAACTTGACCGCGACCGTGGCATGGAGCACAAGCACTGCTTCGATGGCGACCGTCAGCACCGCCGGCGCAACCGCCGGGCTGGCCACCGCTGTCGGCGCCGGCTCAGTCCAGGTTTTGGCTACCTCCGGCTCCATCGTTGGCAGCGGCACCTTGAATGTGATTGGCCTCACTTCGATTGCCGTGACTCCCACGACTCCGACCGTTGCGCTGGATGCTGTTAATCCCGCGCTCGCTGGCGGGCCGACAAATGACACTCTCCAGTTCGTGGCCACGGCGACCTACGCTGACAGCACGACGGCAATCGTTACAACCGGAGCCACTTGGACGGCGGTAACCGCGAGCGGAACGTCCAACGTCGCGTCCATGAGCACCACAACGCCAGGCTTGGCAACAGTCCTCGCAGTAGGCACGAGCACAGTCACCGCCACATATTCCGGCGTGTCAGGTAGCACGCTTCTAAACGTAACGGCTGCGGTGCTCGAATCCATCACGGTGTCGCCAACTGGCGTGACCTTAGGTCTCAACGGGACTCAACAATTTACCGCCACTGGAAATTACAGCGACGGTACCACGGCGGATTTGACCAACACTGCGACGTGGACCTCTTTTACGCCATCGGACGTCACGGTGAGCTCCACAGGCCTGGCCACTGTGATTGCAACGCCATCGCCGAATGTCGCCGTCGCGATCATGGCCACTTCGGGTCCGATCACCACCAGCTCGTCGAGCAACACTGCGTTTGTCAGCACTTCGACGACTCTCCCAATCGTGTGCACAGCGCCTACGATTGCGATGCAGTTGTTGGTGGTTAACAACGCCGGCGCAAACAATGGGGCCGGGTACGCCGATTTCCCAGCGATTCAGCAAATCCTGAACTACGTAGGTACGCCGTACACGGTCGTGGATGTGTCGGGTCCCGCGCCAGTTCTTTCGAGCGGATGCGGCGGGAACTATCAAGGCGTCATCTTCGCCTACGGCGGCGACTACTACTCTATTCCCACGTGGCAGGCTGCTTTGATTTCCTATGAGCAAACGTTCGGCGTGCGCCAGCTGAACTGGTTTGACACTGGCGATCCCAACTTTGGTTTGAGCACATTCACAAACATGTTGCCGAGTACGGCGACTTATACGACGAACTTCACGCCATCGGCGGCTTCTGTTTTCTTCTACGCAAATACGGGGACACCGCTGACGATCACCAATGCGGCTGTCTACGAGACGAATGCGGATCCGGCGGCTGGTGGGACTCTGACCCCGCTACTTCAGGATGCCGCGGGCAACATCGTTTCGGCAACCTATAGCTTCCAAGGCCAGCAGTTCTTGACGCAAACGTTCGACAGCAACCCGTTCCTTACCCACGACTTGGTCGTGGCCTACGGGCTCCTGAATTGGGTCACCAAGGGAGTGTTCCTCGGCGACTATCACGTATATGCCACCCAGCAAATCGACGACTTCTTCATCGACGACTCGGAATGGATCCCTGGCACGGTGTGCCTCGCCAATCCGCAGACACTGGATCGGACGGCGCCGGATGCTTCCAATTTGCCGGTCACGCGCGTGAGTTCAAACGACATGTCGCAGTTGGCGGCCTGGCAGTCGGCTAAGCAGGCCGATCCATTGCTTTCGCCCGGTGCGACCTACGAAACCACAGCGAACTCGGGAAAATTTGAGCTAACCCTCGCCATGAACGGAGTTGGAACGACAGGGAATGGCGACTGGACCGGACTCGTTGCTCCGATCATCGCCTCGTCTGCGAACGGAGGAGTCGTATCCTTTACGGCTCAAGATTTCGCGGGTCAGGTAGGAGATACCGTCACCATCACCGGCACCACGAATGGCGGAGGTGTGCTCAACTCGACCTATACCATCACCTCGGTAAACTTGAGCGCCGCCACCACACCCTCAACAAATACCTTCACTGTGACGAATAGCAGCGTCGGTACACTCTCGACGGCCAAAGAGAATGGGGTGAATGATGGCCCCGGAACAGCCCAGGCTACGGTGGCTGACTCGTTGACGGCCAACTTCGCTCAATACCAGCAGTATTTCCACTGGATCAGCCACACCTACGATCATCCTAGCAGTCTTAATGGACTGTGCCAGAGCGCGCCGGCACCGGCTTGCGGAAATACTGTCGATACGGGCGACAACATCGACTTGGAGATTCTTACCAATAATTACGTCGCCTCCGCTCCAGGCGGGCAGCAACTGGACACTGATACTTGCACTGGCGGAAACACAATCGGTTGTGACACGGTCACGCCTCTCGCGTTCTCGGACTTCAACCCACAGAACATCGTTACGCCAGGCGTAACCGGCCTCAATGACACCAACGTGCCCGCATATCTCTACAATGACGGTATCCGATACGCGGTAAGCGACACGTCGGTAGCGACGATCACCAGCCCGCCAAACAACAACGGGCCGAATCCATCGCCCAACGTCGGCATCATTAATAGCTATGCGCCCGGCATTTATGAAGTGCCGCGCCATCCGAACGATGTCTTTTACAATGCGTCCAACTGGGCCGACGATCAGGCGGAGTTCGATTGCGTGTACACCTACTACGTACCACCCGATTCACCGCCGGGAACAGTACCGGCCGCCGACCCACCGTTCAACACGTACAACGCCGCTCAGATTTTGGATTTCACGAGCTCGGCGTTCGTAACGAACATGTTGATGGGTGACATGGATCCTCAGATGTTCCATCAACCGGACCTGCACTTCTCGGATAACTACGCGAACCTGACCAACCCTGCCCCGAGCGGAACCATACCTGCGAGCATCACCGCGTTTCTCGCCGGGCAGAAGAGCCACGTCTCTTCGCTGATCTCAGATACCTACGACCTAACGTTCAGCAAGTACGAAGCGCTGTACAAGCTGCCGGTTCTTACGCCAACGCTGGATCAAATGGCGCTGCTGATGCA
>Ga0209169_10000724_pt1 | contig 20239 bp, 16 predicted proteins | sample HubBroMetageWRM4_FD_188346 | JGI IMG/M metagenome (GOLD analysis project Ga0209169, IMG submission 188346) | Warmed soil microbial communities from the Hubbard Brook experimental Forest, New Hampshire - Hubbard Brook CCASE Soil Metagenome WRM 4... | ecosystem: Environmental > Terrestrial > Soil...
GATCGGCCAAAGATGGCCCCGCAAGCTGAACTCGACCGCCTCCATTCGTCGCAGGAACTGCATAGGCGCCAGCCTTCGCGCTGCAGGCCGTCGATCCGCAAATCTCTCCATCGCCTCCGACAACCACGGCCCAATCACCAGAATCAGCAGCAGCGACGACACAGGAATATTCCGCGACGCGTACAGCCCCGAATACACCGCGAACAACACCACCAGCACCTGGCTCAAGCGAGCCCGGCCCGCATCGCGCCTTCTCGCCGCCAGGGCCAGCAGCGTAAGCAGCAATATTCCGGCAAGACATTTCTGCGCCACATAATGAAAGTTCGGAGATCGAAACTCATCGATGTGATCCATCAGAAACCGGTTCGAGAGATAGCGGTAGATGTGCAGGTGCAACTGCCAGCCGTAAGGATTCACGAGTGTCGCAAGCAAGCTCACCATGCCGGCCAGAGTCAGCCCTCGAACCCGACGACCGGCCCGGATCTTCCGCAAAACATCGTCAAACCGGTCTTCGTTGAACCTGAACCACGCCCCAGCCGCGCTGAACCCGTAAATCGCCAGCAGCACAAAGCCCACCAGAAATCCGCCATGAACGTTCACCCACACCAGCATCAGCGGCGGCAGCAGCCACAGCATCCGACCGCGCCGGGAATCGACCTTGCCCGTCTCCGGGGAACCGGAGCCAGAGGCAAGACAACTCTTCTCCGACGATTCCAGAATCCAAAACCACGCCACGGTGAACAACCAGCTCACCACATGCGGCCGCGCCAGAAAATGAATCATCGCCGCCGATGCCGCCAGCAACACGAGAACTACAGCCACCAAAACATTCGTGCCCCACCGCAGGAGCATCCGGAAAGTCCACGAAAACACCAGCGCAATCACCAGCGCCGTAAACAGCACCACGCCGTTCAGCCCGGCCACACTCTCCAGCCATCCCACCAGCAAGTCATACAGCCACTCCCACGCAAACCAGGGATGGCCGCTCATAGTCGCCGAAAAGGGATCGACGCGCGGAACCGCATGCGTCGCCACAATCAGCTGCCCGGTGCGAATGTGCCAGCCGATTCCGGCATCGCCCAGCAACCGCACCGATAAAGCCGTGAATGCCAAGAGTCCCAACAGCGCCACGAAAATCAGGTCACCCGCCGATGGGACGAGCCACCGCGCCCACCCGGCAGACGACTCCGCAGCCGATTTCTCAGTCGATCTTATGGAGCCGATTGCCATCGCGGTGAATCTTATAGAGTGGGAGCCTGATCAGCAAGAGAACGATCAGCAAGAGAACGATCAGTAAGAGAACGATCAGTAAGGGAACGGTCAGCAAGGAAATGATCAGCAAGACAGCACATCGCGTCGTGATCGTGGGCGCCGGCTTCGGCGGCCTCAGCGCGGCCCAGGCGCTGGCCAGCGCGCCCGTAAGCATCACCGTGATCGACCGCAAAAATCATCACACCTTCCAGCCTCTGCTCTATCAGGTAGCCACCGCCGGTCTCTCTCCCGGCGAGATTGCCGCTCCTATCCGCTCCATCCTGCACCGCCACAAAAACATCGAAGTGCTCATGGCTGAGGTGACGGGCTTCGACCTCGAACGCCGCGTGGTGCAGACCATAGCGGAAGATGAAACTGAGGCAGTTCCTTACGATTCCCTCATTGTCGCCGCCGGAGCCCGCCACGCCTATTTCGGCCACGACGAATGGGAAGCTCTCGCCCCCGGCCTGAAGACTATCGAGGACGCGATCGAAATCCGCCGTCGCGTTCTGCTGGCCTTCGAACTTGCCGAACGGCGCGACTACTCCGGCGAGAACCCCGCTCATGACCCGTTAAACTTCGCCGTCGTCGGAGCCGGCCCTACCGGGGTCGAACTCGCCGGAACCCTCGCCGAAATCTGCCGCCACGCTCTCGCTCACGATTTCCGCTCCATCGATCCCCGCCGCGCCCGCATTCACCTCATCGAGGGCGGACCGCATGTGCTCCCCGCCTATCCCGAAGATCTCTCGCGCAGCGCTCTTGAGCAACTGCAGCGCCTGGGCGTCGAAGTGCTGACTTCAACCATGGTCACGAACATTGAGCCCGGCGTAATTTATATGCGCGACACCGGGAACCAAACTGCTGACCCAAAAAAGATGAGCGCAGCCGTCATTCTCTGGGCCGCGGGCGTGGCCGCATCTGCGCTCGGCAAGAAGCTCGGCGCCCCCATCGATCGCGCCGGACGCGTGCTCGTCAATCCCGATCTCAGCCTCCCCAACCATCCCGAAGTCTTCGTCATCGGAGACCTGGCCACATTGAAAGACGCCTCTGGCAACCTGTTGCCCGGAGTCGCGCCGGTAGCCATCCAGGAAGGCAAATACGTAGCCAAGCAAATTCGTCACGAACTGGAATCGGGTGCCCCCTCCTTCTCGCGTTCTTCGCGAGAGGGCGGGGGTTTTGATCTTCGTTCCCCATTCCACTACCACGATAAAGGCAGCCTGGCCACCATCGGCCGCTCCGCCGCAATCGCCCAGTTTGGCAAGATTCACATCTCCGGCTTCCTAGCGTGGCTGTCATGGCTGTTCGTCCACATTCTTTTTCTGATTGGTTTCCAGAATCGGTTGCTGGTCTTCATCCAGTGGGCGTGGTCGTATTTCACCTACGAGCGCGGCGCCCGCCTGATCACCGGCAGCACCAATCTTCCCGGCTGGAGCAACACTCCCTCTGCGCTTACCGACGACGGCGAGCCCGAAGAAATCTCCGCCGTCAGTCGCAAATAAGAGTTAGGAGTAGATAGCGGGGCAGTTTGAAAACATTACGTTTTGTCATTTCCGAACCGGCGTTTTTTGCCGGTGAGGAATCTGCTGTTGGCGGGCAAGAACCAGATCCCTCACGCCATAAAACCGCGCTTCGGAATGACAAACTTTTCAATCTGCACGGTTACCTGAGAGTATCCTTATAGGGGCCATGAAAAACGTTCCAATCTCGCGCATTCTTCTCAGCCTCGTGGCAACTCTAATTCTCTCTTGCATCTCCTCTGCCGAGGTCCTGAAAATCGTTGTCAACGACACCATTCAGCCGGTCACCGAGGAATACATCGCTCGCGCCATCGACGAAGCCCAGCGCCGCAACGACCAAGCCGTATTGATCGAGATCAATACACCCGGAGGCCTCGTCGAATCCACCCGCCACATCATCGAGAAGATCACGAACTCGCAGGTTCCCGTCATCGTCTACGTCGCGCCCAGTGGCAGCCGCGCCGGTTCAGCGGGAATCTTTATCCTCGAAGCCGCCGACGTCGCAGCCATGGCTCCCGGAACCAACGCTGGCGCCGCGCATCCCGTCATGCTCTTCGGTCCAACCCAGGTCAAAACCGACGACGAGATGAAGCAGAAAATCGAGAACGACGCCGCCGCTCTGATGCGCTCGGTCGTTTCCCGGCGCGGCCGTAACGTTGAACTCGCCGAAAGCGCAGTGCGCGAATCCAAGTCCTTCACCGACCAGGAAGCGCTCACTCAGCACTTGATCGACTACATCGCATCCAGCGAAGACGATCTCTTCCGCCAGATCGACAGCAAAGCCGTCAAGCGCTTCAACGGACAGGAGGCCACTCTCAAGCTCTCCGGCCAGCCCATCGCGCCTTTCGGCATGACTCTTAAGGAACAACTCCTCGGCTATTTGATGGACCCGAACATCGCCTTCATTCTGCTCGCCATCGGCGCTCTCGCCCTCTATGCCGAATTCAATCATCCCGGCGCCGTCGTTCCCGGAACCGTAGGCATCGTGTTCATCCTGATCGCGGCCTTCGCCCTCAACCTGCTGCCCACGCGCTTTGCCGCGCTGGGCTTGATTCTCGCCGCCTTCGCGCTTTTCGCCGCGGAAGCCAAATTCGCCAGCCACGGCGTGCTCACCATCGGCGGCATCGCGCTCCTCACCCTCGGAGGCCTGCTCCTGGTCGATTCGCCTATCCCCGAAATGCGCGTCCACCTGCTCACCGCGCTCGCCGTCAGCATTCCTCTCGGCCTGATCACGGCGTTCCTGATGACGATGGCCGTCAAGGCGAGGCGAAACAAGGTTGTAACTGGAGTGGAGGGCTTGATTGGAGAAACCGGCATCGCTCAGACACCGCTTTCCCCGCGCGGAAAGATCTTTGTCCACGGGGAGCTATGGGATGCCGTCTCGTCCATTGGTGTCGACGTCGGCCAGTCCGTGGTAGTGCGCCGGGTCGACGGTCTTTTGCTTCAGGTCGAACCGACGGCCGCTACGCGACCCGCGCCCGCACCGGTTGTTCTCTGAGCGAGCCCATGCACCAGCGCAAGCAACCGCTTGTGTCCGAATTCCGCGCCCATCCCTGCTGCCTGCGTTACAATCCGCGATAGGGCGTAATCCGCTCTAAGCGCGGAGGCACAAATGGAAATCTTTGGCATCGGAATTGGATTCGTCACCATCGTCCTCGTCATCTTCGCTCTGTACGCCTTAAGCTCGATTAAGATTCTGGCTGAATACGAGCGTGGAGTGATTTTTCGTTTCGGGCACCTATATCCGAGAGCGAAGGGTCCGGGGATCATTCTGGTGCTCGCTCCCATGGACCGCATGGTACGGATCTCGCTACGTCAGGAAGCTCTGGAAGTTCCCCCACAGGACATCATCACTCGCGACAACGTCACGCTTAAAGTGAATGCCGTCATCTTTCTGCGCGTGATCGATCCCAGCAAGGCCGTCGTCGAAGTTACGAACTACGTCTACCAGACTTCGCAATTCGCCCAGACCACGCTGCGGTCCGTGCTCGGCGAGCAGGAGCTCGACGAACTTCTCGCCCACCGCGAAAAGATCAACCTGCGCCTGCAAAGCATTCTCGATCAGCACACTTCACCCTGGGGCGTGAAAGTGACCAACGTCGAGGTGAAGCAAGTCGACATGCCGGAATCCATGCTGCGCGCCATGGCCAAGCAGGCGGAGGCCGAGCGCGAGAAGCGCTCCAAGATCATTCACGCCGAAGGCGAATTCTCCGCCGCGCAGCGCCTGGTGGATGCCGCCCATCTGCTGGCCACCGAGCCCGTCAGCGTGCAACTCCGCTACCTGCAGACTCTCACGGAAATCGGCGTCGAGAAGAACACGACAGTCATCTTCCCCGTTCCCGTAGACTTTTTCTCAGGTCTGCAGAAGCTGCTGGCAAAGGGCGACGACAAAGCTGCGGCATGATTTTGGGTGGAGCAGCGATTCAGCGCTGCGATAAACGCTGTGCCATGAGTGGGCTTTAGCCCCTGAGGTAAAGGTCGCGATGGATCCGGAACAAGACACTGAAATCACATTAGGAACCGCGAAACTGCTCAGCCTGTTCTTCGGCTTGGTGATCGTCTGCGCCGTCTTCTTCGCACTAGGCTACACGCTCGGTCGCAAGTCAGACGTCGGGCTCACCGCCCCCAGCCCCACTCCCCTTCCAAACACATTGAACAACGGCAAGCCCGGCGGCTCGGCGGCTCCCCAGCAGATGAGTTTTTACAAAGCAGTCGAGCAGAAGGATGCCAACCCGCAACTGTCGCCGGCCTCACCGGACGCTGCATCTCCCACGGCTCAGGCACCAGCAGCCGCCACCGCGTCGCCGTCGGGCACGCAGGCGCAGACGGGAAATCCGCCCGATCCCCTGGCCGCGCTGCCTACTTCTGGTTACGTCGTGCAGGTCGCCGCAGTCACCAAACAGGAAGACGCCGATGCCCTGGTCGACGCCCTCAAGAAGAAAGAATATCCCGCCTTCGTCGCCACCAATTCCACCTCTGAAAAATTGTTTCGCATCCAGGTCGGTCCCTTTGCCGAAATCAAAGACGCCGAGGCCATGCGCACCCGCCTCGTGAATGACGGATACAACCCAATCGTCAAAAAGTAAAAAGTAAAAACGAGAATGCGAACTGAAGCGCCTATGAAGCCAGCCCCTCTGCTGAACTGCCGTGTCATCTTCAAGCTCCGCGGCATGGACCCGCTCGACTCAACCATTCTCAAGCAGGACGCCACCGGTTACTGGATCCGCGGCGGAACCCTGGCCCCTCAACTCGACCCATCCAATTGTTCCCAGGATAACGACGTGCGTTACCTGGAATTCACCCGCATCGAATGGCTCCGAGCCGCCCGCCAGCGCCCCTGACTGCCGAAAGTCCAGCAACGGTATGTGGGGACAGCCGCCCTCGGCTGTCCCGCCGAGCGAAGCTCGTCCGCCTTTGTGGGCGCCACCGCGACGCAGTCCTGCGAACGATCTGCTCGGCTGTTTTCCTCCTGACATATTGACAACTGTCGATTTAACGACTATTGCTGATGTTGTAAGTCGCAACCTAAAACAGCTCTGTCATCACCTGAAACAGCTTTGTCATCCTGAGCGAAGCGAAGGACCTATGCACTTGAAGCTGCGATGCTCTGTGGTTTCCGTAGCTTAAGGATGACACTACGAATTTATGCAGCGAATTAGCGGAGTAAGATCATGACCCCGTCACTCACATCTCTCGATCACACTCTCCACGCCATCGCCGATCCCACGCGCCGCCGCATTCTAGGAGCCCTGAAACAGCGTGGTCAGTCGGCCGCAACCACACCCGCAATAGGCAAGCACGCAGGCCTCTGCGCCGGCGACATCGAGCAGCGCGTAAGCCTCTCCCAACCAACCATCTCCCATCACATGGCCATCCTCACCAAAGCCGGCCTGGTCGATGCCGTCAAGCAGGGCCAGTGGCGCTGGTATCGCCGCAATGAAAAAGCTCTTCGCCGATTGGTGAAGAGCCTGCGCACGCAACTGTGATGGAAGAGGACGTGTCATCCCGAGCGAAGCGAGGGATCCTGGTGTGTGCCCGCAGCGCCCCAAAGCTGGCGCAGGCAAAAACCAGGATCCCTCGCTTCGCTCGGGACGACATGCATTTTATGTTTGGAAGCTTCTAGCTCGAGGATCCCGCCGCTGCTTTCGCCTTCTGCAGCAGCCGCCGCGCTTGTGAAATCAACTCCGCCACTTCGAAAGGTTTTACCAGATAAGCGACGTTGTTTTCCTGCAGGAAAGCCCGCTCATCCCCCTGCTCCACGCCATTAGAGAACGTAAACAGCACATGCGTTTCCATGGTGGGGCAATTCTTCTTGAGCCAGAGGTAGGCTTCTTTCGCGTTCCAGTCCGAAGGCATTTTGCCGCTCATGATCAGCGCATCGAACGGCTCGGAGAGCAACCGCGTCTTCACATCTTCGCTCTTGCTGGCCGTCACCACGTTGGCCCCTGCGCCTGCCAGCACGTCCCGCTCGAATTCCAGCACAGCCTCTTCTTCTTCCACCAGCAGCACCCGGCCCTGGATCGCTCCTTCGCGCTTCGGCGGAACAACTACAGCCGCTTCCACCACCGCGTCAGCCGCAACCGCCCTCGGCAACCGCACTTCGATCACTGCTCCACCATCAGCTGCATTGTGCGCCGTGATGTCGCCGCCGTGTTCCTTCACAATCCCATAGCAGATGCTCAAGCCCAGCCCCGTTCCCTTCCCCACGCTTTTCGTGGTATAGAACGGATCGAAAATTCTCTTGGGATCCTTGATCCCCGGCCCATCATCGGCAAACTGCGCGCACACGTCGCCCTTCTCGCAGTAAACTCTGATCTTCAATTTCCCCGCGCGTCCTGTCTCCAGCACCGCGTCCACTGCGTTGTTGATGATGTTCAGAAATACCTGCTCGATCTGGTGCGGATCGGCCACCACCAGCGCCGCATCCGGCCCCAGATCCTTTGAGACCGTAATGTTGTTGACCTTCAAATCGTAATCGCGCAATGTCAAGGTTTCTTCCAGCACCTTCCGGACGTCCACCTCCGACCGCTCCGGCTTCCTCTGCCTTGCGAACGAAAGCAGGTTCTGCACCACGCGGTGCGTCCGCTGCGCCTGCTTGAACATCTTGCCTACGTAGTCTTGCGCGCGCTCGTTCAATCCTTCGCTTTCGAGCAGCTGTGCATAGCCCAGAATCGCGGTCAGCGGATTGTTCAACTCGTGTGCCACGCCCGCAATTAGTTGCCCCACTGCCGACATTTTCTCGCTCTGCAACAGTTGTTCTTGCGTGCGCCGCAGATCTTCGTAAGCCTTGCAGGTCTCTTCATACAGCCGGACTTTTTCAATCGTCGTGGCCAGCTGCCGGCTGATCGCCACCATCAGGTTTTCTTCCCCGCTCGAATATTCGTACTCCGCGTGGCTGCGCAGTCCCATCATGCCAATCGGACTGTCCTTGCCCCAGAACAGCACCCAGATCCACGAACCATCCTTGTCAGACCGGATAAACTCCGCCACGGTTCCCGTCAGATGCGGCAGATACTCCGTCGTGATCACCTCGGCTCGCGACCGCATCACCAGATCCCCAAAACCTTCGGCAAAACTGATTTCCGCCGGCCGCGACTTATCCCGGCTGCTTGGTCCCCACGCCGCTCGGCGCCGGTAGGTCGGCGCATCTGAATCCGAAAGATAGACCGCGCCGCTTTCCGCCCCAAACAACGAAACCACCTGCCGCAGAGTCAGGTTCAGAATTTCATCCAGATCGAAAGACTGCGTCGCCACCACAGCCATCGCGTTCAGCGCATTCAGTTCGCGGTTGCGCCGCCGCATCTCGTCTTCAGCGCGCCGCTTCTCCGTCACGTCCAGAACAAAGCCCTGAAAGCGCTCCAGCTTCCCCGCCGCATCCCGCGTCGCGAAGCTGCTCTCCGCTGCCAGCAGCAGCGTGCCATTCTTGCGCCGCATCGTCACTTCAAAATTCCGCACATAATTCTGCTGTTCGATGTCCCGGCGGAAGGCTTCCCGCTGGCCCGCATCCACTCGAATGTCCTCATCCAGATTCAGTGGCAGCAACTCTTCCCGCTTTTCATACCCCAGCATGTGGACGAACGCGTCGTTGCAGTCGAGCAAACGTCCGGTCGGCGTGGCTACATACACGCCTTCCTGCACCTGCTCAAACAGCAGCCGGTATTTGTCTTCCGCCGATCGCCGCTCCGTGATGTCGCGGACGATGTGAATCGTCCCCTTCTGTTTGCTCCCCTGCTCCGCATACGAAGAAGTGGAGACCATCGAAAATCCGCCGAAGCACGGGTCGGCCCCCTCGCTGATTTCCTCGCCCCCGCGCGCGCAATACGGGCACCCAGTCCACTCCCCCAGCTTATGCGGCAATACCGCTTCGCAGGTACTTCCGATCACGTCGGCCGATGCCAGTTCAATCTGCTCCAGCAGAATCTGGTTGGCCTTGATGATGCGAAACTCCGCGTCGTGCGCCAGGATTATGTCATGCACCGAGTCAAACGTGTTCCGCCACTGCCGTTGTGAACGCAGCGCCTGCTCCAGCAAGCGGAAATTCTCGATCGCGATCCCCAGCTGCCGTCCGCAAGTTTCCAGAAACTCCAGTTCCTCGGCCGTCAGCTTCCTCGCCCGGCCACTTCCCAGAACCAGCAGCCCAATGGAGGACTTCTTGCCCAGCACCGGAACCATCACCACGTATTCCAGCTTCTCCGATTCCAATACTGTCGAATCCTCTGGGCTCGCATCGCTCGCCCGCGCCGTTACCGGCCTGCCGCGCTCCAGCATCTGCGTAGCGCTTTCCGTCAAGGGCGCAAAACCCGCTTCTCGCAGGAAGTCCGCCGAAACCCCCACCGCATGCGTCGCCACCAGATGTCCGCCCTCGATCAGGCGGAACCACGCCGCTTTGCTCTTGGTCAACCGCTGCAATTCTGCCAGCGAGTCTTCCATCATGCCGCCCTGTTGTTGCGCCAGCACAATGCTCTCGGTCAAAGCCCGCAACACCTTCAACCGCCGGTCCCGCGCGCGGGCTTCTCCCAAAACAATCAGCAACATGCTCAGGCCCAGCAATAAGTCTGCCGCCACTACAATTCCCGCCGGAATCTCGCTCGTAAGAAGCGGCCAACTCAGGTGCTGCACCAACAGGCCAATCGCCAGCAGCCATGCTCCCAGTTCCCAACGCCCTCTGCGGGCACGGAGCAGGGCAACTGCCGCTGTCAATAAAATGATTCGGTAAGAAACTTCCAGAGCGACCCGCAAGGGCAGCGAGTCCTGCCAAAACACCACTCGAGCCAGGGAGAACCAGGCCACGCCTACCGTGATAACCGCCAGCGGCGCCATCAGATTCCGGTCCCGGATATAAACCAGAACCGCGCCCGCAAACAATCCCACCGCAACCACAAACGCCGCTTGCTCAGCCGCCGGAATATATTGTTCCGGAATTCCCATCGCGGCCCCGTGTACGCCCGCCAGTCGCGAACCCACCAGCAGCGCCCAGCCCCCGGTCCAAACCAGAAGGTAGCGCTCGCGAAATGTGCACAGCACCACCAGCGACGCCGCCAGCACCGCCAGCAGCGCCCACTCCCCCGCCTTCAGCCCGGCCAGAGCCGGCAGCGCGGTAGTGTTCCAGATCGACCACAGAGAAACGTTCATCTTGATTTCAATGTCACGTCGTCACTTCGAACCAGCGATCTTTGCGCAGTGAAAAATCCGGGTGAGCCACGCGACTCTTGTCATTCCGAACCGGGCGCCAAGCCCGGTGAGGAACCTGCTTTTCGATGTCGCGCGTTCGGCTCGCTTCCTTATCCAGACGTAACAGTGCCCTGCTTTTGAATATCATGGTCTGCCCCTTTATCCATGCGTTTTCAGGACCTGTATGTTACTTTCGGCACCTACCCGCTGGCCCTGGAATTGCCGAGAGTATACTTACTGAGCGTTATGGCCGACCGCATTCTCGTTGTCGACGACGAAGAGGCAATCCGCGAGATTGTCTGCGCCATCCTGGCTGCCGCCGGCTATGGCTGGAAGCAGGCCTGTTCCGGCATGGAAGCTCTCGCCCTGCTCAATTCCGGCGAGGAATTCGAGCTCATGCTTTCCGATCTCATGATGGCCGATCTCGACGGCATCGGCCTCCTCGAACGCACCAAGGAAAAGTTTCCCGACATGCCCGTGGTCATGGTGACCGCCGTCCACGACATTTCTGTGGCGCTCGCCGCTGTCCGCAACGGCGCCTTCGACTACCTGCTCAAACCCTTCGAGCGCGAACAACTGCTCAACGCCGTCGGCCGCGCTCTCGAGAATCGCCGCCTCAAGGTGGAAAACCGCAACTATCAACTCAGGTTGGAGTCTCTGGTCGAGGACCGCACCGCCCAGCTCAAGACTGCTATGGCTGATTTGGTGCGCTCCTACGACATCACTCTGGAGGCGCTGGGAGACGCGCTTGATTTAAAGGACCGCGAAACCGAAGGCCACTCCCGCCGCGTCACGCTCTTCACCATCGCGATTGCCCGCGCCATGGGCTTGCCGCCGGAGCAGATCAACATGATCGCTCGCGGCGCCTTCCTCCACGACATCGGCAAGATGGCCATTCCTGACAATATCCTGAACAAGAAAGGCAAGCTGGACGACAAAGAGACGGAGATCATGCGCGAACACTGCTTTAAGGGTTATCAGATCGTCAAAAAGATCCCGTTCCTCTCAGATGCTTGCGAGATTGTTTATTCCCACCAGGAGCACTTCGATGGCAGGGGCTACCCGCGCGGTCTGAAAGGCAAAGAAATCCCGCTGGGCGCACGCATTTTCTCTGTAGCCGATACGCTCGACGCCATTATCTCCGACCGCCCTTACCGCAAGGCTCGGTCGTTCTCCGAAGCTCGCACCGAAATCGTGGCATGGAAAGGCACCCAGTTTGACCCCGACGTCGTGGATGTCTTCATGACCATACCCGACGACGTCTTCGAAGACCTTCGCCGCGAAATCAACGCCCAGATCCACCCCTTCAGCTACTCCGCCACCGCCAAAAGCAATTAGCCCGACGTTAGAAATTCGCTCTGCTAAATAAGGTTTGTCATCCTGAGCGAAGGACCTGTGCATTTGCTTGCGCCACCCCATGCTCCGCAAAACGCCCATCCGCGTCCGCAAGACCCAACCATCGCCACGTTCTTCCTGATGGCCGGCACGTCCTCAACTTACAATTGACAAGCCAGACTCTCGACGGAGGCATCTGATGAAATCCAAACTCGTTCTTCTAGCGCTCTGCATCCTCACCGCTCTATCCTTCGCCCAGGACCACCCGGCCGTCACCGCACTTCCCAACTCCGTCTACGTCGGCGCCGACGGCAAATTTGAATCCGCTCCCGACACCGCCGTCCTCCAGTTCAGAATCTCCGCGCAAGAGGACACCTCTCAGGCCGCCTACCAGCACGCCTCCAAAGATGCCGAGCACGTGCGTGAAGTTCTGCGCACCAACGGAATCGAGCCCAAGGCCGCCACCATCGGATTCCTCGCCGTGCAACCCATGTACGATTGGAAAAACCCGCAAAGAAAAATTATCGGCTATCGTGTCACCACCGACGTCACCCTCAAGCTCAAGGATTTTTCCAAAATCGGCCCCATCACCCAGCAGTTAGCCGACGCCAACGTAAGCGAAACCCAAACCCTGAACTACACGCTCGAAACCATCGACGAAGCCAAGAATAAAGCTGTCGAAGACGCCTACCGCCGCGCCCGCAACTCCGCCGACGCCCTCGCCCGCGCCAGCGGCCGCACCTTGGGGGAACTCTCCTACGCCTCAGTCGATACTTTCGAAAACCAGCGCACCCCAATCCCCCGCATGGCCCGCGCCATGGCCGGTGCAGCCAACGCCGCTCTCCCCGCCCCCACCGAAGAATTCACCCCGCAAACCGTGACCGTAACCGCCCACGTCAACGCCCTATTCAATTTAAAGTAAGAGTGATTTTGAAGTGACAGTGCTCACATGTGGGGACAGCCGCCTCGGCTGCCCAGCAAGCAAAGCGAGCGCGATCTCGGGTGGAGCAGGCCTTCTAGGCCTGCGTTGAAAGGCCTCGCATCCGAATTGGCTTCAGCCCCGAGGCACTCAACCCTTCCTGATCGAATTCCAAACAGCCCGCCCGAAGTCCACCAGAGACGGAAAAATCACCCGCTGGCGCCGTGCCTTGGAAGCCACATCGCCCGCGGAATCGAAAAAGAGAGGATGATCCCGGAGAAACCCAAGCAGATCCCCAGCGCGCGCCCGGCTAGCCACCCCTTCGATCGTGATCAATCGGAAGCGCCGATCGCGTCCCACCAGAACAACAGCAGGCACAGCAATCCCACCTTTTTCTCCAGCATTGAACAGCCCCCAGGCCCGCACCACTTCTTTTTTCGTATCGCACAGAATTGGAAACGGTAATTCGTATTGCCGTCGTACCCGGTCAGACTGTCCGGGAGAATCCACAGCCAGCGCCGCAATCCGAACCCCGAGGCCGCGGAAGTCATCGCAAAGCTCACCGAATTCCGCCAACTGACGGAGACAGAACGGTCACCAATAGCCGCGATAGAAGATGAGCAAAAGCGCGCCATCGGTCAGCAGCGAAGAAAGGCTGCGCGGCATCCCCGTGGAGTCGGGAAGAATAAAATCCTCGGCAAGCGCACCAACCTGCGGATTTTCGACATCGTTCAAAGCGCATCCTGCAACCGAATCGGAAAGCCGCTTAAGGCGTAGCCTTCGCCACCGCAATCCGGCTCGCGTCCACCGTAATCGGACGCTGAATCTCCATCTCGATCGACGTTCCCACATCCAGCTTCACATCGTTCCCGCGCTTCAGCAGCGCCCACCCAATTCCCGCCGCCGCTCCCACGCCCGCTCCCACCCGCGCCCCATCCAGCCCGCCCGTTGCCAACCCTCCCGCCGTCGCCCCGCCGATGGTTCCGTAAACCCCATTCTTGGTAGCGTCTTCCACTTTCTTCCCAGTCTCGCTGTCCTGTTGAATCGTCCCTTCCGAATCCTTCACCGACTTGTTATCCGCCCCCGGCGTGTTCTCCACCGACCCCGGCAGCATCACGGTATATCCGCTCGGATAAATCATCGAAGTAAAGTGCATCAGGATCTCCGCCCGCCCGTGCCCATGCCCCGCGCGCTCCACCTGCGCAATCTTTCCCTGAATGTAGGCTCCCGCCGGCACAATCACGCGATCGCCCACCACAAACGGAAACGCCGTCTCCGCATAGACCGCATCTCCCTCGCGCGCGTTCTTCGTCGAGATCGCCTGCTTCAGCGATAAAGGAATCTTGGTCCCCGCCGGAATCGTAATCACATTCGGATCCGAAGCCGCAGCCACCGAGGCACTCGGCGCCGCCGCCTGCCCCAACGCCACCCCAGACAACAGCAGCAAAGTCCAAGCAACGCGCATCACACACCTCCAAAATCAGCAATTCAGCCCGAGAATATCACGCTCAGCCCTTAGGCTGCGCCCTTTCCCGCCCAGAGTTATCCCCGATGCGCTTCCGGCGCCCGCGAAACCCCCAACAACTCTTGTCATTCCGAACAGGGCCAAAGGCCCAGTGAGGAACCTGCTGTTGACTTTGATTGAGAGCACGATGAACCCGCGCTAACGTAAGATCGGGAAGGGCACGACTTCAAGAGCTTGCTCTGAGCGAAGCCGAAGGGTGCCGTTAGAGTACCGAAAATCTATCGGGCTTTAGCCCCCGAGGAGCGCGACAACACAAACCACGCCATTCACTTCGACCAGACCGGGTGAAGCGGATGGCGCTGCAGAATCTCATTAACTTCCTTCGCTCCCACCGCATCAGACTCTTCGACACGGCGAGACACGGCAAACGCGTACTTCCGGTTGCGCCCAAGTTCCTCAGGAACGATCGCCGCTCCACTAATAAAAAAGTCGCCATGCTCCACCGACTCCCACTGCGTCAAAGTGAAGACCATGATCGGAATATCCTGCCGCGGATTCTCCTTACTCCAATCAGGATGCCGGATGTGCACGATCGGCCCCCGCTCAACCGTACCCTTTTGCGCGTCGCTGGCTTCCCACTGATCCGTGACAATCGTGTAACCCTTCCATCCGCTCGGCAGTGAAAAGCGAAAACCGTACTTCGTGTTGCTATATTCCACGCCCTCGGTTGAGGCCTCCGCCGTTTGTTTGGCTTGCGGCCCGCCCGCACTTGAAGTTCCCTGCTGCACACTGGCAAACCCTGCCGAGACCACAACCCATGTCGTCAGCAGGGCAACGCATACCCTGAATTTGAGCTTCATTCTTGTAGCTGCTCCTCACACCCACGCGAATCATTTATAGATCAAGTATTTTTGCCGCATCACCTCAAACCTCTCCAACCCTTCCTGCCAATCCTGCGCAATCCGCCGTGGATCCTCTCCCGCCATCAACCCATCGAACGCCGCCTGATTCACCAGCAGCCCCGTGATTCGCCCAATCTTGAAATTCGCCGGATACAAACTCTGCAACGCCGTTGCCAACTCAATCCCCAACTCCGGCCCATCCAGCGCGTTCCGCTCCGTCAGCACAATATTCACGCCTTCACATTTCTGCCCGCTATAAACTGCAGATGTAGGCGTAAACGTAACCGGAACAAATCGTACCCCCGCAATCCCGCGCGCATTCAAATAAGCAGCCAATTCCCGGCCCTTCATCCACGGCGCTCCCAACAACTCAAACGGAGTATCAGTCCCCCGCCCCACGGAAACATTTGTGCCTTCAATCAGCCCCACTCCCGGATAAAGCGACGCCTCCGTCAAGCTCCGCATATTCGGCGACGGATTCACCCACTCCAGTCCCGTAGAGTCAAACCAGTCCCCGCGCTGCCAGCCCTCCATCGGCACTACCGTAAGCCTGGCATTGATATTCCGTTCCGCGTTAAACATCTTCGCCAGTTCGCCGAAAGTCATTCCATGCCGCACCGGCACTGTCCAATAATTCGTAAAACTCTCACGTCCCGCATCCTCCACCGGACCTTGTACAAACGATCCCGTAATCGGATTCGGCCGGTCGAGAACAATGAGCTCAATTCCGGCCTTGGCCGCTCCCTCCAGGAAATATCCCAGCGACGTCTCGTAGGTCCAGAACGGCACCCCCGCATCCTGCAGATCGACCACTACCGCATCCAACTGGCTCATCACCTCCGGCGGAGGACGACGCTGCGCGTCCTTGGCTCCATACACCACGTAAACGGAAACGCCTGTGGCTGCATCGGTGGAATTGTTGACGGCTTCTGTATCCAATGTTCCGGCAGGCCCGTGTTCGGGACTGAAAATAGCCTCCAGCGAAACTCCGGGAGCGTGCGCCAGTACATCGATGTCGCGGCGGCCGTCGGCGTCCACCCCGTTCTGGTTGGTGAGAATGCCGATCTTCTTTTTTCGTCCGGCAATCTGCAGCACATCGAACCCATGTTCCTCCAGCACATCAATCCCATTCTTCACGCTGCCGTTGCGCACGCTCATATGCCGTGCCGCGCTCAGCGCCTCGTTGTACCCGGTAATGCTCTCCCAGCGCAGCGCTTCTTTCTCGCTCGTAGTCAATGCCAGCCCCGCCGCCACCGCCGTAGCCACTTTAGACCGCAAAGCAACCGCAGTTCCCTTCCCTCGCGGATGCACCGCATTCGTCAGCAAAATGATGTAAGTCTCCGTAGTCGGATCGATCCAGATCGATGTTCCCGTCCACCCCGTATGCCCGTAAGAACCCACCGGCAGCAAATCCCCGCGATTCGACGAAAATGGAGAATCAATATCCCACCCAAACCCGCGCAGCACCGGAGCCGCAGGCGGCTGCTCCGGCCGCGTCATCTTTTCCACCGTCAAAGCCGACAAAATCCCGTCGCCGCCATTCAGCAAAGCCTGCGCAAACTTCGCCAGATCATCTCCAGTCGAAAACAACCCGGCATGCCCCGCCACTCCGCCCATCCGCCGCGCCGTAGGATCATGCACCACTCCCCACAGCATGTGCTCATGCTCGTCATACTGCGTCGGCGCAATCTTTTCTATCCAACCCGACCCTAAATCCGTCGGAGGCGCAAACCGCGTCCGCGTCATCTTCAGCGGCACAAAAATATGCCGCTCCGCATACTCCTCCAGCGTCTCCCCCGTGACCCGCTCCACCAGCGCACCCAGCACAATAAAATTCACGTCGCTGTAAGTGAACTTCGACCCCGGAGGATCCTCCGGCGCATCCGCAAACGCCATCCCATAAGCCGTCTGCTTCCCTTCCCAGGCCGCCTTCAAATCCAGATCTTTCTCCAAGCCCGAGAAGTGGACCAGCAACTGCCGCACCGTGATGTCATCTTTCCCATTCTGCGCAAACTCCGGCAAGTACTTCGCCACCGGATCACTCAGCCGAACCTTCCCCTGCTCAACCAACTGCATCATCGCCGTAGTGGTAACAATCACCTTGGTCAGCGAAGCCAGATCGAACACCGTATCCAGCGTCATCGGCTCGCGCCGCGGCTCCAAAGCCCGCTCCCCATAAGCCTTCCGGTAAACAACCGCCCCGTCATGCCCAACCACCAAAACGGCTCCAGGAATCTGCTTCTCCTGAATCGCCTGCTGAATGACAGCATCAACAGCCGGAAGCGCCACCACAAGTGTGGGTACCGCCGCCTTTGCCTGCCCTGAGCGAAGCCGAAGGGGCTGTCCATCCGGGCGCAGCCCGGATTTCTCGCCACCGCCCGCGCCCTGCCCAGTAGCGGTCAGAACGCAGCCCAGCAACACGCTCAGGACGAAAACCTGGCGCACTTTGCCCCACGAGTTTGATTGAAGAAGAAGGATGCTCTGACTCTACACAACCCAGACAGTATGACTCAAGAAACTCAAGTAAGGGGGTGCCACTTATGCCATATCATGAATTCATCAATGACCGCACCCCACCCCTCACCCGCGCCGGCCGAAGCCTTCGACCACCAAGATAAAGTCTTCGCCAAGGCCTTCGCCATTCTGCAAGAAGCCGTAAACCATCAAGCCTTCCCGGCAGCCACACTAGCCGTAACCCACCAAGGCAATGTAGTAGCCCTAAAAGCCCTTGGCCAAGTCACACCCACGGGTGCCCCATCCTTCTCGCGTCCTTTGCGAGAGGGTGGGGATTTTGACGTCAAGTCCGCCACCCCTAACCCGGGTGGGCAAGGCGCAGTCCAACCCTCCACGCTCTTCGACCTAGCCTCCCTAACCAAAGTAGTAGCCACCGCCACGACAGCAATGCTCCTCTACGAACGCGGCCTGCTGGATCTGGAAGCCCCCATCTCCGCGATAGTCCCCGAATTCACAACCGACGCCGCAAAAGACCCCCGACGCCGCGAAGCAACTCTCCGCATGCTCCTGGCTCACTCCTCCGGACTGCCCGCCCACGAAAAGTTTTTCCTCAAAGCCCGCACCCGCGACGAACTCCTGCAAGCCGCCTTCACCACTCCGCTGGCCGCCAATCCCGCAACCCGCGCCGAATACAGCGACATCGGATTCATAATCCTTGGCATCGCCCTCGAGCGTCTGGCCGACGAGCCGCTCGACCGTTTCTGCCAACGCGAAATCTTCGCCCCCCTGGCAATGACCAACACAACATTCAATCCCCCCCTGGAAATCCGCGCAAATATTCCCCCCACAGCCGACGAACGATCGCAGAGTAAAGAAGAACCGTGTGGGTCGAACACTCCTGTCCGACAACTGCCTGAAGCGCAACCCCCGCAAAGCGAAAGCCAGCAACCACCCCGCAGCACCTTCCGCCAAAGACTAATCCAGGGCGAAGTCCAGGACGAAAATGCCAGCACGCTAGGCGGCGTAGCCGCCCACGCCGGACTTTTCTCCACCGCCGAAGACCTGGCCAAATTCGCCCACTGCATGCTGAACGGAGGCCACCCAATCCTCCGCCCCGAAACCATAACCCTGTTCACCCGCCGCGAATCAGCCCCGGCAGGCACCACCCGCGCCCTCGGCTGGGACACCCCCTCCACCCCATCGCAATCCGGAAAATATCTTTCTCCACAATCCTTCGGCCACCTCGGCTACACCGGAACCTCTCTCTGGATCGACCCCACCCGCCAGCTCTCAATAACCCTGCTAACCAACCGCACCTGGCCCGACAGCTCCAATCAAGCCATCAAACAAATCCGCCCCAAATTCCACGACGCAATAATCAAAGCCCTGGAAAAGAAGAGTTGAGGGTGAAGCAGTGCCTTCTAGGTTTGCACTGAACCGAGGGGGTGGAGCAGGCCTTCTAGGCCTGCGCCAAACACAGCTACTGACAACTGGGCTTCAGCCCCCGCGGTCCTTACTTCGCTCGGCACCAGTTAGAATAAACACGCCGCTCAATCCCGAAAGGCTCCAACTTGAAACCGAACTCACCCACCCTCCCCCAACTCCACACCGAGCAGCCCAACCGCGCCGCGAGCGACCTCGACCGCAAATCGTCACTCGATATCGCCCGCCTCATCAATGCCGAAGACGCCACCGTAGCCCAAGCCGTATCCCGCGCTCTGCCCCAAATCGCCCGCGCCATCGATCAAGTCGCCGCCGCCCTCCGCCGCGGCGGACGCCTCATCTACGTGGGCGCCGGAACCAGCGGCCGCATCGCCGCCCTCGATGCCGTCGAGTGTCCACCCACCTTCAACACCGACCCCCGCTCCGTGCAGTTCATCGTAGCCGGCGGCAATAAAGCTCTGGCTTCCGAGTCCGAAATCAGCGAGGACGACGCCCAGCAAGGCCGCGAGGAAATGTCCCGCCGCAAGCCCACGAAAAATGACGTCGTCATAGGCATCGCCTCCAGCGGACGCACTCCCTTCACCGTAGCTGCCATCGAACGAGCCCGCCAGCGCGGTGCCCACACCATCGCGCTGACTTGCAATCCCAATTCCCCGCTGGAACGCGCCGCGCACTTCGCCATCGTCACTCAGGTTGGCCCCGAAGTTCTCGCCGGATCTTCCCGCATGAAAGCAGGCACCGCCCACAAAATGGTTCTCAACATAATCTCCACCGCAGCTATGACGCGTCTCGGCTACGTCTACGGCAACCTCATGGTCAACGTAGCCCCGAAAAATTCCAAGCTGCTCGATCGCGCCGTAAGAATTCTCCAACAAGCCACCGGAGCCACCCGCGAATCCGCAACCCAAGCCCTGAAAGCCTCCGGCAATCGCACCCCGGTAGCCCTGGTTATGCTAGCCGCCGAGGTAAACCGTGCCGAAGCCACGTCGGCCCTGAAAAAAGCGAAAGCCAACGTCCGCCAAGCCATCGCCAACGCCAAGCCCGCGTAATCTGTAATTCCAAGAGTCTTGTCACTCCGAACCGGGCGACAAGCCCGGCGAGGAACCTGTTTTCGCCGCGTGCCCTCCCAATCAACAGCCCCACCCCAATTCCCCGCTAAAATAATTCGTCACCCCGAACTCCGAACCCAATGGATAAACTAGTAATCCGCGGCGGCTCCCCACTCCTAGGCACCGTCCGCGTAAGCGGAGCAAAAAACGCCGCCCTCCCCTGCATGGCCGCA
>Ga0209169_10000726_pt1 | contig 20210 bp, 18 predicted proteins | sample HubBroMetageWRM4_FD_188346 | JGI IMG/M metagenome (GOLD analysis project Ga0209169, IMG submission 188346) | Warmed soil microbial communities from the Hubbard Brook experimental Forest, New Hampshire - Hubbard Brook CCASE Soil Metagenome WRM 4... | ecosystem: Environmental > Terrestrial > Soil...
GTGGCGGCCGGTCCGCGTCACGCGCGGCCGCAGCGCGGTTTGATCACGCGCCCCGGCCTCGCCGAGACGACCGCCTATCGCGCTTACGTCGACGCCGCCGTGGCCGCGCTCATCGACTCCGCAGCAAATGGCGCGCCGATTTTTCCGATTGTCGAGGTTGGGCTGCATCACGAGCAACAACATCAGGAATTATTGCTGACCGACATTCTCCACGCATTTGCGCAAAATCCGACCCATCCGGCTTACGACACACAATGGCAATGGCCGCAAAACCGCGTACTCGACGACGCTGCCGATGGGCATTTTGAAGGCGTCTACACGATCGGCGCCGAGGAAAACGGCTTCTCCTTCGACAACGAACGCCCGGCCCATCGGGTTTTCCTCGAACCGGTCCGCGTCGGCCGAAAGCTTGTGGCCAATGGCGAGTGGCTCGAATTCATGGCCGACGGCGGCTACACCAAGCCACATCTGTGGCTGTCGGATGGCTGGGCCATTGTCGCCGCGGAGGGATGGAATGCTCCCGGCTACTGGCAGCTGATCGACGGTGCCTGGTTTTCCATGACGCTCGGCGGCCTGCGCGCAGTCGATCCGGCGCTGCCGGTTTGTCATGTGAGCTATTACGAAGCGGATGCGTTTGCACGCTGGGCCGGCAAACACCTGCCGAGCGAAGCGGAGTGGGAAGTCGCGGCAAAGACCGACGCCCTCGAAGACGCCTTCGGCGCGGTATGGCAATGGACGCGCAGCGCCTATTTGCCTTACCCGAACTACGTGGCCGAGCCGGGTGCGCTCGGCGAGTACAACGGCAAATTCATGGTCAATCAGATGGTGTTGCGCGGTTCGTCGCTGGCGACCCCGGAGGGTCACTCTCGGGCGTCTTATCGCAATTTCTTTAACCCCGCGGCGCGCTGGCAATTCAGCGGGCTGCGGCTGGCTGCGTTCGATCACTGAGTCTGCGAATGAACCCCGGCCAAACTGCGCTTCGCGTTGCGCCATTAGCGGCATCGGACTCATTTGCCGCCGACGTCATCTCGGGTTTGACGAAAAAGCCGAAACGCCTGCCGCCGAAATATTTCTACGACGCCGTGGGCTCGGCCTTGTTCGAACGCATCACCCACCTGCCGGAATATTATCCGACCCGCAGCGAACTTGAACTTCTGCACAAGCACGCGCCTGAGATGGTGTCGCTGTTTCCGCCCGGCGCCGTGCTTATCGAATTCGGCGGCGGATCGAGCACCAAGGCACGCATCCTTTTGCGCGCGGCGGCCAGCATCGAGGCCTATATGCCGGTCGATATATCCGGCGATTTTCTTCAACAGGAAGCGGCCCGGCTGCGCCGCGACTTTCCGCACCTTGCGGTTTACCCCGTGGCCGCCGACTTCACCACCATGGTTGAGCCGCCGGCGGAAGCCGCGAAGCGGCCGCGCGCCGGCTTCTTTCCCGGCTCGACCATCGGCAATTTTGAACCGCATGAAGCGGCGCGTTTCCTTCGCCACGCGGCGCGGATTCTCGGCCACGGTGCGGTCTTCATCGTCGGCGTCGATCTCGTCAAACCCGCGGATATTCTCTACCGCGCTTACAATGACGCCGAAGGCGTCACCGCCAAATTCAACCTCAACCTGCTCGCGCGTATCAATCGCGAGCTTGGCGGAAATTTCGATCTCGATGCCTTTGAGCATCACGCCTTCTACAACCGCGAACGCAGCCGCATCGAAATGCATCTTGCCAGCACGAAGCGGCAGACCGTCAGAGTGTGCAATACGCCGATCGAGTTTCGTGCCGGCGAAACCATTCACACCGAGAACAGCTACAAATACTCGATCGAGTCATTCCGCGCCTTGGCCCAGGGCAGCGGCTGGTTGCCGCTTAAAACGTGGACCGACGGCCAATTCAGCGTTCATGCGCTGCGCGCCGATGGCGACTTCTGACAGACGGCGTCGAGCGCCCGGGTCATTCTCAGAAACCGCTAACCCGTCTCGGCGCTGAAATCACGGCGGGTGACTCGAGGAGCCAAATATGCCGCTCAAGCGAACCATCGATAAAGCCCAGCGCGATAAGCGGGAGGGCAAATCCGCATCCACCCAAGCCGGCGAATTCGTCCGCGAAGAGATCGACAAAATCCGCCACGGCGAGCACGGCGCGCGCTCCGCCAAACAAGCGATCGCCATCGGGCTTTCCGAGGCGCGACGCGCGGGCGTCGACCTGCCGCCGCCGGCACAAGGGCGGACCAGCGAGCGAACGCGCAAGAGCGCCGAATACGGCTATGAAGCCGGGCAGGGAATCAGAAAACCCAAGCGCAATAAGGCAAGATCGCGCGCGGCTATAAAGGCCTTGAAACGCGAACCTCGCACCACCGTGTCGCGGAAAGCGCTGTCGCAGCAGGCGAAAGGCGCCGCCTCGCGACGGACCGCGGCGCAGCGCTCGGCAGCGGCCAAAAAAGCCGCGCGAACACGCAAGCGGCGGGCAGCACGATGACCGGGGACAGATAGCCAAGTTTGGACTATCGTTCGCTTTGGGTTGTCCGTTTTTTTGAAGGCATGCTGTCTGCACCATGCCGATCTGCGAAATTGATCCGTGGCGTCTGCAGTATTTCGAGCACGTCAAAACGGCGGCGCTTATCCCCACTGAGGATAGCGATGCCTGGCAGTGGTATCCCCAGCACCGCTGGGTCTACGACAAGCTCCAGGTGGCGCTCAGTCAAAACCTCGACGCGGGGCCGCACGGTACGCTGCCACCGCGCTTTCCGGTATTTTCCAAGCCGATCATGAATCTCAAGGGCATGGGGGCCGGCAGCCGGGTGCTTAATTCGGCGGCGGAGTATGAGGCGTCATTCACGGCGGGCCATTTCTGGGAGACCCTGCTGAGCGGCCGGCACGTCTCGTCCGACGTCGCGGTCGTTAACGGCGAGCCGCGTTGGTGGGGGCATGTCACCGGTACACCGGCCGGCGAGGGCACCTTCGACTACTGGACCATCCATGCCGGGTCGGACCCCGAAATTGAGGAATCCTGCGGCGCTTGGATCCGAAAATACCTGCGCGGCTATACCGGAATGCTCAACCTCGAGACCATCGGCGGAAGCATCATCGAGGCGCATCTGCGGTTTTCCGACCAATGGCCCGATCTGTATGGCGCCGGCTGGGTTGAGGCTGTGGTGCAATTATATGAGAGCGGAATCTGGACGTTTGCCGCCCCTAGGCCGCATTGCGGTTTCAGTGTGATTCTGTTCGGCCCGCATGGCGTGCGGTATCACCATCCCCCGCCGGCGCTGGTGGAAGATCTCAAGCGCACTGCCGGTATTTCGAGCGTACAAATTACCTTCCACGAAAATCTCCCGCCGGAACGTCACGCGATGCCGCCGGGAGGTTTTCGCCTGGCCGTGATCAACGCTTTCGACCTTGCCCCCGCGCTTAGAGTGCGCGAGCAGCTCCGTGACTATTTTCTTGCATAGCGGCAGCGGCATCTGGCGAGGTAGATCGCGGCGGGACTGGCCGTTATAGTCCCGGCCCCAAGGCAAAAGATCATTACGTTAGGATAGCAAGACTATGAAAATTGTTGCGTTCACGGGCGAAAAGGGCTCGCGGCTCGGTGTGGTCGAGGGCGACCAGGCAATCGATCTCAGCGCCGCCGACGGCAATGCGCCGACCGATCTCGGCGAGTGGCTCGCTGCACACAACGGCGACCTCAAACCTCTCGCCGATCTTGCCAAGCGTGCGCCGGCGAGCGCCCACCGGCCGCTTTCAAGTTTGACCTATGGACTTCCTGTTGTCCGGCCGGGAAAGATCATCTGCCTGGGACTGAATTATCTCGAGCACGTCAAGGAAGGCGCGCAACGCGATAACGTCCCCAAGTTTCCGACGATTTTCATGCGCGGACGCACCTCGCTCGTGCCGCACGGACAACCGATCGTTCGGCCGCTGGTCACAGAGACGCTCGACTACGAAGCCGAGATGATCCTCGTGGTCGGCAAGCGCGCCAAGCATTTGACGGCCGCCAACGCGCTCTCATGCGTCGCCGGCTATTCCTGCGGCAATGAAGGCTCGGTGCGTGAGTTCCAGCGCAAGACCACGCAATGGGACATGGGCAAGAATTTCGATCACACCGGCGGGTTCGGCCCGTGGTTCGTGTCCGCCGACGAATTACCGCCCGGCGGCAAGGGGTTGAAGATCGAAACCCGTCTGAACGGCAACGTGATGCAGTCGGACAATACCGACAATATGATGTTTCCGGTGATCGAGACATTGGTCTACGTGACCCAGGGCATGACGCTCGAGCCTGGCGACATCATCTTCACCGGCACGCCGTCGGGCGTCGGCTTTGCCCGAAAGCCGCCGGTATGGATGAAGAACGGCGACGTCTGCGAAGTCGAGATCGGCGGCATCGGTGTGCTGCGCAATCCGATTGCCGACGAGAGCGCGGCTTAAGAACCTGCCATGGCGGATAAAGCGCTCAACGTCATATGCATTTGCGGCAGTCTTCGCAAAGGCTCCTACAACCGGATGGTCATGAACGCGTTGCCCGGCTTGGCGCCGGCGCACATGAAGCTCAGCGAGGCGCCGCCCTTCTCCGAGTTTGCGCTTTACAATGCCGACCTTCAGGAATCCGCCGGCATTCCGCCGGCGGTCCAAAAGCTCGCCGATGCGGTGCGCGCGGCCGACGGGGTGATTTTCAATTCCCCGGAATACAATTTTTCCATTCCCGGCGGCATGAAGAACGCGATCGACTGGTTGTCGAGGGTCCCGGATCAGCCTTTTGCCCGCAAGCCGGTCGCTATTCAGTCCGCTGCCGCAGGCTCACTGGGCGGCGGCCGCATGCAATACGATCTACGGCGAGCGATGGCTTTTCTCGACGCCGCCACCCTCAACAAACCGGAAATTTTCATCGGCAATTGCTCACAGAAGATCGACGCCAAGACCGGGCAGATTACCGATCAGCAAACAGTGGAGTTCATCCGCCAGCAGCTCGCGGCCTTTGCCAAATTCATCGAGTACCACGCCGGCAGAAACTAAAAACCGGGACTGAACAAGGAGGAGCGCGTTATGGGAAGGGTAGACGGCCGCGTTGCGATCGTTACAGGCGGCGCCAAGGGGATCGGCCGGCATTATTCGCGCGCGCTTGCCGCCGAGGGTGGCCGCGTCATGATTGCCGACATCGTTGACGGCAAGGAGACGGCCGATGAAATCGCGCGCACGCACGGTGCGAATTCGGTCGCAAGCGAAGTTTTTGACGTCAGCGACGAAGGGGCCGTCAAGTCACTGGTCGCCAAGACGATGGAGCGATTCGGCAAGATCGACATCCTGGTCAACAACGCCGCTTTGTTCGCGCAGCTCCAGGAAACCGACTGTACCGACATCGATGTGGCGCTTTGGGATCGGGTTATGGCGGTCAATCTGCGCGGCCCGTTCCTGATGACCAAGCACGTCGCGCCACACATGAAGGCGCAAGGCTACGGCAAGATCATCAATATCGGTTCCGGAACTGCGTACGTCGGCATCCCGCACATCTTGCACTACGTGACCTCGAAGGGCGGCGTCACGGCGCTCACCCGAGCGTGCTCGCGCGAACTCGGCGAGTACGGCATCCGCGTCAATACGCTGATGCCGGGTTTCACCATGAGCGACTCGGTGATCAACGAAAACCCCGTGCATGTACGCACGGCGCAACCGCGCGCCGTGGCCAGTCGCGCCATCAAGCGTGACGAAAAGCCGGAAGACCTGCTCGGCGCCTTGATTTTCCTTTCCAGCGCCGAGAGCGATTTTGTCACCGGGCAAAATATCGCGGTGGATGGCGGGCACGTGAATACGTGATGCTGCGCCGCGAGCCCGCGCCTGCATAACCGCCATGCCGGCGACGGTAACGGGCGCTATGTTCGCCTGCGGCGCTTTAGACTAATATCCACGTCAAGCAAGGCTCAACTGGAGCCATGGAGAGGACGCTATGGCGGTCGCTACCGCGAAAACGGCGGGCAATGGCAAGCCCGGGCCCAAGCACAACATCGAAGCCATGCGGCAAGATTACTATGCGCGCATCGACCGGCACGGAATGAAGCCGCTCTGGACGGTGATGAGCTCGCTGATCCACGACGAGCCGCAATCTCGCTGCGCGCCGGCGGTCTGGCATTTTGACGATGTTAAAACGTTGGTCATGGAATCCGGCGGGTTGATCAGCGCGGAGGAAGCCAAGCGGCGCGTGCTCATCCTGGAAAACCCGGCGTTGCGCGGAGAATCGCGGGTCACCAATACCCTATTCGCCGGTATCCAAATGATTATGCCGGGGGAGGTGGCGCCGGCACACCGGCATGTCTCTTCGGCCATTCGCTTCGTGCTCGACGGTGAGGGCGCCTATACCGCGGTCGAGGGTGAAAAGGCGTTTATGGCGCCGGGCGACTTTGTCATCACCGCCAATTGGGCGCCGCACGACCACGGCAATACCTCCGACAAGCCGATGCTTTGGCTGGACGTGCTCGATGTTCCCGCGGTGAACTTCTTTGAGACCTCGTTTGCCGAGGATTTCGATAGCCCGACCCAGGCCACGACGCGGCAAGACGGCGACTCGCTGAGTTTCTACGCGTCGGGCGTTCTGCCCGACGGCGCGACGGTGATGAACCGCACGCCGGTCATCAATTACACCTATGCCCGCACGCGCCCGATTGTCGAACGGCGCATGCAGGCGGGCGATATCGACAAGAGCCACGGGGCGCGCGTGCGCTACGCCAATCCGATCAACGGCGGCCCGGTGCTGCCGACCATGGGCGCCAACCTCGCCATGTTGCCGAAAGGCTTTAAGGGCGCGCCCTATCGCTCGACCGACGGCACGATCTTCGTCTGCGCCGAAGGTGAGGGCTCGACCAACGTCGACGGCGAGCCGCTGCAATGGGGCCCGAACGACGTGTTCGTCGTGCCGTCGTGGAAGCGCTACTCCCACACCGCGGCGAAACAGTCGGTGCTGTTTTCGATCTCGGACCGGCCGATGCAGGAAGCGCTCGGCATCTGGCGCGAGGACAGGTGAGGGTCGCGCTTTTCGCTTAAGCGCGACCCTCATTGGCTGAAGGCGAGGCTTACTTCTCGATCGACTGCAGCACCAGAGGCTGCAACTCCGTGTCGCTCATCACGCCATTATCCCAGGTCGAATCCAGCCGCTCGATCTGACCTGCGCCGTTGAGCTCGATAGAGATAATGCCGCGCTTTACCGACGCGTCGGCGTTGGTCCATTCGTAGCCGCCGCCCTGGTCGCTGCCGACCACGTGCACCAGCTTGGCGCCTTTGCCGTACGGCAGGTTTGCCAGGGTACGCGACAGGTATTTGCCGATGGCGAGCTTGCCGAGGACGCGGGCGCGCAACCCGCGGTCCATATAGACGGCGTCGTAGCTGAACAGTGCGTCGGCGGCCTGCGCGTCTCCGGCGGCAAATGCCGTGGCGAGCTTTTGCGCCACGTCCTTGATCTTGGCCGACGCGCCGTCGCTGGAGACGTCGTAGTCGAAGTTGGTCGGGAACTTGTCAGGCGGCGTGCGGAATTTTGCCGCTGCCTCGGCGCCGAACGAGCGGCCGTCCCAATAGTCGATCCAGCGCACGATCTTGCCGTCCTTGAAATCGATCGCCGCGAGAATGCGGATTTCGCCGCCGAATAGTTCGGGAGTGTCGGTGAAGGCGACCAAGGCCGAATGCGTATCGCCGCTGATCCGTGTCGGATAGGAAAGTCCGGTCGGCGGCCATTTCGGCATGTATTGTTCGAACAGATCGGTCATGCCCTTCTTGCTGTAGAACGGCCAGCCCAGTGCCGCATCGATATAGGTCAGATGCGCTTCCGAGAAATGGTCGGTGGTGGCAGCCGGTTTGTGTTGGCTCTTCGCCGTGAAATAAGACTTGAAGAACGCGGCCACTTCCGGTGTTGCGTGCGAGGTAACGATGACCTCCGGATAAAGCGGCTCGGCGCGCAATGGAACTACCGCGAGCGTCAGCGCGGCAGCGGCAGTGCAAATGATCGCGGCGTGTTTCATAAGTCCCCCCCTTGTTCTTTATCTGTGAACGTTACAGCGGCGAGAGCGCACTGTCTGCACGTTTTCAATCTTGCGCTATTGCCCACTCGTTATGCCCAACTGTTGATGGTGAAGTCTTGCCGCGGGCGCCGTGGGCGCGTAACTGAAACTTGCAAGGTGCTTGGTACGAAAGCGATGGACAAACCAGCGCAGAAAAACGCACACCACCTTCAAGGCGCGACCGGGCCTTGGGAGGTGGTCATCGGCATGGAAGTGCATGCGCAGGTGAGCTCGCGCGCCAAATTATTCTCCGGCGCGTCGACGGAGTTCGGCGGCGAGCCGAACGCGCATGTTTCGCTCGTCGATGCCGCCATGCCTGGCATGCTGCCGGTCATCAACGAGGAATGCGTGCGTCAGGCGGTGCGCACCGGGCTTGGGCTGAACGCCAAGATCAACCTCAAATCGGTGTTCGACCGGAAGAACTATTTCTATCCCGACCTGCCGCAAGGCTATCAGATCAGCCAGTACAAATCGCCGATTGTCGGGGCGGGTGAGGTTTTGGTCGATTTGCCTGACGGCGAGGATGCGCGGGTCGGAATCGAGCGGCTTCATCTCGAGCAGGATGCCGGCAAATCGCTGCACGACCAGCACGCGACAATGTCGCTCGTCGACCTCAATCGTTCCGGCGTGGCGCTGATGGAAATCGTGACCAAGCCGGATTTGCGCTCGGCCGAGCAAGCCAAGGCGTTCCTCGGGAAGCTGCGCACCATCCTGCGCTATCTCGGCACCTGCGATGGCGACATGGAGAAGGGCCATCTGCGCGCCGACGTCAACGTCTCGGTGCGCAAGCCGGGCGGGCCTTTGGGGACGCGCTGCGAGATCAAGAACCTCAATTCCATCCGCTTTATCGGTCAGGCGATCGAGCACGAGGCGCGGCGCCAGATCGAAGTCATCGAGGACGGCGGCTCGATCGACCAGGAGACGCGGCTGTTCGATCCGGAGAAGGGCGAGACGCGGTCGATGCGCTCAAAGGAGGAGGCGCACGATTACCGCTACTTCCCCGACCCGGATTTGTTGCCGCTGGAACTTTCGCAGCGAGAGGTCGACGCGCTGAAGTCGGAATTGCCGGAGCTGCCGGACCAGAAGAAGGCGCGCTTCATTCGTGACTATGTGCTCTCCGCCTACGATGCGGACGTGCTTGTCGCCGAGCGCGACGCGGCGCGGTATTTTGAAGCGGTAGCCAAGGGGCGGGATGCCAAGGCCGCGGCCAATTGGGTCATTAATGAACTCGCGGGCCGGCTGAACCGCGAGGGTAAAGACATCTCTGCCGCTCCGGTATCGGCGGCACAGCTCGGTTCCATTCTCGACCTGACCACGCAGGGCGTCATTTCCGGCAAAATCGCCAAGGATGTTTTCGAAATCGTCTGGAACGAGGGAGGCGATCCGCGCGCGATTGTCGAGCAGCGCGCATTGCAGCAAGTGACCGACGTGTCGGCCATCGAGGCGCTGGTCGACGACATTATCGCCAAGAATCCCGACAAAGTCGGCGACGCCAAGTCGAATCCGAAGGCGATCGGCTGGTTTGTCGGCCAAGTGATGAAGGCGTCGGGCGGCAAAGCCAATCCGCAAGTCGTCAACGAGCTCTTGAAGAAGCGGCTCGGCATCTGAGCGCCGCCGCGCGTCGCGGCGCGCGTGAAGCCGGTTGCCGGTCTTCTTGCGCCACTGAACACGATGTTAAGCATGGACCAGGGCGTGCGTCCGGATAGTCATGCCGCACCGCGATGAAGTCGTCTCCGGCGAATCGTTTGCACTGATTCGCGCGTTTTGCGCGTTTCGGTGACCGGAAACGCGGTCGCGAGCGCAAGCTGTGCAAAATTTTTTCCACTGCTGCCAATTTGCCGCGCAAGCGATTATTCCGCCTTCGGAAACGCCAGCGCGGCGCGCTCGCTATGCGCATCGGCGAGGTCAGCAATCAAATAAACGCATGCGAGAAACCCGCATTACATCGAGGTTTTTGTGATGTGTCGATTGTGCGGTGTTTGTTTGAGCGCGCACAAGAAAAGTTTTCTGCGCGTGCTTGCTCAATGCAGTCGATTGGGATGTGCGCAAGAGGGAAGCGCGGCACTTACACACAATATTAAGTGGAGTCACTGTTATTTTTTTCCTGCTGTAGTAATCGGATAGCAGTGTCCGTCGATTCGCGACGGCACTGCACCGATATCGCCATCCACTCAGGCTAGGAGGGCAGCAATGGCGAAGAAGAGAAAAGCAAAGGCAGCGTCGAAGAAGACGGCGAAAAAGACAAAACGCCGGAAGAAGAAGTAGTCGATGCTGATACCGGTCTTCGACCTGACTTGAGGCGAAGATCGCATCACACGGGCCGGTGGTTGTCGCGAGGTGATTCTCATCGCCCGCGACACCCCGGCTCAAGTGAGAAACAGGGGGCGTCGGCGAGACGGGGCTTACGCTTCACGATCGTGGGTTATGCGGTGGTGAAGTGAAGCGATGGGGCATCCGGGTCTTCCCGCAGCGCACTGCAGCGGACGTAAGCTTCACGGATCTCGCCGACGCCCTCGGTGCTTGTAAGTATCCTCCCAAGAACTTCATCGGCGCCATGGACACGTTCCTCGGCGCCGTTTTTCTTTTGGTGACATGAAGCGGACACGCAGTGCTTCGAGCGGCCGGCCCGGCATGGCGGCAAAGCGGCGGCGAGCCAACCCGACGCCACCACGCCCTCGCACGGCGCCAATCGAGTTGTTCTACTGGCCGACGCCGAACGGCTGGAAGATCTCGATCATGCTGGAAGAATGCGGGCTGCCGTATGTCGTGCGTCCGGTCGACATCTCTAAGGGCGAGCAATTTGCGCCGGCGTTTTTGGCGATCTCGCCAAACAATCGCATTCCAGCCATTGTCGATCCGGCGGGCCCAGGCGGGCGGCCGATCTCGGTTTTCGAATCCGGCGCCATCCTGCAATATCTCGGCCGCAAGACCGGAAAGTTCTATCCGCGCGACGAACGCGCTCGCGTTGCGGTCGATGAATGGTTGTTCTGGCAAATGGGCGGATTAGGGCCTATGGCCGGCCAAGCCAATCATTTCCGCCGCTATGCGCCGGAACAGATCGCCTACGCGATCGATCGCTATACCAACGAGGTCAACCGGCTGTTCGGCGTTCTCAATGCGCGCCTGGCGAGCCGCGATTTCCTGGCCGGCCGCTATTCGATTGCCGATATGGCGAGCTTCGGCTGGGTCAAGCTCGGGGAGCGCATGGGACAGAAGCTTTCCGATTTTCCGCGCCTTGAGCGCTGGTTCGAAACCATTAGCGCCAGGCCGGCGGTCAAGCGCGCGCTTGCCATCCGAGTAGAAGCGGCGTCGGCGGTGGACATCAAAGATCCGAAGGTGCGCGCCGTGTTGTTTGGTCAGCGGGCGAGGTAGGACTAGCCGCTTCCGCGCCCAGGCCGATCCACCGCGCGATGACTAATTCGATCGCGTCCAGGTCTGCGACTTGCAGATCAGCCCGCCCATGACGCAGCCTTTAAGGTCGGCGGAGTTGGCGCCCGTCATGGTGAACGATCCGGTATACGTGCCGCCGTCCTCGGCGTTGTAAACCTGGCCTTGCCAGGCATCGGCGCCGTTCGGCTTCATGCTCAACACAATGGGAATACCGATCAGCGGTCGGCCTTGCTTGCTCGCGTCGGAATTGTGCTTGTCGGTTTTCGGTTGATGCGTTTCAGGGTCGTTGGGCTCCTGCATCCAGACCAAGGAGCCGCAGATCGCGCCGCCACAATTGACGATCTTCACCTTGCCCTTCTTGTCACCCGTGAGCCAGGTGCCCACCGGATCTGCGGCAAAGGCCGGCGCGGCGAAGTTCAACGCCAGCACGACGGTGGAAACAGCGGCCAATGTCGCGGTGCGAAGAATTCTCATCCCGATCCTCCCGATCTGCAGTCCCATTTCGCGCGAAAGCGCAAGATAACCGACGAAACCGCCTTTGCAAACTTGCGCCGGCGCCCGCTGGCTCATCCTCCGGCGGTGCGCGGCGGCCGGAGCGTGCTTAACGCCGCGTTGCCGTCGCCGCGCGAGCGCCAACGCGCTCGTTCAGTTTTAATTCATCCCATTGCTTAAACTACTGTTCAATTGTTCCGACGATTATCCAAATACCGTCGGGAAACAACAATCCGGCGAACGTTCGAAAGAGACATTGGGACAGGCGAAGACAGAAGGGTGGATCATGGCTCGTTTTGAAATTCTCGACGCCAATATGGCGCCGCTCGGCGAAGGGGCCGCCTCAGCCGACATGCTGTTCGAACTCGGCATCATGTACTCGGTCGGCCGCGAAATGCCGATCGATCTCGTCGCCGCGCACAAGTGGTTCAATCTTGCGGCGATGAAAGGCAATGCCGAGGCGATCCAGTTGCGCCGCGAGATTGCCGATCAAATGTCGGATCGCGAAATCGCCGCGGCTCAGCGCGCCGCGCGCGACTGGCTGGGCGAGAACCGCCGGCCAGTTCACGCGATGGCCGCCTGACGCACGACACATCAAGCAGGGCGCGCCTCAACGGCGGGTCTTGCTTGCCGGCGGTGCAACGCCTAGTCATATCGGCAGATCGGAGAGGTGGCCGAGTGGCTGAAGGCGGCGGTTTGCTAAACCGTTATACGGTCTAAAGCCGTATCAAGGGTTCGAATCCCTTCCTCTCCGCCACCCTTCGGCCGGCCAGCTTCAGGCGCAATCGGCGTGGGTGGGAGCCGTGAACACGCAAAGCCTCACGCGCAGCACAACGAGCCGGTCTGGGCTTGCGCTCGGTGTCCTCGGCTGCCTGTCGGTCGTTGCCGCGCAGGCGCAAGGAAATATCGCCGAGCGGGAATTCAAAGCCGCGCCGGGAAAGGACCTTCGGGTCGGCGTCTACACTGATATTCGCCCGGATTGTACTTCCGGTCCGCTGCCGGCAATCCGCCTTGCCGCGCCGCCGGCGCACGGTGCCGTGGCCGTCAAACGCGGCATGCTCAAAGCCACCAATCTCAAGCAATGCCTCGCCACCGAGGCGCCAGCCTTCGTCGCGTTCTATCGCGCGGCGCTCGATTTCCGCGGCAGCGATCAGTTCGCCTTGGAAATTACCTGGCCGGATGGCCGCAAACAGATCCAGCGCTTCCATATCGACGTTGGTAGTAGCGCCGGCATGGGCATCTAGCTCTCGCGCTCCTCGCGAGATATTTGGTCCCGTGAGCGTTTCTTCGATTCAAGCCGTCGGTGCTCGCAACCTTATTCATTATCGAAAGTCGGGCCCGGACGTCCGCCGTGATAGTTCGGAGAGCCTTCGGGAAAGGTCGACATGCAAGGCGGGAACTGGTTCTGATAGGGCCAAGTGCACCTGCCTTGCGCCGAACCGTATAGGTTACGGTCGGGTGCTGGACGCCATTGCCGCGATACATGTTTCCTTGCGTCGGTTTGGCGGGCGTGGGCTTTCGGCTTCACTTGATCGGCTTGCGCCTTCGCGTGCGTCGGAGCTGCGAGCAGTATCACCGCAAGGGTCGCAAGGCCTGCGGCGCGCAGTCGAGTTGGATAGGTCGTCATCGCAAATCTCCTTCTACGAGGTTCGTGCGAGGTAGCTCTGATAATCCAAAAGCGTCATCTCCGTCGAACCGTTCCATCTATCGGCGGCGAATCGAGGGCGGTCCCCGTGCCGAATGACCGCGTGGTAGGGTAGGAGCGCTCGGCGCCGCTTTGAAAAGCCGTTTTTTCCGCGCTGCGCTGTTTTGCGCAGAAGTTTTAAAAAGAATTTTCCGCAATCGGCCTGCATGACGAGGAGACGGGATACTCCTCGAATGACATCGATTCAAAGAATATTTGCAGTGAGCTTACTGCAGTCGATGGAACGAGAATGTTTCGAAAGCCGCCGCGCACTCTCGAACCGGCAATGGTTGCTGCTTTCGCGAACGTAGCTGCAGTTGACAACGTTATCGCGGCGGATTTTACATAATCTACCGTTTGAATAGACTATAATTGTCAGTGGGTTTCGGCGTTCGAAGTTGCGACTTTCATCGTCGCCGCGGCATGAGGGGGCTAAAATGAAGAAACGGGGTTTGTTGAAGTCGGCGCCGCCGGCGTTGGCGCTTTTCGCCGGCCTTATTTGGTCGCCGGCGGCGCTAGCTGACGAGCCGGTTTTGACAAAAGCGCCGGTGGCGAGCGCTCCAGCGGCGTCGTCGACTTGCCAGGGCGTTCCGGACTTCTTCCTCGGCACCTGCCAATTGGCTTGGTACGGAGTCAGATTCTACGGCGTGATCGACGTCGGCGGCGGCTACCAGACCCACGGCGCGCCCTGGGACCCGAATTTTCCGCAGGGCAGCTCATACCTCGTTCAGAAAATGAACCGGGCATCGATGTGGACGCAGGCGCCAAATGCGCTGTCGCGATCCCACATTGGCGTCATGGTCAACGAGCCGTTCGCTCCGGGTTGGAAATTCATCGGCCAGTTAGAGGCAAACTTCGATCCTTATTCGTTGCAATTATCGAACGGGCCGCGGTCGATTGCTGATAACAGAGGCGTGCCGCTCGACCTGCAAACCGCCAACAACGATTCAAGCAACGCCGGCCAATTCTACAATTCTACCGGCTACCTCGGCGTGACCTCGGACGTTCTTGGAACCCTGACCTTTTTCCGTCAAAACGCATTTACGCTGGACGCGGTCTCTGCCTACGACCCGATGGAAGGCTCCTATGCGTTCTCAGCGCTCGGCTTCTCGAGCTCCAATTGCGGCGCCGGCGACACCGAAACCTGCCGCATAACCACGGCCATCAAATACCGGCTCGCCGTTGGCGCATTGAGGTTCGGCGCACTCGCTCAGGTCGGCGGCTATGCCGAGAACAACGGCTCGAACGGCGACTATGAAGCACAGATCGGCGGCGATATTCCGGTCGGCCATTTTGGCATCGGCGACGGTCTCTTATCGCTCGACGCCATCTACAAATGGGAAAAGGACGCCGTGAATCTTTCCCTCTCGGGCGTCTCCAATGCCGCTGGTGTGCCGATCGCGCCGTATTTGCCGCAGACGCTGACGGCCACCATCTCCAACAACCAAAACGTCATGTTGGCGGCCAAATACTCGGTCGGACCGCTGCGGCTATTTGCCGGTTACGAATGGTATCAACTGGCACCGCCCAGCGATCCGGTGAACACGGTTACGGGCTTTACCAATATCGGCGGTCTGCCAATGGGCACCGCCTACGCCAACATGACGGCGGTGAGCAACACGGCCTATTCGGCCGGCTGCGGCACCGGTACCGGATGCAGCGATAGAGTCATGCAGATCATGTGGACCGGCGGGCGCTACGCCGTTGACAGGAATCTCGACGTGGCCATTGCTTATTATCACTACATTCAAAACCAATACGTCGGCGGGGCCGGCATTTGCGCCAATCCAACCGCGCATTCGCAATGCGCCGGGACATTCGATGCCGTTTCAGCTCTGATCGATTGGCGATTTCTGCCGAAGTGGGATGCGTATTTCGGTATGATGTTCTCGCAAGTCAATGCGGGTCTCTCGAACGGCTATCTCGCCCGCAACAACTTCGATCCGACCGTGGGTGTTCGCTTCCGCTTTTAAGCGTTCCGGACGGATCGATCGGCAAATGGTTCTTCCTTGGCGCAGTTGCAGTTTGTGATTGCCTCAAGAACTCGGGAGACACGCTATGACGTTTAAGATCGGCGGAGTTCTGGTAGCCGTTTTCGCAATCTCTTCGCTCTGTACTTTAGGCACATCGGCAAAAGCGCAGACCGGCGCGGGCGACGGCAAAGACCAAAGCGTGTCCGCAAGCCGCAATCACCGTGTCCATGCCAAGCCTCAACTGCAAAAAGACAGCGCCGCGGTTCCGGTGGCGGCCCCGCAAACCGCGCCCAAGCCGCCGTACCGCGAAGTCTTTTGGCAGCCGTTCGGGTGGGGAGCGCCGCCGCTGCAGGACTCGCGGGACGCGTATCAAGGGTATTTCGCCAACCCCGTGGATAATCCACGCTCCTTCGGCAGTGTTGGTCGGGCGACGCTGATCTTCCGGCAATGATAGCGCGGTTTGCGTCGCGCCGAGCGGGCGGCGTAAACGCTGTTTCGATTTCGGGACGAAGGCCCATCCCGGCTATTCAGCGAAAGCTAGATCCTCGGCGCGGGTGACGACACTCACCTGATTCACATTTGGCAGCGCTTGAATTTTTTCCGCAATGCTTTGCGCTTCTTGCGAGGCAACGCGGGCCAAAATAAGCGTTACTTGATCAATGTTGGTTCCCTCTTTGGGCTTCACGACGAACCGTTTTATTTGTCCAGGGCGGACGCCAAGCGTTTTTTTAATCAGATCAGGGGTCAGCGCGCCGTGGGTGGTTTCGATGACAAGACGGCAACTCTGATTGCGGGCACGGTAGAGTTCCTCCAACGGCTTCACTCCGGCGAGAATTGCCAGAATGACAATCGTAGATATGGCGGCGGCAAAATAAAGCCCGCCGCCAACGGCAAGACCGATCGCCGCTACGGTCCAAATGCTCGCCGCCGTTGTTAGCCCTTTAACAATTTCACCGCGCGCAAGGATCGCGCCAGCGCCGAGAAAACCGATACCAGAGACAACTTGCGCGGCCACGCGGGACGGATCGAGAACGACGTTTGGTCCAAGAACCGTGGCAAATCCATAGGCCGATACGATCATAAACAGGCAGGCACCGACGCAGACGAGCATGTGTGTTCGGATGCCGGCCGCCCAAAGCAGACGCTCGCGCTCAAACCCGATCAAGCTGCCAAGCACAGCGGCGGAGAGCAAGCGCAGTAAGGTATCCGAATAGGACAGCACTTCTATACCTATGCTTTGGGGCGTCCGCTGATAGTCCAGCACCTGCCTCGGTTCAAGTAGCGGAAGTCCGAGTGTACGAAGGTCGTGCACCTCGACGCGAATTTAGCGATGTTGTTCCGCCGCTCCTGGCGCGCCGTCACCGGACAGAATTTGTCAGTGTTGTGGCGGCTCGGGTGCCTTAGCAACATCTTCGATTCGGGCGCCCGGCTGGTGACCGGCGATGTGTACTTTGTCGCCGGCGCCGAGCGAGTCCGGCGGGCTGTTGATCACCCGATCGGACGGTGAAAGCCCGCTGAGGATTTCGACCTCGGTGCCGAGATTGCGGCCCAGCGTCACCGGTTTGAGCTCGACTTTGTCATCGGGCCCGACCACGGCGATTTCCGTGCCGCGTTCTCGAAAGATCAGCGAACTGGTCGGCACCTGCACAATATTCGGATCGCTTGGCAGCTCGAAAGTGACCTGCGCGTAAGCCCCCGGCTGCAACTCGTCGTCAGTGTTTTCAGCGTGCAGTTCCACCAAGAGCGTGCGGGCGTTCAGATTGATAGCACTCGACGTGGTCGCGACGGTGGCCTTGAAGGTCTTGCTCGGGTATTGCGGCAGATGCAGCTCGGCCGGGAGCCCCTGTCGAATTCCTGCCGACATTTGTTGGGGTACCTGGACGTAAATTCGCATCTTGTGAACATCGGCCACGCGGAACAGCTCGGGTCCGTTGCTTCCGCTGCCGGCATTGATGAGGGCGCCAACATCGGTTTCGCGGGCGGTTACGACCCCGTCGAAGGGTGCCAGGATCTTCTTGAAGCCTTCTAACGCCTGCAGGCGGTCGACCTCGCCCTGGTCGGCAGCGACTTCTGCCTGAGCTGCGTTGACCCGCGCGACGGCACTATTGTAGTCGGCCTGCTTGGATTCCTGTTCCTGCTCCGACACGACGCCTTTGGGGGAGTTTCGCCAACGCTCGTAGGTCGTCTCGGCGAACTGCTTCTCGGCTTGCCTGACCACCACCACGGCTCTCGCCGAATTAAGCTTGGCTTGCGCGCCGGCAAGTTGCGCATCGAGGTCGGGAGTCTCGATTTCCGCGAGAATGTCGCCCTTCTTCACATGGGCGCCGAAGTCGTCGTACCAGTCTTTCAGATAACCGTTGACCCGCGCGTAGATCGGCGCCTCGTACCAGGCCTGCACCGTGCCAGGCAGCACCTTGCGCTGCGTCGCTGCGCCGTGTTGCGGCGAGATCAGCGCGACCGTGGGGATGGCCTGCTCCTGCGTCCATTGTTTCACCTCGGCTTCGTGACCGCGCCGCTCCAGGATTCCGACAGCTGCGATGATGACCGCGGCGGCAACCGCGACAAGTCCCAAGCGGCGCAGGCTGCGCGAGGACGGCGGAGGTACCGTGGGTTTCGGAGTATGATCTGCTTCGGCCATGGTTCTGGTCAGACGCTTGCTTCGGCGGCCGCAGCGTCCGGCGCCCGGCGCCGGTGCCGTGAATGCAGCACGCTAAACACGGTAGGGACGAAGAACAGCGTCGCGAGTGTCGCCACAAGGAGGCCGCCGATCACTGCGCGTCCGAGCGGAGCATTTTGCTCGCCGCCTTCGCCGAGGGCAAACGCCATCGGCAGCATGCCGATGATCATGGCGAGCGCGGTCATGAGAACCGGCCGGAAGCGCGTAAACCCCGCTTCGAGGGCCGCTGCGCCGGCATCGAGGCCTTGCGCCATCGCCTCGCGCGCGAAACTGACCAAGAGGATGCTGTTGGCGGTCGCGATGCCCATGCACATGATTGCGCCGGTCAACGCCGGGACCGACAACGTCGTTCCGGTGATGAACAGCATCCAGACGATGCCGGCGAGCGCTCCCGGCAACGCCGTGATGATGATGAAGGGATCGAGCCACGACTGAAAGTTGACGACGATGATCAGATAAATGAGGAGAATGGCGCCAGCGAGCCCGAAATAAAGTTGGCTGTAGGCGCCGCTCATGGTGCGCGCCTGACCGCTCAAGACGACGTAAGAACCGCGCGGCACGTCTTTTCGGGTTTCCTGCAAGATGAGGCTGATGTTTTTGGCTACAGCGCCAAGGTCGCGATCCTGCACCGCGCCATAAATGTCGATGACCGGTTGCACATTGTAATGAGAGACGACGCCTGGGCTCGGGCCCGGAACGATAGATGCAAGACCCCCGAGGTATCGAGGTTCTTTGGTTTCTGCCGACGTGACCGGAACGTTGACAAGATCCGACATCGTATCGATCCGATATTGCGGCATCTGCGCCACGATCGGATATGACACGCCGTTCTTGGGATTGAGCCAGAAGTTCGGCCTTACTTGCTGGCTGCCGGAGAGCGTAATCAGCAAGCTGTTGGCAACGTCGCGCTGAGTGATCCCGACCTCACCGGCCAGCGTGCGGTCGACATCCACATTCATCTGCGGATAGTTGAACACCTGCTGGATGCGCAAATCGGCGATGCCGGGGACCTCGCGGAAACGCTTCAGGAGATCGGTGGCGTAGGCATAATTGGCCGATTGGTTGTTGCCGGTGACTTGGACGTCGATCGGTGCCGGCAGGCCGAAATTGAGTATTTGCGAGACAATGTCGGCCGGCAGGAAAGAGAAAGTCGTACCGGGGAATTGTTGCGGCAATTTGGTCCGCAATTCCTTGATGTAAATCTCGGTAGCCGTGTGGTCTGGCTTCAGGCTGATCAGCGCGTCGCCGTCTTCCGGACCGATCGTGCCGGTGTTCTGATAAGCCATGTTGATGCCGGAAAACGGCAAACCGATATTGTCGACGATGTTGTCAAGCTGATCGGGCGGGATGGTGCGGCGGATCGTCTGTTCAACGAAATCGAACAAGCGGGCCGTCTCCTCAATCCGCGTACCAGGCTGGGCGCGCACGTGCATCAGGATTTGGCCGGAATCCACCGCCGGGAAGAAGTTCTCGCCCAGGAACGGCCAGAGTCCGAAGGAGACGAAGACGCAAGCGAGAAACCCGGCGATGAACAGCCGCGGCGAAGCCAGCGCGAGCGACAGCAGCGAGCGGTAGCGCTCGCGCACGCGCGAAAAACGATCGTCGAACGCCTGCTGCAATCGCTTAAACGGATTGCGCGAGCGGCGCGGCTGCGCGGCTGCGTTGTCCCCGGCGCCGCTCTCTTCGGTATGATGACGGCGCATCAAATAATACGCCATGGTCGGCACAAGCGTGCGCGAAAGGATGAAAGAGCCGGCGAGCGCGAATACCACCGCTTCGGCCAACGGCCGGAACAGATATCCGGCGACGCCACTGAGCTGGAACATCGGCACGAAAACGATGCACAGACACAGCAACGTGACGAAGGCGGGGATGACGATCTGCTGAGCGCCGTCGAGTATCGCCTCTCTGACGTCTTTGCCCTGCTCGAGGTGATAATTGATGTTCTCGATGGTGACGGTTCCG
>Ga0209169_10000727_pt1 | contig 20201 bp, 19 predicted proteins | sample HubBroMetageWRM4_FD_188346 | JGI IMG/M metagenome (GOLD analysis project Ga0209169, IMG submission 188346) | Warmed soil microbial communities from the Hubbard Brook experimental Forest, New Hampshire - Hubbard Brook CCASE Soil Metagenome WRM 4... | ecosystem: Environmental > Terrestrial > Soil...
GTAGCGCGCAAAGAAAATCACGCGCCTGGCTTTCTCCGTATAACGTTCAAACATAATGCCCCTTCCCCCTGAACCCTTCCGGCCGAGAAGGCTTGCTCCGGCTCGGCCCTACTGAAAACCTGGCCCGGTGGTGGTCTCGTCTTTCTTCTTGCTTCCCACCACTTCATTATGCAAGCAAACTGCCATCGGCCAATTACCCTAACGTTTCTATTATGTTACCGAAGGAACCTGTTTAAATCCCCTTTTGCTGCAGATTAACTCAAGTTTCTTGCACAGTGTCTTACTAATCTTGCTCCTCATCCCTACGTCGGCAACGACTCCGGTCTGATCTCTTCCACACGCCCCCGCGCCAGCCGCAAGACTCGGTGGCAGCGCCGCGCAAATGACAAATTATGCGTTGCAATCAGGGAGGTGAGCTGGTGCTCGCGATGTAGTCGCGCGATCAATTCGAAAACTGCTTCCGCCGTCTGTCCATCAAGGTCCCCGGTAGGCTCATCCGCCAACAATAACTTTGGACCGGTAATGAGCGCCCGTGCCAGAGCCACCCGCTGTTGCTCCCCGCCCGAAAGCTCTCCAGAGCGGTGATGCGCGCGTTGCTCCAACCCGACCTCACGCAGCCAGCGTGAAGCTTCCGGCGCCGCCTCTGCCCAGGTGCGTCCGCGCACCAGCAGCGGCATCGCCACGTTTTCCGCGGCCGTGAATTCCGGCAGCAGGTAGTGGAACTGCCAAACGAAGCCCGCTTCGCGATTCCGGAACTCCGCCGCCTCGTCCGCCGACAATGCATTCAGTTGCAATTGGGCGCAGTATACGTCACCCGCGGAAGCATGATCAAGAGCGCTGAGTATGTGCAACAAGGTACTCTTCCCCGCTCCCGACTCGCCTACAATCGCCAGCATCTCGCCGCGCTTCACCTCAAACGATAAATTCTCAAAGAGCACCAGATCCGATTCGCCGGACCGAAAAACCTTCTTTAATCCTTGAACCCTGAGCAGCGCTTCTTGTTTCGTCGCCTGCCCTACTGCTAGTTGCGTTAGATGCAATCCGCCTCCGAAGGGTCCACCTCGCCCTGGCTGCCGGTCATTGCCTGCACTGTAGAACGTGTCATCTTCTCACAGCAGGGCATGGACTCCACATGGCACGTTCGAACCATATGGAGCCTGAAAGACAACACCTTACCGGAAACTGTACGCTGGGTCGTCACTCCCGCGATGTGACCGGCGTCACACGCCAGCACATAACAATGGCTAAACCTCAACCTTGGCTTCCTGGCCGACGAGTCCGCGCAACGACTCCCCATACGGCGCGCGGGCAATCCCGCGCTCGGTAATGATCGCAGACACGTATTTCGCCGGGGTCACGTCGAAAGCTGGATTCTCAACGGACGCACCGTCAGGAACCATCTGCTTCCCGGCGATGTGCGTAACTTCCTTCGAGTTTCGTTGCTCGATGGGTATCTTGCTTCCATCGGCGGTAGCGAGGTCGATGGTCGAGATCGGTGCAGCCACATAGAAAGGAATGCCGTGCTCCTTGGCCAGAACCGCGACAGTGTATGTCCCAATTTTGTTGGCGACATCGCCGTTGGCCGCGATGCGGTCCGCGCCCACGACGATGGCTCCAATCTTGCCCTGCAGCATCATCGCGCCCGCCATGTTGTCCGAGATTACGGTCGTGGGGATGCCGTCCTTCATCAGTTCCCAGGCAGTAAGTCGCGAGCCTTGCAGGAATGGCCGAGTCTCATCGGCATAGACGTGGATCTTCTTGCCCTGCTCGACCGCCGCGCGGATCACGCCCAGCGCCGTGCCGTATCCAGCCGTAGCCAGCGCGCCCGCATTACAGTGCGTTAGCACTCCGCCTTCGCTCGGCATCAGCGTGGCGCCATGGCGTCCCATGGCCTGGTTGGCAGCTATGTCTTCGGCGTGCATGCGCTGCGATTCTTCGATAAGGTCCTGCTTGATTTGCGGGATGGGACGAATACGCACGCGCTCAAACTTCTCCTGCATGCGGCGGATAGCCCAGAACAGGTTGACCGCGGTTGGGCGAGTCTTGCCGATCAGGTCGCAGGCCTCGTCGAGGTCACGTTTCAGGTCGCCCCCAGTTTCTGCTTTGGAATTCTTGGCGGCCAGCGCGATGCCCATCGCCGCCGCCACACCAATGGCGGGCGCTCCGCGCACCACCATGGTCCGGATAACATCGGCAACCTGCTCGTGCGTCTTGCAGGTGACGTAGGTTTCTTCCGTGGGCAGCTTCGTCTGGTCGATGAAGCGCACCCCGTGGTCAGTCCATTCGAGAGTTTGAATCATGAAGTAGTTATCAACCACCCAATCAATTCTTATGCGCTGCGCAGCGGTTCCTTGGAGCATTCGTCACCGCCGGGCGCCCGCAGACTTCGCAACTGGCAGCAACCGCAAAAATCACGGGCGCGGTATCGTCCATCCGCGAAACATGCGCGGCGCGAACATCGCGGGCCGTGAAAACAGAAACGAACGGCGCCGGGTCCACGGCCTTCTCGACGTTAGGCCTGCCCTTGGCCTCTTCGCGTTCGACCAGGCACATAGCTCCAACCACCTCGAATCCAAACTCGCGGGCCGCTTCAATCGCCTGCACGGTGGAGGCGCCAGTGGTGCAAACATCGTCGACGATCACCACGCGCGCGCCCTTCTCGCGAAAGCCTTCAATGCGCTGTCCGGTCCCGTGCTGCTTTTCGGCCTTGCGCACCAGAAAGCCATGCAGGTCGCCGCTCACCACCGAGACCGCCACCACAATGGGATCGGCTCCCATGGTAAGGCCCCCGGTGGCCTTCGGCTTCCATCCCCGCTTGCGGATTTCGTCGCAAAATACTTCACCAGTCAGACGCGACCCCTCGGCGTCGAGAGTGGTGGTGCGGCAATCGATGTAGTAGTCGCTGGTGCCCCCGGAAGAAAGCTTGAACTCGCCCAGCCGGAAAGACTTGTGAGCCAGCAAACGCAGCAGGTCCTGACGCGAGGAAGACATGAAATCTTACGATACCACGTAGAATCAGGCCGCGTCCGGGCTGCGCTAGTGGTGGTGCAGTTAGACCTATTACACCACCACTGTCATCCTGAGCGCAGCCGTTCTTCAGGCGTAGCGAAGGATCTCCCTCTCCACCGGCCCAGCGCGTAAGCTAAACGACACCACCCTCCGGCCCGCACCGGGGTCAGCCAGGCGTGATAACCTGAACATTCTTGCCAGTACAACGTCGAGGTATGAAATTGCAGAGCGCGCGCAGGCTTTTCTTCTTCCTTCTTATTGGTTTTCTTCTTATAAACCCGATCGGCTCCGGATTCGTTTCGCTGGCGTTCGCCGAGGGCACTCGCACCTGGGAGCAGTCGAAATTTGACGAACTGACCAAGGGCACGGCCACTGGCGTAGCCATTCGCAGCGCCGATGGCCTCGAACTGGCGCCCACCTTCAAGAGCCTTTATGCCACGCCTTCCACCTACATCTGGGCGATTGCTGCCGACGACGCTGGCAACGCCTACGTGGCCGCCGGCGCGCCCGCTCGCGTCTACCGCATCACACCCGACGGCAAGGCGACGATCATTTTTGAACCCAAAGAACTCCAGGTGCAGGCCCTGCAGACCGGCCCAGGAGGCATCATCTATGCGGCCACCGCTCCCGATGGCAAGGTATACAAACTGGAACACAAGCCCGGAGCCAAGGCAGCCGACTCACGCCAGGCATCTGCTTCCAATAAAGACGACAGCGAGAAAGATAAAGATAAGGACGCAGCCAAGCCGGCCGTCGATTCCTCCTGGACCTCGTCAGTCTATTTCGAACCAGGCACAAAATATATCTGGGCCTTGGCTCTCGACAAGTCAGGCAATCTCTTTGTCGCCACCGGCGACCATGGCGAAATCTATCGGGTCACGCCGAAAGGTGAGCATTCGGTCTTCTTCAAGAGCGATGAAACCCACATTCGCGTACTCGCCTTTGATGCGCAGGATAATCTAATCGCTGGTTCCGACGGCAGCGGACTCATTTATCGCATTTCTCCCGCAGGCGACGGCTTCGTCCTCTATAGCGCGCCCAAGAAGGAGATCACAGCCCTGGCGCTGGATCGCGCGGGAAACATCTACGCGGCAGCGGTCGGCGAAAAACACGGCGGAGGCGGGACCAGCGCATCCAACATCACCGCGGCTCTTCTAACCATGGGTGCCAACGCGCCCGCAGCCGGCACGGCTCCGCAAACTCCCGGGATCACGATCACGCCCGCCCCTGGTGCGCCACAGGCGGCCGGACAGTTTCCCTTCCCTGGCGGAGGAGGAAGTGGCGGCTCCGATGTGTACCGCATTGCTCCGGACGGTTCGCCTGCCAGAATCTGGACATCGCACGAAGACATCGTCTACGCCCTGGCTTTTGATTCCCATGAACGCCTCTTGGCCGGCACAGGAAATCGCGGCCACGTTTTCGCCATCACCGGCCTCGATGAGTTCGCCGATCTGCTGAAAGCGCCGGCTTCGCAGGTCACTGGGTTTGCCAAAGCCCCCGGCGGTGGCTTGTATGCCGCCACCAGCAATCTTGGCAAAGTATTCGTGCTCGGACCGGGCCCCGAAACCGAGGGCACCTACGAGAGCGACGTATTCGATGCCAAGATCTTCTCGCGCTGGGGGCGAGTTGAGTTTCGCGGCGCAGGCAACGTGGATCTTTATGCGCGCAGCGGCAATGTAGACAATCCTGATCGCAACTGGAGTCCCTGGAAAAAGATCGACCTGGTGAACAAGATCGACCTGGCCAAGGGCTCGGAAACCGGAATCCCCGCCGCGCGCTATGCCCAGTGGAAGGCGGTGCTGCACGCTGGAACCATCGCTCCGGGCGTGGACAGCGTCGCCCTGAATTATCTGCCCAAGAACGCCGCCCCTGAAATCGACGACGTAACCGTGCAGGTTGGCACGAGGTATCAGCCGACGCCGAAGATACCGGGCTCGACCCTGGGCTCGGATTCCAGCGGATCTTCTTTCAGCGGATTATCTTTTGGCGGACCCGGATCACATTTCGAAACTCCGCCGCCCAGTTCTCACGATCGCGATGCCATCGGCGTGAAGTGGAGCGCGCACGATGACAACGACGACCAACTCGTTTACTCCCTCTACTACCGCGGCGATGGCGAAACTCGCTGGCTGCTGCTGAAAGACAATCTCACCGACAAAGCGTATTCCTTCGACGCCAGCCTGCTACCGGATGGAGGCTATACCGTGAAAGTGATTGCCTCGGATGCCCCCTCGCACTCGCCCGGCGAAGCATTAACGGCATCGAAGGAAAGCCGCCGCTTTGAGGTGGACACGACTCCGCCGCGCATCGAGAACCTCGCAGCATCCCTCGAGGGTGGCGAGATTCATGTGACATTCCGTGCGGGCGACGGTTTCTCCTCCATCAAGCGTGCAGAGTATTCCGTGGATGCCAGCGATTGGAAGTATGTTGAACCAGTCGGCCAACTCTCCGACGCCAGGACCGAGAACTACGACTTCAAGGTAGCGCCGGAAACCTCGAAGGATGGCGGAGCATCGTCCGAACACGTAGTAGTAGTCCGAGTCTACGACCGCTACGACAACATGGGCGCCGCCAAAACCCTAATCCGGCCAAAGTAGCACCACTCAAAACGCGATACGGGGACGGGTTAGTGTCGGGAGGGGTGCGTGTGAGGAGGGGTGAGTGTGGGGACGGGCGCCTTCGCCCGTCCGGCCAAGCGCAGCGAAGCGTCTGGCAGCGCACCCAACCCCGCGACCTCCTAGTGCATCTTCTCCACGGCCGCTTCTGAAGCTTCTTCCTCCGACACACTCTTCATCCCGCTAAGCGCCCCCGCCCGTCTCAACTCCGGAAACCCCCAGGCCCAGAGGGCAATCACCACCAGCGTCCCCACTCCCCCCAGCAACACGGCAGGCACAGTTCCAAACCATTGCGCCGTCACTCCCGACTCGAATTGCCCAAGTTCGTTCGACGCCCCGATAAAAACCATATCCACAGCCGTCACGCGCCCTCGCATCTCATCGGGAGTGCGCAACTGCACCAGCGTCGCGCGAATGATTACGCTGATCATGTCGGCCGCACCCAGGCAGATCAGCGAAATCAGAGACAGCACCAGGCTGGTCGAAACTCCAAACAGAATCGTACAGATTCCGAATCCGCCCACCGACCAAAAAAGCGCCGGCCCCGAGCGCCCGCGCAGCGGACGATGCGCCAGCGCGACCGCCATCACCGCAGCGCCCACCCCCGGAGCGGTCCTCAACAGCCCCAGTCCCCACGGCCCAGTATGCAGAATCTCCCGCGCATAAACCGGAAGCAGCGCAACTGCTCCGCCGAGCAACACGGCAAAAAGGTCCAGCGAAATCGCGCCCAGAATCAGCTTCTCGCGCCAGATGAAGTGCAATCCGGCGAAGATGCTCTTCAGAGTCGTGGGCTCGCGCCGCCGCGCCTGCGGCCGCGTCTTGATCCGAAACATGGAGAGCAGCGCGCCCACTGCCGTCAGCATGGCAACCCCGTACACCGCAGACGGCCCATGAAAAGCCGCGTAAAGAATTCCGCCCAGTGATGGTCCGAGAATCGTGGCTGCCTGGAACGTCGTAGCATTCCATGCCACAGCATTGGCGAAGTGTTCCTCCGGAACCAGTTGCGGCAGAATCGAGCGGCTGGCGGTTCCGTTGAACGAGCGCACCACTCCCAACAGAATCAGCACGGCATAGATGGGCCGAACCGGATGCGCGCCGCGCTCCGCGAGAACCAGCAAAAGGCCCGAGCAGAGCGCATAACCCGCGTAGCAGGCGCCCAGCACCTTGCGCCGCTCGAAGCGGTCTGAGGCGTGCCCGGAAACCAGAAACAGCAGGATGCCCGGAAGAAACTGTGCCAGCCCCACCAACCCCAGATCGAGCGCGCGCTTGGTGATGTCGTAAACCTGCCATCCCACGGCGACCGCCTGCATTTCGACGGCAGCCACAATGAGGAAGCGCGCAATCTGAAACAGCACAAAGTCCGGATGTGTAAAAGCAACGCGTCCAGCTCTGGAGTCGTCAAGTGCGGACATGAACATCTAATGTGCCACAGACCGGTGAGCACATGCACGACTCTAAACGGCAAGAATGTTCGGTTGGGTTTCCGCCCGGGCTAGCTCTGGCCAGCGCCCGTCTTCTGGGCCGCAGCCAAGAAAAGTTCGACGCGGTTCCTTCCGTTTTTCTTGGCGGCATACAGGCTGACATCCGCCTCGTGGAGCAGCTCGGACACCGAATGATCGCGCACCGAGGAGGTCACGGTCACACCCATGCTGACCGTCGCAGAGGCTGTACCAAACGGAGTCACGATCGGATCCTTCGCCACCAGGTTGCGAACCTCATTGGCACGGCGGGCGCCGGCATTCAGATCGCAGCCGGGCAGAATCACCAGAAATTCTTCGCCACCGTAGCGGCCCACGACATCGTAGGGGCGCAGGTCCATCTTCAACCTGCGGGCTACTTCTTTCAGAACCTCGTCGCCTGCGCCGTGGCCGAGGGAGTCATTAATGCGCTTGAAGTGGTCGATGTCAGCCATGATCAGCGTCGCCGGCTTCCCTTCGCGCCCGCTCCGCGAAAACTCTCTGTCTAAGGTCGCCAGTATTTCCTCGCGGTTCAACAGCTTAGTCAGAAAATCGTGAGTCGCGGCGAAACTCAAATGCTGCTGCAGTTCCAGAATTCTCTTGCCCGCCATGATTCGAGCGCGCAATTCCGAGGGATCCACCGGCTTGGCCAGATAGTCATCCGCGCCCGCCTCCATGGCGAGCAGCAGATCCTGTTTCCGGTTCTTGGCCGTCAGCATCACGGTATAGATGTACGGCACCCTCGTTCCCAATTTTCTGATGCGGCGGCACACGTCGATTCCATCCAGGCCAGGCAGCATCCAGTCCAGCAGCGCCATGTTCGGAGGCTCGGGCCCCTCCAGCAACTTGACCGCCTCCGTGCCGCTTCCAACGGCCAGATAGTCGAGCCCCCAGTCGGCTAAATACCCGCCCACCTTGTGTCGTTCAATGTACGAATCTTCAACCAGCAAAATCTTCATAACATCACGCCCTGTGCGGATGGTGACTCTTTGCGAGCATCTTCACAAGATCACGAGCGAGGAACGAAAGACGCTGAACTTCCGGGGAGTCAGTAGAATCAAAAGGGTGGAGCAGACACTGCAAACCATCGGCTGGATCGCCTGCGTGATCTACGCGACCATCCCCAGCTTCTGGCTGCTGATCCATCCCCGCGTGGAGTTCTGGCGATCACGGCCGCGTTCCCCGTATCGAATCCTCTTGCCGGCATGGATTGCAATGTGGCTGCTCCTGGCCGTGGTCACCGGGCACTGGCGCAACCTCACGATCTATCACCGCTGGTGGAGCTGGATGCCGGCCGCGTGCCTGTTGGCCGCGGGGCTCATACTCTACAAATTCTCCGGCAGCGGATTCAGCCCGGCCCAACTAGGCGGCCTGCCGGAACTTCTGTCCGATCACAGCCAGCAGCACCTCGTAACCACAGGGATCCGCGCCCGCGTACGCCATCCCGTCTATCTCGGCCATCTCTGCGAGATGCTGGCCTGGAGCACAGGTACCGGCCTGACCGTCTGCTGGGCGCTGACAGCCTTCGCGGTCGTCACTGGTGCCGTAATGATCAGGCTGGAAGATAATGAACTCGAGAACCGCTTCGGAGAAGAGTATTGCAGGTATCGATCCACCGTACCTGCCGTTCTGCCTTTTCTTCGCCCGACTCCACACTCAATCCAGAGCCAGTAGCTATAATCCGACTTGGCTGAAAGCTGAGAGCTGACAGCTGAAAGCTTCCCCATGCGCTTCGAACTCTTCATTGCGACCCGCTACCTGCGCGCCAAACGCCGCCAGGCGTTCATCGGCATCATCACCGGCATCTCGATCGTCGGAGTAGCCGCGGGCGTGGCCTCCCTGATCGTCGCGCTAGCCATCAACAACGGCTTTCGCCAGGACCTGCAGGATCGCCTCATCGGATCAAGCTCCCACGTCAGCCTGCTCCGCGTAGCCGACGACGGAATCAAGGATTGGCCCCCGCTACTCGATCGCCTCTCCAAACAGCCGCATGTAGTCGCCGCCGCTCCTGCAATCTTCGAGCAAGTCCTGATTTCCCGCGGACCCCGCGCCCGCGGCGCCGTCCTCAAAGGCATGATTCCATCGTACGAGCGCAAGGTAGGCGATTTACTAAGCACAGTAAAAGAAGGTTCAGCAACGGCCCTGGAAGAAGTCAGTCCCAAGCCAGAAAAAGAAAAAGATCATGTGGGGACAGCCGCCTCGGCTGTCCAGGGAGCGCCAGCGACCGAAGGGTCAGCACCCGAGATGCCGCCGAACAACGACTCTCCCGACTCCCTGGGCGTAATCCGGAATCGCGTAGCAGCCATGCCCCCAATCATCCTGGGCAAAGATATGGCCGACAGCCTCGGCGCCACAGTAGGCTCGGTAGTCGAAGTCACCAGCCCGCAAGGCGAACTAACCCCCTTCGGCATGGTTCCGAAATACACCCGCTTCCGCGTAGCCGGAATCTTCAACTCCGGCTTCTACGACTACGATTCCTCCTGGGCCTTCGCCCGACTTTCCGACGCACAACGTCTCTTCGGACTGGGAGACCTGATCTCGGTAATCGAATTCAAAGTCGACGACATCTACAATGCCGATGCCATCTCCCGCGAGCTCGAAGACGCCGCCGGAAAAGGTTTCATGGCCACCAACTGGAAGGACCAGAACAAAGCCCTGTTTCACGCTCTGAACATGGAGCGCCTGGTCACCTACATCACCACCGGATTAATCGTCCTGGTCGCCGCGCTGAACATTCTGATTTCTCTGATCATGATGGTCATGGAGAAAACCAAAGACATCGCGGTACTCATGTCGATGGGCACTCGCCAGTCGCAGGTAAGAAACGTCTTCATCGCCCAGGGCGTGCTGATCGGAGTAATCGGCACCGCCATCGGCTTGCTGCTCGGCTATGCCATCTCCTACGCCGGCGGCCACTACCACATGATTTCGCTCTCCCCCGAGGTCTATTCCATCGACTACGTCCCGTTCGCCCCGAGCCTCTGGGATGGCGTCTGGGTAGTGCTCGGAGCCGTAGGAATTTCCTTCGTGGCAACACTCTACCCATCCTGGTCCGCCGGCAGAACCCTCCCCGCAGAAGCCCTGCGCTACGAATAACCCAAAGAGTCCGTCATCCCGACCTTGTCATCCCCGACCCAGTCATCCCCGACCTTGTCATCCTGAGCGAGGACTGTGCTTGGCGAAAGCCAAGCACAGCCGCAGTCGAAGGATCCCTTTCACTTTCATCACCGCCGGCTCAGAGGCATTTCCATTAGTCTGACGGAACTTTCTTCCCCGAGCCGACGTAGAATGAAAAGAAAGAAAAGAAGGAGGCCTAATCATGTTCACTTTCCTCCTATGGTGCATCCTCTTCGTATGCTGCTGGCCCCTAGCGCTGCTGGCGCTCGTAGCCTACCCGTTCATCTGGCTACTGCTGCTCCCGTTCCGCATCGTAGGCGTAGCAATCCACGGAGTCCTCGAAATAATCTACCTGGCGATCACACTCCCCTTCCGCCTGCTAGCCGCCCCGTTCCGCATCTAGAAAATCGGCGAGCGCGCGTGCGGATTTGTGGAGGAGTGCTGGGATTCGTGGATGCGTGTTCGCCTTCAGGGAGAACTGCTCGGACCTGTGGGATACCGTGGAAGAGCGGCGCTTCAGCGCCGCGAAAAGCTCAGAAAAGACGAGCTTTAGCCCCCGAGGTCGTCGCTAGCACCCCTCCATCACCCTCAACCCTTCACTCACCACCAACCTCGCCTCGGTAGCCCGCTGCACATCCTCCGCCGTCAACCCCGGAGCCACTTCCTCCAGCACCAACCCCCGCTCCGTCACTCGGATGTACGCCATCTCCGTCACAATCGTGTCCACCACCTTCACTCCGGTCAGCGGCAGCGTGCACTTCTTCAAAATCTTCGGAGCGCCTTCCCGAGTCGTATGCTCCATCGCCACCACCACGCGCCGCGCCCCGGCCACCAGGTCCATCGCCCCGCCCATTCCCTTCACCATTTTCCCCGGGATCATCCAGTTCGCCAGGTTTCCCGCCTCATCCACTTCCATCGCCCCCAGCACGCTCAAATCAACATGCCCCCCGCGGATCATGGCAAACGAATCCGCGCTCGAAAAATAGGAAGTCCCCGCCATCTCGCTCACCGTCTCCTTGCCCGCATTGATCAGATCGGCGTCCTCCGAACCCTCCACGGGATAAGGCCCAATCCCCAGCATCCCGTTCTCCGACTGAAGAACCACTTCCATCCCCGCCGGAACACAATTCGCAACCAGCGTAGGCATCCCGATTCCCAGGTTCACGTAGAACCCGTCGCGCAACTCGCGAGCAATCCGGCCCACAATCCGCTCGCGCTTCTCCACATCTTTTCCCGGCTTATTCATTTTTATTCTTGGCCCTGTATTCGTAACCCTGTCATCCTGAGCGAGGATTGCGCTTGGCGAAAGCCAAGCACAACCGCAGTCGAAGGATCCCTAACGCGCAACGCGACCGCGAGCTCATCAGAGAGTTTTTCCAGATACTAGGTACTAGGTACTGCCCTTCCTCACCGTCCGCTTCTCGATCCTCCGCTCATACAACTCCCCCTGAAAAATCCGCTTAACATACACCGAAGGAGTATGCACCAGATCCCCATCCAACTCTCCCGCTTCGACCAACTGCTCTACTTCCGCAATCGTAACTTTCGCCGCCGTCGCCATGATGGGATTAAAATTCCGCGCCGTCTTCCGGTACACCAGATTTCCCATCCGGTCGCCCTTCCACGCCCTCACAAACGCAAAGTCGGCCTTCAGCCAACGCTCCATCACATAGGTGCGTCCATCGAACTCCCGCGTTTCCTTGCCGTCGGCGACCACAGTTCCCACGCCGGTAGGCGTAAAGAAAGCCGGAATCCCCGCGCCCGCCGCGCGAATGCGCTCCGCAAACGTCCCCTGCGGCACCAGGTCGAGCTCCACAGTCCCCGCCAGCACCATCGATTCCAGCAGCTTGTTTTCGCCAACGTAAGTTCCAATATGCCGCCGAATCTGTCCCGCCGCCAGCAGCAACCCGTTGCCCAGTCCGTCCACGCCGACATTGTTGCTGATGGTCGTGAGATTTTTCGATCCCTTGCGCACCAGCGCGCGAATCAGATTCTCCGGAATCCCGCACAGCCCAAATCCCCCAATCATAATGACCGCGCCGTCCCCCACATCCCGAATCGCCTCATCCGCACTGCCCACAACCTTATTCATAGCGTCCGCATTCTAAACGAAAGTCGTCAGTGGTCAGTGACCATTGACCAGTTTCGCCGGATTGACTGGTCACTGACCACTGGCCACTGATCACTGACCTACTGCTTCTTCCCCACACTCTTCCTCAACCCGTGAGCCTGCTCAAACTCCTCCGCCAACTGCCGCGTAGCCAGGTTCTCCCGGATGTGCGCCAGCCGCTGCTCCACCTTAAGCAGCGCATCCTCCAGATTCTTCTTGTTGGTGATCGCAACGTCCCGCCACATCGAATACGGACTCGCTGAAATCCTCGTCATCTCCCGCAACGCCCGCCCACCCGCCGGAAGCAACGGTGCATCCTCGCCAAACTCCTCTACCAGCGCCGCCGCCAGCGCCGTCGAGATCATCTGTGGCACATGGCTGATCCACGCACACAGCCGGTCGTGATCCTCGGCAGGCAGCATCGCAATCCGCGCTCCGATCTGATCGATCCATCCGGCAAACTCCGCAAAGATTCCTTGATTCAGATGCTGACCGGGCAGTGGCGTAAGAAACCAAACCGCATTCTGGAACAAATCCGCATCCGCGTAATCCACGCCGCTGTTCTCTTTCCCCGCCATGGGATGCCCCGCCAGAAATCGCTTCCCAGCATTCTTCCCAAACACCTTCAGCGCCTGCTCCACCACCGCTGCTTTCGTGCTTCCAACATCCGTCAGCAACGTCGTCGCAGGCAGCCCCGGCCCCAACCGCCCGATCAAATCGACAATCGCCAGCACCGGCGTGGCCAGCACAATCAACTGGCTGCCGCGCACCGCGTCCCCAGGCTCGACAAATCCGCTGTCGATCACCCCGCGCATCTTCGCCTTCCGCAGCGCCGACTCGCGGTCGCACCCCACAATTCGCCCGGCAAACCGCCGCTTCCTAAGTGCCAGCGCAAACGACCCCCCAATCAGCCCTGTCCCAACAACCGTGATTTGCCGAATCGCCATAAAAGAATCGCACCGCGAAGACACAGAGGCACAAGCAACAGATTGCTGATTGCAGATTGTAGATTGTTGATTAAACCCCTTTCGGATCAGCCTTCAATCAACAATCAGAAATCACCAATCAGTAATTTGTTTTTCTCCGCGTCTCTGTGCCTCTGTGGTGAGAAGGGCTAAGCGATTTTGCGCCCCACCGCCGGCGCAATCATCCGCAACTCATCCATCAGCTTCGCGAATTGCTCCGGAAACAGCGACTGCGCCCCATCCGACCACGCGTTGTTCGGATCGCAATGCACCTCAATCAGCAGCGCATCCGCTCCCGCCGCCACCGATGCCCGCGCCATCGGCGCAACCTTGTCGCGCCGCCCCGTTCCATGCGATGGATCAGCCGTCATCGGCAGATGCGAGAGTTTGTGGATGATCGGAATCGCCGAAATATCCATCGTGTTCCGCGTGTAAGTCTCAAAGGTCCGGATCCCGCGCTCGCACAAAATCACGTCGTAATTTCCGCCCGCCATAATGTATTCCGCCGACAACAGCAACTCCTCGAAAGTCGCCGCGATCCCGCGCTTCACCAGCACCGGCTTTCGCACCTTGCCCAGTTCGCGCAGCAGATTAAAGTTCTGCATGTTGCGCGCCCCCAACTGCAGAATGTCAACATACGGCAGCATCATCGGAATCTGCGAGATCTCCATCACCTCGCTGATCACCAGCAAATTGAACTTCTCTCCCGCCTCCCGCAACAACTTCAGCGCATCCTCTCCATGCCCCTGAAAAGAATAAGGAGAGCTCCGCGGCTTGAACGCTCCACCCCGCAGCACCCGCGCCCCCGCCTTAGCCACCGCTTCCGCCGTGGAAAAAAGTTGTTCCCGCGATTCCACCGAGCACGGTCCCGCCATCACCACCACTTCGTTCCCGCCAACCCCAATCCCATTCGCCAGCTTGACGATCGTCCCCTCGGGACGAAAACTTTTCCCCGCCAGCTTGTACGGCGAACTGATGCGATGCACTTCCTGCACCCCGGCCAGCAATTCCAGAATGCGGATGTCAAAGTCAATCCCAGCTCCCACCGCGCCCAGCACCGTTTGCCGCGCCCCGGTCGACCGGTGCACCTCAAACCCCATCTTCACCAGATGCTCAATCACCTGCTGAATCTGCCCCTCATCCGCCATGTCCTGCATCGCAACAATCATAAGAATGTCTCTGCGTCTAGCTTCTAGCTTCTATGTTCCAGCCGCCACCCCCACCCATACTCATTGTCATTCCGAGCGAAGCGAGGAACCTGCTGTCCCATCCACCACCACAGACCCCACCATTCCACAAAATCATCCCCACCGCGACCCGCGGGCGCTTCAGCGCCCCGCCGGCTTGACCACCAAAGGCGTAATTAATCGTTCACGTCCGAATCCAACTCCGTCTCAACCTTCGCGACGTCCGCCTTAGCCCCGATCCCTTCCTTCTGTATATTCCGCATTACATCCATGATTCGTTCGAAAATCCGCACCACATCCCGCCCCGGCAGCGGACCCCGATTCATCTCCTGCACATTCTCAAACACAATCCGCTCCCGCTCCGGCTCGTAGATCGGCAAATTCGTATCCCGCTTCAACCGCCCAATCTCCACCGCAGCCCGCGCCCGCTCGCTCAGCAACTCCACCAGCCGCCGGTCCAGCTCATCAATCTTCTTCCGCCAATCCGCGATGTCCATGAAGTTCTTATAAACCCTGTCATCCCGACTATGTCATCCTGAGCGAGGATTGTGCTTGGCGAAAGCCAAGCGCAACCGCAGTCGAAGGATCCCTACCACCTTCACCCGCCGCCAGCCTCACAAAGCATTTCCTGTGCGCCCTGCAAAACAAGCCTCACCCAAACAGCCGCAGACTAACGCCCGCCAACCAGCTTCCCCACAAATTCTCCCACAGCCGCTGCTTCCCGTCCCCGATTCCGCTCAATTGTCTCCACAATCGCACTCCCCACCACCACCGCATCTGCGAATTTGCCAACCTCCGCAAACTGCTCTGCATTCGAAATCCCAAACCCAACCGCAATCGGCAGTTTCGTCACTCGCCGCAGCCGCCGCACCAGCTTCCGCGCATCGTCCGCCAACTTCTGCCGCGCGCCGGTCACTCCCGTTCGGGAAACGGCATAAACAAATCCGCGCGAAGCCTCCGCAATCCGCTTCAACCGCGCGTCCGGACTGGTCGGCGCCGCCAGAAACACCGGCGCCAGATCATGCGCCCGCATCGCGCTCAGATACTCCCCAGCCTCTTCCACCGGTAAATCCGTCACCAGCACACCATCCACTCCGGCATGCCGCGCCACGGTGCAAAACTTCTCCATCCCCATCCGCAGGATCGGATTCAAATACGAAAACACAACCAGCCCCGTGGACTGCGCGTGCTGCCGCACTCCCGCCGCCAGCGTCAACACCTGCCCCAGAGACGTCCCGTGCTTCAATGCCCGTTCACTGGCCCGCTGAATTACAGGACCATCCGCCACCGGATCGCTGAATGGCACTCCCAGTTCAATCACATCCGCGCCGGCTTCGATTGCAGCCAGCACCACAGCCCGCGTAGTAGCAAGATCCGGATCCCCGCAAGTCACATACACCACCAGCCCCGGCTTCTTATAGAAAGATAAAGGCATAAACGAATCAGAACGAGAGAGACCCACCCCGTGAACCCCAGTGCCCTCTGTGTTAAAGACGTTGACTTTGATTCTTGCTTTTACTCGATCGAAAGGTTCTCCCGCATGATCCCAATATCTTTATCCCCACGCCCTGAAACATTCACAATCACCACATCGGATTTCTTCATCCGAGACGCGAGCTTCACCACCTCTGCCACAGCATGCGCCGACTCCAAAGCCGGAATAATTCCCTCCGTCCGTGCCAGGAGAGTAGTAGCCGCCAGCGCTTCCGCATCCGACGCCGGAACATACTCCGTCCGCCCCGCATCTCTCAAGGCCGCATGCTCCGGCCCAATCGACGGATAATCCAGCCCCGCCGATATCGAGTGTGTACTCGCGATCTGCCCCGCAAAATCCTGCAGCAGGTAAGAATAAGTCCCCTGCAAAACCCCTGGCGACCCTCCCCGAAACCGAGCCGCATGCTCGCCCAGTCCCTCGCCGCGTCCACCCGCTTCCACTCCAATCAGGCGAACTTTCTTATCCTTCAGAAACTCATAGAAAATTCCTATCGCATTTGATCCTCCGCCTACGCAGGCAATCACCGCCTCCGGCAGTTTCCCTTCAGCTTTCAAAATCTGTGCCCGCGCCTCCCGCCCAATCACGCGATGAAAATCCCGAACCATCGTCGGATAAGGATGCGCCCCCAGCACGCTTCCCAACAAATAATGTGTAGTCCGCACATTCGTAACCCAGTCGCGCATCGCTTCATTAATCGCGTCTTTCAAAGTCCGCGACCCAGACTCGACCCCGCGCACCTCCGCGCCCAGCAGCCGCATGCGGAACACATTCAACTCCTGCCGCCGCATGTCCTCCGTCCCCATGTACACCACACACTCAAAATCCAGCAGCGCGCAAACCGTCGCCGTAGCCACGCCGTGCTGCCCGGCTCCAGTCTCCGCGATCACCCGCCGCTTGCCCATGCGCTCAACCAACAGCCCCTGCCCCAGGCAGTTGTTGATCTTGTGCGCCCCGGTATGCAGCAGATCTTCGCGCTTCAAATAAATCTTCGCCCCACCCAGCTTCTGCGTGAGCCGCCGCGCGAACGAAAGCGCCGTAGGACGCCCCGCGTAAGTCCGCAACAACTCCTCCAGCCGCCGCTGAAATTTCGGGTCGCGCTTCGCCTTCTCATAAGCCCGCTCCAACTCCTCCAGCGCCGCCATCAAAGTCTCCGGCACATACCGCCCGCCATAAACCCCAAATCGCCCAGGCTCATTCAAGGGAGCCGTAACGCGCAGGGTGCCCCGTCCTCCTCGCGTTCTTTGCGAGAGGGCGGGGATTTTGACTTTGACTCCCGTAGTTTTCGGCAAAGTAGCCATCTTGTTATGAAATCTCTGTGTGTTACGAAATCTCCGTCATTTTATGAAATCCCTGTCATTCCGAACCGGCGAAGCCGGAGAGGAACCTGCTGTCCCATCCCCCAGCAAAGACTCGTCCCATCACGCGCTCCGATCCATCTCCCTTACCGCCTTCACAAACGCCCGCACCTTCTCCGGATCTTTCTTCCCCGGCCCAGCCTCCACTCCCGAAGCCACATCCACGCCAAACGGCTGAAATGTCTTTATCGCCTCGGCCACGTTGACGGAATTCAACCCTCCGGCCACGATCACGGGGACAATCGAACTCATCGCTCGCACTGCTCCGCATGTGGCGTCCCAATCGAATGTCGTTCCAGTTCCGCCCCCTGCCCCGTTGGATCGCGAGTCCAGCAGGATTGCGAACATGTTCGAGATCGTCACGCCGAACAGAAGGTCGTCTTTCAGAGCGTCCCCGTGAACCATCAAAATCACTTTCGAAACTCCCACACAGCCAGGTGAGGACTCTAAGTCCTTGCACACGCTCTCCGCTGATCGTTGCCCGTGCAGTTGCACCGCGGTCAATCCTGCCTTCAACACGATCTCGCGAATGCGCACGGATTCGACGTCCACAAACACTCCCACCTTCTCAACCCTCGCCGGCAGCTTCTCCACAATCGCCCGCGCCGCCTCGACACTAATGTTTCGCGGACTCCCCTCATAAAACACAAACCCCACCGCATCCGCCCCGGCCTCAACCGCAGTAAGCGCATCCTCCAAATTCGTCATCCCACAAATCTTCACCCAAGTCATAAGTAAAGTTGTCCGCCGCATGTAAAAACTCGCGGCTCAGCGCTCACTCGGTACTGGGTACTGGGTACTCGAAATTAAAGCCCGAAGCGCCTCGCCCGGCGCAACCGCCCGCATCAGCGACTCCCCAATCAAACAGGCCTGATACCCCGCCGCCCGCAGCCGCGCAATATCCTCTCCCGACCGGATCCCGCTCTCCGCCACCCGCACCACATTCTTTGGAAGCCGCTCCGCCAGCCGGAACGCCGTCTCCACATCCACCTTGAACGTCCTCAGATCGCGCGTGTTCACACCGATCAGATCGCAACCTGCATCCAAAGCCCGCTGCAACTCTTCCTCATCGTGCACCTCGCACAATACGTCCAACCCCTGTAAGCGCGCCCCCAGCGCCAGCCGATTCAGTTCCGCGTTCGTCAACGCCGCCGCAATCAGCAGCACAGCATCCGCCGAATTCGCCCGCGCCTCCAGCAACTGAAATTCATCCACAATAAAATCTTTCCGCAGACACGGAATCTTCACCGCCGCCGACGCCCTCCGCAAATTCTCCATCGACCCCTGAAAAAACTCTTCATCGGTCAACACCGAAAGCGCCGCTGCTCCCGCCACTTCCAATTCCCGCGCCAACTCTTCCACAAAAAACTCTGCCCTGATCAGTCCCTTCGACGGCGACGCCTTCTTCAACTCCGCAATCACCGCCACGCCGGCCCTGCTCTTTTCCTCCAGCACCCTCCGAAACCCGCGCGGCACGTGCCGTTCCGCCCGCTGCTCCAACTCCCGCAAATCAGCTGTCCGTTTAGTCTCGGCGACTTTCCGGCGCGTGGAGCCCACGATCTGATCAAGGGAAACAGGCATAGGGTGCCTGAATTATACGGGAAGGGATGACCCCCGATTGTGCGGCAGAGGCGCTTCGTTCTTACCCTGTGAACCCTGTGTCCTGTGTGGTTAAGCTTTTGATCGAGTCTCTCCGCCATCACTGGCACACGTTCTCGATCTCCTTGTAAGGCTTCTCCGCGTGCTCCGGATATTTAATCTGCTTCACCTGCATCCACTGGTCGAGCAGCGTGCCCGCATCATGCAACCCCACATCCGGATCGCCCTCGTAAGCCGCATCGCTTTCCGCTTCCTCCAGCGGTACCAGCTTGAATCCTTTCTTCTTCAGCAAATCCAGCGCGTCCGGCAGAATCGTGCTGCTGAACGCTCCCAGGTGCATCAGCAGCACGTAATTGATTTCGTGCCCGTAAATCAGCTTCGCCTGCTCCCGCCCCAGGTCAAGAAACGTCGAAGCTGTACTCAAATAGCTCGACCGCAGCCATGCAATCGACTTCGCATCTCCCTTCGCCACGCACCGCGCGTAAGCCGTGTTCCACAAGTAGTCTTCCCAGTCCAGAGTCACTTGCGCGATTCTGTATCCGTGCGCCTTCAAATACGCACGCACCGTGCGCCGCTTCTCCACCGTGTCTCCCTCATGCAAATACGGATAGCGCAACCAGTGCCAGTGATCCTTCGCATCCAGCAACTCCAGCACCGGCTCGTTCTCCTCAATCTCTCTCTCAAACGCCTCCGCGGAATTCTGTTCCAGATCCATGTGCGAGTAAGTATGATTGCCCACCGGCTCCGCCGCCGCCCATAACTTCAGCGCCTCCGCTCCATCCTCATTTCCTTCCAGCCTCTTCGCATTGATGAACCCATACACCGGAGGCACGTGCCGCTTCTTCAGGATCGCCAGCACATCCCTGGCAGTCTCCGCCCGCGAAACGCCCGGCGGCAGCGTCCCATTCAGCGGCAGATCATCCATAGTGATCGCCAACTTCTGCGCCGCACACATCCCCGCCAGCCCAAGACAAAAAGCAACCAGCAGTACGTTCTCCAACCCAATAAACCGCAGCAGATTTTTCATGACAAGGAGTTTACTTCGTCCGGCAGCTGAACGCCCGCGCAAGATGGAAGTTCACACGGACCTAAATGTGGGGACAGCAACGTGGGGACAGCAATGTAGGGACAGCCGCCTCGGCTGTCCAGCCAAGCGCAGCGAGGCTAGCGCAACTTTTTCAGTTTCTTATGAGTGGTGCCATCGAAGGGACTCGAACCCCCACACCGTTGCCGGTACATGGACCTGAACCATGCGCGTCTGCCAATTCCGCCACGATGGCAATCTGAATTGC
>Ga0209169_10000728_pt1 | contig 20198 bp, 14 predicted proteins | sample HubBroMetageWRM4_FD_188346 | JGI IMG/M metagenome (GOLD analysis project Ga0209169, IMG submission 188346) | Warmed soil microbial communities from the Hubbard Brook experimental Forest, New Hampshire - Hubbard Brook CCASE Soil Metagenome WRM 4... | ecosystem: Environmental > Terrestrial > Soil...
AGAAGCGCTTACGCTGGGTGCGGTCTCGATGCTGGCCCAGAGCATTCACCCGAACCGGCCCGGCGCCATTCAGTTAACGTTCAATGTTTGTGCGGGCTCGCTGTCGACGGCTCTGGCCTACCTTGTCTATCACAGCAATCTGGCCAACGAGATCATAGAGAACCGGCCTCTGGTTCTCTGCTTGGCGGCTTCGACATACTTCATCGTCAATGCCGGAAGCATCGCAGTTGTGATCTCTGTAAGCGATGGGAAACCTCTCCGGCAGATCCTGGTGGATTGCTATTTCTGGTCCTTCCCTTACTACCTGGTGGGAGCCGGCATCGCCGGTGTGATTGGCTGGTTCAACCACAGGTTTAACTGGGAGAGTTCGCTGCTCTTCGTCCCGGCCATCTATCTGATCTATCGGTCCTACCGCTTGTATTTGGGAAAGTTGGAAGATGAGAAGCGGCACGTGGAAGAGATCGCAAACCTGCACTTGCGAACTATCGAGGCCCTGGCGCTGGCCATCGAAGCCAAAGATCAAACCACCCACGATCACCTGCAGCGTGTCCGCATTTACGCCATCGAAGTAGCCAAGGAACTGGGCATGACAGGGACTGAACTGGAAGCCTTGCATGCCGCGGCACTGCTCCACGACATCGGCAAACTCGCCGTCCCCGAACATATCATCTCGAAGCCCGGCCGGCTTACGCCGGAAGAGTTCGAGAAAATGAAGATTCACACCGTGGTGGGGGCAGAGATTCTAGAGCGCGTTCGCTTTCCTTATCCCGTTGTGCCTATTGTGCGCGCCCACCATGAGAAATGGGACGGGTCGGGTTATCCCTATGGGTTGAAGGGGGCGGAGATTCCGATCGGCGCGCGCATTCTCTCCGCAGTCGATTATCTCGATGCGCTGGCTTCCGACCGGCAATACCGGCGCGCCATGCCGCTGGATGAGGTAATGACGCGGCTCACGGCAGAGTCGGGCAAGTCGTTTGATCCAAAGGTGGTGGACGTCCTCAAGCGACGCTACCGCACTCTGGAAAATCTTGCTCTGGCGAAATCGGCGGAAGATGGCAGCCTGATTCTTCCGACGGACTTCAAGATCACGCGCGGACCGGCGCCGGCTGCGGGATTCGAGAATGCCACGGTTTCCGATGCGCCGGGGCGGGAAGCAACGTTTCTATCCTCCATTGCGGCAGCGCGCCAGGAGGCACAGTCTTTGTTTGAGTTGAGCCAGGACTTGGGAGCATCGCTGAGCCTCGGTGAAACGCTCTCCGTGTTTTCCGTGAAACTCAAAATGACGGTTCCCTACGACGCGATCGCCATCTACATCCGGCGCGGCGATGAACTGATCCCGGAGTATGTGAACGGCGATAACTACCGCCTGTTTGCTTCCTTGCGGATTCCTGTGGGGCACGGGCTCTCGGGCTGGGTGGCGCAGAATAAGAAGCCGATCGTGAATGGAAACCCATCAGTTGAGCCGGGTTACTTGAACGATCCTGACAAATTCAGCACGTTGCGTTCTGCTCTGGCTCTGCCTCTGGAGGGAGTGGCAGGAGTGATCGGCGTTCTTGCCCTCTATCGCGCCGAAAAAGACGCGTTTACTTCCGATCATTTGCGCATTCTTCTGGCGGTGAGCGGCAAGATGGCTCTGGCCATCGAAAATGCTCTCAAATATCAGCAAGCGGAAAGCTCCGCAACCACCGACTACCTTACTGGCCTGCCCAATGCGCGGTCGCTGTTTCTGCAATTGGACCGCGAATTGGCGCGCTGCAAGCGCGACAACGTCTCGCTCACGCTGATGGTCTGCGACATGAACGGATTCAAGAAAATTAACGACCGCTTCGGGCATCTGGAAGGGAATCGGGTCTTACGATTGTTTGCCCAGGCCTTGAAAGACACTTGCCGCGAGTACGACTACGTAGCACGCATGGGCGGAGATGAGTTCGTGGTGATTGCTCCGGGTTTGCCCGCCGATGCTGCGGCCAAGAAGGTTGAGCAGATTCGTCCTCTCGCCCGGCAGGCCGGGTTCGACGTTTGCGGAGAAGAAATTCTTTCACTGAGCGTGGGGATGGCCGTGTCTCCCGACGACGGCAATGATGCCGAGCAGCTTCTGACTCAGGCGGACCGCCGCATGTATGTCGAGAAGCAGAAACTACCGACACAGAAAGACCAGCGCCTGCACACGCGGATGAAATGCCGGCTCACGATCGAATTGCATCCCCAGTCCGGCGGGGGACCGATCTTCGGCAATATGATCGATCTCAGCCTGGGCGGCTGCTACGTCGAAACCAGCGCCATTCTTTCCCCAGGTTCGAACGTGAAGCTCGTCTTCTCCATCGATGACGGAAATCTGAGTACCGAAGGCAGTGTTGCCAGGATCCATCCCGGATCGGGCGTGGCCATCCAATTCAAGGAGATGAGCCGGGAGTCGCGGGAGAAAATGTACCGCATTCTGGAGTTCGTGCAGAACTCAACTACGGTTTACAACGACCGCTATCTCCAGAATCTTTTCAAGCGCTAAAGAACAGTGGTCAGTGATCAGTGGTCAGCAACGCAGGTTCTCACTAGCCACTTCCTTACCCTTGAAGCCCGTCCCGGCCGCCCGTACACTTAGACTATGCACGTCCACGTTCACGGCGCAGGCGGTCCTAAGCGAGTGCTAAAGATCTCGCTTGGCGTTACCCTGGCCTATATCGTGCTGCTGGTGGTGGCGGGTATCCGCGCCCACTCGCTGGCCCTGCTTTCCGAAGCTGGGCACAATCTCTCCGACTTTCTCGCTCTGCTGTTGTCTCTGGTTGCGGTGTATTTGCAGGCGCGCCCGGCCAGTTCCACGAAGACCTATGGCTACCATCGCGCGGGAGTGCTGGCCGCGCTGGTGAATGCGGTATCTCTGGTCGCGGTTTCCTTTTTCATCTTCTACGAGGCGTTTCGGCGACTGCAGCATCCCGAGCACGTTCAGGCCTCGGTGATGATGTGGGTCGCTGCGACGGGCGTGGTGATGAACGGGGTGATCGCGCTGCTGCTGTATCGCTCGGGCCGGGGCTCTCGGAACGACGTGAATATCCGCAGCGCGCTATTGCATGAAATCGGCGACACGCTCTCGACCGCCGCCGTGATCGCCGGGGGCTGGGCAATCCTGGTGACGAGCAACTACTGGATCGATTCGGCGCTCTCTTTCGGGATCGGTGCGCTGATCCTCTGGTCGGGATTTGGCATCGTGCGCGAGACCCTGAATATTCTGCTGGAAGGAACGCCGCGCGGCGTGAAGCTCGAGCTGGTTGAGACCGCAATTCGCTCGATTGAGGGCGTCAACGACGTGCACGATCTGCACTGCTGGAGCATCGGTTCAGAAACTCGGGCTCTTTCATGCCACATCTCGATTGCCGACATTCCGCCGTCAGTGAGCGAGCGTATCCTGCGCGACGTAAAGGACCGCCTGCATCACAGCTTCCACATCGACCACACGACCATCCAGTTCGAACACGTGGAATGCGAGGTGGCGCATGGTTGTGTGATTCCGGTAGGCGAGAGCGAAGAGCATCACTACCACAGCCATTAGACGCGATTAGAGGTTGCCTCGAATCAGCTTATGAGTTTCTATTCTGCCTCTCGAAAATCTCGCGCACACGTTCAATCGTGTCTGCATCGTGCGCCGATTTATCCGGCCGCAACCTCACGATCCGCGGGAACCGCAGCGCATACCCGCTGTCATGACGGTCCGACTGCATCATGTTGTTGAACGCCACTTCCAGCACAATCTTCGGTTCGACTGTGCGGCGAAAGCCTTGATCTTCAATCGTGTGGTCGAGAAACCACTGCGTCATCTCCCCAATCTCGGCGTCGGTCAGTCCGGAGTAGGCCTTGCCGATGTTCACCAGCCTGTCGCCCTCCCAGACGCCAAAGGTGTAATCGCTTAACACGCCGACGCGCTTGCCGTGTCCGTACTCGACCGCCGTCACCACCACGTCAAGTGTAGCTAGCTCGCGCTTCATCTTTAACCAAGCCCTGCCGCGCTTTCCGGGCGTATAGGTCGAGTCGAGATCCTTGATCATCAAGCCTTCGTTGCCCCGTGCCTGCGCTGCGGCAAAATGTTCTTCCAGTTGCGCCGCTGAACTCGCGCGAATCACTGGCGCGCGGATGATGTTGACGACGTTTGTTTCCGGGTGCTTATCGTCGAAGACTAGCTTTCCTTGCCCTGTCTTACTCTGTGACTCCGTGTCTCTGTGGTGAGCCGTTTTTCTTTCCGCCGCCAGCAGTTCATCCAGAATCTGCCCCCGCTCCCGCAGCGGACGGTCAATCAGCAACTCTCCATTTGCGTACAGAATGTCGAATACCAAATACGCCACGGGAACCTCCCGCAACATCCGGTCGCTGACTTTCTTCCGCCCCAACCGCTGCTGCAGCACGCTGAACGGACGCGCCCGCCCCGGCTCCTCCCAAGCGACGATCTCACCATCCAGAATTGCATCTTCCTGGAGACCTGCAAGCGCGTCGGGCAACTCGGGAAACGACTCGGTGATCTCGTCCCGCGTGCGCGAAAAGAACCTCACCTCTCCGCCCGAGATGTGCGCCTGGGCTCGAATCCCGTCGTATTTGTCCTCCACGGCGGCATCAGCAAAATAACTCAACCCCTCCTGCGCTGACTCGATCGGGCTGGCCAGCATGAAGCCCAAGGGATGGAACATTCTCATCGTCGCATCCGCGAGCTTGCCCTCCACCGCCAGCCGCAGCGTCTCCCCGATATCCCCCAGCAACATGTTTGCGCGCTGTACTTCTTTCAACGCCCCGGTGAGCGTACCCCCGTACGCTTTTGCAATCGCTTCCTCCACGAGACTTTCCTTCAACCCAATCCGTAAATCACCAGTCATGATCTTGACGATGTACTTGGCTTCGAGCGGCGTCGCCCGGGCCAGCAGATCGCGGACCAATGCAGCCTTTGCCGCCGGTCCACGCGCCGCCGCAATCTTACTGAAACTGTCGGCAACTTCGAGAACGTTCAGGCGCTGTTCGGATCGCGGCGCAAGAACCTCCCAGGCCACTGAACCCAGGTCGCCATATTTTCGATAGGCTGCCGTCAGCGCGGCCTCGTCTTTTCCAGAAAGCTCCCCCACCACGCGCCACAGCAACGAACCGCCCACTTGCAGCGTTGCCTCCTCCCATGCCGGAAATGCTCTGCCGGAGAGAAATACCGCCGATACCGCTGCCTCATCCATGGTGCGGGACCTGAGGTAGTCAGCAACGATAGTCGTCTTCTGCAGCTTCTTGGTCGTGGCTGCTATCGCATCACAAGTCTCGGCGAGTTTTCGCATGCTGCTCAAAATACTTCTGAGAATAGACGAAAGACTCGCGGATTGCCGAGCCCTTGTCTTTGACTCTCTCGATAAACCAAAGCCCGTCCGTTACTTAGAGCGCAATGTCTTGAGCACTCGCGGCGTGTGGTACCTTAGAAGTTGGCGCTTTTCTGGCCGGGGAGCATCTAACCATTGTGCATTCTGTAAGAAATTCCGTACGTTTTCTTGTGGCCGTCCAGCTTCTGCCTGCGCTTGAAAGTGGCGAGGAGACCCTGGTCGGCGGACAGGCCGTGCTCGAAGGCGTGATGATGCGTTCCCCGCACGCTTGGGCAATCGCCTGCCGCAAGCCATCGGGCGAAGTGGTGACGATGCGCGAACCGCTCGAGCGGCCCTCGGAAAAACACACGTGGATGGGTTGGCCCATCGTTCGCGGAGTCATGACGCTCGGTTACGCGATGTCTCTCGGCTACCGCGCCCTGCGTTTCTCGGCCAACGTTGCCATCGAAGACGTGATGCAGAAGGAGGATGAAGATGTCGTGACGGCCGCTAAGCCTACCCTGAGCGAAGCCGGAGGGGCCGTCCCGCTGAAGTCCACGAAGACGCAGGCCCGCGAAAAAGCCGCCGCCATCAGCGGTTGGCTGGCGGGAGTCAACGTCGTCATCTCGCTCGCCTTCTTCATCTTCATGTACAAATACCTGCCGCTGGTGGCGGCCACGGAACTCAAGAAGGTCGATCCCGCGCTCGGCGGCCAGATCATGTTTAATCTGATTGACGGGGCTGTGCGCTTGATTCTGTTCTTGCTGTTCATTTGGGGAGTGTCGCTGTTCGCGGATATTCGCCGCGTCTATGAATATCACGGCGCCGAACACAAGACCGTGTTCGCGTTCGAGAACGGCGATCCGCTTTCGACCGCGGCGGTGCAGAAGTATTCGACGTTCCATCCCCGCTGCGGCACCAGCTTCCTGATGACGGTGATGCTGATCTCGATCGGGTTTTATATGCTGGTTCCGTTCACCAGTTTCTGGGCGCGCTTCGCCGCGCGCATCGCGCTTTTGCCCGTGATAGCCGGCGTCTCTTACGAGATCATCCGTTTCGCCGCCAAGCATCGCGGTTCCTTGTTCGCCTTAATGACGACGCCCGGCCTCTGGCTCCAGCGCATCACGACCAAGCCCCCATCTGACGAGCAGGCGCAATGCGCCATAGTCGCTCTCGACCACGCCATGGCTCTGGAAAAGGAACGGGGCGGCGAGCTGGTGATTGCCTAGCGGCCCCGCCGCGAATATTTCCTCTTCCCCTCCGATATCACTAAAATGCCATTGAGAACTGGACCGGCACGCACCGAGACGTAGCAACCCGCGTCTACGTAAGGATTCCGATGTTCGAACGTTTAGACCAAATCGAAGCCCGCTACGAAGAGCTGACCAACGCTCTGGCTTCGCCGGATATCGTCAACGATTCGGCGAGATACCAGAAGACCGCCAAGGCGCATAGCGAAATCGCGTTTGTGGTGGAGAAGTACCGCGAATACAAGGATTTGACGCGAGGCATAGCTGAGAGTAAAGCCATGCTCGCCGATGAGAAAGATCCCGAGATGCGCGCTTACGCCCAGGAAGAACTGGACAAGCTGCAACCCCGCGTTGCTGCCATCGAAGAAGAATTGAAAGTTCTACTTTTGCCCAAGGATCCGAACGACGAAAAGAATGTCATCCTCGAAATTCGCGCCGGCACTGGTGGAGACGAAGCAACGCTCTTCGCCGCTGAGATCTTCCGCATGTATACCCGTTATGCGGAGACGCAGCGATGGAAGGTTGAAGTTCTTTCGTCATCGGAGTCGTCGGCCGGCGGACTGAAAGAAGTGATCGCCATCATCGAAGGCAACCGGGTTTTTTCACAGCTCAAATACGAAAGTGGAGTGCATCGCGTGCAGCGGGTACCCGCGACCGAGCAGCAAGGACGCGTCCACACCTCCGCTGTGACTGTGGCCGTTCTTCCCGAAGCCGAAGACGTCGATATCAAGATCGAAGCCAAAGACTTGCGCATCGACACATTCTGCTCCTCCGGTCCGGGCGGGCAGTCCGTGAATACGACTTACTCGGCCGTCCGTATTACCCACATTCCCACAAACACGGTCGTGAGTTGCCAGGACGAGAAATCGCAGATCAAGAACCGCGAGAAAGGTATGCGCGTGCTGCGCTCGCGTCTTTACGAAATTGAAATGGAAAAGCAGCAGCAGGCACTGGCCAAGGAGCGCAAGGCCATGGTGGGATCCGGCGACCGCAGCGAGAAGATTCGTACCTATAACTTCCCGCAAAATCGCCTCACCGACCATCGCATCGGATTCACCATCCACCAACTCGAAGCCGTGATGGATGGCAAGCTTCAGCCGCTGATCGAAGCCCTTACCACCCACTATCAGGCGGAAAAACTAAAGCAGGAAGCCGCCAGCGTGGTTTAAGAGCGTCAGGCGGGTGCTCTGGGTTGCGCGAAAGGGGGACTATGTCGGATATCAACGAGAGGCTCACGTCGGTTCTCAGCGAGCGCTACGCTGCAAACGCAACCAGGATTCGCGAACTAGCCGCGCCTCTGACCAACGCCCAGTTCTGGCAAAAGCCGTTTCCCTATGGCAACAGCTTCGGTCACCTAGTCCTGCATCTGACGGGCAATTTGAATTACTACATCGGAACGCAGATTGCCGGGACTGGCTACGTCCGCGACCGGCCACGCGAATTCACCGATCCGAATCCTCCGTCGAAAGACGAGGCGCTCGGTAGCTTCGCGGCCGCCGTAGAGATGGTTCTCAAGACTATCCGCGCGCAATCTCCCGAAGATTGGTCGGCGGAATATTCAGGGGTCGGCTTAGATGCCAAGAACCGTCTCGACATTCTGGTCATTTGCGCCGCACACATCCAGCACCACATTGGCCAGATGATCTACCTTGGCTCCGAGTTGCGTCGGCAGGCCAAAGACTGAGCGAGATGAAATCGACTGCTCGACGTGGCTGTACATTTCGACTGTGTGCTCTGTGGTGAAATGATTTCGTGCAGCTAAAGCAAACCCTGGCCTCTGCCATCAGCCGCCTCAATGCGGATCATGTTCCTTCCGCGCGCCTGAATGCCGAGTTGCTCTTGATGTTCATCCTCAACTGCGACCGGGCCTATCTTTACGCGCATCCCGAGCGCGAACTGACTCGCGACGAACAGAGTCGTTATGCTGCTGCGCTCGTCGAGCGCGCACGCGGCGTCCCAACACAGTACATTACTGGCCATCAGGAATTCTGGGGTATGGACCTGATCGTGACGCCCGCAGTGCTCATCCCTCGCCCCGAGACTGAGCACGTGATCGAAAGCGTCATGGATCGGGTTGGGCGGGCGCCCGCGCCCTCCGAGCTTCTCCGCATCAGCGACGTGGGCACCGGCTCTGGCTGCATCGCGCTGGCTCTGGCCAAAGAGTTACCGCAGGTCGAAATCCTCGCCACCGACATTTCTGCTGCCGCGCTGGAGATCGCTCGCGCCAACGCCGCCCGCCATCAACTCGAATCTCGAATTCAATTTCGCGAGGCCGACCTGCTAGCAGGATTTGAGAACGACGCCTTTGACTTCATCGTCTCCAATCCGCCCTACGTCGGCGAATCGGAAGAAGATCAGGTCCAGCTGGAAGTTCGCAAGTTCGAACCGCGCGGTGCTGTTTTCGCGGGGCCGACGGGAATGGAGGTCATAATGCGTCTGGTTCCGCAAGCGCGCGCCGCGCTTAAACCTGGCGGCTGGCTCGTCATGGAAATCAGCGGAGCGATCTCAGAAAAAGTACAGCGCTTGCTGCAGCATTGGAACGATGTTCGGATCCGCCCGGATCTGCAATCGATTCCCCGCGTGGTGCAAGCTCAGAAATAGCTAGCGTGGCACAACCGCCGGCGATATCTCTTCCACATCGACAATGTTCGTAGGGTACTTGCCTGTGTAACAAGCTGAGCAGTAGGAGGTTTTCTCCCCCTCGCCGCAAGCCTTCTTCAGGCCTTCCAGCGAAAGGTAGGCCAGCGAATCGGCTCGTATGTACTGACGAATTTCGTCAACCGATTTATTGGCGGCGATCAACTGATTCTTTGAAGGTGTGTCCACACCGTAGTAGCAAGGCGAAATCGTGGGTGGGCAAGAAACGCGCATGTGAACTTCCTTCGCCCCAGCATTGCGAATCATGCGCACGATCTTGCGGCTGGTGGTGCCGCGCACAATCGAGTCGTCAATCAGCACGACGCGCTTGCCTTCCAGAAGCGAGCGCACGGGATTCAGCTTCAGCTTCACGCCAAAGTCGCGCACGCTCTGGCTCGGTTCGATAAACGTGCGTCCCACGTAGTGATTGCGGATCAGGCCAAAACGGAACGGGATGCCGCTCTCCGCGGCATATCCAACGGCCGCGGTGACGCCCGAATCCGGCACCGGGACTACCAGATCGGCCTCCACGGGCGCCTCACGCGCCAACTGCCGTCCGAGCTCTTCGCGGCTGGTTTGCACGGCCCGGCCAAAGACAATGCTGTCGGGCCGTGAAAAATAAACGTGCTCAAAAATGCAACTCGACTGCGGCGCGTCCGTCGAATAAAAACGCGATGTGATACCTTCTGGCCCCACCACGATTAATTCACCGGGCTTCACGTCGCGCTCATACATGGCGCCGATCAGATCAAAGGCGCATGTTTCCGAAGCAAAGACGATTGTGTCGCGTTTCTGACCTTCCAGTGCGGGGATACGACCCATCGCCAGCGGACGGAAGCCGCGCGGGTCACGCGCCGCGATAACCCGGTCCGGACTCATCAAGACTAGCGAAAAGGCGCCTTCCACCCGCCGCAATGCATCGGCGATCGCCTCCGGCAAAGTGTGCTCCCGCGAAAGCGCGATCAGGTGCACGATCACTTCGGTATCGCTGTTTGTCTGAAAAATGGATCCCTGGCGCTCCAGTTGGGCCCGAAGATCCACTGCATTCACCAGATTCCCGTTATGCGCGACTGCAATCGAACCCTTATTCGACTGCACAAGAATCGGTTGCGCATTCAGCAACGCCGAATCGCCAGCGGTTGAGTAACGCGTGTGGCCGATGGCCACCGTGCCGCGCATTTTTGAAAGCACATCTTCGGTGAAGATGTCGGCGACCGTCCCCATCGCCTTGTGGACGCGGGACGTCAGGCCATCGGAAGTGACAATCCCGGCCGACTCCTGCCCGCGGTGTTGCAGGGCATGCAAGCCCAGGTACGCGAGTTTCTCCGCCTCGGGATGAGCGAAGATCGCCACCACGCCGCACTCGTCGTGAAATTTATCAGTTCTTGGCATTCAGCGCTCGGTCCCTAAGCATCCCACCAACACCTCGTTCAATCTGCCGCTATGAGTTCGGGATCTGCCCGCAGAGCTGATTCCAGAGCACTCTTATACGCAGCGCTTAACCCGGAAACAGACGCGGACACAACTACTTGTCCGTCCAGCGAAATCTCTAGCCGCTCCGGAATCGTTTCTCCCAGCACATCGGCGGCGATTCCATACTCCTCCGCAACCTGTTGGATTCGCGCAACGTTATGCAGGTCGCAGGAAAGCATGATGCGGCTTGCATCTTCACCGAAAAGTGCAAACTCGGCGGGAAGTCCGTTCGACACAACATTCACCCGCGCGCCCAAACCTTTCGCAAATGTCTTCTCGGCCAGCGCGACTGCCAACCCGCCACCACTGCAATCATGCACGGACTCCACCAATCCCTGCTGAACCAATTCGGTCACGGCCTTCTGCAGCGCTGCTTCTTTCTCCAGATCGAGGTCTGGAGGATATCCCCACAATGCACCCAAAACTTCCTTGGCATATTCCGACGATCCGAACTCGCTCTCTACATCGGTGATATCGGCTGCTTCGCCGGCGCGCAATAGCACGATCGTGCGTCCCGCCGCGGCGAAATGCATCTTCGCAGTCTTATGTACGTCATCGAGGATCCCTACAATGCCCAGAACTGGCGTGGGATAGATTCCCTCGCCCAGCGTCTCGTTGTAGAAGCTGACGTTACCGCCGGTGATTGGAATCTCCAGCTCCTCGCAAGCCTTGGTGATGCCATCGATGGTTTGCGAGAACTGCCACATAATGTGGGGCTTCTCGGGATTGCCGAAGTTGAGGCAGTTGGTTGCGCCCACCGGAGTTGCGCCCGAACACGCCACCTTGCGGGCAGCCTCCGAGACGGCATGCATTGCCCCCAGCCGCGGATCGAGATAACACCAGCGGCTGTTGCCATCCAGCGCCATTGCCAGACCGCGCTGTGGTCGCTCCGGATTCGCATTCTTGATGCGAATCACGCCCGCATCGCCGCCACCCGGCGCCTCGACCGTGTTGGTCTGCACCATGTGATCATATTGTTGCCAGACCCAGCTCTTGCTGCAGATGTTCGGGCTGGCCAGAAGCTGTTTCAGGTTTGGAGTGAAGTCGCTGGCAGCGTTGAGCTGAATGTTCTCCGGCATTTCGCGGGACACGGGCGGCTCCCAACGCTCAAGCGGACGTTTGTATACAGGTGCATCGTCGGTAAGGGCCTGATTCGGAATCTCGGCGACGATTTCGCCGTGCTGCAGAACACGCAATTTGTTGTCGGTCGTAACCTTCCCGACTTCTACCGCATCGAGCCCCCATTTTTCAAAAACGCGAAACACTTCCTGTTCACGGCCTTTCTGCGCCACCAGCAGCATGCGTTCCTGGGACTCGCTGAGCATGATCTCGTAGGCACTCATGCCAGTTTCCCGCTGCGGCACACGGTCAAGCTCAATCTCGATGCCGACGCCGCCTCGCCCTCCCATCTCGCAGGTGGAACAGGTAAGGCCAGCCGCGCCCATATCCTGAATGCCAACAATGGCTCCGGTCTTCATGGCTTCGAGGCAAGCTTCGAGCAGCAACTTCTCCAGGAACGGATCGCCAACCTGCACGTTCGGCCGCTTCGCTTCTGAGGCTTCGCTGAATTCCTCGCTTGCCATCGTCGCGCCATGGATACCGTCGCGTCCCGTCTTAGCGCCAACGTAGATCACAGGATTGCCTTCGCCGGCGGCACGCGCGTAGAAGATCTCGTCTTTGCGAACCAGGCCCAAGGCGAAAGCGTTCACTAACGGATTGCCGGAATAGCACGGCTCGAACTTGGTTTCGCCGCCCAGGTTCGGCACGCCAAAGCAGTTGCCGTAGGAAGCGACGCCGCTCACCACGCCCTCCAGGGTCGAGTGATTGCGGTGGACGTCCTTCCGGGCGCTGTCGTGGGCAGCCATCCCCACACGAGTTGTGATAGGCCCAAAGCGCAGCGAATCCATCACTGCCACCGGCCTCGCTCCCATAGTGAAAATATCGCGCAGAATCCCGCCTACGCCCGTGGTTGCGCCTTGAAAGGGCTCGATGAATGATGGATGATTGTGCGACTCGATCTTGAAGGCGCATGCCCAGCCGTCGCCGATGTCGATGATGCCGGCGTTCTCACCCGGGCCCTGCAAAACGCGCTTGCTGCGCGTCGGCAGGCGCTTCAGGTGAACCCGCGACGACTTGTAGGAACAGTGTTCGCTCCACATCACGCTGAAGATGCCGAGTTCCGTGAGCGTGGGCTCGCGTTGGCCAAGAAGCTGTTTGATCCTTTCGTATTCATCGAAAGTGAGGCCATGCTGCCGGAGAGTCTCCGGAGGGAAAGCAGAGGTCATGGAGGTGGTCATGGGGAAACTCTATTGTCGCATTTAGCGGGGCGGCTGGGTAGGGCCAACTTTGCCATCTTTCTCCCGGATTCCAAGCCCCAACCGCCGTTTCCAGCCCAGGCGCAGCCGCCTTTTCCGGTAAGATGGCGAACCAGATGAAATCCATCATCGTAGGCACGGCAGGGCACATCGACCACGGTAAAACCGCGCTGGTGAAGGCGCTGACTGGAATCGATGCCGACCGACTGGAAGAAGAAAAGCGGCGCGGCATCACCATTGACATCGGTTTCGCGCACACGGATCTGTCTACGCCGGATGGCGAGACTTTGCGCCTGGGCTTTGTCGATGTTCCGGGGCACGAGCGCTTTGTGCGCAATATGCTCGCGGGAGTGGGCGGCATCGATCTGGTGCTGCTTGTGATTGCGGCCGACGAGGCGATCAAGCCCCAGACGCGGGAGCATTTCGACATCCTGCAATTGCTCGGGGTACGGCGCGGCATCACCGTGCTGACTAAATCCGATGCGGTAGATGAGGAAACACTCGATGTGGTGCGACTGGAGGTGGAAGAGTTTCTGCGCGGGACATTCCTCGATAAACCAAACCTAGATAAACCGAATCTAGATAAACCAAACCTGGATAAACCACACGCGATCATCGCTGTGAGCTCTTTGACAGGCGCCGGACTCGGCGAACTGAAGCGGGCAATCGCTGTAGCCGCCGCCGAGGTGCGACCGCGGGATTCGCTGGCGCTCGCTCGCTTGCCAATCGATCGTGTATTCACTATGAAAGGCTTCGGGACGGTTGTGACCGGAACCCTGATGGCGGGCTCAATACGACGCGACGACGAACTGGAGGTTTTCCCAACCGGGCAGCGAGTACGCGTGCGCGGAGTGCAGGTGTACGGACAAACAGCGGAGGCGGCGATCGCTGGACAACGCACGGCTCTGAACTTAGCGGGGGCGTCTACGGAAGACCTGTCGCGCGGCATGACCCTCGCGCCTCCGGGAACGTTTGAGGCCACGCGGCGGGCAGATGTCCGGCTGCGATTGCTGCCTTCGGCGCCGCGTCCTCTGAAGAACCGGGCGCGGGTGCACTTTCACTCGCACACCTTGGAAATGGTGGTCGACGTAACGCTGCTCGGGACAAAGGAAATTGCGCCCGGCGAGGACGGGTTTGCACGTTTGAAGCTGCCGGACTCCGTACTGCTGTTACCTGGAGACCGGTTTATCATACGGCAATTCTCGCCGGTGGTAACAATCGGGGGCGGAGTTGTACTGGATGCCGCGCCGATTCCGCACCTGCCGCGCCCACTCGACTTCCTTAAAGCGCTGGCTGAAAGTGACGCGCAAGCGATTCTAAAAGCACGAATCGCCCGGCGTCATCACGAAGGGATCGCAATGTCCAGACTGATCTCGGAGACTGGCTGGACGAAAACTGCGATCGAAACGCAATTGGCTTCGGTGCTGCTAATCGGCGACGCGGTGCTGGCTGGCGGCCGGTTCCTGCGTCTACCCGCGCTGGAAGAGGTGAAGCTGCGCATCCTAAGTGCCGCCGTGGACTTTCATAAGAAGAACCCTCTGGTAAGCGGCATCAGTAAAGAAGAATTGCGGGTGCAAGTGGACGCAACGCCAGAAGTCTTCGAGGCGGTTTCTCTTATGCTGGTGCGAGAGAAGAAACTCGAAATAATCGGTGACCTGGCGAGGCTGCCGGGGCATGGTGTCGTGATGAAGGACGAAGAGGCGGAATCGAAACGGAAGATCGAGGACGCGTTTGCTTCGGCAGGCCTGAAGGTTCCCGCGCTAAGTCAGGTGATTGCGGGGCTCAAGGTGGACAAGGTGCGGGCGCAGAAGATAGTGACTCTGCTCCTGCGCGATAAAGTGCTGATCAAGGTTTCCGACGAACTCGTTTTTCACCGCAGCGCGCTCGAAGAGTTGCGACGGCAGATGGCAATTTACAAAGTGAAATCGGCGAAAATCGATGTGGCACGGTTCAAGGAGTTAACCGAAGTAACCCGCAAGTATGCCATTCCTCTGCTGGAATACCTGGATCGCGAGCGAGTGACGCGGCGCGTAGGAGACATGCGGGAGATCCTCTAGATCTTTTTCCCCAGCAATGAATGGACCCTGTCTGCTACGGGAGCGCTTTGGGGACACCTGTCTGCGCGGCAGTGAAAGGTGGGGGTGTGTGGCCAGTTATCCGACACTGATCGTTCTCTGCCCGTCAGCATTGGCAAGCAGGAATCTCCTGAGGCTACTCAAGCTATTTGATCCTCTGCCGATTGAGTCTAGATAGCCCTCGCCGAGACGGTTTGCACTGAGGGTATGGGTTTTCGCTATGACGTTGCGCTCCGTCGGAGTCCCGTCGCATTCTTCTCCAGCCAGACCGCATCTCTGCGAGGCGGGCAGAACTCGTTTCGCGAGAGCGATTATTTGCGGGTTCGTGCTGCTTCTCATTGCCTCTTTGCCTGCATTGGCCCAGGACCAAGCCGACTCGGCGGCCCGGCGCTCTAGGGTTATGGTATTTGAAAGTGCATGGGGAATGGCGGAGAAGAACAAAGATCTCAGGGCGCTCGACGCTCTGCTGGATGATTCCTTAACCTACATTGACTACGACGGTACTCTGAAGACCAAGAGCGATTTTCTCGCCGGAGTCAAGGCTCGTTCGGATAATCGCGAGCAGGAGGTCGTCGAATCCATGTCAGCGCGCGTCTATGGCGACACCGCCATCGTCATCGGTATATATCGAGTGAAGGGCGTCGATAAGGGCAAGCCTTACCAGCGCAGTGGGCGCTTCACCGATACCTGGGTGTATCGCAACGGACTTTGGGTGTGCGTGGCCAGCCAATATACACTGTTAAGCCGCTAGGGGTTCCAACCTGCCGATGCTTTCTATTCGTCCTGCTGCCATCGATGATGCCGAACTGCTGCGGACGTTTATCCGCGAGCTGGCGGAGTTCGAGCACGAGTTGCATCTTTGTGTGATCGACACCGCCGACTTGGTGAGGGATGGGTTTGGAGTAAGTCCCAGTTTTCGCGCACTGATTGCAGACTGGGACCAGCAGCCTGCGGGGTACGCTCTATTTTTTGGCCACTACTCGACCTGGGTGGGACAGAGATTGTTTCTGGAGGATTTGTTTGTGCGCGAGTCGTTCCGCGGCCGAGGGATTGGGAAAGCGTTGCTGGCGTCTGTCGCTCGCATTGCCGTGCAGGAAAATTGTAACGGAGTGCAGTGGGAGGTGCTGAACTGGAATGAGAAAGCGATCGAACTTTACAAATCTCTAGGAGTGGAGTTCCTCGATCAGTGGCGGCCGGTGTTGCTGAAGGACGACGCACTGCGGCGGCTAGCAGGGAAAGCATTTTGAGCGCGCAGGTTCGCATTATCGGAGCGGGGCTGGCCGGCTCAGAGGCAGCGTGGCAGTGCGCCCAGCGAGGCGTGGCCGTGGAATTGTTTGAAATGCGGCCAGCGCGGTCGACGCCTGCTCACCAGACGGCTGATTTTGCGGAACTGGTCTGCTCAAATTCGCTGAAGTCAGACAGCGAGAATACCGCTCCGTGGCTGCTCAAAGAGGAAATGCAGCGGGCCGGCTCTCTGTTGTTGCAGATTGCTCGCCAATGCGCGGTTCCGGCCGGCCATGCGCTCGCGGTCGATCGGGTAACGTTTGCTGCGAAGGTGACGCAGGCGATTTCACAGGAGCCGCGGATTACGGTGCGCCGCGAAGAGGTGATTTCGATTGAGGAATCGGGTCAACAGATCACCGTGATTGCCACCGGGCCTCTGACTTCAGAGGCGCTGGCCGCGGAGATTGCAAGACTCAGTAATGCGGGGCACGATGCCGCTCCACAAAATCCTCATCAAGATCCTCATCTGTATTTCTACGACTCGATCAGCCCGATCGTCGAAGCGGATTCGATCGACATGTCCCGCGTATACATGGCGGCACGCTATGACAAGGGATCCGCGGATTACATTAACTGTCCGATGACGCCGGACGACTACGGCCGGTTCTACGATGCGCTCCTGGCCGCGCAGTCGGTGGAAGAACGCGATTGGGAGAAACTGAATTACTTCGAGAGCTGCCTGCCAATTGAAGAAATCGCGCGCCGTGGCCGCGATACGCTGCGCTTTGGTCCCATGAAGCCGGTGGGGTTGAAGGATCCTCGCACCGGGCGGATGCCTTATGCCGTTGTGCAGCTGCGTCAGGAAAATCTGCGGGCGGATTCCTACAATCTGGTGGGCTTCCAGAATCATTTGAAGTTTGGCGAGCAGGCGCGCGTACTGCGCCTGATTCCGGGACTGGAAAATGCGCGCTTCCTGCGCTACGGGCAGATTCATCGCAACACCTATATCAATGGCCCGGCGTTGTTAAGGGAAACGTTGCAGATGAAGACGCACCCAAGGGTTTTGTTCGCGGGGCAGATTTGCGGCGTGGAAGGCTACGTGGAGTCGATTGCGACCGGGTTGATGGCCGGGCAGCACGCGTCGGCGCTCGCGCTGGGAACTGAGTTGGTGCCGCCGCCGCGGGCTTCGGCATTTGGATCGCTCACACATTATGTAACTCACGCAGACGCCAAAAACTTCCAACCGGCGAATATAACCTTTGATCTGTTGCCCGCGCTGGAAATGAAGATTCGCGACCGGAAAGAGCGGCACCGATTGCAGTGCCAGTTGGCCCTGAAGCATTTCGATGAGTGGCTGGAGCGGACCGCAGCAACGGCGGCGAGAGGCTGAATCGCAAGCCGGCGGAGAGCACACACACTAGCGGTGAGATGCACGCAGCAACGCAAATCGAGATTCGTCGCGCAGGCCCGGAAGAGGCCCCAGCGATTTCCACGATGCTGCATGAGTCTTTCGCTGAGTTCAGAGCCCTTTATACCGAGGGCGGTTTTTCCGCGACGACTCCGGGCCCCGACCAGGTGCTCACGCGGATGCACGAAGGCCCAGTTTGGGTGGCTCTGCGCCGTGGTACGGTGTTGGGGACCGTTGCCGCGGTGGTGAAGGGCGACTCAGTCTACATTCGAGGGATGGCGGTGCACCCAAGTGCTCGCGGGTCGGGTTGTGGCGCCAGACTGCTGCAACATCTTGAACAGTGGGCCTGCAGCCAAGGCTGCACCCGGCTGTTCCTTAGCACGACGCCGTTCCTCGACTCGGCCATTCGTCTGTACGAAAGATTCGGCTTTCATCGAACGCGCGATGGCATCCACGATCTCTTTGGAACCCCGCTGTTTACCATGGAGAAATTCCTTAGCGCCCCTCCAGAATTTATTTGACCCGCCTGTCTGTTTGCAGTACCTTCCTCCACATTCGATTGACGCCGAGGTGCGCGCTTGACTTTCTCCGCCGTGGACGCCATCTATCCCGCCGTTGAACACACCAAGAAACAGCTCTTCCAGCCTTTCCGCTTGGGCCAATGGACGAGGCTGGCGCTGGTCGGCCTGCTGGCCGGCGAACTTGGCTCCGGTGGCGGATGTAACGGTCACAACTTCAACCTGAATCAGCACGCGGGAACCACCCGCCACTTTATGGATTCAAGTTGGCCGGGAATCGATCCCGCCTTGTTAGGTGGCCTCATCGCGGTGCTGGTCGTCGCCGGCTTGGTGCTGGGAATCGTCCTGATGTACATAAGCAGCGTAATGCGCTTCATTCTGTTCGACAGCATCATGGCGAAAGAGTGCCACATTCGCCAGGGCTGGAGCCGCAGGCAAGGGCCAGGGTTGCGATACTTTTTGTGGAAGCTAGCTTACCTTGTGGTTACGCTGGGCGGCCTCACCGTGTTGGTGGGAATTCCCGCCGGGCTTGCCTTTGCGGCGGGATGGTTCAAGGAGCCGAAGGCACACATGGTCCCGCTGGTGTTGGGCGGGATATTCCTGTTCTTTGCGGTGCTGATTTTCGTCTTGGTCCTGGCGGTGATTTTCGTGTTGACCAAGGATTTCGTCATCCCGCAGATGGCTTTAGAAAACATCGGTGTGATGGAGGGATGGCGGCGGCTGTGGTCGATGATCAAGTCTGAAAAGGGAGGCTACGCCGCCTATATCGGAATGAAGATTGTGATGGCCATCGGCGCGGGCATCATAGTTGGAATTGCCACGGTGATCTTAGGTTTGATCATCGCGATCCCAACGGCACTGTTCGGAATCCTTGCCATCGTTACCGGGAAAACTGCCGGACTCACCTGGAATGCGTACACGATAACGGTAGCCGTTGTGGTGGGCTGCGTCCTGTTCGCGGGTTTTCTCTATGTAATCGCACTGATCTCAGTGCCTGTGATTGTCTTCTTTCCGGCGTATTCCATCTACTTCTTCGCGGCGCGCTATCCCGCGTTGAGCACCGCGCTTTACCCACCGCCTGCTCCGTCCACGCCTCAGGGCCTGCCGGGTGCGCCTCCTGCGCGTCCTCCTGAGCCTCCGCCCCTGCCGCCCACACCCGAGCCGATCGGATAGGTGCTTTTGTCATTCCGAGCGAAGTGAGGAATCCGCTGTTCGCCGGCGCCCGGCACACGGCCGACTTCTCGCCCCTTCCCGCGCAAGGGAACTCTCGCGCCTCTCCAGGTGTCTGATGTTGCAGACACGCGCGTGCCAAAAACGAAACAGCAGCCGGGGAGCTTTCTATGTCGTTCTCAATGGCAGGCCGTGGTGCGCGCGGACCCGAAATTAACGTGACACCGCTGATCGACGTTCTGCTGACCTTGATCATTGTGTTCATGGTCGTGGTCTCAATGGACAAAGAGGAGGGGGAGACAGCCCAGATTCCGCAACCGGATCAGAAACAGACTGCGGAATCGTCACAATCACGCACGGTCATCATTCAGGTGATGTGGACGAAAGAAAATCAGCGGCCGACGGTGAAAATCAATCAGGAGGATGTGCGCTGGGAGGATCTTGAAACGCGCCTCGCGGAAATCTATTTGAGGCGCGCCGAAAAAGTCGTCTTCGTTCGCGGCGACGCCGACGTCGATTTCCAGTACGTGGCCGACGTGATCGATGTGGCGCACCATGCGGGCGTCAAGACGGTGGGGTTGCTGACGATGGAACGGGAGGTGGCGGGGGAGTAGGGAAGACGCGGGGGGTACGGGGGTGATCTATTGCTCGGCGTTGGACATCGGGAGAATGGGAGCGGAGGGACCTGGCGACTGCATGCTTCCGAGGCACTCAAGATCGGTGAAGCTGTTTTGCCAAATCGACACCGGCGCTTTTGCGGGCGTTATGATCGTGCTCGTCTCCACCATGATGTTCGGTACCTGGTTAGCGCCGACC
>Ga0209169_10000729_pt1 | contig 20179 bp, 17 predicted proteins | sample HubBroMetageWRM4_FD_188346 | JGI IMG/M metagenome (GOLD analysis project Ga0209169, IMG submission 188346) | Warmed soil microbial communities from the Hubbard Brook experimental Forest, New Hampshire - Hubbard Brook CCASE Soil Metagenome WRM 4... | ecosystem: Environmental > Terrestrial > Soil...
CGGGCTTCTGGCCTCGGCTGTCGTGGCCAGCGGTTTCTTGTTCAACAACTATCGCTCTCAGCTCGGTGAGTTGCTCATACGGTTGGGCGAACGATTCGCCGCCAAACCCCAGGCAGAGACTGTGGTGGTTTCGGCTGCGGCTCCGGAAATATTGGCCCCCGCGCCTCTTGCGGCATTGGCAGCGGCAGCCGCACCGGCTGTAGCCATTCCGAAGACAGAGCCTTCACCGACGCCGACGGCGGCAGCGCCGCCGACCGAATTAACCAAGCGCCAGCCGGATCCAGCTCCACAGCCCGAAAAACTCGCGCCTTCGCTGCCACTGCCCGCGGCTAAGGCTCAGCCTGCGCCGATTGAGCCGCCTAAGCCCGCTGTGACTTCGTCGTCGACTGTTGCCAATCCTGCTCCGAAGGCTCCGATCACGGCGGCTGCTCCGGCGACGTCGTCGTTGTCTCCGACAACGTCATTGGCAAAGACCGCACCGACAATCTTGCCGCTCGCTGCGATGGCGTCGAATGCCAACGTGAACGCATCCAAGCCCGGTCCAGCTCCAAAGCTCGAACCGGCAAAGATCGAACCAGCAAAGATGGGCGTCCAGACCGAGGATTCCGGAGGGGCCAATATTGATTTGACGAGAGAGCTTTATTTCGACGTTGGCAAGTTCAAGAACCAACTACAAGCTCACGACGAAACCGATAAGCTGGCGCAGCTCGGGCTTCCGGTCACAGCAGTTCAGAAGGGCTTCCTGTGGACAAATTCCTACCACGTGCTCGTGGGTCCCTATGGCGATGAGGGCAAGGCCAAAGTCACCCAGGACACACTGATGTCCAGCGGTTTCAAGCCGCGACCCTTTGAAAAGGGCTGGCGGACCTTCAAGCTAATTTCTTCGGTAACCCTGAACGGCGCACCAACACCCAGGGGCGAATACACCATCAGTTGGGAATCTTATATCGACAATGCGAGCGTGAAATTCAGTCGCAACAGCAACGTCGTGGCCGCGGCCGACGGAAAATGGCTGAAGCGCGACGTGAAGTATCCGCGTGATGAATATGTGTACCGAAGAAATCCCGACGGATCGCGTACCCTGCTCGAAATTCACTTCGAGGGCATGCGCCAGGCACTCGTGTTCGGGAAATCGTCGTGATCGGCGTTTCGGCTTTTTCTATTTGTTAAGCTCGATGGAAGAAATCTGGCCTTCAGCGGATTTCCCCGACGCTTCGAAAAACTCTACGTGCGCTTTCATCCCCTCCAAGTCCGTGCAAGGATGTAGTTCGCCAGCAGGTGTGAAGCCAATGGCGCTGAACTGGATTTTGAAGTAATTGCTGCTGTGCAGAGAGAGAGTTTTTCCGTCGCCTTCAACGGTCAACTCCAGGATTGCAGGCTGAGAGCAGTGCACATTCCTGATCGTACCCTTCATGCCGTGCCGCGGCCCGCGCCGCTCATCTGGCGCGCTGGGTTCGGCGGCGGTCGACGTCGCCTTCACTGATTGCGTCTGAGAAACCTCGGATTGAATCGCTGGAGCACTCTGTTGTTCTTGACTCATTTGTTCGTGAGCCGACTGGTACTGTCGGGCCGACTCCAGCAAATTCTGAACCGAAGCGACTTGATCCGGGGTCTTCGCCAAGCTCATTGCGTTCTGCAGGACGGCGATGGCGTCGGTTCCGCGCTCCATTTCCAGCAAGATGTTAGCCGTGTTCAGCCGGTAAAGAAGATTCCCCGGATCCATCTGGACCGCATTGAGGATCAGGGTGTGAGCTTCCTCAAGATTCTCGCGCTCCGTTCCGAAAAACACAGCGAGTTGATCGTAGGGCGGGGCGAAGGACGGATTCAGCTTAATAGCAGTGCGGAGGCTACTTTCGACTTGCGGCTTGGTTTCCGTATCGAGTCCCCCCGCATTCATGGTAATGGCTGCGAAATAATAATAGGCCAGAAAACTTTGGGAATTCAGCTTGATCGCCTGCGCATACCATTTCTTGGCTTCGTCCAGATTGCCTTGACGAAATTCCAGGTATCCCATGGTTTCATGCGCCGAAGCATTGCTTGGGTCTTCTTGAAGCACGCGCTCAAGCAGAGGCTTCGCATCCTTTACTCGTTGATCGTAGACCAGAAAATCTGCGCGCACGGCATCCGCCTGCGCCGGGCTCATTGCTTGAATCTTGAAGGTCGTTTCGTCAACCTCGGTGGCGAGCGGCCCCTTGAACTCGAAGAAAGTGGTCTGCGCGACGTATTTTTCAAGCGCCGCCTGTAGTTGATTCAGGTCGCCGAAGGCACGCGTGCCAGCAGTGACAGGGTCCACTTTCTGGCTCACCAGTTCCGTATATTCGCGCAGATGGTTGGTGTTCTGCTGGCGATCCTTGACCCGGAGATAGTGAGTGAGAGCCCAGGATTCGGCATAGAAAATGGATCCCCTATTTTCTTCGTGGTAGTAGGGCGAGTTTTGATCGACGCGGAACAGAATTGGAAGCGGCATCAGGCGTTCACGCCTCAAAAGAAGCACATTTCCGGCGCTCGGCTCTCCCAACACAACTTCTTTATTGCGTATTTCCGTGTTCTGATAAAACTCAGCCAAACCTTCGTTGAGCCAGAGGGGCAGCCACTCTGCGGCCCCGCTGCAAAGGAGGTGAGTGTATTCGTGATAAACCGTTGCGTAGGGATGCTCGCCCTGCGCATCGAGCCGCAGCAGAACGTAGTTCTTATCCGGCGCCCGCATGAAAAGGCCGGCAAGCTCAATCTGACCCTTGGACAGATAAGCCTCCGGCTCAAGCGACTGGAAGTCTTTCTTGTCCTTGAGAGCCAGGACGACAATCGGAGTTCCGGGATCGACGTTGGCGCGGGGAACTTCCGCGTGAAAAACTAACCGCATCCGCTCGAACTGGTCGGCGACGTGGCGAGCCTCCTTTTCGCTGGAGTCAGTCAGCACGACGAAATGCGGGCTGCGAACTTCGAGCCAACTCTCCGTCTTGTCGCGCGCTGATACGAGCGAGGCGGCGAATATAGTCAGCAGCAACAAGAGGCGTTTGGGCATGTGGCGCGCCCATACAGATACACCCAAAATGCAGTCTCGTCAAATTTTAGGCGAGCGGCTCCCAGGATACTCTAGGGAATTAAAACTAGAGACCGCGAAAGAACAAGGACTGGGAAATAGCACAGCGGCAAAACCGCTGGATCAGCAAACGCCGCGGCGTCAGCCCGGTCTAGCGCTCTACTCTATGCAGCTTTTGTAACATTTGAAGCCTGCGGACCTTTAGGGCCCTGGGTGATCTCGAATTCGACTTGATCCCCCTCCTGCAGGCTCTTATACCCTTCGGACGTAATCGCGCTATAGTGCACAAAAACATCTGCGCCATCGTCGCGCCCGATAAAACCGTACCCCTTGGCATTGTTGAACCACTTCACCGTACCTTTCAAGCGTTCCACTTACGCCCCCTAAGGGCACGAACCTTATCTGTTGCCAGCCGTGCCTCCCGATTTTCTGCCATTTTCCGGCTACTCGCAGAGGCTGTCAAGAGGAACAAATTACCGAAAAGACTCAAAAGGACCGGCTACTTGCGAAGCTTCTTTGCGCCGTATTTCTGACTGAGCCAAAGTATGCCCGAGATGGTTTTGGAATCTTGAATGCGGCCGGTCATGACCATGCTGACGGCAGTGCCAAGAGGAAAGAATTTGAGCTCAATGACTTCATCCTCCTCCGGCTGCGCTGTGCCCGCAGTCAGACGCGTCGCCAGGTAAATCGACATGGTCTCGGCCACAAAACCCGGGCTGGCATAGAACTTCAGGATTCGTTTCCAGCGGGCGGCGGTGTAGCCGGTTTCCTCGAGCAGTTCGCGCTTGGCTCCGGTCAATTCGTTTTCGCCCTTATCGATTCGTCCTGCGCACAGCTCCCAGAGATATTGCTGCGCGGCGTGTCGATACTGGTTTACCAGCAGCACGCGGGGCTCGGCGCGGGTTTCATCGACCGCGAGAATGACCACTGAGCCGGTATGACGCACAATGTCGCGGCGGCCGCGGATGCCACTGGGCTCCAGCACCTGATCGGTGGTGACCCAAAAAGCGGGGCCACGATAAACCTCGACGGAAGAAAGCACGCGAGCTTTGGTTTTGGGAGCAGATGATTTCGGCATATTAACAATATAAGCGAAAGCATTGGTGTTGCCGATTCGGTTGTCCACAAGGATCCCCGGGCGCCTCGTCAGCGAAAGTGAATTTTGCCCCCGATGAAAGCAGCCTGATATGCTGCCCGCCATGGCAGCCAAGCCAAGCATGGCAATTGTTGGCCCGGGAAGATTGGGCAGAGCACTGGCATTGGAGTTGAGGCGAACGGGATACACCATCTCCGAAATCATTTCGCGCAACAATGCGGGATCGAGGCGGAGGGCTAATGAACTCGCCCGGAAAGTGGGGGCTCGCACCTCTACAAGCGAGAACGCGCATCTGGATGCGGATGTTGTCTGGTTCTGCGTACCTGACCGAGAAATTGCCGCGGCATCTCGTCAACTTGCGTCGGCGGTTGTCTGGAAGAAAAAAGTTGCGTTCCACTCCAGCGGCGCTCTGGCGAGCGACGAACTCAAGACTCTGCGACGCCGAGGAGCTTCAGCAGCTTCGGTTCATCCCCTGATGACGTTTGTGAGCCGATCGATCCCTTCACTCAAGGGAGTGCCGTTTGCAATCGAGGGCGATGCTGCAGCGGTCAAAGTGGCGCGGCGGCTCGTGCGGGATTTAGGCGGAGAGGCATTCAGTATTCGAAAGCAGCACAAGGCCGCTTACCACGCGTGGGGAGCGTTTACTTCGCCATTGCTGGTGGCATTGTTGGTGACCGGAGAACGATTAGCACGCGCGGCTGGATTATCCGCCGTCGACGTGCGCAAGAAAATGCTGCCGATCATTCGACAAACTATCGCGAACTATGAGGCGCTCGGGCCAGCAGGGGCTTTCAGCGGTCCGATCGTGCGTGGCGACGTGGAGGTAGTGCGTAAACATCTCGAGGTCTTGGGAAAAGTTCCAGAAGCGGGAGATGTGTATCTGGCGCTGGCGCGAGCTGCGTTGCGATATTTGCCGGTGGGAAATCGAAATGCACTGACAGAAGCGCTACATTCGCGGTCGGCGCGGGCAGCGAGGTGAGTAGGGGGCAGGCAGTTGACGAGTCCACGCGAGCGACGGCTACGGGAGCGAATAATCGAAGGTCCAAGTGTGGTTACCTTGAGCGTCGATATGGATCATGAGCGAGCCAGTGAGTCCGGTCAGTTCTCCAGTGCCAGAATTGGGCACAACCATCACACTCAACTCTCCCGCAGATGGAGCATCGCCTTTCATCATCGTTGCGCGGTGCGAGAAGGTGAAGCTGCCCTGCCGGCCGTTAAGCTTGCCTGTCATGCGTTCAATGGCAACGTAGGCCATGGAGCCGGTGCTCGCGGTCGAGCCAGTGATCATTTCTCCATGGCTGACGCCTTCGAAGTCACCGTGCCAAGTCTTGTCAGATGTAAACCGAGTAATTTGGTTCGCCTTCTCGAAGTCGGTCGGTTCAGCGGGAGTCATCTTGATGTCGAAAGAACCTTTGGCATGGACCGTGTGCATCTCCTTCTGGGCGGCGGCGCTCAGCGCGAGACTCATCACCGCCGCGGCCACTGCGAATCTCACTCTCATATCGCCCTCTGTCAAAACTGAGAAATGATATCAGACCGTTTTCGGGAGTCGTCAGATAACAGCTCGGCGCACGAGGTCACGCAGATGTCGGGTTGGTGCGAGGTCAGTTCGTCGGCTCCGAAAATCCCAGTGCATACGGCGACGATTTCGGACTTCGCGAAACGAGCGGCCTTGATGTCTTCGGGCGTGTCGCCGATGAAACAAACCTGCGCGGATTTACCGATCCTGCGTTTCGCTTCCTCTGCGGCTTGATAAAAGATATCCCCGCGGCTTTCGTTGCGGTCGCTGAAGCAGCCAAAACTAAAAAAATTGCGCAGGCCAGCTGCTTCGATCTTGAGCCACCCGACCGATTCGAGATTCCCCGAGGCCACGCCAAGTAGTTTGCCGGCAGCCTTCAATTCAGAAAGCACTTCAGGAATCGCGAAGCAGACAATTGGGTTGATGCGGTTGGCATTGGCCGAGACATCCCGGCAGACAACCTCCAGCGCTGCTGGCAGATTGGCTTCGAAGCGGTCGGACGAAACGCCAGCGCGCTCCAGAGCGGCGCGTAAGATTCCCAGGTCAGTTTTGCCGTGATAAGCGATCCCGTCGATGGTCGTATCGACTCCGTACGCCTCGCGCATCGCAAGATGCAGGGCGTTGCGATGGACGCCGTCTCGGGTGACAAGCAGTGTCCCGTCGATGTCGAAAAGATAAGCATCTGCGCCCATCCAATGAAAGCCATTTGATTTTACTGGTGGTGTTTGAAGTTGGAATTCTTTCATGATTTTTGCGTGCTGTTCCATGAAGCGTAAAAGCTGAGACTATTTCACCATCACCCGTATGATTTCTCGAGCCCGCCCGGTTCGCTCATCGCAATCCACTACGACCGCGCACAGTCTGACATCCCCCGTCGCGGCCTCGAATCGGGTCGGCATGTTGCTGAGAAATTTTCCCACAATCAATTCCTTTTTCACGCCGATCACACTGTCGTACGGCCCAGTCATGCCGACATCGGTAATGTACGCCGTGCCGCCCGGCAGCACCCGCTCATCGGCGGTGGGGATGTGGGTGTGAGTGCCGACGACGACTGTGACTCTTCCGTCGAGGTACCATCCCAGAGAAATTTTTTCCGACGTCGCCTCGGCGTGGATGTCAACAAAGATAACCTTAGCTTTAATCTCCTTCAGTAATTGGTCGGCAACGCGAAAAGGATCGTCGTTCGAGGCCATAAAAACACGACCTTGCAGGTTGATGACAGCGTATGGAATGTCGCGTTTGCTACCTTCATACACACCCCACCCGGGCATTCCAGGAGGATAGTTGGCGGGACGCAACACGCGACGAGCCGGGGCATGGGGATTGCCGTCGGCCGAGTTGAAGTAATCGATGATCTCGCGTTTGTCCCAGATGTGATTGCCGGTGGTGAGAACATCAATGCCCATCTCGAAGAGATCCTCCGCGAGCGGCGGTGTGATGCCGAACCCGGCTGCTGCGTTCTCTCCGTTCGCAAGCACGAGGTCGATCGCATGCTCTTTTACCAGAGATGAGAGTCGCTCTTTGACGATGGTTCGTCCCGGTCGGCCGAAAATGTCACCAATAAAAAGAATGCGCACGTATGTTTTACCGAAACTTCGATGGTAACACGTGCTCTGGAGGCTGCTTGGCTTGTGATTGTGTGGTGACGCGTCTCCGACAGAGAAGCTCGACAGTGATTATTTTCCCGCGGAAAATGCCGCTGGGTCAGGACCCGATGTACACGATTCAGGGCCACACAGTTCGAGTGACACAGTTCACGGAAGCAACTCCGCCGTTTTTAGAAAGTCGTAATTGCCCGACGGATTCAGCGTTACATTCCGTACTCGTCGGCTATGCACCATTACGTTTTCGATGTACCAGAGATTGATATACGGCAAATCTTCGGCGAGAATCTCCTGGATTTCCGCGTAGATTTGTTTGCGCACGTTCTGATCAAGTTCGCCGCGCGCCTGGTCGATCAGCAGATCCACTCGTGGATTGGCGTAGTAAGTACGATTGCCGCCGTTGGGCGAGAATTTGGCCGAATGGAATACGTATTCAAAGATGTCCGGGTCTTCGTTCCCACCGATCCAGCGCAGAGTATGCAGTTGGTATGCGCCGCGGATAACGTCGGAAAGAAAAGTCGCGAACTCGAACGTACGAATGTCCAGCGCGATGCCAACCTCGCGCAATTGCTGCTGCAATACAGCCGCGACCAGTCGTGGGCTTTCCTCGGTCGAGGTTTTCATGGTGAGATGAAAACGCACGCCGTTGACGGCCGGATATCCCGCTTGTTCGAGTAGTTGCCGCGCCTTCTCGGGATTGTAATCGTAGCGCGGGACATCGCCGTTGTAAGCCCAACTCTCCGGAGGAAGCAGGCTGTAAGCAGGCCGCGCGAAATCGCGAAGCAAATAATGAATGATCACGGTGCGGTCGATAGCATAAGCCATGGCCTGCCGCACCCGCACATCTTTGAGAATCGGATCGCGCGTATTGAACGCCAAATAGCCGAGCACCGTACCGGGCGCCTGCAGCACCTCCAGGTTAGTTTCGTGTTCCAGCGCGAGGACCGTGTCACCTGAAAGAGATGTGACAGCGATGTCGGCGCTGCCCTTGCGCAATTCGAGAGCACGGGTTGTGGCATCTGGAATTACCGCAAAGCGCACTCGCTTCAGATTCGGTTTCTCACCCCAGTATGCGTCGTTGCGCTCGATGATGACTTCTTTGTCCGGCTCAGCGCTGACAAAGCGGAACGGACCTGAACCCACGGGATGACGGCTGATCTCATCGCCACTGCCATAAGGGACGATTCCTATTGCACCATCGGAGACATTCCATAGAAAAGTGGCGAAGGGCTGCTTGAGATGAAACACGACGGTGACATCGTCGGGTGCATCGATGTGATCAACCAGTCGATACGCGGCTGCCTTGGTGCTTCGAATTTTCCCCTGAAGCAGAGAATCGAAGGTCCACTTCACATCGCTCGAGGTGAGCGGATGCCCGTCGTGAAACTTCACGCCCTGGTGCAGATGAAATACATAAGTAAGAGGATCGGGAATGTCCCATCGCTCAGCCAGGCCCGGTTGAACGTTCAAGTGCTCGTCGCGGGTGCAAAGGTCATCGAAAAGCAACTCGTCGATGCGCTCAGACTGCCCATCCAGCCCAACTCGCGGATCCAGGTTAGTGGGACTGTTTTCGATAACCATGACCAGGGTGTTAGGATCGGGCTTGCTCGAGCAGGATGCTAGAGGAACGATAAGCGCCAGGACTACGAAAAGCCACCTGGGCACAGTCGCCCACGGTTGCGCATTCGCGGGGCGGCGGAAGGATTTCTTCTCACGCATATGAAATCTTTCCCAAAATCGCCGGTTTCTTCGCTCCGGTAGCAGATGGCATATTCGACGGCTTACGATTCCATGTCTGAAAAGCCAGCAAAGCGAATGCTGCTGCTTCTTTCGCCTCCGACGGTAAACCGAATTCGTCGGAAGAACGAATCTGCAGACCAAGCGGCCGTAATTCATTTGCCAGCATAGCCATGAGAGTCGGATTGCACGCTCCACCGCCGGAGACGATGAAGTCGCGGTAAGCGCCTGTCGGTCGCAGTACAAATCGACGTAGCGCATCTGCAATCGACTTAGCCGTCAGCGCAGTGGCTGTGGCGACGATATCGCGTTTATCCGCGCGCCCGCATTGCCGGATGAACCGCTGCGTAAACTCGCGTCCGAATTCTTCGCGTCCGGCCGTCTTCGGCGGTTTCCGACGAAAGAACGGCCCACGCCTAATGTCGCCGATCATACGGTCAAGAACCACGCCAGAGCTTGCGATTTTTCCGTCGCGATCATATTGCTTACCAAACAAATGCTGGGTGACGCCATCAATGATCATGTTGCCAGGGCCGGTATCGAAAGCCCTCACCTGCTTAGAAGTCGCGCCCGCCGGGATGGCCGTGAGGTTTGCGATTCCGCCAATGTTTTGAACAATTCGACCTACATGCGAGTGGCGATACAAAAGAAAATCGAGGAAGGGAACCAGCGGCGCTCCTTTGCCGCCAGCCGCCATATCGGCAGGCCGGAAATCAGAAACTACGGGTACTCCGAGGCGGGCAGCCACTACTGCGCCTTCGCCAGTTTGCCAGGTTACGGCGACATCGCGTCCCAGAAACGAAGCGCGCTCACCTTGATGATAGAGCGTTTGCCCGTGGCAACCTATCAGTTCGGCCTTCAGGTGAAATCGACGCTGTGTGGCCAGGACGGCATCCGCGTAGAGTTCAGCCAGCAAGAAGTTCAATCTTGCTAAATCAGCCACACTGGCTTTGGTTGAGTTCATCGCCGCCAACACGGCGCGGCGCACTTGCTTCGGGTACGGACATTCCGCATGCGCTAAAAAATGCAGACGAGGCGTCCCTGCACGGCGCGGCGAAGAGTTTATGCGCACCAGCGCAACGTTGATTCCATCGGCGGAGGTTCCGCTCATCACACCGGCAACGATCATGCCCGATCCTGCCGATTAATTGTTGCCAGCCGTACTTCTTCGCTGAACTCCCACAACTGCCGTGAGAGCTTGGTCAGTTTTGCCGCGGTTGGAGCAGCCACCGAATGTCTGAGCTCTTTGGACTTCTTCTTAAATGCCAGCACGCGCGCGACAGATTCTTTCACGCGACGCGCAAATTTGGCGTCGCGCTCAGCCTCTTTCACCAGCGCTTCATGGGAACGAACAATGTTTTCCTCTACATGACATATCAGGCAAAGATCGCCTCCGGCCCGGATATGTTCTACGGCAGCTTGCTCGATGGGAGCGGCCTTCAGCACGCCACCCATCTCGAGATCGTCTGAAACGACCAGACCTCGATAGCCGATTTTTCGGCGCAAAATATCAGTGATCCATTTCTTCGACAATGAAGCTGGCGTGCGGTTGTGCGTTACGGTCGGATAAGCGGCATGGCTGACCAAAACCATGGGGGATTCGCGCCGCAATGCGCGGTACGGAAGGATGTCCGCAACCCAAAGCTTTTTCCACGGCTTCTCCACGCTGGGGAGTTCGTGGTGAGTGTCGAGATCGGCTTCACCCAGGCCGGGAAAATGTTTGATCGCTCCCAACACGCCCGCCAATCGAAGTCCAGCCAGAAATTCACGGGCGTAGGCAACGGCTTCTTTAGGATCAGCAGAAACCGCTCGCGAGTTCATAACGTTGCGCGACGCTTTAAATGCCAGATCGACAACTGGGGCGAAGTCTGTGTTGAAACCGAGCGCCCGGCAAGACTCGCCGATGGTTTTTCCGTGCTTGCGAAAAAGCTTTGCATCGCCGCTAGTGAAAACATCCGTAGCAGACGGTGCTGGACCGGTGACTTTGCGAAAGCGATCTACCTTGCCGCCTTCCATATCCACGCAGGTGAACAATGGCGCGGAGACGCACGCGCGACACTCTTGGAGCAGTTTGTAAGTCTGGACTCCGCTCGTGATGTTGCGAGCGAAAAGAATCACGCCTGCCGGTTGAAGTCGCGTGAGCAAAGACCGGAGCCGCGGCGACATTTCGGTGCCATCGAAGCCAACGATGAGCAGCTGGCCGATCTGTCCGGCGATTGATGTCGTTTTCTTCAATCCACCTGCTTCTTTAATTCCGCCAGCAAATTCAGCGCTTCAAGCGGAGTCAGCCGGTTCAAATCCACTTCGCGCAGCTTTTCCAGAACCGGCTGCGAAAGTGGCGTGAAGATCGTGAGCTGCGCCGGTTGCCGCGGACGCGAGTTATCGCTGGCAAGTTGCTCCGTCACACGCTGTTCCGCACTCTCGTGTTCGGCCAGCACTTCCCGCGCGCGCTCAATGACTTCATTCGGCAAGCCTGCCAGCTTCGCGACTTCGATGCCGTAGCTCCGATCGGCTGCGCCCGGTTCGACTTTCCGCAGAAAGACAATTCCGCCGGCAGTCTCTTTTACTGAGACGTGATAATTCTTCACTCCAGAAAGCCGTTCGGCCAATTCCGTGAGCTCAAAATAATGCGTCGCAAAAAGAGTTTTTGCCCGCGTGCGTGCATGAATGTATTCGACCGCCGCCCAAGCAATTGCCAGCCCGTCATAGGTCGCTGTGCCTCGCCCGACTTCGTCGAGCAGGATGAGCGATCGCGGCGTAGCGGTGTGCAGGATCGCTGCGGTTTCCGTCATTTCGACCATGAACGTAGAACGTCCGCGCGCCAGATTGTCGCTCGCGCCGATGCGAGTGAACACGCGATCTACCACGCCGAGTCGTGCTGACGCTGCCGGAACAAATGATCCCATCTGCGCCAGAATGACAGCCAGCGCGGTCTGGCGGAGATAAGTCGACTTTCCACCCATATTCGGACCGGTAAGAACCAGCACCGTATGTGTCGTCGAATTGAGATAAAGATCGTTTGGCACGAATCGTTCGTTGCCGCCCGCCATTTCCTGCTGCTCGATTACGGGATGCCTTCCCGCGACGATCTCGATATCCGCAGACTCGTCAAATCTGGGCCGGCAATAGTTGCGCAGAGCCGCCACATGCGCCAATGCCGAAAGCACATCCACTTCGGCCAGGGCCAATGCGGTTTGCCGGATTCGCTTGGCCTCGCACGCGATTGCCGATCGCAACTCGGCGAATAAGCGGCGCTCAATCTCGACGATCTTTTCCTGGGCATCAAGAATCTTCACTTCATACTCCTTCAACTCAGGAGTCGTGAAGCGCTCGGCGTTGACCAGGGTCTGCTTGCGTTCGTAGTCGGGCGGGACCAGATGCAGATTAGGTTTTGAGATTTCGAGATAATATCCAAAAATAGAATTGAACTTGACCTTGAGCGAGTTGATTCCCGTGCGTAGCCGTTCGCGTTGTTCAATCTGCGCGAGGAATTGTTTACTGTTGCGGCTCAGATCGCGCAGTTCGTCGAGTTCCTTATCAACCCCGCTCTGAACGGCGCCACCGTCGACCAGAGAAATCGGCGGCTCCGGGACAATCGTCTTGTCGATTCGTTCCCGTAGATCGCCGAGTTCATCGACAGAGCCGTGTAGTATTTTCAATTTCTCGGCGACGAATCTCGCAAGGGCAACGCGCAGCGCAGGAACCTTGCTTAAAGACGCTGCCAGCGCCAGCACATCGCGAGGATTCGCCGTCTCCAGCGTTACCCGGCTCAGCAGGCGCTCCAGATCGAGGATTCCGTCTAGCGCCCGCCGCAGTTCCTCTCGCGCAACTGTTTCGTTGACCTGCGTCTCGACCGCGTCCAACCGCGCGTTAATTTCCACTATTTCGATCGACGGCCGCAGCATCCACGAGCGCAGCAGACGCTTGCCCATCGGCGTTATCGTGGCATCAATCGAACGGAACAGCGTTACTCCAGCGTCGGTTCCGGCAAACAAAGGTTCGATCAGTTCCAGATTTCGAACCGTGACCGTGTCCAGCACTAAATAGTTCTGCCGTTCGTAAAATCCGACTCGATCAACATGGTCCAGGGTCCCGCGTTGCGTGGAACGCACGTAGTAAAGGATGGCTCCTGCTGCCGAAGCCGCGGCCGGCTTGCCCGCGAGCCCAAAGCCCTCAAGCGATAAGACGCCGAAATGATTTTCCAGCAGCGGAATGGCGTGATCGGGCGCGAAGGTCCAGTCGTCTAGCGGAGTTTCGGCGAAGGCAGGGCTGCCACCTGCTGGGCGGCCGGACGGGCGAGGGCGGCCGTCCCCACGCGATTCTCCTTCAAACAACGGAGCTGCCGATCCGTATAAAAGTTCCTTCGGCCTGAGCTGTTGCAATTCTTCCTGGATTCTCTTTCCAGCATCCTCGCCGCTGAACTCGGTTGCACGAAATTCGCCGGTGGACAGATCCAGAGCGGCGAACCCGACTCGATCTCCGTTCTGCGCCACCGCCGCGAGGAAGTTGTTTTCCTCGGAACTCAGCGATGAGTCCGCCGCTGTGCCCGGCGTGACCACTCGCGTTACTTCGCGTCGCACCAATTTCTTGGCAAGGCCGGCGTTCTCCATCTGCTCGCAAATCGCGACTTTGAATCCTTTGCGGATGAGCTTGGAAATATAGCCTTCGGCGGCGTGATAAGGCACGCCACACATGGGCACAGCTACGCCTTTTTCTTTATTGCGGGAAGTGAGCGTGATCTGCAATTCGCGAGATGCCAGGATGGCATCGTCGAAGAAAAGTTCGTAGAAATCGCCCAAGCGGAAGAACAACAAGGCGCTAGGATGTTCCTTCTTGATGCTGGCGTACTGCCGCATCAACGGCGTGGAAGGCTCGGTCATCTCAGGCGGCTTCGTGCGCGGATTATAACAAACCGCAATCGTTCGCTGCCCGGTGCAAAAGTCCATGCCCGCTGTAGTTGACGCAACTAGAATGAGGTGGTTTCCTTATGCATGGAACTTCGCAAGGATCCCATCACTCGCTCCTGGGTTATTACTGGCGACGACGTTCCCGATAATGCGCCGCGCGCGGGAACGGCCTGCCGGTTCTGCCCCGACTCCCGCGAGCCGCCCCAGCTCATTGCCAACATCTCCGGAACGCTCGGGGCGCCATGGTCGGCGCGCGCCGTGGTGCATCCCAACGCGTTGTATCACATCGAGGGCGAGCCCACCCGGCGCGGAGACGGCATTTACGACCGGATGCGTCCCATCGGTGCGCACGAAGTTCTGATTGAAAACGCCTCGCACGATCGGCATTTGTGGAATGCAAGCGATCTCGAGCTCGAGCAATTTCTGCTGCTGGCCGCACAGCGCATCAAGGATCTGAAGGGCGACGGCCGCTTCAAGTATGTCAGTGTCTTCAAGGACCACGGAAATAGCGCAGGGCAAGAATTCGAGCACCCGAGTTCGCAGATGACCGCAACCACGTTCGTGCCGCGCCGCGTGTTATATGAACTGCGTGCGGCCCGCGAATATTTCGAAAGCAAGGAGCGTTGCGTTTTCTGCGACATTATTTCTCAGGAAATAAAACAGGATCTCCGCGTAATTGAGCTCCGCGGCGACTTTATCGCGCTTTGCCCCTATGCCCCGCGCGTTCCTTACGAGAGTTGGATTCTGCCGCGCACCCACGAGGCCGCTTTTGAACGCTTCGGCCTGAATCGGCCGGGAACGATGCGCGACCTAGGCGCCCTGCTGCGGCGAACCTTGCAGCGCATACGCACCATCACCGAGGAATTTCACCTGGTATTGCATACCTCGCCCAACAGCTTGCATCGGTCGGGAAACCTGGGTTACTGGAAGACGATTGACGAGGATTATCACTGGCACATCGAAATCATGCCGGTTCTGGCGGCGAAAGCGAAATCGTATACGTTTAAAGAGGTGTACTATTCGCCCTTGAGTTCGGAAACGGCGGTCAAGCGCCTGCGCGACGCGAGAATAGAGTTCTAGCGACGGTCGTTGGTCTTTCGTCGTCGGTCGTTCGGACCACGATGGAGTGCCAACGACCAACGGCCGACGACCACTTATGACCATCCGCCGCATGAAAACCTATACCGGTGGACAAGGATACGTCTACCAGTACTACTTCGTGGGAAAGCGTGCGTCGATGATCCATTCTTCCGAGACCGCCGCGACCGAGTACATTTTCGACGCGACCTCCGATCGTAAGACCACCTTCGCGGTCAGCGTTTTCCTTACGGAAGATGCGACGAAAAAGTGGGCAGAAGCACACGGCCGTGCCCTCACCGACGCCGAGCAGTACGGCTCGGCGAAGATGCGTTTGTTCCAGGCCTTCGATGAAGTCGAGAATATGATGGTTGACGGACGGCAGCTGTTCGTGAATGCTGAGACTTTGGAGCAGGTCCTTGCGATTCTGGGAGTCGATTAGGCGAGAACTCCGAACCGTGAACTCGGAACCTTTTTTGGGTCAGAATCCTATCCTCGATGCTCGAATGCGCGCAAACTGTCATCCGGATCGCCATGCCCGATCGCCATGCTCTACGACGCGCCCGACTGTCTAATGCCTCGTCCCCAGGGCAGACTATAATCACTCTGGCGGGTCGAAGGATGCCGGAACCCGCGAAGCGGCTGTAAATAATTTATGCCCATACTTTGGCTTCGAGTGGCGCTGGGTTTTTATGCCGTTGGTCTGCTGTACGCGTTGGTCGCGCTGACCCGGACCAGCGATTTGCTGAACAAGATCGCTTTGCACGCCGCATACCTCGGCATGGTCTTCCATTTCGTTTCGCTCACCGATTCCATACTTCTCTCGGGCCAGATCACCATGGCATCGGTGCACAATGCCGAATCTGTGCTGGGTTTCCTGATCATGGTAGTTTTCATGATCGTTTATCTGGTGTATCAGACTACGTCTCCGGGCATTGTGGTTTTCCCTTTGGTCTTTCTCCTGACTTTCGTCGCGGCCACCGGCGAGCAGCCGTTCTTGCTCACATCGCCCGGATTGGCCAGGGGATGGCTGTTTGCCCACATTGCCTTGATTTTCACTGGCTACGCTGCGCTGGTTTTGAGTTTTGGCGCCAGCGTTTTATACCTCATCCAGGAACGGTCGTTGAAATCGAAAAAGGGAGGCGGACTTCTCTCGCGCCTGCCCGCGCTCGAAGTCATCGATGAAATCGGATTCCGATCTTTGCTGCTCGGCTTTCCTTTTATGACGCTGGGCCTGATTGCAGGTACGGTCGTCGCGCAAGCGACCTATGGACGCGTGGATCTTCTCGATCCGAAAATTTTGCTCTCGATCCTGATGTGGGTTGTGTACCTGATCATGCTTTACACTCGCTGGACTGCGGGCTGGCGCGGGCGTCGCGCCGCTTATCTCGCTGCCGGCGCGTTTGTGGCCGCGATCGTTGCGTGGGCAGCCAACTACTTCAGCACGATTCACAGGTTCGCACAGTCATGAACTTCCAGCTCATCGGCGTCAATCACAACAGTGCGCCGGTCGAGGTGCGGGAACGCCTGGCCATCCCCGAGTCGCGACTGCCCGATGCCCTGAAGAGTTTCACGCAACATCCCGGAGTTGACGAAGGGCTGATTCTGAGCACGTGCAATCGTGTGGAACTGCTGGCCCAGACTAAGAATGGCAGTGCCGACCTGCGAGCGTTTTTGGGCGAATATTTCCACATCGAACACACCGAGCTTGCGCCTCATCTCTACGAATATCGTGAACACGATGCTATCCGCCATCTGTTTCGAGTGACGTCGAGCCTTGACTCGATGATCCTGGGCGAAGCGCAAATCCTGGGGCAAGTAAAAGAAGCCTACGCTACCGCCCGCGCGGTTGGCGCGATTCACTCGCAGTTGGACTTGTTGCTGACTCGTGCATTCGCAGTTGCTAAACGAGTACGTACTGAGACCGCAGTCGGTTCATCTGCAGTTTCGGTAGCTTCGGTCGCGGTGGAACTCGCTAAAAAGATTTTCGGATCGTTGAATGGCAAGACTGTGTACCTGGTTGGAGCGGGGAAGATGAGCGAGTTGGCGGCGCGCCATCTGCTCGCCCACGGGGCGGCGTCGATATTCGTCGCGAATCGAACCTACGACCGGGCCATTCGACTGGCTCAAAAATTTGACGGCCAGGCCATCGAATTCAGCCGGCTCTACGATACCTGCGACAAAGGCGATGTCGTAATTACCTCGACCGGGGCACCGCGCGCCATTTTTCGCCGCGAACACGGCGAGCTTTTTATGAGCCGCCGCAAGAACCGTCCTATGTTCTTCATCGATATCGCGGTCCCGCGAGACGTTGACCCGGAGATGAACAAGCTGGACGGCATCTTCGTCTACGATATCGACGACCTGCAACAGGCCGTGTCCTCGCACGTCGCAGATCGAAAGAAAGAAGCGGAGCGCGCCGCCGAAATCATCGAGAGCGAGGTCGAGCGTTTCCAGGCTCGCCTGCATACGCTCGATGTTGTGCCGACCATCGTTTCACTGCAAGATCACCTGGAAACCATCCGCCAGGCCGAGATCGATCGGGTACGGGGACGTCTCGGCCACTTATCGCCCGACCAGGAGTCAGCGATTGAAACTCTTACTCACGGGATCGTGAATAAGATTATGCACACGCCCATCAGCACCTTGAAGACCGCCGCGCGCGATTCCCAGGCCACCACCGTGGTCGATCTTGTTCGCCGATTATTTAATCTTCAGGAAAAAGAAAAAGACAAAAAGGCAGCCCAATCCGGCGGCGGTCCCGGAGGGCGCGCCTGATGGCCCGGCTCCGCATTGGTTCCCGAGGCTCTCAACTCGCGCTTTGGCAAGCCCATCACATCAGCGCCTTGCTGCGTGATCGCGGGCACGAAGTTGAACTTGAAATTATCAAGACTACCGGCGACAAAATCACCGATGTGCCTCTCGCCAAAGTCGGCACCAAAGGAATGTTCACGAAAGAAATCGAAGAAGCGCTGGCCGACGGCCGAATCGATCTCGCCGTGCATAGTTTGAAAGATCTTCCCACCGAGCTTTCTCCCGGCTTCGAGATTGCGGCGGTTACGACGCGTGAGAATCCGCTCGACGTATTTTGTTCCAGCAAGTATGCAAGTATTGAAGACCTTCCTCGAGGAGCGAGGATTGGCAGCAGCAGCCTGCGCCGCCAAGCGCAATTGAAAGCGGTGCGCTCCGGTCTTGAGATTTATCCGCTGCGTGGGAATGTAGATACTCGCCTGTGCAAGCTGGAGGATGGCGAGTACGATGCGATCATTCTGGCGGCAGCAGGACTGATTCGTCTGGGCAAAACACAACTTATTAGACAGATCATTCCGGCGGAGATCATGTGCCCGGCTGCGGGCCAAGGCGCATTGGGAATCGAAATTCGCGCCGGCGATTCTGGGACGCGGGAGCATCTAGCCTTTCTGGATGATGCCGCTTCGCGAGCAACCACAACTTGCGAACGTGCCTTGCTGAACAGACTCGGCGGCGGTTGCCAGGTGCCGATCGGCGCCTTGGCCGAAATTCGCAACGGACGGCTGCACCTTGAGGCAATCGTTGCTGATCCCGATGGCTCCAAGGTTTTACGCGAGTCGCGCGACGGTACAGACCCAGTGCAACTGGGAGAATCCGTCGGCGAGACCTTGCTCGAGCGCGGCGGAGATGCGATCCTCGAAGCAGTCTACGGGCAGGGAATCGCCGTCCCGCAGCAACCCTGAACCTATGGCGCGGGCCCTCGCCCGCCTGTGGCATTAATCGTGACAACCGGGAGATCCCAGAGTGTACATACCCGAATTCAACCGTCAGGAAGATCGCGCAACCATTCTCGCTTTCATGAAAGCGAATCCATTCGCGATTTTGGTTTCTAACGCAGACGGTGTTCCGTTCGCCACTCACCTCCCGCTTCTCATCGACGAAGCCGGTGATCAAATTATGGTGCAGGGTCACATGGCGAAGGCAAATGCGCATTGGAAGTCGATGAAAGAGGGCGAGGAATCGCTAGTCATCTTTCACGGGCCGCACGCCTATATTTCACCCACTCTGTATGAGAATCGAGAAAGCGTTCCCACATGGAACTATGCCGCAGTTCACCTTTACGGCGAGCCCACGTTGTTTACCGACGAAGAAAGCCTGAGAGCGACGCTGCATCGGATGATCAACACTTTCGAATCGTCCTATATGGCGCAATGGTCCGAGCTGAGTGAGCAATATCAAAGCCGGATGATGAAGCATATTGTGGGCTTTGACATAAAAGTGAAAAGGCTGGAAGCGAAGTTTAAGCTCAGTCAGAATCGCACTAAAGGGGAACAGGCGCAGGTAATTCAATCCCTGAATCAGAGCGAAGACTCGAACGTCTCGGGAGTTGCTCATCTCATGCAGCAAGAAGATCTGGGTCATTGAGGACAAAGACAACAAGAAAGCATGGGCCACTCGCTGGCCTTCGCATCATTGTCGGCCGCGCTCGCCATCAGGCCAGCGCTCTTTCGTTTGGCCTGCGCAAGTTTGGCGCGGAAGTTGTTGAGATTCCGTTTATCGAAATCCGCAAGCCGCGCTCTTACAAACCTCTGGATTCAGCCCTTAACAATCTTAAAGACTACGACTGGCTCATCCTCACCAGCGTCAACGGAGTCGACGCGTTTTGGGATCGCCTACATAAGCTTCGCCTGACCAATAAGCAACTGAAGCATGCGAAAGTTGCAGCCATCGGACCCGCGACAAAGCAAGCCATCGAGAAACGCGGAGTCAAAGTCAACGTGGTTCCCGAAGAATACGTCGCCGAATCTGTGGTGGAGAGCCTACGCGATCAAGTGATGGGAAAGCGCGTGTTGCTGGCGCGTGCTAAAGTCGCCCGTGATGTAATCCCTCGCGAATTGCGCAAGCTGGGCGCTCACGTAGATGTCGTCGAGGCCTACGAAACCGTCATTCCACGGTCATCGCGCGCGCGGCTGCGTGCCATTCTGACAAATTCGAAACGCAGGCCGGATGTCATCACCTTCACCAGTTCGTCGACGGTGAGAAACTTCGTAGCCCTTCTGGGAAAGGACATGTGGCGCGGGCGCCCACGCCCGCGAAAGGCTAACCAACTTGACGGCATCCGCTTTGCTTCGATCGGGCCTGTCACATCGTCAACGCTGCGCGAACTGGGCCTTCCGGTTGACATCGAAGCAAAGGAATACACAATCCCAGGCCTGATCGAAGCAATCG
>Ga0209169_10000730_pt1 | contig 20167 bp, 15 predicted proteins | sample HubBroMetageWRM4_FD_188346 | JGI IMG/M metagenome (GOLD analysis project Ga0209169, IMG submission 188346) | Warmed soil microbial communities from the Hubbard Brook experimental Forest, New Hampshire - Hubbard Brook CCASE Soil Metagenome WRM 4... | ecosystem: Environmental > Terrestrial > Soil...
CCGGTCACCGCCGTCGGCATGGCCTTTGCCGCCGGCTGGTCGCCGTGCATCGGTCCGATCCTCGCGGGCATCCTGGCGATTGCGTCCCAACAACACAGCGGCCAAGCCGCGCTGTTGCTTGCGTTTTACTGTCTCGGTCTGGCCGTGCCGTTTCTGGCAACCGCGGGTGCGATCGGCGGAGCCCTTCCGCTACTCCGCCGCATAGCGCCTTCGCTTCGGGCGATCGAGTTCGCCGCCGGCGCGTTTATGATCGTCGTCGGCTTGGTTCTCGTGAACGATGCATTTCTCAACGTCGCAGGATGGTTCTATCAATTTGTCCCGCAACCAAAACTCTAACGTAATCAGTACGCTCGTGATCGCGGGCGTCGCGATCCTCGTTTTCTGGCTCGACCAGTACACCAAACGCCTTATCACCGCTTCGTTCGTACCCGGCGAGAGCCGTGAGTTCATTCCGCACCTCCTGAGGTGGACGTACGAGCGCAATCTTCATGGCGCGTTCGGTCTCTTCGGCAGCAGTGCGGTCTTGCTCATCGCGATGGCGATCGTCGTGCTGGTGCTCTTTTGGTTCAGCTTTCGCGAGGCCGCCGCACGGTCGATGGTCGTTCGGATCGCGTTTGGCATGATCGTCGGAGGTGCGATCGGAAATATCGTCGATCGGCTGCACCACGGCTACGTCATCGACTTCATCGATTTCTATCGCATTTGGCCGAACATCTTCAACGTGGGAGACTCTTGCATCACAATCGGTGTGGGACTCCTGCTGCTCTCCAGTCTTGCTACACGTCGTCAGCGCTGAAGAGTCCGGAAGGCGCACCGACCTCCTTGTCGCCTCACTCTCCGGCGCGTCCCGTTCGCGGGTCGCGCAACGGGCTAAGCTCGGGGAAATTCTAGTCAACGGCGCATCCGCGAAGCCGAGCCTTCTGCTGGAAGAAGGCGACGTGCTCGAGTTTGAAATTCCGCCGCCTCGTACACTCGTCGCGTACGCCGAACCGATCGAGTTGGCAGTTCTGTACGAAGACGACGATCTGCTCGTGGTCGACAAGCCGGCGGGAATGGTGACGCATCCGGCGCACGGCGCACCCAGCGGCACGCTCGTCAACGCGCTTTTGGCGCACACCAAGGAAACGCTTCCGGGCGACATGCTGCGCCCCGGCCTCGTCCATCGCCTCGATCGCGACACCTCGGGTCTGCTCGTCGTCGCAAAACGCGACGCCACGCTGGAGGCGCTGCAGGCCGCGATGAAAGCCCGGCGCATCGCGCGGGAATATCTCGGCCTGGTCAGCGGCATCCCGCAAAATCCGCGCGGCAGGATCGATGGCCCGATCGGACGCGATCCGCGCAACCGCCTCAAATACACGATAACGAGCGAAGGCAAACCAGCGGTCACGCACTACACCGTACGCGAAGCCTTTCCGAAGGCTGCCGAGCTCGTCTTTACGCTCGATACTGGGCGCACGCATCAAATTCGCGTTCATCTCGCCGCCGCCGGCCATCCGATCATTAACGATCCGCTCTACGGCAAGAGAGAGCCGCGTTTCGAGCTTCCCGGCCAGGCGCTGCACGCGTGGCGCCTCGCCTTTCCTCATCCGCGCACGGGCGCGATCGTGGAGTTCGAAGTGCCGCCCCCGCCCGGGTACTTGCAGGCGCGGCGATTAGTATCGCTTTGACCTTCGACCTATTAGCGCAAGATGGCCGCGCTCGGCGTGGACGATTGCGCCTCGCTCACGGCGTCGTCGAGACGCCATGCTTCATGCCGGTCGGCACCGCCGCGACGGTCAAAGGATTGACGCCGCGCGACCTCCGCGAAGCGCAGACGCAGATCGTGCTGGCAAACACCTACCACCTCTGGCTGCGTCCCGGACTGGAAACGATCGAAGCGGCGGGCGGGCTCCATCGTTTTATGGCGTGGGACGGGCCGATTCTCACCGACTCGGGCGGCTTTCAGGTCTTTAGCCTCGAGAGCCGGCGCACGCTCGACGACGAGGGCGTCACCTTCGCTTCGCATCTCGACGGCAGCCGCCATCGGTTCACGCCCGAGAACGTCGTTGCATTTCAGGAGCGCATCGGCAGCGACGTGGCGATGCTGCTCGACGTATGCGTGAAGCTGCCGGCGTCGCGCGAGGAAGTCGAGGAATCGGTACGCTTGACGACTACATGGGCGCGCCGATCCGCCCAAGCGCGGAAGGTCGACGCGACGGCACTATTCGGCATCGTGCAGGGCGGCCTCGACCACGGCTTACGCGAGCGCAGCGCGAGCGAGCTCGTCAACTTGGAGTTTCCGGGATATGCCATCGGCGGCCTCTCGGTCGGTGAGACGCGTGAAGAAATGTACGACGCCGCGCGCTTTACCGCCGAGCTTCTTCCGATAGCAAAGCCGCGATATCTCATGGGCGTTGGGACCGTGCGCGACCTGATCCAGGCAATCGACGCCGGTATTGACCTCTTCGACTCAGTCTATCCAACGCGTTGCGGCCGCAACGGACGAGCGATGACGCGCGACGGCGAACTCAACGTCTTCAATTCCGCGTTCACGAGCGATCAATCGCCACTCGATCCGCACTGCGACTGTACGACCTGCACGACCTACGCGCGGGCCTACCTTGCGCATCTCTTTCGAGCAAAGGAGATGCTCGGAGCTCGACTGCTCTCCTACCACAACGTGTATTTTGTTAATTCGCTCATGCGTGACGCCCGCGCCGCGCTCGAAACCGGCACGTGGGCGACGTTCGGCGCGCGCCACCGGTTACCCGACGCCACCTAAGGGACGCACGACTTGCACGCAGTCGGCACAGATTGAAGGATGCTCCGGATCGGTTCCGAGCTGGCGATATTTCCAGCATCGCGCGCACTTCTCACCCTGCGCGGGCGCGAGCACGAACTCAACGACGCCGTCGCTTGATTCACCCTCGCTCGCAGCGAGATCTAACTGCGAGATGACCAGCGCTTCGCGCAGGTTGTCGCCAAGTGCATTCAGGCGCTTGTACTCCGCAGGCGTCACGACCAAACGAAGCTGGGCCTCGAAGTCGCGCGGGCTCGCCGACGCGGCGACGCGCGAGCGCAGCGTGCGCAACAACTGCCAGAGCCGAAGATCGCTCTCGGAGGCGCCCCGATGACGCGCCACATCGAACGACGTATCGAAAACGCTCTCGGTGTCGCCGCGCAGTTCAGCCGGTAACGCTTGCCACGCCTCTTCGGTCGTAAATGAGAGAACCGGTGCGAGGGCCGTGAGGAAACGGGCGAGCACGTAGAACAGCGCCGATTGAGCGCTGCGCCGGCGAAAATCGCCGGCGGCGCGCGAGTAGAGCGGATCTTTGAGCGCATCGAAGTAGAGGCTCGACATCGCGCTCTCGAACTCGACGACGCGCAGGTAGGCGTCGTGAATCTGACAACGGTCGTACGCGTTCTTAACGTCGGTGACGAACGTATCGGTGACGGCGCAGGCGAGCCGGTCGATCGGCTCCATGGCATCACGGGCGACGATGCTGAGGGGCTCGAGATCGTAGAGGTTGGAGAGCATGAAGCGCATGCGATTTCGAATGTTACGGTAGACGCGTCCGACCTGGTCGACGACGTTTGGCCCGAAGCGCACGTCGTCGATAGGTTCGCACGATGCTGCCCACAGGCGAAGCACGTCGGCGCCCCAGCGATCCATCGCATCGCGTGCATCAATGCCGGTTCCGCGCGATTTTGACATCGGGCGGCCTTCCTCGTCGTTCACCCAGCCGTTTTTCATAACGCGGCGATAGGGTGCGCGTCCCTTGATCGCGACCGCGGTAATCAGCGAGCTGCGGAACCAGCCGCGAAATTGATCGCCGCCTTCCAGCACCATATCGGCCGGCCACGGCATACCGTCGCGGCCGAGCACGGCGAGATGCGTGACGCCCGACTCGAACCAGATGTCGACGATATTTTTCTCTCTTTCAAAGTGCGTACCGCCGCACTTCGGGCAGACGAAACCGGCGGGCAGATACGTTTGCACCGGATCGCTCCACCAAGCATCGGCGCCGGCCTCCCCGAACCGCTTCGCTGCGAGGCGCGCGACGCGCGCATCGAGAAAGGCCTCGCCGCAATCCAGGCAGACCAACGACGGAATTGGCGTTCCCCAGGTGCGCTGGCGCGATAGGCACCACTCCGGATGGGTTTCGATCATCTGGCGTTGCCGCGCGCGTCCCCACTCGGGCACGTAGTCGACGGCATCGGTCGCGTCGATCGCGCGTTCGCGCAACAGGTTTTGGTCCATCGCGAGAAACCACTGCGCCGTTGCGCGAAAGATCACCGGATTGTGACATCGCCAGCAATGCGGATAGGAGTGCTCGTACTCGGCCAAGCTCCAGAGTGCGCCCGAGGCGCGTAAGTCGTCGACGATCTTCGCGTTGGCGGCGAAGATATTCATGCCCGCATAGGGTCCCGCTTCGGCGGTAAATTGTCCCTTCGCATCGACCGGATTGAGAATCGGCAAGCCGTACTTCATCCCGGTGTCGAAGTCGTCGGCACCGTGACCCGGCGCCGTATGCACGGCGCCCGTTCCGGTTTCGAGATCGACGTAATCCGCCAGAACGATTACCGAATCGCGATCCATGAACGGATGACGCACCGCGAGATCGTCAAGATCGGCGCCGCGAGCGCGCCCTAATCGCTCCGCCTCACCGAAGCGCGAACCCAGCGATTGCGCCGCGAGCGCCTCGGCGACGATCAAGGCTTCGTCACCGATGCGGTAGAGAGCGTAGAACGCATCCGGACGCAGCGCGATCGCCACGTTCGCCGGAAGCGTCCACGGCGTCGTGGTCCAAATGAGGACTGAAACTTTTCCATCAAACGACGAAACGTTCATCGCTTCGAGTATCCGCTTCTTCTGTTGGTCATCCGCGGTGAAGCGCACGTAGATCGAGGGCGAGATCTTCGTCTCGTACTCGATCTCGGCTTCAGCGAGCGCCGTTTCGTCGTGCACGCACCAGAGCGTCGAGCGCAATCCCTTATAAATCTGCTGCCGCTCGGCAAGGTCGGCAAGTGCATTGACGATCGTCGCCTCAAAGGACGGATCGATCGTGCGGTAGGGGCGATCGAAGTAACCAAAGTTGCCCATTCGCACGCGCTGCTCGCGCTGGCGATCGAGCCAAAAGATCGCGCGTTCGCGGCAGCGGGCGCGTAGCTCGAGGGGATCGATCGTGTGAAAGTCCGTGATCCCTAAGTACTTCAGCGTCTCGTACTCAATCGGTAGGCCGTGCATGTCCCAGCCTGGCACGAACTTCGCGTACTTGCCATCGAGCAAGGCGATCTTCACGAAGATATCTTTGAGCACCATGCCCAGGAAGTGGCCGACGTGCAAGTCGCCGTTGGCATAGGGCGGTCCATCGTGAAAGATCCACGGTCCGTTGGGAGCGTTGCGCTCGACGCGGCGATGGTAGGTCTGCCGTTCTTGCCACCACGCAACGCGGTCGGGCTCGCGTTTGGAGAGCTCCGCCTTCATCGGGAAGGTGGTCTTGGGCAGATTCAGCGTCTGCCGGTAATCGACGGTCTTACTGGCCACTCTGCGCTAGAAGCTCCCCGAGGACGTCGAAGTTGCGCTCGGCTGCCGCACGGACGGCCTCGCTGCGGTCGAGCAAGTGACGCGAGATCGCGTCCCGTTGCGCGATCAGACGATCGACGGCCGCGTCGATGGCGCCGTCATCCGGACGGCGAGTGCCTACACTCCAGATCGGCTCGAGCGGATACTGCAGATCTTCGCAGAGCGCCGTCACCTTCGGATCGTACGCGATCGCGAGGAACGGCACGGCGTATCTTGCGGCCAGGACAAGCGCGTGCAATCGCATTCCGATGACGACCCGTGCGCCTCGCACGATCGCGGCGGCCTTTTCCAGCGAACACTCGGGAAGGAGCACCGGGCTCGACGCGCACGCGCGAATGACGTCGGCCGAGACCGCCGCATCGCCGGCACCGCCTAATGGAAGGAAGGCCGTTCGGACGCCGTGCCGCTGGGCGAGACGATCGACGGCACGTGCCACGACGGGCGCCGCATCGCGCAACGACGGGATCTTGCGCACGCTGACGACGGCATACGCTCCGCTCTCAGGTCCCAGCCCCTCCTCGGAGAGATCGACCCGCTCCTGGGGAAGATCGTAGAGAAAGACCGGATCGGAGGTTCGTTCGACCGGCGTTTTCGGTACGAGCCGTTGCATCAGACGGCGCGAGCGTTCGTCGCGCACGGTTGCGCGATCGAGCCCTTTGCAGAACTGCGCCACGATCAACCGGCCCCAAAAGTCGAGCGGCCCGACGGACTGCGCAAAGACCATCGTCTTACGCCGCGCCCGAATCGCCTCGCGCAAGATTGCAGCATAATAGAGCAGGCTGCGAAAGCTCGTCGCATTCTGCAGCAAGCCGCCGCCTCCGGAAATCACGACGTCGGCCCGCCCGATCGCCGAACGGACCGCGCGCCAATCCCAGCGCGGGACCGCGTCGATGCCGTAGCGTGTCGCCGTCATCTTCGGGGAGGCCGAAAGCACCTCCAGACGCGCCCACGGAAAGCGGCAGCGCGTGCGTTCGACGATCACTTCGAGCAACGCTTCGTCACCGAGATTTCCAAAGCCGTAGTAGCCGGAGAGCAGCGCGCGCATTAATGGCGGCCGGTAACGAGCCGGAACGCCGGGATGCGGCGGTAGATCCAGATCGCCAGCGCGCCGATGATCACTCCGATGACCAGCCCGTTAACGATACGCAATATCGAGATTTCAAGCGGCGTGTGAAGGTGCGAGAAGGTGTCGATGATGTCACCCACGCCGACTCCGATACCCAGCGCCAGAAGCCATCCAATCACGCGCCGATGCGCGGGAAGCAGTGCCGGCAAAAGCATCAGGCACGGGAAGCCGATCAGAAACTCCTTGAAGCGGGGACGTACGCTCAGCACGTGCGTGAGCGCGTGGCGCAGCGTCAGCTCGAACTGCGAAGGCGAGATATCGCTCTCGTTGCCGCTGCGCGCGATCATGAGCGCGCCGAGCGCGACGATCGCGAGACCCGCCAGCAGTTGATAGGTAAGCACCGGCGAGAGAAAGACATCGCCCGGGCGCTGCACTCCCGACCCGAAACGACGGTCGAAGAGATAGAGCGCGAGGGCGATCAAGGGCGGCAGCGCCAGGATGAGCCGAACGCCGCGGAAGCGTTCGATCTCTTCCATCGTCAGCGGCGAGCTCAGGACGCCCACCACCACGAGCGCGCCGAGCAAGGCGACACCCGTTGCGGCCAGCGTCCAACCAAGACTGCGAAGCAACTGCGTGCCGGAGGCCGCCGCGGGCTGCTCGGTCCACGCGGGAATCAAGACGAGCAGCGCCGCCGTGGCGAAGAGCAGCCCTCCCGCAAGCGCGATAGCGGAGCGCGCGAAGGCGTCGTGATGCGCCACGACGCCCGCGACGTAGAGCGCGACCGTCAGTGCGTACGCCGTAACCGCGTAGCGGCGCCGGTACCAACCGAAGGCGTCAAGCAGCAGCACGAAAATCGAGGGAACCGCCAGCGCCGCCAGACCAACGAGAACCCGGTTATTTCCGCGATAGAGCGGAATCGGGGTTGCTCGGCCGAGCCGAAAGCCGTTAGCCCGCAGCTCGTCGGCGATCTGCTTGACCATCTCGACGTTCGTCGCTTCGACCGAGAGCGTCCCGTCTTGGTGCGGCCACGGGCGCAAGTAGACCACGCGAATGTTTCGCTCGCGAACTCCAAGAACGTAACGCTCGATCGCCTCGTCGAGCCGGAGTTTGTCGAGCTCTCCCTTGGCGATCGCCTGCACGCGCACCGTTCGCCCCGGAATGAGCCGCGCAAGCGTGTCACTTCCCTTCTGGACCTGACTCGGATCGTACGTTTCGATCGAGCCGAAGTTGAAGCGGTGGAGTTTGAAAACGTTCGCGGTATCTTCTAAGTGATCGGGATAGCCGAGGACCTGATTGGTCAGACCGAAGAAAATTACGGTCGAGACCTTCGGATCGTAGCGTAGCACGTCGTTAAAGAGCGCATTGATCTGCGGAAAAGCGAGGCGTTCGTCGTTCTGAAAACGCGGAACGACCAGTAACGCGAGTCGGCGGGCCAGTTCGACTTGGTCAGTCGGTATGCCCAGCGCCGTGGTATTGAAGAAATCGATCTGCGTGCGCACTTCGATCAGCCATGGCCGCGTGGCGCGCAACACCCGAACGCTCCTGGGCATGAAGTGCAAGCGCAGCTGGGTGAGGTAGCGATCGTAGGTCGACGGATCGGAGACCAGCAGATAGACCGCCCCCGGGCGAATTTGCCCCGTCCGAACCAGCCTTGCCAGCAGGGGATCGCTGATCGGCCCCAGGCGCGCCTGATTAATGAGCGCCGCGCCGGTGGTCGCGAAAGCCTTTTCGTTATTTCCAACATTCGCGCCGAGCTCTTCAGTTAACGCCAGCGACGTCAGCCCGGCGCGGCGCAGCGCGACCAGAAACGCCGGAGTGTTGTAATCGAACGACCGCGCCATCGCATCGAAGTCCGTAAAATCCATCGCCAGCTCGACCCGCCGAGCCTCTCCCTCGACGCGCAGCCGGAAGAAGGCCACGGCAAGCGACGCGACCAGGGCAACGATCAAGACGAGTGCGGCGTAGCGCGTTCGCGGGGTAAAGAGCGTCACGAAGCGCCTCTCATTCGACCGAGCCGGCGCTTTTTCTGCCGGCAGTCACAGAAGGGCCCGCCAAAGGCGAGCCCCGCTGCCGTCGCGTATGCGCGGATCCCGTTTTTTTGGGGACGCGCATACCGGGTGTGGGCGACGATCTAGAGTTCGCTGCGTTCGCTCGCTGCCCACCGATCGAGCGGCGCACGCGGCCGGGTTTCAACGGTAGCAAATTATTTCGCCGATTTCAATCCGGCCATTTTGGCGAACGCTTTTCGAGAAATGCGGCGATACCTTCGCGCGCATCGGCGGCCAACGCGTTTTCGGTCATGACTTCCTTGGCATACGCGTAGGCGGAGTCTTGATCGAGCTCGATCTGCGCGTAGAATGCCGCTTTACCGAGTTCCACGATGCCGCGGCTCGCCGAGACGATTTGGCCGGCGAGCGCGAGCGTTTCGGCATGGAGCCGATCGGGCGGGACGACGCGATTCACGAGACCCCACGCAAGCGCCGTTGGCGCGTCGATGGTTTCACCGGTGAGCAACATCTCCATCGCGCGTTTCCGCCCGACCGCTCGCGTAAGCGCCACCATCGGCGTGCTGCAGAAGAGCCCGATGCGAACGCCCGGCGTCGCGAACGTCGCGTCGGTCGAGGCTACCGCGAGATCGCAAGCGGCGACCAGCTGACATCCCGCGGCGGTCGCGACGTGCGCGACCTCGGCGATGATCGGCTGAGGAATCGCCACCATGCGCGCCATTAGGTCAACGCATGCGTCGAAGATCGTCCGATAGGTTTGGGCATCGCGGTCGAGCAGCTCGCGGAGATCGTGACCTGCCGAGAATGCCCGCCCCTCGCCGCGCAGAATGATAACGCGGATCGAGCGGTCTTGCGCGAGCTGCGCGAGCGCGGCGTCGAGTTCGCGCATCATCGCCAGCGAAAGCGCGTTGCGCTTCTCGGGCCGGTTCATCGAAAGGACGGCGACCACGCCCTCGCGCTCGATTTTAATGTCCGCGTATGTCTGCAGCGTATTCATAACAATCCTATTTCATGGGCGATGACCGTCGACTACGCGCCCAGTTTATCCTGAGCGAGCGAAGCTTGTCATCCTGTAGCGGAGCGCCGGAGGCGCGTAGCCGCAGGACGAAGGGCGCCTCCGCTCAGATGACCGGCAGGTAAAATGGGCGATGACGGGCTCGAACCGCCGACATCCTCCTTGTAAGGGAGGCGCTCTCCCAGCTGAGCTAATCGCCCCTGCGCAAGAGGAATTCGCTTCGCCGGTTGCCGTTCTTGCAAGCCGCCGGGCGATGTTTAACGCACGCTGAGAATCGGGAACCTTTTCATTGAGACCTGGAAATCTTGAACAAACACTACCGGGCTACAATTACGAGCGATATCCGCAATGTGGCAAAAGCCCGTGAGGGCGTAGCCGATTTTGCGCTCGATTGCGGCTTTGCGAAGGAAGCGGTTGCCGACGTCCGCCTCGCCGCGGGCGAAGCCTTGAGCAATGCCGTCGAGCACGTTACGAGGACCCGGTCGGGACGAATCATCGTCGACTGCAGTTTCGATGGCTCGGCCCTAACCGTCGCGATCCACGGTGGCGGCCCCGGCTTTCCCGCGCCCTCGGACCAGGTCAGCGTCCAGCCGAACGATCGCGGTCGCGGCTTCGGCATCTTCTTGATGCGCCGCTTGATGGACGAAGTCTCATTCGCGCGCAACGGCGCCATCGTTCGGCTCCGTCGCCGGATTTAGGTCCTCCTAGGAACCCGAGCCGATCTTCTTCTGGAGCAGCGTGACGGCGGCGCGCAGTTGGGCGTCGCTGTCGACCTCGCCGAAGCGCGCGTCGCGGTTTTCCACGACGGCGAGGTCGGGGTCGATGCCGCGCAGATTGATGTCTCGGCGGTTCGGCGTAAGGTAGTGCGCCGTGGTGATCTTGATCGCCGCGCCGTCCGGAAGCGGGGTCAGCGTCTGCATCACGCCCTTGCCGAAAGTTCGCGAGCCGACGAGCATGCTAATGCCGTCGTCCTGCAGCGCGCCCGCGGTGATCTCCGACGCCGAAGCCGTGTATTGGTTCACCAGCACGGTGGTCGGCACCGTAATCGAAGGATCGCTGTCTGAGTCGATGGTGGTTGCGTGCTGACCGCGTTCCTCGACCGTCACTAACGCCTTGTTTGCAATAAAGCGCGAACTGATGTCGAGCGCCGAGTTGACGTAGCCGCCCCCGTCGTTGCGCAGATCGAGAATCAGCGCCTTCGCGCCAAGGTCGTTCAAGCGCGCCACCGCGGTGTCGAACTCCTTGGGGGTCTCGCGGCCGAACTCCATCACCCAGACGTATCCGATCGCGCCAGGCAGCATTTTGTAGACGACCGTCGGAGGCTGCACGTCTTCCCGCGTAATCGACACGACCGCGGGCGCTTGCGGACGCTGCAACGTAACGGACACGGCGGTGCCCGCTTTGCCGCGCAGTCGCCGGCTCACACCGTCGACGCCAAGACCTTTCGTCGAAACTCCGCTCACGGCGGTGATGACATCGCCGACCGCGAGTCCCGCGCGTTCGGCGGGCGTGCTCGGCAATACGTACGAGATGCGCACGAAGCCGGAGTCAACGTCGGGCTGGATCATGACACCGATGCCGCCGATGCGGCTTGGGTCGAGCGCTTCGTTGAACGCCTTGAACTCCGCCGGTGTAAAGAACTGCGTGTAACGATCGTTCGTCGCCTTTGCCATCGCATCGATCGCGGCATAAGCAAAATCGCTCGGGGATGCATGCGCCGCGCTTGCTGCCGACACGATCGCGCTTTGCAGCTCGGCCGACGTCGCATCTCGATCGTCCTCGACGTGCAGCGCCGGCGGCGGGATCGCAACGCCGTGTTTGCGCGCGGCTTCGGCGAGCGCGTCGGAGGCGGCCGCAAGCAGCGTTTGCGGATCGACCGGATCGTAGTACGTGCTGGTTAAAAGTTGAAAGCTCTCGGCAACGTCGCCGGAGACTTGATTTGGCAGCACGCTATCTGCAGCGGTTGCGTTAACGCAGAGCGCAACGAAGAGCGCCGATACGAGTGCGGCGCGCCCAAAACCCTGAGGAGTCGGCATCATGAACCCTTTCTTCCCTGTCTATCGGCAGAACGCATGGCGGGCGCCAGCCGTTTCAAGCCGACGCGGCCGCGCGACGAAGCCGGTCCATCATGGCCAGTCCCAGCCCGGTCTCTGGCAGGGGCTGGGCGTCGATGCGCTCCAGCCCGATCGCGTCAAGGGCGTGGAGCGCCTCGAAGAAGCGAGCAGCAGCTTGGCGCAGATCGCCGGTGGGCGAGAGTCGCTCGGCCGCAGCGTACCCCGGAAACTCGTCGCACAAGGTGAGCGCAGCCGCGTGCGTGCGCTCGTGTTTGGGCACCTGCGACGGATCGATCACCTGCAACCGCGTTCGCGGCGCGTAGTGCTGCGGCAGCCGGCCGGGTGCGAGGACGGCTCCCTCGCGGGGACGCGTCAACGGACCGACGACCGCCTCGATTGCTTCCACCGGGATCGCTCCAGGCCGCAGCAGCACCGGCCCCGGATCGAAGGCGACGATCGTGGACTCGAGCCCGTGATCGCTGCGCCCCGCGTCGAGAATGAGGTCGACGCTCGCCCCGAGCGCCTTCGCCACGTGCTCGGCGCGGGTCGGGCTGAGCGCGCCGAAGGGATTCGCACTGGGTGCCGCGATCGGCGCTTGGAGCCCGGCCAAGAGCGCGCGCGCGACCGGATGGGAGGGGATCCGTACGGCGACGGTCGGCGCTCCGGCCGTCACCAAGTCGGGAACGGCTTCGCGCTTGCCGAGCACGAGCGTCAGGCCACCCGGCCAGAAGCGCTTGGCGAGCCTCTCGGCGAGCGCTGAGAGCTCGAGGGCGACCTCTTCGAGCATCGCACGATCGAGCACGTGGACGATGAGCGGATCGAAGCGTGGGCGTTGTTTGATTTCGAAGATTCGCGCGACCGCTAAGCGATCGAAAGCAAGCCCACCGAGGCCGTAGACGGTTTCGGTGGGGAAGGCAACGGTGCCGCCCGCACGCAGGACCTCGATCGCGCGCGCGATGCCGGCCGGTCCGGCGGCCAAGATGGGCACGCGCGCACCTTCGCCCACCAGGCAGCCAAACTCCGGCAAGCCGGCGCTTGCAACAGAAGGGATGGCGCCCGTGACAGGGTGATAATGCTCAAAGACTTATGAGGGGATTCCATCGCACGCGGGCGCCGTTGCCGCTCGTCGCGCTTTTCTGCGCGGCGTTGCTTCCGGTTGTGCTTTATGGTTGCGGCGGCGGGGGTTCCGATAGCTCGCCGGCAGGTCCGTTTCTGCCGCCACCTCCGGCCAAGAAGGGTAAGCATTTCACGCACATCGTGATCCTCGTTCAGGAGAACCGCACGTTCGACAACCTCTTCGCGACCTATCCGGGAGCCGACGGAGCCACAGTCGGCAAGACGCATAACGGAACGCTGCGTCTTCGCAAGGCTGACCTCGAGAGCATCGTCTCGCCCAATAACGGCTATCCGTTTTGGCTGCGCGCCTGCAATCGTCGCGGCAATGCGTGCCGCATGAACGGCTTCGACACTATCCCGATCGGGAGCGTGCCCGGCACGTACGTTTACCAGTACGTCAATCCCGCGCAGATCCGGCCATACTGGGATCTGGCCGGCAGTTACGTTTTGGCCGACCACGTCTTTCAGACCCAGGGCAGCGGCAGCTTCACCGCCCATCAGGATTTGATTCGCGGCGGCACCGATATCAACGGCTCGCAGAGCCTGATCGATTTTCCGGACGGCCGGCCATGGGGATGCGACGCCCCGTCGGGAACGGTGACCACGCTGATAACGACGGCGAATCAGTACCTGCACTATCAAGGCCCGTTTCCGTGCCTGTCGTACCGGACGCTGCGCGATCTCCTCGATCCCAACGGCATTTCGTGGCGCTACTACGCGCCGACCGTCGGTGATAGCTTCGGCGGCGATCTTTGGAACGCGTTCGATGCGATCGCAGCCGTTCGCAACGGACCCGAGTGGCAAACGAATCAAGTTTCACCCGAGACGAAGATTTTCACCGATATCGATCGCAACACGCTGCCCGCAGTCTCGTGGGTGATACCGGACTATCCGAATTCCGATCATCCCGGCGACGGCTCCGATAGCGGTCCGTCGTGGGTCGCGCAGGTCGTCAACGCCATTGGCGAGAGCAAAGCGTGGAATACGACCGCGATTCTCGTCGTTTGGGATGATTGGGGCGGATGGTACGATCACGTCGCGCCGCCAGGGCCGTTTCGTTCCGGCGGTCTCGGCTTTCGCGTTCCGCTGCTCGCGATCTCACCGTATGCGAAGGAAGGTTACGTTTCGCACGGCGTGTACGAGCTCGGTAGCATCGTTCGGTTCGTCGAGGATAACTGGAAATTGGGGCGTCTCGGCACGACCGACGAAACGTCCGCCGATTTCGCCAATGACTTTTTCGACTTCACTCAAGCACCGCGCAAGTTCGTTCCGTTACACGCCGAGTATTCGAAATCGCATTTCGTTCACGAGACTCCATCGAACCATCCGGTCGATGAAGAATAAATAACTTGGATTAGTGATGTTTATCAACGTTTCGACAATAGTACGCTCGGTGCATGGAAAATGCGAGCGGGCGGCGAACTTGGGTATTAATTCGATATGCGTACCTTAGAGAAGCCTCCAGGTTCCACTTCCACCCGCACGGCAACCGCTGCCCGCACGATCGCCGGCGACGCGCGCGTAGGTGCCGTCCCGGTCGTGCTTTCCGACTTCGAAACGGTTGAGGTCACGGCTCCGGTCGCGCAAGACGAGCTCAAGCAGATTCAAGCTCACTTTATGACGGTTGCCCAGTGCTCGGTGCGTGGAATCACCGACCCCGCCGAACGCGCAAAGGCGGCGCAGGCGCTGCACGAACGCATGGCGCGCTACGGCACCTCATCGGAGTACATCGCGCGGCGGCAAGTCAGCGTGCTGCATTCGCGATTCGTCAAGCACGATCCCGATAACGCATTGGAGGCGATCCGTCGCTACGGCGGTCTTCGCAATCCCAGCGGCGAGACGCTGGACGAACGCATGACCCTTTTCGAAGAGATCGCCTGCGACGTTTTCGAACGCGTCTATCGCGACCAAGAGACGCCGCCCGACGATATCGTGCACGTGAGCTGCTCGGGGTACGTATCGCCAAGCCCCGTTCAGAGCTTCCTCTCGCGGCGGAGATGGCTCGACGTCGGCGTGACGCACTCGTATCACATGGGCTGCTACGGCGCGTTTCCGGCCGTGCGGACGGCGCTCGGTCTGGTCGGGTCTTCCTACGCATCGCTGCCCGTGCGCAAACGCCGCGTGGATCTCGTTCACACGGAGTTTCTCTCACTGCACTTCGATCTGCTCGGCGAGGAGCCCGACAACCTCATCACCTCGACGCTCTTCGCCGACGGCTTCATCAAGTATACCGCGTATCCGGAGTCCGAGTTTGCCAAACGCGGCCGCGCTGGGCTGAAGGTCCTCGCGATCGAGGAGCACATTCTGCCTGACTCGCTTTCGGAGATGACGCTGCGGCCCGGTCCGCTGCAGTTCGACATGTCGTTATCCAAGCGCGTGCCGTTTATGATTCGCGATTCCATTGCCGACTTCGTGCGTTCGATCTGTACGCAAGTAGCGATCGATTTCGAGCGCGAGAAAGATGCGATGATCTTCGCGATTCATCCCGGCGGCCCGGCGATTCTCAACCAGATTCGCGGCAAACTCGGTATCGAAGAATCCGCGGTCGCGTTGAGCCGCAAAGTACTCTACGAACATGGCAACATGGCTTCCGCAACCGCACCGCACATCTGGCAGCTGATCGTCGATTCGCCCGACATCCCAGTAGGATCGAAGGTCATGAGCATGGCGTTCGGGCCGGGCTTAACGGTTATCGGGGCACTCTTCGAGAAAGTATAATCGCGATGGCTACTACCGATCCTAAGTCACCGCAGAAATTCTCCGTGCCGGGCCCCTTCTATTGGGGCGTCCGCGGGGTGCACGCGGCCGCGCCGCTTTTCGTCGCGCTCGGTAACTTGGAGACGCAGCTGCTAGCGGGCCGCCTGGCTTCACAACGCGTCGACCGCCCCGTCTACATCTGCGGCCTCCCCCGTGCTGGAACGACGATCACGCTGCAGATGCTTAGCGAGCATCCGGACGTCGTCACGCACAAGTATGCCGACTTCCTCATGCCCTACATGCCTTGGGTTTGGAACAACGTCTTCCCGCGCATCCCCGTAGATGCGATGCGCAAGCCGGTACCGCGCATCCACCGCGACCGAATCGAGGTCACCCGCGACAGCGCCGAGATGGGCGAAGAGATCCTCTGGGAACACTTTTTCCCGCAGATTCACGACGAGACGAAATATAACGTTCTCGACACGACAACTTCGAATCCGGCGTTCGAGCACTTCTACAGCGATCACTTGCGGAAGCTCGCGCTGGTGCGCGGCCGTTCGCGCTACGTCAGCAAGGCGATCATGTGCGTCGTGCGCATGCAGTATTTGCGTCGCCTCTTCCCGGATGCGCGTTTTCTGCTCTACGTGCGCAACCCCATCGATCACGTCGCATCGTTGATCAAGCAGGATCGGATCTGGGCCGAGCTGGAGCGTTCCGACCCTCGACAGATCGAGATCATCGAGCTCACCGGACACCATGAGTTCGGCACGCGCCAGGTGATGGCCAACGTCGGGAATCCCGACGAGCTGCGCGAGATCCGCCGGCTCTTCGACGCGGGTAAGTGGGCTCAATCGCGTGCGCGCTATTGGGCATACATGTACGGTTTTGTCGCTCGTCAGCTGGACTCAGATCCCGACCTGGCGCGCAGCGTCTGCGTTGTACGCTACGAAGACCTCTGCAGTGACTCGCTTACCACCATCGACCGAATTCTCGCGCACACCGGTCTCGAGCCGCAGAGCTTTGCGGCCGCGCGAGAAACCTACAGCAAGAAGCTCTCGTTTCCGGATTACTACAAGCCGGCGTTCGACGCCGATACGCTGGGAGAAATCGTTGCCGCTACCAGCGGCATCGCCCAGCGATTTGGTTACGACGTCGCCGCCATCGCCGCGAAAGTCGGAAGTCCTCCGCCCGAACCTACGTCCGTCTAATCGGAGGCGTCATTGATATATCGAGGCTGCTTGAGAGCCTGCGCGCTCGGCGCCGGCATAGCGCTGGCATCTTGCGGCGCCGGGAGTAGCGGAGGCGGCGGGCTCGCGCCGCCGCCGACCGGAGACAACGGCCACCATCACCATGGATCCGGAAGCGGCGCAATCCAGCATGTCGTGCTGATGATTCAGGAGAACCGCACGTTCAACAACCTTTTCGCGGGATTTCCCGGGGCGACCAGCACGAAGGTCGGTTGGGGACTCGTTGCCAACGGCAACGGATATAAGAAGAAAAAGATCGAGCTGACGGCCGCCAATCTCACCGATCACGGCAACGTCACCCACCTCTATAAAGCGTTTCTGGTCGGCTACCACAACGGCCACATGGACGGCTTCAACCTCATCAAATACGTCGTCTCGGGTCAGCCCGAGGGCAAAGCGCCGTACCAATACGTCAAGCACTCCCAGATCGTGCCATATTGGGACATCGCGCACCAATGGGGCTTAGCCGACGAGATGTTTCAGACGCAGGGCAGCGATAGTTTCACCGCGCATCAGGATCTGATCCGCGGCGGCACGTTCATCGACGCCAACGAGAGCTTGATCGATCCGCCGACGACGAGCGCCGCGTGGGGATGCGACTCGAACCCGGGCGGCAAGACGACGCTGATCACGACCAAGCTGCAGCTCGAGGTCGACCAAGGTCCCTTCCCATGCTCCAACGTTTTTCCCGATTACGGCTCAAACGGCTACCCCACGCTGCGCGACTTGCTCGATGCCAAATCGGTCTCGTGGAAATACTACACGCCAGTCTGGAAGAACAACACGCCGAGCGCGCTCTGGGACGCGTTCGACGTTATCGCGCCGGTTCGGTATGGGCCGGAATGGACCGACGGGCACATTGCTTCACCCGAAACGAGCATCTTCAACGACATCTCAAACGGCGCGCTGCCGTCGATGTCCTGGGTGATTCCCGACGCGCAGAACTCCGATCATCCGGGCTATGCGCCGGAGGATACGGGTCCGTCGTGGATCGCCAGCGTCGTCAACGCCATTGGCGCAAGTTCGTATTGGAACTCGACGGCGATCATCGTCGTCTGGGACGATTGGGGCGGGTTCTACGATTCCGTTGCGCCACCGCTGCCACGTGACAATCAAGGCGGTCCCGGATTTCGGGTTCCGATGCTCGTGATCGCGCCCTACGTCATCGACGGTGGCGGAAGCCAAGGCGGTTACGTTTCGCACACGGTCTACGGCTTCGGCAGCATCATACGCTTCATCGAAGACACCTGGAACTTGGGCCGCCTGGGAACCACCGATTCAACCTGCGCGAGCATGGCCGACATGTTCAATCTGAGCCAATCGCCGCGCCCGTTTCATGCCATTCCCTCAAGCTTCTCGCGATCGTATTTCCTCCACCAAAAGCCGTCGTATCGGCCGGTCGACACCGAGTAGCTGCAGATGCGCGCGCACCCGGCCGCGCTCTGGATCGCACTCTGCACGCTAGCGGCCTGCGGCGTGGCCTGCAGCGCGGTCTCGACCGGCGCACCGCCCGGGCTACCGCTTCCCCGCGACGGCTTTGCCGGCGCGAAGAATCCGATCCGGCACGTCGTGATCGCGATTGAAGAAAACCGCAGCTTCGACGACTTCTTTGCCACATTTCCCGGCGCCGACGGCACGACGACCGGAAAGGCCGAAGCGATGCCGCCCGTCATCGCGCAGAGCTGCTCGGCGCCGATCACGAAGCCGACGACGATTCCGCTGAAGGAAGTTTCCCTCGTCGGCGACGGCAACGATCTGGATCACAACCACGCGGCCTTCGGTATATCCTGGAACCACGGCGCGATGGATGGTTTCGATCTCATCCACATCGGCGCCGGCGGCGACGGTCCACCGGCCTGCCGGTATCCGTATCAGTACGTTAATCCGAAAGAAATCGCGCCGTATTGGGAGCTTGCGCGCCAATACGTACTCGCCGATCACACCTTTCAAACTCAGGGCAGCGGGAGTTTTACCGCGCATCAGGATCTCATCGCCGGCGGGACGCAAATTTCGGCGAACGAGGCGTTGATCGATACGCCGACGTTCTTTCCGTGGGGCTGTGATGCGAATCCGCCGGTTCGCACCGCAATCATCAAACGGGGTAGCAATCGGGTCTACCGCTACGCTGGTCCGTTTCCGTGCTTAAAGTACGCAACGATGCGCGATCTGCTCGACGCCGGGAGCGTCTCGTGGAAGTTCTACGCGATGCCGGTGCAAAAAGAGACGGGGTGCGAACAAGGCAACACCGCTGGTCTCTGGAGTGCGTTCGATGCGATCAAGGCAGTGCGCTACAGCTCGGAGTGGCACACGAACGTGACCCGCAGCAGCCTGGATATCTTCCCCGACATCGCGAAGCACCGGTTACCCTCCGTGGCGTGGATCACTCCGGATGCGCGCAACTCGGACCATCCCGGCACGACGAAGCATCCGCCGTGCGGCACGGGCGGCCCGCCCATCGATACCGGTCCGTCGTGGATCGCTTCGATCGTCAACGCCATCGGCAAGAGCTCGTACTGGAACTCGACCGCAGTCGTCGTCGTCTGGGACGATTGGGGCGGTTTTTACGATCACGTCGCCCCGCCGACGCCGCGGGGCTGGCAGGGCGGTCCCGGTTTCCGCGTGCCGATGCTGATCGTCTCGCCGTACGTCAAGCCGCACGTCGACCACACCGTCTACGAGTTCGGCAGCATCCTCCGTTTCGTCGAGGAGACGTGGAATCTCGGCACGCTCGGCAAGAACGACGCGCGCTCGACGAGCATCGGCAATGCCTTCGACTTCACGATGGCGCCGCGTAAGTTCAAAAAGATCACCGCGCCCTACGGGAGCGATTATTTTCTGCGACAGCCGCCATCCGGCATCGCGCCCGATACCGAGTAGCTATGTGGCCCCGTTACTGCTCGTCGGGAATGCGATTGTCGAGTGGTTGCTGCAAGAAGAACTCGCGACTCTCCGGCGCTTTGATTGGTACGAACTTGCGCGGCTTCTGCGTGAAGTCGAGACAATCGGTGGCCGGTGAAGTCGCGCGGGTGTCGGCGTCGGAGAGCCGCGGGAGATTGAAGAGATCCTCAGTATAGTGCAAGACGCTCGCGGTCTCGTACTGGACGTGTGAAATGTAGTTCTTCTTCGCATACGGCGAAATCACGATCAGCGGGACGCGGAAGCCGAGGCCGTCGTAGCCTCGGAAGGGCGGTGGAACGTGGTCGTACATGCCGCCCCAGTCGTCCCACTGTACGAAAATTACCGTCGAGTCCCAGAACTTGCTCTCGCCGACGGCATTGACGACCGCCGTCACCCACGACGGACCGAAGCCGCCGCCGCACGCGAGATGATCGGAATCGGGACAGAGCGGCGTAACCCAGGTCATGCTCGCGAGCTTGCCGGACGCAACATCGGTAATGAA
>Ga0209169_10000732_pt1 | contig 20154 bp, 16 predicted proteins | sample HubBroMetageWRM4_FD_188346 | JGI IMG/M metagenome (GOLD analysis project Ga0209169, IMG submission 188346) | Warmed soil microbial communities from the Hubbard Brook experimental Forest, New Hampshire - Hubbard Brook CCASE Soil Metagenome WRM 4... | ecosystem: Environmental > Terrestrial > Soil...
CCGGCCGACTCGCCCGGCCAGGTCATCGGGCGCGCCCAGCCGGGTTGCCTCATCCGCGAAGATGAACTCCTCGATCGGGCCGAGCCCGCGCCCGCCGAACTGCGGCGGCCAGGAGATGGCGCCGTATCCGCCGTCGTGCAGGCGTCTGTCCCAGGCCAGGCGGCGCGCCAGGATGTCCGCATCGGCCATCTCGGCGCGATCGGCGTGGCTGACCCCGCCAGTGGCGTCCAGCAGCCATTGCCGTGACTCCTCGCGGAACCTGGCCGCCCTCGGATCGCCGAAACTCGTTGCCTTGCCGACCGCCTGCGCCTCGTCTGCCGTCAACTGTCCTGGCCCCAATCCATCTATCGCGCGTCGCTTGTTCCGCGCGGGCGGTCCTACAGGTGTTCCGCCGCTTGTTCCTTCAGGCCTGCCGCGGGCTCTTGCTCCCGCTGGTACACCGGCACGATCAACGCCCTGGCTACGGTGTGCTCGCGCAGCGCCGAGCCGACGTAGGCCGGGGAACTGTCCGCGTCGGCGCTGAGCACGCCGGTATCCAGGGCGTGCACGGCGAAGACGTACCGGTGCGGCGCGCGCCCCTTAGGCGGCGCCGCACCGCAGTAGTCCCTGGTCCCGAAGTCGTTCCGGGCCTGGATCGCCCCCGCGGGCAGCGTCGTCATCGCGACGCTGCCCGCGCCGGCCGGCAGTTCGGTAACCGAGGCCGGCAGGTTGAACAGGACCCAGTGCCAGAAGCCACTGCCCGTCAGTGCGTCTACGTCCAGGCAGGTAACTCCGAAGCCCCTGGTCTGGCCGGGGAAGCCCGCCCACCGCAGGTGCGGAGAGAGGTTGCCGCCGTCCAGGCCGCGGCCGTTCAGCAGTTGCGCTGTCCCCAGCGGCTCGCCATCGCGCATGTCATGACTCCAGACGTCGAACGACGGGACGGCAGCCATGAACACGTAGGGGATCGGAGGTCTGTGCTGGTCATTCATGCGGGCTCCGTCATGAACCCGATGCCACTACCTTGTGGGTGAAAGAGTCGACCGCGTACCACTTGATGAGGCGCACATCGTTGGGCGCACTCGTGTCGCCGACGATTTCGTAGATCATCGTGTTGACCTCGGCCTGGTGGACATCTGCGTGCATGATGATCGGGCCCGTGGGGGCCTGGATGGTCAGCCCGCTCAGTGCCGCCTGGATGGCCGACGGCGATGTCGAATTCGCCTTGTTGATAGCCGCCGCGTACTCTTCGGCCGCGACCCACCCCTCGTATGTCCAGTCGTTGGCCGGACCCAGGGTCCCCGCCACCTTCGCATAAGCCGCGAGGAAGGCGTTGTTAACCGCCGGGTTGACCGCCGCCTGGTACTCGTAGGAGTAGTTGTCCCATACCGCGGGCGCCTTGCCCTTCAAGGAAACCGCGCTCGAGAACCAGCCGCCCACCGTGATGATTCCCGCATAGTTCTGCAGGAAGTGGTAGGGCGCAGCCTGCAGCGCCAAAGACGTCGAGCCGTCGCCGAAGGTCGCCATTATGAGCAGCCGATTTGGCGTCGGCTTGGCTTCGGTGACCGACAAGGCGGTCACTGCCGTGGCGAAGTCCTCGGTGTCCAGCGGCACGTAATACGCCTTGTGCACGCTGAGCGGGTGGCCGATCGCCGCCGCGTCAGAAAGTTCTCCCTGGATGACCTGCTTGGCTACCAGGTAGTTGTATCCGATGATGTCAGCCTGCGTCGTGGCCGGGAGGCCGGCCTTGATGAAGGCGGCCTCGTCCTGCGTGGACTGGCTGTCCGACGCGGAAGCAAGGTAGAAAGCTGGCGAGACGTTGTTCGCCCCGACGAGCTGGTTCGCCGAGCAGAGCGTATTGATCATCAGCCCGCCTGCCCGTTGAATGAGGGGCGCCACGGCCAGGCATTCAGGACTGGACCAGGGTCCGGAGTAGAACAGCCGGTTCCCGGCCGCGATCGCCTTCCTGGTGGCTACCACGGCGTCGGAGGGATCGCCTTGCGAGTCGTAGGCGTTGAGCGCCAGGGGATGGCCATGATCGACGCCTCCCGCGGCGTTTATCTCGGCCACGGCTGCCTTCGCGCCCGCGATGGCGTCCAGCCCGATGACGCCGTTCACGCCGGATATGCCGCCGACGAAGGTCAGCGTCACGGGCGACTTGGCGCCCGATCCTGACGTACCCGATGTACCTGACGTACCTGATGATCCTGGCGACGATGACGATGAGCAAGCAGCGGCCGCGAGGATCAGCAGCCCTCCTGCTGCAATTCTTGCTAGGTGCCTTGTCCTCATCGAAGGCCACCTTCCGTTCTGCTAGGTATCGATTGATTTAATATTTGGCTCAGCGTCCGGGGGAAGGTCGCTCGCCTGCTTTCCAAGCAGGTCCATCTGGAGCTGTTTATTCTTGCTGAACTCCGATGAGCTCGACTCGCTGATTATGCGGCCGCGGTCCATGATGTAGACGCGATCCGTCATTTCTGCGGCAAATGGCAGGTCCTGCTCGACCAGCAGGTATGCCATGCCTTGCTGCCGCATTTCGTAGAGCGCGTCCTTGACTTGCTCCACTATTTTGGGCGCTAGGCCCTCGGTAGGCTCGTCGATCAGCGCTAGCTGCGGGTTAGCGATAATCGCCCGTGCGATCGCCACGAGCTGCTGCTCGCCTCCACTCAGCGCCGTCCCTTTCTTGTCGAGCAGCGGCGCGAGTATGGGGAATCGATCCAGCATCGATTGCATTGTCAGTGTGTTGCCCGAGGATCGCGTACCACTTTTGGCGGCAATTTCCAGGTTTTCCCTGACCGTCAGTTTCGAGAGTATCCTGCGCGAATCCGGGATCCATGCCACTCCCAGCCGGGCACGCTGTTCAGGCCGCTGGCGCGAGCAGTTCACGCCGAAAAGCTCGATCCGGCCCGTGCTTCTCACGTCCACTCCGATAATGGCCATGATCGTGGAGGTCTTGCCGACGCCATTTCGGCCCAGCAAGCCCACGCACTCGCCCGGCCCGATCTCGAAGTCGATGTTGAATACCGCCTGGGCCCGGCCATGCCAGACACAGAGCTTGTGAACGGCAAGCGCGGGCTTCACTGTGCTCCGCCGGCGGACGCCAGGGCAGGTGGCAGCCCGTCGAGCTTGCTGCCGTTGGCGTCATAGAGATAAAAGCCGCGGCCGCTCTTGCGGCCGAGATGGCCCGCGCTCACCAGGTCGACCAGGATCTGCGGCGGCCGGTAGCGGTCGTCTCCCAGCGCCGGGTAGATGGCGTTGAGGTTATTCAGCCGGGCGTCCAGTCCGACCAGGTCCGCTAGCTCCAGCGGGCCCATCGGGTGGTTGTAGCCCAGCCGCATGGCGACATCGATGGCGTCGGGGGCCGCCACTCCGGATGCGACCAGGCGCATTGCCTCGTTCCCGAGGATCAGGCCGAGCCGGCTGGTGATGAAGCCGGGCGAGTCCTTCACGAGCACAGGTATCTTCCCCAGGGCTTCCGCGAGGTCGGTACACTGTCGGACGTAGTGATCGGGTACGCCGTCGGCGACCGCGACTTCTACCAGCCGCATCTTTTCGGCCGGGTTGAAGAAATGCATGCCGACCAGGCGCCCCGTGCATCCGCCGGCCTCGGCCAGGCGCGCGATCGAGAACGTCGAGGTGTTCGTGGCCAGCAGTGCGTCCGGGTCGGCGGCGAGGACCGCCTCGCGCAGGACCGCCGCCTTGGCCGGCTCGGATTCCACCACCGACTCGATGATCGCGATCGCCCCGGCTGCGGCGCCCGCGATCGAGTCGGCGATGACCAGCGACGCCTGCGCGCTTTCTGTACCCGGAGCATCGGGGCTGCCGACGGCGGAATGGGCCAGCAGGCGCGCCGCCTCGACATTAACGTCAAATATCGCCACGCCGAAACCGTGTCGTAGCGCGGTGCGTGCTATTCCACGCCCCATCGTTCCGGCACCGATAACGGCAATCGTTTTTGACGTCAACCGCCCCATCCTTTACTTCGGTGAATAGATGTGCCGTCTCGGCCATGTGGAGCAGCCGGGGCGAGTTCACGGTAAGTAGCGGTCCTGGCCCTGCGCCCAGGACCCAAGATCGGGGGTTCCAGCTATGGTCGCCGCCCCCGATCCGGGCAGGCCTTCCCGGGAGGCGGCTGGTTGGGTAACATGCAATCATACGAGCGATCGTTCGTCAATAGATGTTACGATGCTTCTGAGCTGCGCAGACTCACTTCAATAGAGGAGGTTACTTGAGAAGTAGTCGGAGTGTCCGCACGAGGACACCGTCCGTAGGCGGGCCGGAGGGCTGCCTCGCGGGGATTGCCAGCGTGCAGGACCGGACGCATCCGATCCGATGCGGGTCACCATGGTGAGGTCGGCTCGGTCACAAAAGGTGACCGAGCCGTCGGTCGGCAAGCCGCGGCGAGTACGTGGCGAGCGCACGCCGGCGCACTTGGACAAGCTCGCGGAGATAAAGCGGGAAGCGGCCCGTTGTTTTTACATCCAGGGCTATGCCGCGACCGATGTCCGGACCATTGCCGACCGAGTCGGCCTGCAGGTATCAACGCTTTACAATTACATATCAGGGAAAGAAGAGCTACTTTACCTGATCATGAAGGACGGCATTGTCGAGATCGCCGCGGCCCTGGACGCGGCCATCGCCGGGCTGACTGATCCGTGCGACCGGCTGCGGGCCGCGGTCAGGTCGCATGTCCTGCACCACGCACATCGCCAGTTCCGGGCCTGGGTCGGTCACGTCGAGGTGCGCTCGCTCACCGGCGATTACCTGGAAGAGATCATCGGCAGGCGCCAGGAGTACGAGCATCGCTGGATCGCCATCCTGCAGGACGGCATCCAGGCCGGCGTATTCGGCGACACCGATCCCCGGCTGACCATGTACGGCATCCTGGCAATCGGCCAGAGCCTCGCCCGCTGGTACAAGCCGGACGGCCAGTATGACGCGGAGCAGATAGCCGATGCCATGGCCGACCTGGTCCTGTCCGGAGTGGTGGGGCGGTCATGACGACAGCGGGACGACGCCGATGACAGCTGCGCAGACCGGACAGGATGCCGCTGACCCGCCGGTTCGCTTCATCGCCGACGGTGCCATCGGGCGGCTTATCCTCAACCGCCCGGACAAGCGCAACGCGGTATCACCGGATATGGCCGTCGGCCTGGAGGCGGCGCTCGACCGGCTGGAGGGCAGCCAGGAACTCCGGGTGGGTGTCATCTCCGGCGCGGGCGATGCGGCGTTCTGCGCCGGGGCTGACCTTAGTTACGTCGCCAGCGGGGAGGGTGAGCGGCTGTCCACGGCCCGGGGCGGGTTCGCTGGCCTCGTGCGCTATCCGCGCCGCAAGCCTCTCATCGCCGCGGTACATGGCTATGCCCTGGCCGGCGGATTCGAGATCGCGCTCGCCTGTGACCTGATAGTGGCGGACAGCACCGCCCAGTTCGGCTTGCCTGAGGTCAGCCGCGGGCTCATCGCGAACGGCGGCGGCCTGCTCCGGCTGGCCAGCGCGCTTCCGCGCGCCCAGGCGCTGGATATCGTCCTGACCGGCCGTCGCCTCGACGCCGCGGAAGCAGCACGGCTGGGCCTGGTGACACGCGTGGTCGGCGAGGGCCAGGCGGTTGACGAGGCCCTCCGGATGGCAGCCATCATCGCCTCTTATCCCCGGGCCGCCGTCCAGGAGAGCCTCTATCTTGTCAACGCGGCCAGGCACGACCCGCCGGCCGAACTGTGGGCCCTGTGCGCCGAGATCGCCCGCCGCGTCCGCGAATCCGGCGACGCGGTCGAAGGGGCCCGCGCCTTCCTCGACCACCGCGAGGCCTCATGGCAGGGCCAGCAGTGAACGACGCGGCGGGCGTGGCCGCGGCACCCGACTGGACCACGCCCGGTGATACCCGGGGCCACCTGTGTTTCTGGGACATGGCCGACGGCATCACCGGGTACGTGCTGGCAGCTAATCGGCTCCAAGCACCTCGAACGCCGGGTGCTTAGGCGCGATGGCGCGGATCTGGTCATCGCTGGAGACTGGCCCGACACCTTCGAAGAAGATCCCGACTTCCGCCTTCCACCTCTTCAGGTAGGCGCGCAGCACCGGTACCTTCTCCTCGTCGGTGAGCTCTCTGCCGCGGAAGTCCTCGGTGCGCCTGCCCACGCGTAGTTCGCCGGTCCCTGCGGCCCGCAGATTGCGCACCCACTGGGTTTCGCCGCGGGGCGCGACGAGGTAACGGCGGCCATCGAAGGTGAGCAGGTTCACCGGCGTGGTGCGCCACTGCCCGCTCGTCCGGCCCTTGACCGCGAGGACGCGCGAGCCGAGAACGCTGATGCCCTGCCGGGTGAGCAATGCCACCAGCCGGTTGAAGACGCTGCGCGTGAACCAGCCGGGTGCGCGGTAGTGATCGGACACATTGCCCAGCCTAGATGACCGCGGGCTTATGTCTGAAGCAGCTTGACAGCACGCCCGTGATCATTGTTAGGTAAGCCTAAGTTAGGTTTGCCTCACCTAATTTTCGCCGGTTGCCTGGCCTGCCGCCGGGCCGGGAGGGGGTTGACACCGTGTTGCCGACGTTCGTGATCGGGCTCCGCGAGGGCCTGGAGGCGGCACTGATCGTCGGGATAATCGCCGCGTTCCTCGGCCAGCAGGGCCGCCGCGACGCCCTGCGGCAGGTCTGGACCGGCACCGCGGCCGCGGTGCTGATCTGCATCTGCATCGCCGTCGCCCTCCAGGTGATCTCGTCGGACCTGCCGCAGCAGCGGCAGGAAGGACTGGAGACCGTCGTCGGCGCGCTGGCGGTGTGCATGGTCACCTACATGATCGTCTTCATGCGCCGGCACGCCCGCGACCTCAAGGGCGATCTGGAAGGCGCGGCCGCCTCGGCCCTCGCCGCCGGTTCCAGCCGGGCGCTGGTGGTGATGGCGTTCCTGGCCGTGCTGCGGGAGGGCTTCGAGACGGCGGTGTTCCTGCTCGCCACCTTCCATGCCTCCGGCAACGCGACCGCATCGTGGCTGGGTGCGGTGATCGGGATCCTGCTCGCTGCGGTCGTCGGCTACGGGATCTATCGCGGCGGAGTCCGGCTGAACCTGGCCCGGTTCTTCCGCATCACCGGCCTGGTCCTGGTGGCCGTCGCTGCCGGGCTGACGATGACGGCCTTCCGCACCGCCAACGAGGCGGGCTGGCTCAGCGCCGGCCAGGCGCAGGCATTCGACCTGTCCTGGCTGGTCCGGCCGGGCACGCCGCTGTCATCGCTACTGACAGGCGTCCTCGGGATCGAGCCGTACCCCGCGTGGATCGAAGTCATCGCCTGGCTGGCCTACCTGGTACCGATGATGGCCATCGTGGCCTGGCCTGCCCGCCGCCGGCGGACGCCGGCCGCCGTGCCCGCCAGCACAGCACTCACAGGGAGCCCAGGTCAGTGATGCGTACCCACGGAAACAGCACACGTTACAGCGCCATCCCGGCCGCGCAGCCAACCCGCGGCCCGCGCCAGGCACGACGGCGATTCGCCCCGCCGGTTATCGTGCTCGCCGCGGTCACCGGGCTGGCGCTCGCGTCCGCCGGATGCTCTAGCGCGCACGGGTCATCAGGGTCGCAGGCAGGCCAGGAGTCAGGCTCGGGCAAGACCACAGCCGTCGCGATCGACCTCACCCCGCGCGGCTGTGCGCCCAGGCCGGCCAGCGTCCCGGCCGGCGAGGTCGACTTCACCATCACGAATAAGAACGCCGGCGCCGTCTCCGAGGCCGAGCTACGGACCTCCGACCTGTCGAAGATCCTCGCCGAGCAGGAGAACCTCACGCCCGGCCTGTCCGGCGGCTTCTCCCTCGATATCCAGCCCGGCAGCTATAAGATCAACTGCCCAGGCGCGGCGCAGCAGCACTGGACCTTCACCGTGACCGGCAAGCAGGTCGGCCCGTCCTGGCAGTCCAGTACCCAGCTTGCCGCCGCTGTGCGGTCATACTCGGCCTACGTCAACCAGAACACGGCCGGCCTGGTCGCCCGTACCCAGGCGTTCTGCCGGGCGATCGATGCAGGGAACATGAGCCAGGCGGAGGTCCTGTACCCGAAGGCCCGGATCTACTACGAGCGGATCGAGCCGGTCGCGGAGATCTGGGGCAGCCTGGACACCGACATCGACGGCCGGTGGGAGAACCCGGTCACCGTGGCCTCCCAGTTCATCGGCTTCCACAGGATCGAGCAGCTGATCTGGGACGACAACACTCTCACCGGGACGCCGAAGCTGTGCTCCGGCCTGGTGGCCAACGAGCGGCAGCTGCTGACGCTGGTGCGCAGCGCGCAGTACAACCCGCTGGAGATGGCCAGCGGCGCCACCGACCTCATCAACGAGGCGGCCACCTCGAAGATCACCGGTGAGGAAGAGCGCTACTCCAACACCGACTTTCCCGTCTTCCAGGCCAACGTCGACGGGGCGATGGAAGTCGTCAGCCTGCTCCGCCCCTACCTGACGCACAAGGACCCGGCCCTGCTCACCCAGATCAGCAAGCGCGCCGCCGCCGTCATGGCCCTGCTGGCCAAGTACAAGGCCAGCCCCGGCTACGACGACACCGGATACGTCGAGTACTCCACCGTCCTGCACCCGCAGCGGCGCCAGCTTTCCGCCGCGGTCAACGCCCTCGCCGAATCACTCTCGGGGCTCTCGGTCCAGGTCAGCACGTGACCAGGCACCAGGCAGTTCAGGCGGCTGGCGGCGCGCCGCCACCCTGCGCGCCGCCACCCGGCGCGCCGCCACCCGGACCGTCGCGGCGGCGGATGCTTGCCGGGGCTGGTGCCGCCGGGGCAGGCGTCGTGGCCGGCTTCTTCGCCCGGCCTGGCACGAACCCAGGGGATCCGGCCGGCGGTGTGGTCGGCGACAGCGGCGTGACGGTGCCGTTCTACGGGCCGCACCAGGCCGGCATCGCCACTGCGGCCCAGGACCGGCTGGCGTTCGGCTCGCTCAACGTCGTCGTCGGCGCTACCCGCGCCGACCTGCGCGACCTGCTCCGGGCGTGGACGACCGCGGCCGCCTCCATGGCCGCGGGGAAGCTCGTCGGGGAGGACACCCGGCCCTACGCGCCGCCAGTCGACACGGGCGAGGCCATCGGCTCGCCGGTCTCCCAGCTGACCATCACCCTCGGCTATGGACCGTCGCTGTTCGATCACCGGTTCGGCCTCGCCGACCGCAAGCCCTCGGCTCTCGGCCAGTTGCCGGCGCTGCCCAACGAGGACCTCGACCCCGGCTACACCGGCGGCGACCTGTGCATCCAGGCCTGCGCAGACGACCCCCTCGTGGCCTTCCACGCCGTCCGCAACCTGGCCAGGATCGGCATGGGGGTCGTCGAGCACAACTGGATGGAGCTCGGCTTCGGCCGTACCTCCACCACCACGACCAGCCAGGCCACCCCGCGCAACCTGCTCGGCTTCAAAGACGGCACCCGCAACATCAAGGCCGAGGAGAAAGCCTTGATGGACGACTGGGTCTGGGTCGGCGGCGAGACCGACCAGCCGTGGCTGCGCGGCGGCAGCTACCTGATAGCCCGCAAGATCCGCATCTTCGTCGAGAACTGGGACCGCGACTACCTGAAGGATCAGCAGAACGTCATCGGCCGGGCGAAGGTTTCCGGCGCCCCGCTGACCGGAGGCGGCGAGTTCACCGCACCGGACTTCGCCGCGAGCGGCAGCGACGACCAGCCGGCCATTCCCGCGAACGCCCACATCCGGCTCGCCAGTTTCGAGCACAACGGCGGGACCCGGATCCTGCGCCGGGGCTATTCGTTCACCGACGGCATCGACCCGCAGACCGGGACCCTGCTGGGCGGCCTGTTTTTCATCGCCTTCATGAAGAGCCCGGCCCAGTTCATCCGGCTGCAGCAGTCGCTCGCCGCCGACGCCCTCAACGAGTACATCCAGCACACCGGCAGCGCCGTATTCGCCTGCCCGCCCGGCCTGCACTCCGGCCAGCGCTGGGGCGACACTCTTTTCACCTGACCGGGCCACGCCGCGCATCACCGTCGCGGCCCGCGGCGTCCGGTCCTAGGCGCCCGGCCCCGGAGCGGCGTCCGGGTGCCCGTCCGGCATGGCAGTGGCGTCCGGCCGCCCGTCGGGCGAGCCTCGGAGCCCGGTCGCGGTCCCGGTCCGCTGGTCGACGATCAGCTTGGCCACCCGGCTCAGCGAATCCTCGAGGTCCTGCGTGGTCACCACGTCAGCCAGCGCCAGGCGGACGGCGGCCAGTTCACGGGCCAGGAACTCGGTGTCGGCCTGGGTCCGCGACGCCACCCCCCGGTCGCGCTCGATGCTCGCCCGATCCCGGTCGTCCTGCCGGTTCTGGGCAAGCAGGATCAGCGGTGCGGCGTAGGCCGCCTGGGTCGAGAAGGCCAGGTTGAGCAGGATGAACGGGTACGGATCCCAGTGGTGGATGATGCCGAGGGTGTTGAGGATGATCCAGCCGATGACGAGCACGGTCTGGCCGACTATGAACCGCCCGGTGCCGAGGAACCGCGCCATCCCCTCCGCGAACCGCCCGAACGCGTCGGCGTCATAACGCGCGCCCATCCCAGGCGAGCCGCGCGGGACGGACAGGTCGGCCCGCTCGCCGAGCCGCCGCAGGGAAATCCGTGCCATGTCAGCCTCCTGTCCGACGCCAGTCCGCAGGCAGCAGGTGATCCAGTACGTCATCGACGGTAACCGCGCCGACCAGGCGGCCGGCCTCGTCGCATACCGCCACGCTGATCAGGTTATAGGCGGCGAGACGGACCGCCAGGTCGCGCTCGGGCAACTCGGGCCGGACGAAGGCGCTCGTCTCGACGCACTGGCCGACCATGGTGGATGGCGCGCGGCGCAGCAGCCGCTGGAACCCCACGCTGCCCAGGTAGCGGCCGGTCGGTGTCACCATGGGGGGCTCGCACACGTAGACCTGCGCGGCCGACATGACCGGGGTGTCCGGGTCCCCGATGCGAGCCAGCACCTCGGCGACCGTCGTGTCCGGGGTCACGATGAGGGGCTCGGAGGTCATCAGGCCGCCCGCCGTCGTCGCGTCGTACCGGAGGAGCCGCCGAAGGTCATCAGCCTGGACGGATTCCATCGCAGTCAGCAGCCGCTCGCGCTGCTCGGCTGGCAAGTCGGCCAGCAGGTCCGCGGCGTCGTCTGGCTGCATCTCCTCCACCACGTCGGCGCCGCGCTCCAGCCCGAGGCTGGCCAGCAGCCGCACCCGGTCCTGGTCGGACATCTCCTCAAGCAGGTCGGCCAGCTTCTGATCGTCCAGCGCGGCAGCGATCTGGTCGCGCCGGCTGGACGGCAGGCCCTCGACGGCGGTGGCGAGGTCGGCCGGCTGCAGGTCGCGCAGCTCAGCCAGCTGCTCGGCCAGCGGGTGGGTCTTGAACAGCTCCGGGTAGCGGTCCCAGGGCACGATCTCAGGGCCGCGGTGCAGCAGGCTCCTGCCCTGCGAGACGGCGAGCGCGCAGACCTCCCAGCCGACCCGCTGCTGCTCGCTCGACCTGATGGCGACGTCGACGATGGTCCCGTCCTGGACGCGCTGCCCGGTCAGCTCGGACGCCAGGATCTCCCCGGCCTGGCGGGTGAAACGGTCCAGCTCGACGGAACCGCCGTGCAGGTGGGCGCCGTCGACGGAGATCTCCGCGATCTGCCCGAGGTTGACGAAGATGCGGCGCCGCTGCAGCGTCACGACCAGGCCCAGAGCGCGGGGCGGTTCCTTCCCCGGGCCGGGCAGGATCACCACGTCACGGATCCGGCCGATGATGAGGCCCTCGCCGTCCAGCAGCGGACGGCCCTTCAGCCTGGACGTGAATACCTGGTCGCCGGTCATGGCCCGGCATCACCTCCTCGCCATCGCGCCGATCTGCACCATTATCGTTGCAGGCCACCGGTCGGTCCGCGCTCACGGCACCCACATGAGCGCCAGGGGCACCCGCTTGCTCGAACGCCATGCCCGGGATCGCACCACTCATGCGCGACGCCGGCCCTCTGCCGCGCTGAGCCGCAGCAGGGTCACCGGACGAAAGCAGCGACTGTCGTGATTGCCAGCTCGTGATTCAGTGATTCAGCCCGGCCGCGACCCCGCGAACGTGAAATAGGCCGTTCCGTCACGCCAGCGTCACCGGTCCGGCCTTACCCGAAGCAGAAGTGCCGCAGCTGAAAATGGCGTGGGCTGAACCAACGGCCGGTTTCCATGGGGAACGACGACGCTGGTATTGCATGAGATCCGCCCGGATAATAATCACGGCCGGGCGGCGAAAGTTCCGGAGGGCCGTGGTGATGATGGGGCGCCTGGGCATGTTGCGGAACGACCGAGTGCGAACCATATATGACGTGCTCCGGCTTCCGAACGTGCGGCAGATCGAGCTCGGCTGGGGCGCTTCTGTCATCGGTGAGCTCGCAGGCCAAGTCACGCTCGTGGTCTACGCGTTTGACGCGGGCGGTGCTGTTCTCGTCGCCACGTATGCCGCGTCCCGCACCCTGCTCAGCATGGCGGTGACGCTGGCCATCACGGGCGTCTCGGGCAGGGTCCAGCCGGGTTCGCTGCTACGCCCGCTCACGTGGCTCCGGGCAATACTCCTCGCGCTCGCGGCGCTAACGGCGGCCCTGCACGGAGCCCCTGCCGCCGTGATCGCGCTCGCGGCTGCCAGCTCGTCGCTAGCGGGCACCTACCGACCGCTGCAGGTAGCCATCTTGCCTTGGCTAGTCCGTACCCCCGCCGAGCTGACCTCGGCGAACGCGGTAGCGGCGGTGCTGGAAAACTCGGGCGCACTTGCCGGGCCGTTGCTCGCAGGCGGCGCGCTCGTGCTCGCTGACGCCTCGCTCTCAATGGCACTGGCGGCCGGCTTCCTTGGCCTGGCCGCCCTTTCCCTTCGCGGCCTGGCCGTTCCGGACAGGCCTCGCTCCGCCGCAAAGGGCGCTGTCCGGGTGACGCGGGACATAGCTGACGGTCTCACCGAGCTGGCCCGGGTCGCAGCGCCAGGAGGTGCCGCGATCCTTGTTTTCGTGCAGACTTTCGTCCGCGGCGCCCTTGTCGTTCTCATTCCGGTCCTCGCCGTGGAAACGCTGACGCTCGGCCAGTCGGCCGTCGGCTGGCTCACCGCGGCGATCGGCGCCGGAGGCCTGGTGGGTGGCGCAGCGGCCACGGGCTTCGTGAGCGTCACCAGGCTCGGCCGCGCGTTTGTCGCGGGTCTCCTGCTATGGGGGGTGCCGCTAGTGTGGCTCGCGTTTACTCCCAGCGCGGCCATTGCCTATCTCGCCCTGGTCGTGGTCGGGGTCGGGAACGCGATCGAAGACGTGGGCCTCTTCACACTGCTGGCGCGGTCCGCGAGCCCTCGCAACGGGGGCAGAGTGCTCGGCGCGACCGAGTTCGTGGTTCAGGCCGGGCTGGGCGCCGGATCTGTCGCCGCCCCGCTGCTGCTGCATGCCCTCGGTGTCCGCGGCACGCTGGCCGTCCTTGGCGGCGGCCTGTCTGTCCTGGCCGTGGTCCACATCCGGCGTTTCGTGCGGCTCGACAAGGCCATGCCCGCCCCCGGTCAGGAGGTCGAACTGCTGCGGCGGCTGGCCATGTTCGCGCCGCTTCCCCTGGCCGTGATCGAGCTGCTGGCCGGCGATCTCCGACCGCACGAATTTCCTGCCGGCACTGTGGCAGTACGTGAGGGGGAGGCCGGAGAGCTATTCCACCTGATAGTGGCCGGATCCGCCGCGGTCAGCGTCGGGGGAGAACCGCGTCCGGCGCTCGCCCCCGGCGACTGCTTCGGGGAGATCGCGTTGCTGCGCGACATCCCGCGAACGGCGACCGTCGTCGCGGACCAGCACCTCCGCACCCTGGCCCTGGACCGGGAGACGTTCCTGGTCGCGGTTACCGGCAACAGGATGAGCAGTGCCGCGGCCGACGCGCTCGTGACCCAGCGGCTTACAGCCGGACCCGGAGGTCCTACCGGCGGACGCAGCGCGTTACCACAGCATCTACGGCCTTTTCCGGGTGACGGAATTTCAGTGATTCCGGGCCGCGCCGCGGCCCGGAATCACCGCCTCTGTTGCCGCTGATTAGGTGAAGCCGACGTTCAGGACGAAGTGTCCGAGCCGCAGGTTGAGGACTCCGCCGCCGGCCCAGTGCACGATGAACGCCAGCAGGATGATGGCCAGGATCACGACCACCAACCAGAAGAAGAACACGATGATTCCCGGGATGGCGTACCCGGCTACTGTTCTCGCTCTAGCCACGGCCCCCAGCTACCCGGCACCGCCCGACTTATCCCAAACGGGCGCTAGTTCCGCGACGGGCGAGCATGCCGTGCTCGCGCGCGGCATGACGGCGCTCACCCGCGACGAGCCCGTCACGACGGGGGCCGTCCTCCTCGCCGGGAACAATTAGCAAGAATTCCATAATTATCATGCCAAGATCAACTGTGTTAATTCATATCACGCTGCCGCAGGAGGCGCCCGGATGGTAATCGCGCTTACGATGATGTGTGCGGGGAAAGAGTGAAGTGCGTTCCGGGTGGTAATGCTAAGCGGAGATATAGGCGGGCATCGGGGGATTGCAGTGAAATTGCGGCGCTACGTGCTCGGCGGCTATGCTGTCTGGCTGGCATTTATTATCGCGGCGTATTTCGGGCTGCCCGGCCTGCGCATCGAGACGTGGGGCCTGATCGGCCTGAGCGGAGTATTCGGCATCCTGGCGGGCGTGCTCATCAACCGCCCTCCCCGCGCGGCACCCTGGCTGCTGCTTGCCGCGGCGCAGGCGAGCTTCGTCGCCGGCCAGGTGAGCTTCCTGGTGGCGCAACGCGTTGGAACCCCGCTCCCGTTCCCGTCTTACGCGGACGTGCTGTACCTGTTGACCTATCCGCTGTACGCGGCCGGGCTCCTGATCTTCATCAGGTACCGTACGCCCGACCGGGACCGGCGCAGCCTGATCGACGCGCTGACCCTGACCGTGGGGCTGGCCATGCTGTCGTGGATCTACCTGGTCTTGCCTGACGTGCACAACTCGGGGCTGAGCTGGCTGCAGAAGAGTGTCGCGATCGCCTACCCGCTCGGCGACGTCCTCATGCTGGCCATGCTGGCCAGGCTGCTGGCGCCGGGGGTCGGCCGGTCCCGGTCCGTCCAGCTACTGACCCTCAGCGCCGTCGGCGTACTCGTCTCGGATACGGCGTACGGCCTGATCGAGCTTCATGGGACGTTTCACAACGGCACCGTCGTCGACCTCGGCTGGGCGCTCTTCTACGGCGGGTGGGGCGCCGCGGCGCTGCATCCGACGATGACCAAGCTCACCCAGCCGGTCGCCCGCCTGCGCGCGGAGGTCTCCCTGACCAGGCTGATCGTGCTCATGCTTGCCTCGCTGATCGCCCCGGCCGTGTTGTTCGCCCAGTCGTTCCGGTTCCGTGGCGGCGACCTGAGCGTGATCGCGGTGTTCTCCGCGACCCTCTACCTGCTCGTGCTGTCGCGGCTGTCGGACGTGGCCGCCTCGCACCGCCGCGCGCTCGGCAGGGAACGAGTGGTACGGCAGGCCGGCGTATCCCTGGTGGCGGCGGTCAGCGTGGGCCAGGCCGCGGCCGCGGTCAAGTACGCGACCGACACCCTGCTCGGCCCGTTGTCAGGCGGCGACGTGCTGCTCGCGGTGCGGACCGACGGCATGTTCCGCGCGGTGACCGAGGCTTCGACCGACGCGGCGGCGATGAGCCGGCTCGGGGAGCTGACCGAGACCTGGCTGCCCGCCGTAACCGCCTCCGCGCCGCTGCTCGCGCCGGTGACGAGCCTGCCCGCGCAGGCCGGGGCGCTCGTCCCCGGCGGTGACTGGATGCTGCTCTGCCCGCTCACGGTCGAGGACCGGCCATCGGGCGATCCGCTGATCGGGGTGCTCGCGGTGTTCGATGGGCAGCGTACGCTCGCGGACCTGTTCGCGACGATGGAGATCCTCGCGCACCAGGTGGCCCTCGCGGTGGACCGGATCTTGCTCCGCGACGAGGTGATCCGCAGGGAAAACGAGGCGTACTTCCGCACGCTGGTACAGGACACCTCGGACGCCATCTTGATCGTCGGCGACGACGGGAAGGTCAGGTACGCGACGCCGTCGGCTGCGAGCGTATTCGGTGACATCACCATCGAGGGCGCGTACCTCTGGGACCTAGTCGCGGACGGGGAGCATGATGACCTGGTCCGCACCCTGCTGCGGCTGCAGGCCGACGCGAGCCTTAGCTCCCGCTACGTAGACCGGCAGATCACCCGCCGCGACGGTGTGACCGTCCAGGTCCAGTTGAAGTGCAGTGATCTCCGCAGCGACCCGACCGTGGCCGGCCTGGTCCTCACCCTGCGGGACGTGACCGACCAGCGCCAGCTCGAAGAGGAGCTTAAGCACCAGGCCTTCCACGACGCGCTGACCGGGCTGCCCAACCGGCTGCTGTTCCAGGACCGGATCTCGCAGCAGCTCGCCGCGGCCAGGCGGGACAGCACGACCGCCGGCGTGCTGTTCGCGGACCTGGACGATTTCAAGATCGTGAACGACACGATGGGTCACGGCGTAGGCGACGAACTGCTGGCGGCTGCCGCGGAGCGTCTTTCCGGCCTGATCCGCGGCGCCGACACTGCCGCGCGGCTTGGCGGTGATGAATTCGCGGTGCTCATCGGCAACGTTGCGGACTCCGCCGCGGTCGAGGCGGCCGCCGAGCGCCTCGTCCGGGTCTTCGATAAGCCGTTCGCGCTCGCCTCGGGAGCCGTGCTCACGACGGTCACCGTCGGGGTGGCCACGACGCAGGACAGCGCCGACACCGATGAGCTTCTCCGGCACGCGGACCTCGCCCTGTACGCCGCGAAGGCGGCGGGCAAGCGGCAGTGGCGCCGCTACCAGCCCGTGCTGAGCACTGGGATGCTCAGGCGGCGGGAGCTGCAGGCCGCGCTGGAGGAGGCGGTGGCAACCTCCGCGTTCACGCTTGTCTACCAGCCGATCGTCGCGCTCACCACCGGGGAACTCGCCGGGTTCGAGGCCCTGGTCCGGTGGCCGCATCCGCAATGGGGGATGATGCAGCCCGATCAGTTCATCGCCTTGGCCGAAGAGACCGGCCAGATCGTTCCGCTCGGCTCCTGGGTGCTGGCCCGGGCCGCGGCCGACATAGCGCGGTGGCGCGGGGATCCGCTCCAGGTGCCCCAGGCGCGGAACGCCGCGCCGAATCGCGGTGGCCGCGCCCCGGAAGGCACTACTCCGCCTCGCGGGCTGTACGTGAGCGTGAACGTGTCGGCCCGGCAGTTCAGTGTTCCCGGCCTGGTGGACGGCGTGCGGCGGATCCTCGACACGTCGGGTCTCGAATCCGGTGCGCTCATGCTCGAGCTGACCGAGAGCGTCCTGCTGCGCAGGGACGAGCGGGTGCAGGCCGACCTGACCGAGCTGAAGGCCGTCGGCGTGAGGCTGGCGATCGATGACTTCGGCACCGGATACTCGTCCCTCAGCTACCTGCGGGAGCTGCCGATCGACGCACTGAAGATGGATAAGTCCTTCGTCGACGGGATCGCCGTCTCCGGTAAGCGCCTAGCGCTCGCCGAGGGCATCGTCCAGATCGCGCGGACGCTCCAGCTCGACGTCATCGCCGAGGGAATCGAAAGCGAGGTCCAGCGTGACCTGCTGACCTCGATGGGCTGCCAGTTCGGGCAGGGCTACCTGCTGGCGATGCCGATGCCGGCCGACCGGGCGGAGACGCTCGCGCGGATCGGGTCTCACGGGTTCCCCAGCCTCCCGCGCCAAGGGCCCGAGCGCGAGACGGCCCTGCCGGCCCCGGGATAAACGTGGCCGGTATCGTCGGCGGACCGCCAGAACCGGGTCCGCCTTAAGCGCCGTAAGCCGGCAGTATCGCTCCGCTCACCGGCGCTGCGGCATCGCTGACGAGGTATGCGATCGCGTCGGCAATCGCCTCGGGCGCGGTCGCGTGCGCCATTACCTCCGCCGGGAACGTGGCCCGGTTTGCCGGGGTGTCGAGCAGCTGCGGCGCGACCGCGTTCACCCGGATTCCGTGCGGGCGCAGCTCGATATCCAGGATGCGTGCCAGGTGGGCAAGGGCGGCCTTGCTCACGCTGTAGGCCGCCATGCCGCCGGACGGCTCAATCCCCGGGCGGGCGGTTACGTGCACGATGACACCTGAACCAAGCTGGCGCATATGCGGCGCGACCGCCTGGCTCAGCCACAGCGCGGGGCCCAGGTTGACATCGATCATGAGCCGCAGCGTCTCGGGAGTCGTGCTGAGCGCGTCTCCTAGGCGGAACATGCCGATGGTGTTCACCAGCACGTCAGGGGGCCCGACCTCGCCGGCGATCCGGTCGATGAGACGCGTCGCCGCGGCGGGATCGGTGGCGTCGGCCACCTCGCGCCGGATGTCCTCGGGGAGGTCGCCCAACGCACGCTCGCTCCGGTCGACCGCCACGACCGTGAGGCCGCCGGCAGCGAGGGTCATCGCCGTAGCGCGACCAAGCGCGCCGGCACCGACCACGACCGCCACCTTCGCGCTCATGGTGTGACCTGCTCGTTGTTAACTGTCATGTCGATCTCCTAACCGGGCCGTGCGCGCCTGCGGAACGCACCCAGGCTTGCCGCCGGGCAGGTGATTGGTCGTCACCGGATCCCGGTGATTCGCCAGACCGCGCAACGCACGACGGAAGGTCCGCGCCGTTGACAGCATGTGCGCTCGCCTGGTACCGAGAGGGGAGGTGCCAGGCCTGGGTCACCGACGCTAGGTGTTAGGCGCACATATTGAGGCAGGCCTTTGACGGTGGCTCACGCAGCTCCCCGGCTGATCGACCGGGGTGATCTACTCGCTGCCCTGGATCGCGCGGCGGCACGGACGGTGACGATCATCTCGGCTCCGGCCGGCAGCGGGAAGACGTCGCTGCTGCGCGCCTGGACCGACCGTCAGGGTGACCGGCGCCGGCTGGCCGTGCTGCAGGTGCAACGCGACCAGCAGGACGCGCAGCAGTTCTGGCTTGCCCTGCTCGATGCGGTCCGTCACGCTTCGGCCACCACCGGCCGTGCGGAACCGCCGGCGGCGACACCTGAGTTCAATGCGCCGGCGATGGTCGACCGGGTGCTATCGGAGTTCGCCGGCGTTCGCGGCGACCTCACGCTGGTCATTGACGACCTGCACGAGCTGAATTCGCCGGAGGCACTCGCTCAGCTGACCCGGCTGCTGACGAACCTTCCCTCGCACGTCCACGCGATGCTGACCACGCGTCACGATCTGCGGCTGCGCCTGCACCAGCTGCGCCTGGCCGGCGAGCTGGCCGAGATCCGCGCGGCCGACCTGCGGTTCACCGAGCGCGAAACCCGCGAGCTGCTCGACGCGTCGGGTATCGCGCTGTCGGACGCCGGAGCCGCGCTGCTGCACCAGCGGACGGAGGGGTGGGCGGCGGGCCTGCGGCTCGCGGCGCTGTCGCTGGCCGGTCACCCCGACCCGGAGCGGTTCGTCGCGGAGTTCTCCGGCAGCGACCGCACGGTCGCGGAGTACCTGATCGCCGAGATGCTGGAGCGCCAGCCGGCCGGCGTCCAGGATCTGCTGCTGCGCACCTCCCTGCTCGACCGGGTCAACGGCGAGCTGGCGGACGTGCTGACCGGCCGCCCTGGCTCGGAGCGGATCCTGCTGGAACTCGCGGACGCCAACGCGTTTGTCGTGCCGCTGGACCCTGAGCGGGTGTGGTTCCGCTACCACCACCTGTTCGGGGATCTGCTGCGGCTGGAGCTGCGCCGGACGCTGCCCGAGGAGGTGCCGGCGCTGCACCGGCGCGCGGCCGGGTGGTTCCTGCTGCAGGGCCGGGTGGTGGAGGCCATCAGGCACACCCAGGCGGCGGGCGACTGGCCCGGCGCGGCCCGGCTGCTGGCCGACCATTCGTTCAGCCTGACGCTCGACGGGCAGGCGCAGACCATGCAGGCGCTGGTACGGGCCTTCCCGCCCGGCGAGGATCATCCCGAGCTGGCCCTGGTACGCGCCGGGGGTGACCTGGTCCACGGACGCCTGGACGAGGCGGCCGCCCACCTGGCGGTCGCCGAGAAGTACGCGCAGACGGCGCCGCCGGAACGCCAGCGCCGCCTTCAGGTGGCGATCGCGTCGCTGAAGCTGTCGCTGGCCAGGCGGCGCGGTCATCTGGCCGGTGTCGTCGAGCAGGTCAGATTCCTTGCCTCGCCGGTGACCGGTAAGTCCGATGAGGACATCGCGCTGGGCAGCGATCTGCGTGCG
>Ga0209169_10000733_pt1 | contig 20135 bp, 20 predicted proteins | sample HubBroMetageWRM4_FD_188346 | JGI IMG/M metagenome (GOLD analysis project Ga0209169, IMG submission 188346) | Warmed soil microbial communities from the Hubbard Brook experimental Forest, New Hampshire - Hubbard Brook CCASE Soil Metagenome WRM 4... | ecosystem: Environmental > Terrestrial > Soil...
TTTGAATCAGCGCGCCTAGGCCATATGGATTTTCAACAACTGTCTCTTGCATTGACCGATTCCCTCTACTTATAAAAGCTTATTAATAGTGATAAGTGCCAAATACGAGCCGTTCCTCTTGAACGGCTACTTTCCAGTTAGTTTCCAAACGATTGCAAACGCAAACTGGCCTTCGACGGGCTTGCCGTCTTCCATGCCGGGTAGAGCCTTCTGTCCTTTGACGCCCTTCAAACATGCGTCATCCAAGCGCGGAAAACCCGAGCTGGTTTGGATTTGAGCATCGAGAATATTGCCGTTCGCGGCGACGTGCGCGAGCACGATGCAGCGGCCTTCTTCACCGGCGCGCTTGGAGGCGTCTGGATAGTATTCCTCGCCAATCTTGAACGGGTGCTTCGGATCCATCTTCGCGCCGACGATCGTGTGCTGCACCGGGGCTGCCACAACCGGCGCCGGCGGCGGGGTCTTCGTCTGCGTGACCACCGAAATTGCGTTGGTCTCGGGCGGCGCCGCCTGGATGTCCACGAACTCCGGAGGAGGAACGTAAGGTTTAATTTCTTCGAGTTTGGGCGGCGGCGGCGGGGGTTTATCGACTTCTTTGGGCTTTTCGATCTGGGCAATTTCGACCGGGGGAATGATCTTTTGCACCAGCTGACCGGCTAATCCGGAATAAAATCCCCACACAATGAACACGTGTATAACAATAACGGCGATGAGGGCGAGCCCTCTTTTGCCGGAGAATAGCGAAGGTTGTTCGTAATACATAAATCTATGCGACCCTACCCCTGAATCTTGATCTTGCGCATCGCGCACGCCACAAACTTGCAGCTAGATTTCCCAGCAGCTTCTCAGCAAGTTCCCTTCGGCGAGTAAAGAAGACTGACACATATGCAGCCCGAACTGCAAGCGCGATGTAAGTCCAATATCTCTCATACGAACGTCAGACTTTACGAGGTCTTGGCCACTTTTAATGTGGTTTGCTCCAGATCCGTCACCGCTCCCAACGAGGCGCTGCTGACCTGCCGGGAGTACTTCGCCAAAGCGCCGCGCCGCGCATACGCAGGCGGCGCAACCCAGGCTTTACGGCGGCGCTGAAGCTCGCCGGAGGCGACATGCAGCGTGATTTCGCGGCGTTGCGCGTCTATCGTGATCGCATCGCCGGTCTTGACCAGGGCCAACGGGCCGCCGAGCGCCGCTTCAGGTGACATATGCCCGACCACGAAACCATGACTGCCGCCGGAAAACCGGCCATCGGTGATGAGTGCAACCTCTTTGCCCAAGCCCCGGCCCATAATGGCGCTCGTGGGACTTAACATCTCGCGCATGCCGGGACCGCCCTTGGGTCCTTCGTAGCGGATAACGACCACATCGCCGGCTTTCACCTTGCCGCTCAAAATTCCCTCGAGAGCCTTTTCTTCGGAATTGAACACGCGCGCTTTGCCCTTGAAACTCAGGCCTTCCTTGCCTGTAATTTTTGCAACCGCGCCCTCCGGTGCGAGATTTCCGTACAAGACCACCAAGTGGCTATTTTTCTTGATTGGATCGCTCAGGGGCCGGACGATCCGCTGTTCGCGCGGATACGCTGCCACATCGCGAAGATTTTCGGCCAGCGTCGCGCCGGTGACGGTCAGGCAATCGCCGTGCAGCAAGCCCGCATCCAACAAGGTTTTCATCAACGGTTGTATGCCGCCCACCGCGACCAACTCCGACATCGAGTACGTCCCGCTCGGCCGTAAATCCGCCAATACCGGCACGCGCTTGCCAATGCGGGTGAAGTCGTCGATTTTCAGTTTGACGCCGGCAGAGGAAGCGATCGCCAATAGATGCAGCACAGCATTGGTTGAGCCACCGAGCGCAATCACCACTGCGATCGCGTTCTCGAAGGATTTACGGGACAGAATTTGGCCGGGCGTGATGCCGCGCCGGATTAGGTTAACCACCGCGGCGCCGGCTCGTTGGCAGTCCTCGCGCTTCTGATTCGAGACGGCGTCTTGCGCCGAGCTATTGGGCAGACTCATTCCCATCGCTTCGATCGCGGAGGCCATGGTATTCGCGGTATACATGCCGGCGCAGGCGCCGGGTCCCGGAATCGCCGTGCGCTCGACGAATTTCAGCTGCTGCTCGGATACGGTTCCCTGAGCATGTCCCCCGACGGCCTCGAAGACCGAAACGATGTCGCGCTTATCGGCGCCGGGGCGGATCGTACCGCCATAGACGAACACCGCGGGGCGGTCGAGGCGCGCGAGCGCCATCATGCAGCCGGGCATGTTCTTGTCGCAGCCGCCGATCGCGACGACGCCATCGAAGCCTTGCGCACCCACGACCGTCTCGATCGAATCGGCAATGACCTCCCGAGATACCAGCGAATAGCGCATGCCGGGGGTGCCCATGGAGATCCCGTCGGATACCGTAATGGTACTGAAGGTAAGCGCCTTCGCCCCCGCCCCGTCGGCGCCCGCGGCCACCAATCGAGCGAGTTCGTCGATATGCATATTGCAGGGCGTCAAGTTGCTCCACGTCGATGCAACGCCCACTTGCGGCTTTTCAAAGTCGGCGTCGCCGAATCCCACGGCGCGCAGCATCGATCGGCTTGGCGCCTGCTTCAGTCCGTCGACCACCAGGCGTGAATGGCGGCGCGTGTCGACGGCGGCGGATTTCTTAGGCATGCCGCCAAGCTTACGCAATACCGAAGCGCTCAACCAAGTAACGATAGGCGCCTCGCAGCGCCTGCGCCTCCCCGCCGACAGCGCGGCCGGGACGGTCCTTGGAGTTCCATGCGTATAAATCGATGTGCACCCACGGCGATTCGCTGACGAAGCGCTTGAGGAACAGCGCGCCGAAAATCGCGCCGGCGAAAGTCGAGGACGCGACATTGTTCAAATCCGCGATTTTGCTCGCCAGCTCATCCTCGTAACCGGCCCACAATGGCATGGGCCACAGCGGGTCGTGCTCGGCAGCGGCCACTCGTGCCAACTCATGAACGATTTTTTCGTCATTGCCAAAGAGCGCCGGAAGCTCTGGCCCCAGCGCGACCCGGGCCGCACCGGTGAGCGTGGCGAAGTCGATGATCAAGGCAGGACGTTCGGCGTCCGCAAAGGCAAGGGCGTCGCATAACACCAGCCGGCCCTCCGCATCGGTGTTCCCCACCTCGACCGTCAGACCCTTGCGGGTCGCAAGTACATCGCCCGGCCGATAGGCGTTGCCGCTGATGGCATTTTCAACCGCCGGCACCAACACGCGCAGCCGCGCGCGGATCTTCACGCTCATCAGCAAGTTGGCGAGCGCCAGTGCGATGGCGGCGCCCCCCATGTCTTTCTTCATGAGTGCCATGCCCGAGCTCGGTTTGATATCCAAGCCGCCGCTGTCGAAACACACCCCTTTTCCAACCAGGGTGACGCAGGGGTACGCGTCTCCGCCCGTGGGCACCCAGCGCAGTTCAACCAGGCGCGGCGCTTCGCTGCTCGCACGACCCACGGCATGAATCGCCGGAAAGTTTGCCGCCAGCAGCTCCGGCCCCAGCCATTCTTTGAATCCGGCCTGATGGCGATCGGCCACCTGACGCGCCGCGGCAGCCAGTTGCGCGGGGCCGAAATCGCCGGCCGGGGTATTGATCCAGTCGCGCGCCATGCGCAAGGACTCCGCCGCATGGGCGACGTATGCCGTATCGGCATTCGGGGGCGGCTCCAAGCTGGCCAATTCGTTCTTGCCAGTGCGGTATCGATCGAATCGATAGGCCCCGTAAGCGAAACCCAACGCCAACTGCGTGGCCTCGGCCGCAGCGAATTCTTGTGCGAGCCGAAAGCGGCGCGGCGGCAGTCTTTCAGCCAATCCCGCCGCATGCCACAGCGACAGCTCGCCTTGCCGCTTGCCGAGGCCGGCCACGGCCGCGGCGATGCCGCCGTTCGCATCCGGCAACAACAGCACGCGATGTTTCTCTGCCTTGAAGTTTTGCTCGGCGAGCCATTGGCGTGCGGGAGGCGCCTGCCCCGTGCGCCAGCCGTCGATCTCATCCTCGTACAACAACCATAACGGGCTTGCAGAATTACTACCGAGAGTCATGAAAACATCCTCACGAGGCGCGCGCTGATGCCTGGAATTCCTTGCATCATATTGGATTCTGTGGTGCTCTGCGTTCACGAATGGATGAGGAGATTTCGAATGCGTTTGTATTTCCAAAAGGATGTCGACAAGAAGGCGCTGCGCGGTGCGCGCATCGCGGTTCTCGGCTACGGCAGCCAGGGCCGCGCGCACGCGCTGAATTTGCGCGACAGCGGCTACGATGTGGTGGTCGGGGTACGCAAGGGCAAGAGCTGGACCCAGGCCAAGAAGGATGGGTTGCAGGTCGCGGAGCCCGCCACGGCCATCAAGGGCGCGCAATTGGTCGCCATGCTGGTCCCGGATCTTACGCAAAAGCCTCTGTATGCCGAACTGCGCTCAGGATTTGAAAAAGGCGCGACGCTGCTGTTCGCCCACGGCTTCAACATTCATTTCAAGCAAATAAAACCGCGCAAAGATCTGGACGTCGTGTTGATCGCCCCCAAGGGCCCGGGGGACCTGGTGCGGCGCCAGTACCAGCAAGGCCGCGGTGTGCCCTGCCTCCTGGCAGTAGCTCAGAATCCCTCCAAGCACGCCAAACCTAAGGCGCTGGCGTATGCCGACGGCATTGGCGGAACCCGCGGCGGCGTGCTCGAAACCACCTTCGCCGAAGAGACTGAAACCGACCTGTTCGGCGAACAGGCGGTTCTGTGCGGCGGCGCGACCGAGCTGGTCGTGAAGGGCTACGAGACGCTGGTGGAAGCGGGCTATCAGCCGGCCGTGGCGTATTACGAATGTCTCCATGAGCTGAAATTGATCGTCGATCTGCTGCATGAAGGGGGCATTACGAAAATGCACCGCTTCATCAGCGAGACCGCGAAATACGGCGACCTCACCCGCGGACCGCGCATCGTCAACAAAACCACCAAAAAAGAGATGCGCAAAATTCTCGCGGAAATTCAACAGGGAAAATTCGCGCGCCAATGGATCGCGGAAAACAAGAGCGGCCGGCGCAAGTATTCCAAGCTGCTCAAGGCGGACTTGCGCCATTCGATCGAGAAAGTCGGCGCGCAACTGCGCGCGCGCATGCCTTGGCTGGAGGCGGGCTGACTTGAGGCACGCATGACGGCGCGTACGTTATTCGACAAGGTCTGGTCGGCGCATGAAGTGGTTGCCGAAACCCGCGACACGCCCGCCGTTCTGTATGTCGATTTACACCTCGTTCACGAGGTCACCACGCCGCAGGCGTTCAGCATGCTCAAGGCGCATGGGCTGCCGGTTCGCCGTCCCGACCGCACGCTCGCAACCATGGATCATTCGACCCCAACCCAGAGCGCACAGGTGTTTGGATCCGTGCCGATCAAGGTGGACGCCGCTGCAAAACAAGTGCGCCAGATGGAGCAGAACGCGGCCGAATTCGGCATCGAGCTGTTCGGCATGCACGATGCGCGCCGCGGCATTGTGCACATTATCGGCCCGGAACTCGGGTTGACGCAGCCGGGCATGACCATTGTGTGCGGGGATAGCCACACCAGTACCCATGGTGCGTTTGGCGCCCTCGCCTTCGGGATCGGCACGACCGAGGTCGGCCATGTGTTCGCCACGCAGGCGTTGCTGCAACGCAAGCCCAAGAGTTTGGCCATCAACATCGAAGGGCGGCTGCAGCCGGGCGTCACGGCCAAGGATTTGATTCTGGCCATCATCGGACAGATCGGCGTGTCAGGCGGCACAGGTCATGTATTGGAATATCGCGGCTCAGCCGTGCGGGCACTGTCGATGCACGAGCGCATGACCGTGTGCAATATGTCGATTGAGGCGGGAGCGCGCGCCGGCATGATCGCGCCGGATGAGGTCACGTTCGAATACCTGCGCGGCAAACCGCGCGCGCCGCGCGCGAAGGATTGGGAGGCCGCCGAGGCGCGCTGGCGGACCTTCGGGTCGGATCCGGGGGCGCAATTCGACGCCTCGGTCGATGTGCACGCCGAGCACGTTGAACCAATGATCACTTACGGCACCAATCCGGGGATGGTCATGCCGATCGGCGCCGCGATTCCGGATAAGAAAGGCGATGAAGTATTCGATAAGGCGATGCGCTACATGGGATTCCACGGCGGCGAGGGCATGCTTGGCAAACCCGTGAACGTCGTTTTCATCGGCAGTTGTACCAACGGCCGGCTGGAGGATTTGCAAGCGGCGGCGCGAATACTCAAAGGGCGCAAAGTCGCGCCCGGCGTGCACTTGCTCATCGTGCCCGGCTCGCAGCAGATCAAGCGGCAGGCTGAGGCGTCAGGCTTGGCGGACATTTTCCAAGCCGCCGGCGCGGACTGGCGCGAATCCGGCTGCTCCATGTGCCTCGGCATGAACGGCGACACCGTGTCGGCGGGAGAGTATTCGGTCAGCACCAGCAATCGCAATTTTGAAGGCCGTCAAGGCAAGGGAGCGCGCACGCTGCTGGCCAGTCCGTTGACCGCGGCGGCCAGCGCGGTCAAGGGCAGCATCGCCGACCCGCGCGAGTTGCTGTGATGCAGCCATTGAAACGCATCACGTCGCGAACCGTCGTGATTGCCTCCACCGATATCGACACCGACCAGATTATTCCGGCGCGGTTTCTGACCACGACCACCAAGGAGGGCTTGGGCAAACAACTGTTTGCCGATTGGCGCTATCAAGAGGATGGCGCGCCGAAGCGGGAATTTGCGTTGAATCGAGCCGAGGCCGGCGGCGCCCAAATTCTCGTGGCCGGACGCAACTTCGGCTGCGGCTCTTCGCGCGAGCACGCGGCGTGGGCCTTGTTGGATTATGGATTTCGTGCGGTCATCAGTACGGAGATTGCGGATATTTTTCGCGGCAACGCTCTCAAGAATGGCTTTTTGCCCATCGTCGTCGATGAGGCGACGGCGCAATGGCTGCTGCAACATCCCGGCGCCGAACTCGATATCGATCTGGAGGCACTGCGTTTGACGCTGCCGACGGGTGCATCGATTGCTTTTGGCATTGAGCCCTTCGCCCGCCACTGCCTGCTGAACGGCCTGGACGAATTCGGTTACTTACGCAGCAAACTGCCCGAGATCGCGCGTTTCGAGGCGGCGCGCAGCTGATGCACGCCAGGATTGCCGTACTCGCCGGCGATGGCATCGGCGCGGAAGTCAGCGCCGAAGCGGTGCGCGCGCTCGAAGCCGTGGCTGCGCGTTTCGGTCATCGCTTCGATTTCGATTCGGCGCTGTTGGGAGGCGCCGCCATCGATGCGACCGGGATGCCGCTGCCGCCCGCCAGCCTTAAGCAGGCGATGCAGGCGGACGCGGTATTGCTGGGCGCCGTAGGCGGTCCAAAGTGGTCGGACCCGAATGCCCAGGTTCGCCCCGAGCAGGGATTGTTGCAGCTGCGCAAGGCGCTGGGACTATTCGCCAATTTGCGGCCCGTGGTGCCGCATCCGGCGGTACTGGATGCCTCGCCGATCAAGCCTGAGTTGCTGCGCGGTGTCGACATCATGGTGGTGCGTGAGCTCACGGGCGGCATTTATTTCGGTGAGAAAACTCGCACCGCCACCGAAGCGGTCGACGTGTGCCGCTATACGCTGCCCGAGATTGAACGCGTCGTGAGGCTCGCGGCAAACCTGGCGCGCGGCCGCCGCCGAAAACTGACTTCGGTGGACAAGGCGAACGTGCTCGAGACCTCGCGGCTGTGGCGTTCCACCGTGAATCTGATCATGCCGGCTGAGTTTCCCGACGTGACGGTCGAGCACATGCTGGTGGATTCAGCGGCCATGCATCTGCTGCAAAGGCCGCGCGATTTCGATGTCATCGTGACCGAAAACATGTTCGGCGATATTCTCACCGATGAAGCCTCCATGCTCGCCGGATCCATGGGGCTGCTGCCTTCCGCCTCACTGTCCGCCGAGCCGCGCGGCGGGGTGTTTGAACCCATTCATGGGTCCGCGCCCGATATCGCCGGCCGCGGTATCGCGAATCCGTATGCGGCGATCTTGAGCGCCGCGATGCTGCTGCGCTACGCGCTGCGTCTGCACGCCGAAGCACACGCACTGGAGAGCGCAGTCGACCGGGCGATCAGTTCAGGGAAGCTGACCGCCGATCTGGCCGCCCCAGGCAAGGCGATTACGACGCGCGCAGCTGCCGACGCGGTGATTGCTGCACTTTAGCGGCGCGCGCAGCGGCAGCGGCCCGCGCCAGACCTTCTTGCAGATCTGCCACCAGATCCGCCGGGTCTTCAATGCCCACCGAGACGCGCAGCAGTCCGGCACTGATCCCCGCCCGCAGCCGCGCCGATTCCTCCATGCCGGCATGCGTCATGCTCGCCGGATGGGCAATGAGGCTTTCAACTCCACCCAAGGATTCGGCCAGGGTAAAGCACTGTAAGCCGGTGAGAAACGCCTCGATGGCCGTCTCGCCGCCGGCGAGCTCAAAGCTCAGCATCGCGCCGAAGCCGGTTTGTTGCCGGCAGGCGATCTCATGACCTGGATTATCGGCCAGACCCGGATAATAGACGCGCAGCACCTCAGAATGTCGGCTTAGAAACTCCACCACGCCGGCGGCATTCTCGGCATGCACACGCATTCTGGCGTGCAGACTGCGCACGCCGCGCAGCGTCAGAAAGCTATCGAACGGCGCACCGGTCACCCCAATGGCGTTTGCCCACCATGCCAGCGCCTCGTGCAGCTCCTGCGTCGCCGCGATCACCGCGCCACCGACCACATCGCTATGACCGTTCAAGTATTTGGTGGTGGAGTGCATCACGTAGTCGGCGCCATGCGCTATGGGCTGCTGCCAAATCGGCGACAGGAAAGTATTGTCGACCGCCGTCAGCGCGCCAGCCGCATGCGCCGCATCCGTGATCGCGCGTATATCCACCACCCGCAGCAAGGGGTTGCTGGGTGTCTCGATCCACACCAGTTTAGGTTTAGCCTCGAGCGCTGCGCGCAGCTCCGCCGCGTTGCTTTGATCGACGAAATCCACGACCAAATTGCCCTTCGCCTGCAGCGCCGTGAGCAGACGGTAGGTGCCGCCGTAACAATCGTAGGGCGCGAGCACGCGCGCCCCGGCCGGGAGCGTCGCCAGGATCAGGGTGATCGCAGCCAGCCCGGTACAGGTCACGATGGCGCCGGCGCCACCTTCCAGATCCGCCAGCGCGCCGGCCAGCTGATCGCGCGTCGGATTGCCGGAACGGGTGTAGTCGTACTTGCGCGGCTGACGGTAGCTTTGAAAGGCAAAATTACTCGACAGGTAAATCGGCGGTACCACAGAACCGTGGTGCGCGTCCGACTCGAGACCGGCGCGAACCGATCGCGTCGCGATGTTTTTGGGTGTCACTTTGCTGCTCATGACTGCTGCTCCGCAAGCGCGTGCTTGATGATGGGTGTGAGGGCGGCGCCTTCTTTGAGGAAAGCGTCATGCCCGAAAATTGAATTGATCTCGATCAGTTGGCGCGGGCCGTTCAAGCGCGCGGAGAGTGCCTGCATGTCGCTGAACGGCACCAGTTGATCCTCGCGCACGGCAATCAGCGTCGCCGGCGTCTGCACTCGAGTCGCATCCATTTCATGCAAATCGATCGATTCGCTCAAGGTCAGAAATGATTCGGCGCGGTATTTTTGCACATAGTCATCGCCGCGCGCGAACAGGTATTCTTCAATCGGAAATCGAAACCGGTCCGGCATGCGTTTTGGCGCCCCGCCAAAACGAATCGCAAACTCGATGGGACTGCGGTAAGTGGCCATCGCCAGCGCGCGGGCGAGTTTCAGTCCTGCCGCCCCGTCGCCGCGCGCGATGGCCTCGCGCACAATTTGGCGCTGCACGCTGCGCCACGCGGTCGACAATACTTGCGAACGGTCGGCGGCGCTCAACACGACAATATGGCCTACGAGCTGTGGGTAACGCTCCGCGAAACAGAGCGCCACCATTCCGCCGTACGAGGCGCCGACGATGGCATGCAGTGAACGCATGCCCAAGTGCCGGACAATCCTGCTGAGCGCCGTGGCCTGATCATAGGAACTGATGGGCGGGAATTGGCCGCCCACGCTCGGCGTCGCGCTGTCGCCGCGCCCGCCAATGTAATCGATTCCCAACACCCGATACTGGCGCGTGTCGACACCGAGCCCAGGCCCGACCATCTCGGGCCACCAGCCCTCGCCCGGCGCGCCGGTGACAATTCGATGCGCCGAGATTCCGCCGAGCACCACGACCACCGGCCCCTGTTCGTTACCAACCAGTCGAAAGGAGATGCGCGCATCCGGCAGCGCGTCGCCGTAATGCAAATCGAAGGGTGTGAGACGCAAAGTCTCATCGATTGGATTGAGGAAATTTTCGGCCACTACACTTCAGCTCCTTAAGGCAACTACCCCTGGAGCATCGGCTCGTAGCCCATTGAAGTCGCGGGAGACCCGCGCAATTGGCTGCCCATCTACCGGATCCGCGCCTTTTCAGGCGTTTCACCGCAGGAGTTGGCACCGTTCCGAAGCTTCTCTTTTGAGGAGAGGTATCGTTGGTTGCCCCGGCTTCTAAGGGCCTTTCCCTCAGCCGGTCTAGATAAGCCATTGAATTTTAGGCAGTCGCCATCGGCGCGTCAAGCATTTTAGCCTTCATCCGCTTGCGCCGTTTTTGCCAATGTATTAATGTAATAGCGCATTGATACACGATTGAACGTAATATTTGCGCAGCTTCAGGATTCGACATGAAAACCAATCGGCCGGTGACCCAACGGCAAGAACAGCAGCACGAACGGGCGCTCTGTACCGCGATCCTGGCGCTGCGTTCGGTCGATGAGTGCCGCAGCTTTTTTCGCGATCTGTGCACGCCCGCCGAGCTGCAGGCCATGGCGGATCGCTGGGCCGTGGTGGAGCTGTTGGAGCGCGGCCTCCCCTACCGGGAAATTCACAAGCAAACCGGCGTCAGCGTCACGACCATCGGCCGCGTCGCGCGCTATCTGATGTCGGGCAATGGCGGTTATCGCGCCGTGACCGAGAGGTTGAAACTCAATGCGTAACGCCAAGCCGCCCGAGGACTCGATGCGCCTCAAGATCGCCGTGCAAAAGAGCGGCCGTCTCACCGACAGCTCGTTGGACTTGTTGTCGCGCTGCGGTCTGAAGTACAGCCGCGGCAAGGATCAATTGATGTGCTATGGCGAGAACATGCCGCTCGACGTGTTGTTCGTGCGCGATGACGACATCCCGGACTTGGTGCAGGAAGATGTCTGTGATTTAGGTTTGGTCGGCCTGAATGTCATCGAAGAGAAGAGGCTCGCGTTCGAGGCGCGCGGCCTTAAGTCCTTGTTCGAGACCGTACAGCTGCTGGATTTCGGGCGCTGCAAGCTTTGCATTGCCGTGCCCGACGGATTCGACTATCAAGGTCCGCGCTCGCTTAGCGCCAAACGCATTGCCACGACCTATCCGCATATCCTCGCCCGCTTTCTCAAACAGCACGACGTCGCCGCGGAAGTTGTCGTGTTATCCGGATCGGTGGAAATTGCACCGCGGCTCGGCCGCGCCGATCTAATCTGCGATCTGGTCTCCACCGGATCGACCCTCGCGGCGAATCATCTGCGCCATGCGCACACGGTGATGGAAAGCCAGGCCGCACTCATCCGCACACCCATGCCGATCGCTCTGGAAAAGCAGGAATGGACGCGCCGCCTGCTCATGCGCATCGACGGCGTCGAGCAAGTCAAGGGCAGCAAGTACATCATGCTGCACGCGCCCCGCTCCGCGTTGGCGGCGATTGCCAAATTGCTTCCGGGCAGCGAGTCGCCCACCGTCATTCCGCTGGAAGGCTTGGGCGATCGGGTGGCGGTCCACGCCGTGTGCCGCGAGAATGTTTTCTGGGAAACGCTCGAGGACTTGAAGGGTGCGGGCGCCACCTCGGTATTGGTTCTGCCGGTCGAGAAAATGCTGGCTTGAGGCGTTGAATCCCGCATGAAAATTCTCGACTGGAACTCACTGTCGGACGCGCAGCAAAACGCCGCGCTACAGCGCCCGGCGCTGCACGACGCTGCCCGGGTCGGCGCCGCAACGCGCGACATCGTGGAGCGCGTGCGCCGTGAGGGCGATGCGGCGCTGTTCGCCCTCACACAACAATTCGACGGCGTTCAGCTCGCGGCACTGGCCGTGACGACGCAGGAATTTGCCGCGGCCGAACGCGCCGTGACGGCGCAGCAGCACGCGGCGATCGAGCGCGCGATAGACAACGTGCGCCTCTTCCATGCGGCGCAGGGCGCGCCACCGCTGCGCGTGGAGACTGCGCCCGGCGTGATTTGCGAACGCTTCAGTGTGCCCATCCGCGCGGTCGGCCTGTACGTCCCGGCGGGCTCTGCGCCGTTGCCCTCCACGGCCATCATGCTGGCAGTGCCCGCCACGCTCGCACGCTGTCCGGTGAAGGTGATGTGCACCGCGCCCACCCGCACCGGCAGCGCGAATCCAGCGGTGCTGGTTGCCGCGAAAAAGGCCGGCGTCGATCGAGTCTTCAAAGTCGGCGGGGCGCAGGCGATCGCCGCCATGGCCTACGGCAGCGAGTCCATCCCCAAGTGCGACAAGGTGTTTGGGCCCGGCAATGCCTATGTGACCGCCGCGAAAATACTCGTGGCGCAACACGCCGGCGGAGCGGCGCTCGACCTGCCGGCCGGTGTAACCGAAGTCATGGTAATCGCCGATGACGAGGCGCGCCCCGAATTTGTGGCCGCCGACCTGCTGGCGCAAGCCGAGCACAGCCCCGATGCGCAGGCCATTCTGGTGACGACGCAACCGGCATTGGCGACGGCGGTATTTGCCGAAGTGCAACGCCAGAAAACACTGCTGTCGCGCTCGACGATCCTGGCAGAGTCGGTCGAAGCCATGCGCTTGATTGTGGTCGATGCGCTGCAAACCGCCTTCGACATCGCAAATGCCTACGCACCGGAACACCTCATATTGGAGATTCGCGAGGCGCGCAACTGGTTGCCCCATATCAGTACTGCGGGCGCCGTATTCCTCGGGCACTGGTCGCCGGAGTCTCTGGGAGACTATTGCAGCGGCCCCAATCACACCTTGCCCACCTACGGCTACGGGCGCTCTTACAGCGGCCTGTCGCTCGAGGACTTCCAAAGGCGCATCACCGTCCAGGAGCTCACGCCCTCAGGGCTCAAAGGCTTAGGACCGACGGCGCAGATCCTGGCCGGACTTGAAGGCCTGGATGCGCACGCGGCGGCCGTGGGCATTCGGCTCGAGGCATTGCCGTGAATCCTCTGATCTCATTGGCCCGCCCGGAGATCGTTTCTCTGAAGCCTTACGCGCATGCGGCGTGGCTGCCGTCCTTGACACGCATGCACGCGAATGAAGCACCCTGGAGGCCCACGGGCGACAGCAGCCGCGCCGGTCTGAATCGTTATCCGGAACCGCAACCTCAGGCGCTGATCGAGCGCCTCGCCTCGCTCTATGGCGTAGCCGCCGGCCAGGTGCTCGCGACGCGCGGCGCGGACGAAGCCATTGACGTTCTGTCGCGCATTTATTTGCGCGCCGGCACCGATGCGATTCTGCAATGTGGACCGACCTTCGGCATGTACCAGGTTGCGGCGCGCATTCAGGGTGCGGAAGTGATCGAGCTTCCCCTGGACCGCGGCCAAGACTGGCGAATCGATCCGGAACGCGTCGTGGCGGCGTGGCACCCCGCAGTGAAACTGGTGTACCTGTGCTCGCCGAACAATCCGACCGCCAATCTCGTCAGCCAAGCCGCGCTCGAGCACATTTGCACGGCGCTCGACGGCAAATGCATCATCGTCATCGATGAGGCGTACATCGAGTGGTCCCGCTCCGCGAGCCTGGTCGCTTGGTTGCAGCGTTTTCAAACTCTCGCCATCTTGCGTACCCTGTCGAAAGCGCATGCACTGGCCGGTGCGCGCGTCGGCGCATTGCTCGCCGCACCGGAGCTGATTCAAATTGCCAGGCGCGTGATACCGCCCTATGCGCTCGCGCAGCCTACGATTGAAGCCGCACTGCGCGCGCTTGAACCCGACGAGTTGGCCGCCTCCCACGTCAAATTGGAAGCATTGCTCATGGAAAAAGACTACTTGCGCCGCGGTCTGGAGGATTCCCCGCTGGTGGCCAAGGTGTGGCGCAGCGACACTAATTTTCTGCTCATCGATTGCCGCAACGCGGATCGATTCATGAACAACAGCCTCGCCGGCGGCTTGATCGTTCGCGATCTGCGCGCCCATCCGGCGCTATCCCATTCGTTGCGGGTCTCGGTAGGGACGCGCGCGCAAAACGACGCCTTGTTGCGTTGTGTGGAGCACGCGTGAACGCGAGACGTATCGTGTTCCTCGATCGCGACGGCACGCTGAACGAAGAGGTCGCCGACGAGCAAATCGACAGCCTGGCAAAAATCCGCCTGATGCCGGGCGTCATACCGGCGCTGTTGGAATTGAAGCGTGCCGGCTTCGCATTCGTCGTGGTGACCAATCAAGACGGACTGGGAACCGCGAGCTTCCCGCGCGAATCATTCGACCTCGCGCATCGTTTTGTCTTGGATCTGTTCAGCTCGCAGGGAATCGAATTCGAAGCCGTATTCCTCTGCCCGCATTTCAAACGCGAGGAGTGTGACTGCCGCAAGCCGAAACTGGGCATGGTGCAGGCATTTCTGCAGGCGAATGACATCGATAAGGAGCACAGCTTCATGATCGGGGACCGTGAGACGGACCTGGAATTCGCCGCCAATCTCGGCGTTCAAGGCCTGCGAATCACCCTGGGCGGGCGTGCCGAGGAAACCTGGCCGGCCATCGCGGCTCGCATCCTGGGCCGAGATCGTCGCGCGCGCCTGCAGCGCAAGACCAAGGAAACCGATGTGACCGTGGAGGTTGATCTGTCGCGCGAGGGCCCGAGCAACATCGTCAGCGGCTTAGGGTTCTTCGATCACATGCTCGAACAGATTGCAAAGCACGGCGGATTTGCCCTGAATCTCAAATGCAGCGGGGATTTGCAGATCGATGAACACCACACCGTCGAGGACTGCGCACTGACCTTGGGAGCGGCGCTGCGCGAGGCGCTGGGAGATAAGCGCGGCATTGCGCGATACGGGTTTCTGTTGGCCATGGATGAGGCGGAAGCGCAGGTCGCCCTCGATCTCAGCGGCCGCCCCTACTTCGTGTGGGACGGCAAATTCAATCGTGAGCGCGTCGGCGAACTGCCCACCGAACTGGTGCCGCATTTTTTTAGATCGCTGGCCGAATCTCTGGGCGCGGCCCTGCATATCACCGTACGCGGCGATAACTCGCACCACATGATCGAGTCCTGCTTCAAGGGCGTCGGCCGCAGCCTGCGTCAGGCGATTCGCCTCGAGAGCGCGGAGATACCCAGCAGCAAGGGGGCGCTTTGAGTGCGAGCAATGTCGTGATCATTGACAGCGGCGGCGCCAATATCGCGTCGCTGCAATTTGCCTTGCAACGGCTGGGCACGACTTCCGCGGTATCGGCCAACGCGCGCAAGATCCGCGAGGCAAGCCATGTCATTTTGCCCGGTGTGGGCGCCGCGGCGCATGCCATGTCCCGGCTCCGGCAGCAAAACTTGGACTCTTTGATCCCTTCTCTGCAGCAGCCGGTGCTGGGCATTTGCCTTGGAATGCAGTTGCTGTTCGAGGCGTCCGAGGAGGATGAAGTGCAATGTCTCGGCATCATCCCGGGCCGTGCGACGCGTTTGCCTTGCGATTCGGCACATCCGGTGCCGCACATGGGATGGAACACGCTCAAGATCGATCGGCCGGCCCCCTTGCTCGACGGTCTGCAGCAGGACGACTACGCCTACTTCGTGCACAGCTATGCGCTGCCTCCGGGCCCGGCCATGATCGCGAGCAGCGACTACGGACCTACCTTCAGTGCCTGCGTGCAATGGGGCAATTTCTTCGGTGCCCAATTCCACCCCGAGCGGTCCGCCCGTGTCGGCGCCCGATTGTTGCGCAACTTCCTCAGCCAGTAGCGCTCAACATGCGCCTCATTCCCGCCATCGATTTGCGAGCCGGACACTGCGTGAGGCTGCTGCATGGCGATTTTGCGGCCGAGACACGCTATCCAGCCGATCCCTATTCCCTGCTGACCCAGTATCGCGCGGCCGGTGCGGACTGGCTGCACATTGTCGATTTGGATGGCGCACGCGATGGATCGCTGGGCAATCGGGCCATCATCCTTGAACTCGCCTCAGCAAAGGCCGTGAATCTGCAAGTCGGCGGTGGCTTGCGACACACCGCCGCGCTCGCGCAAATGCTGGACGCCGGGATCGCGCGCGCGGTGATCGGCAGTGCCGCGGTCTCCGAGGTCGAGCAGGTGCAAGGCTGGCTGGCGCAATTCGGTGAGGAGCGCCTGACGCTGGCGTTCGACGTGTCCATTGAAGACGGCGGTGTCCCGCGGGTCATGACCCATGGGTGGCAACGGCAGTCGGAATACTCGCTGTGGAACGCCTTGGACCGGTACGGCGCATCGCAGCCGAAGCACGTGCTGTGCACCGACGTGGGCCGTGATGGCGCTTTGACCGGGCCCAACGTCGAACTGTATCGCGAAGCGGTCCGGCGCTACCCGCACATCGAATGGCAGGCTTCGGGAGGCATTCGTAGCGCCCACGATCTACAGGCCTTATCCGAAGCGGGTGCGGCGGCTGCCATCAGCGGCAAAGCGTTGCTGGAAAACCTGATCCCAATCGAGGAATTGCAGCCATACTTGCCAAACGCCTGATTCCTTGCCTTGACGTGCGCAATGGCCAGGTGGTCAAGGGCGTGCAATTTCGCGATCACCGCGTTGTCGGCGATATATTGGAACTCGCGGCGCGTTATCGTGATGAGGGCGCCGATGAACTGGTGTTCTATGACATCTCGGCCAGCCCGGAAGGCCGTGTCGTCGATCGCACGTGGATTGCGCGCGTGGCGCGAACGCTGGATATTCCGTTTTGCGTTGCGGGAGGAATTCGTTCAGTCGCGGAGGCGGAGGATGTATTGGCGGCCGGCGCCGAGAAAATTTCGGTCAACTCACCCGCGCTCGAAAATCCAGAACTTATCGACGCATTGAGCCAGCGATTCGGTGCACAATGCGTGGTGATAGGCATCGACAGCCAAACCATTAACGGCGAATACCGCGTGCAGCAATTTACCGGCGACCAGGCGCGAACCCGCGATGCTGCGCGAGCCACCCTCGATTGGGTGATCGAAGTGCAGAAGCGCGGCGCCGGAGAAATTGTGCTCAATTGCATGGCGAGCGACGGTATGCGGCGCGGCTATGATATTGCGCAATTGACCGCTGTGCGTGAATGCTGTCAGGTGCCCTTGGTCGCCTCCGGGGGCGCGGGCGCCGCTGAACACTTCGTTGAAGTATTCCGGGTTGCGCGCGTGGATGCGGCGCTGGCGGCGAGCGTCTTTCACTCCGGTGAGATTGCAATCCCAAACTTGCGGCGCGAGCTGCGCGCCCAGGGCATCGAGGTTAGGCCGTGAAGTTGCCGACGCTCGAGTGGGAGAAGATGAACGGCCTGGTTCCAACCATCGTTCAAGACGCCAATACCGGCGCCGTGCTGATGCTCGGCTATATGAATCGCGAGGCCCTGGCGGCGACCGAGGCCACCGGTCGGGTCACCTTTTGGAGCCGAAGCAAGGGCCGCCTGTGGACCAAGGGCGAAACCTCAGGTCACTTCCTGGAGGTTTGCAGCATTTGCGCGGATTGCGATCGCGATACCCTGCTGATTCTGGCGCAGCCCGAGGGGCCCGCCTGTCATCTGGGCACAGCCACCTGCTGGGGCGCTGACGCCCCGCGCTCGCTCGCTCACCGCCTGGAGTTTCTCGGCAGACTTGAACAGATCATCGGACAGCGCATCGCGGACCCTCCGCCGGGCAGCTACACCGCAAAACTGGTCGAGGAGGGTTTGACCCGCATCGCTCAAAAGGTCGGCGAAGAAGGCGTCGAGCTGGCCTTGGCGTCCGTTACTCAAGATGACGTGGCGGTCATCGGCGAGGCGGCTGATCTTTTGTATCACATCGCCCTTCTGCTCAAGGCCAAGGGTCTGTCACTGGCTCAGGTTGCCGCCGAACTGGAGTCTCGGCACGCGGAGCACGGCTCGGCACCGTGAGTTTGACCGCGGGCCGTCCTGTATGGGCTACTGGGATGGGAATGTTAAAAATCTACGCGACGCCGCTTTCCGCCAACGGCCGCAAAGTGTTGGCGGTCAGCCGGCACTTGGGATTGAATGCCGACATTCATGAGGTCAATGTCTACCGCGGCGAGGGACGAACTCCTCAGTATCTTGCGATCAATCCATCTGGAAAAATTCCAACGCTTATCGATGGCGAGTTCGTTCTAGCCGAATCCAACGCGATTTTGCTGTATCTCGCCGAGGCGCATGGGGCGAACCAACTGTGGTCAAGCGACCCAAAAGAGCGCGGCGGAATTGCCCGATGGCTCTTTTGGGAGTCAGCGCATTGGCAGCCGACGTTGATCGGTTTATTGTCGGAGCTGGTCGGCCACCGACTGCTCCCGGAAAGAATTCCCAAGCCGCAGCAGGCTCCCGATTGGAGCAGCGTCGCCGTTCAGCCAATATTAAACACATTGGAGAAGGGCTTAAGCGCGAATGCGTTTCTCGCCGGATCGAAGGCGAGCATCGCGGATTTTGCGGTCGCCGGAATGACGACCTATTTTCAGGTTGCGAACTTTCCGTTCCAACGCTTCCCAAAAATCGCCGCTTGGTATGCGCGGCTCGAGTCGTTTGAATCCTGGCGAGACACGGCATCACCGCTGTGGTCGTCGGGTGATTTTGACCAGGCAATGTTCTAATCCCTGCGTAGTGATATTGACCGGCCCGAACAGTCGTCAGGGAGGCTGAGAAGACTCGAGGTCCTGCGTCCTCCGGACCTCGAGTCTTCTCAGCCTCCCTGACGAGCATTTCGCCGCAGCGCGTAAAACGCAATTCCCATCCATACAACATTGAGCGCCACCGACGGCCAGGCATTGTTGTAGGCGCAATTGATGATGAATCCCGCGGCGCCGACGATGTTCATGGCCTGATAGACCCAGGAGCTCGGCGCGATTTTGCCGAAGGACAGCAGGCTATAGGCCCCCAGAATGAGCAGCGCCGCCATCCATCCAGCAATCGACACGAAGGTTTGCAGCGTCATGCGGCTTAAGCAGGCACCGACACCGGCGCCGGGTTCAGCCGCAATCTCAATTCTCTGCGCACCAGCCACAAGCTGAATAGCGCCTGCAAGGCGACGCTCGCCACGGAGATATACCAAACTTGGATCATTTCAAAATGGGGTTGCGTCGACAGCCACAGCACCGGCAGCACGAAACTGACCAGCCGGCTGGCGGCACTGACCACCGCCGGTACCGTATTGCCGAGGCCCTGGAATACCGCCGAGCAGGTGAATACGAATCCCGACGCCACAAAGTTCCAGGAAATAATCTGCAAGTACTGCGTTCCGACGCTGATCGCCGTGGAATCCTTGGTAAACCCTCCGATTACCCAGGCTGATCCCCACTGACAGAAAAAAGTCATGAGCACCATGATGCTGCTGCCGATGAGTGTCGTTAATGCAAAGGTTTCGCGCACCCGGGCAAATTTACCCGCCGCAAAGTTTTGACCGACAATGGGAGCCGCGGCAAACGCTACGGCCATGGCGGGCAGGAACATGCTTTGCATGATGCGCATGCCGATGCCAAAGCCAGCCTGCGCATCGGGGCCAAACGGTCGCAGCACCCAGTACAGGACCGCCATCAGCACGAACATCAGTAAAAATTCGCCGCCCGCGGGCAGCCCGACGCGCAGCAGCCGGCGCCAAACCAGCATCTGCGGCCGCCATAGGGCACGAACGAAGCCCACGTACTTTTCGAGACGGTGAAAGTACAAGGCCAGCATGACGACCCCGACCGCCAGCGCCAGTGAACTCGCCAGACCGGCGCCGGCCACACCCATCGGGTGCCCCGTGCCCCAACCCGCGATCAATATCGGCGCCAGGATGGCGTTCAACACCACGGTCAGCACCTGCACAATCATGGTCGGCTGCACGATCCCCGTGCCGCGCAGCGCCGATCCCATGGAGACCACGGCGAACTGCAACGCCAAACTGGGCAGGAACCAGTGAAGATATTGAATTCCCGCCGCCGCC
>Ga0209169_10000734_pt1 | contig 20111 bp, 18 predicted proteins | sample HubBroMetageWRM4_FD_188346 | JGI IMG/M metagenome (GOLD analysis project Ga0209169, IMG submission 188346) | Warmed soil microbial communities from the Hubbard Brook experimental Forest, New Hampshire - Hubbard Brook CCASE Soil Metagenome WRM 4... | ecosystem: Environmental > Terrestrial > Soil...
GCACTTATCACTATTAATAAGCTTTTATAAGTAGAGGGAATCGGTCAATGCAAGAGACAGTTGTTGAAAATCCATATGGCCTAGGCGCGCTGATTCAAAATGGCAATATCGTCAGCAAATCGATCCTCGCCGTTTTGCTGATCATGTCGTTGATGACATGGTTCATCATGATCACGAAGTTTTTCGACCAACGACGGTTGCGTCGTCAGGCGATCGAAGCTGAGAAGGAGTTCTGGAGCTCGACCACTCTCACGGATGCCATCAGCAAGCTGAAGGGCGGATCCAACCCGTTTCGCGCGCTCGCCGAGACCGGCAAGCAGGCGTATGAGTATCACGAGGTCAACAAGACCCGCCTGTCCGGTGCGATCGGTACCAGCGAATGGATCACCGAGTCGCTGCAGCGAACCGCGGATGCCATTATCAGCCGTCTGCAAACCGGCTTGCCGGTACTGGCGTCGGTCGGCGCCACCGCACCGTTCGTCGGATTGCTCGGCACCGTCATCGGCATTTACAACGCGCTCATCGCGATCGGCGTCTCCGGACAGGGTTCCATCGACAAGGTGGCCGGCCCCGTCGGTGAAGCCTTGATCATGACTGCGATCGGCTTGGTGGTCGCCGTACCGGCCGTGCTCGGCTACAACGTTCTATTGCGACGCAATAAGACGGTGCAGGAGCGCGTCAGTCATTTCACCCACGAGTTGCACGCTTACCTGATCTCCGGCGTGAAGATGGGCTTGGGGATGGATAAGCCGCCGCCGTCAGCGGGCATGAAGCCGCCGGCCGCTGCGGTTGCCCGCTAGGATCCGACCATGGCGTTGCATGTAGGAGGGGTTGAGGAAGAGGGCACGGCGATGTCGGACATCAACGTCACGCCGCTGGTGGACGTGATGTTGGTGCTGCTGATCATTTTCATCATCACCATTCGAGTCATCTTGCATCAGGTACCACTGACGCTGCCCAAGGCAACTAATCTGGTCACCCAGACCCGCCCCGAGAACATCACCATCGCGGTCGACAAGCAAGGCGCCATTTACTGGAATACCGTACTGCTGTCGGGCCAGGATGACTTGCTCAACCGGTTGCGCGGCATTGCGCGCCAAGAGCCGCAGCCGGAAGTGCACATTCAGGGTGACGCGGCGGTTCGTTATCAATTTGTGGGCCAAGTGCTGGTGGCGACGCAGAAGATCGGTATTCGCAAGGTTGCGTTTATTACCGAACCCGATCGTCCCAACGCTCGGTAGGAGATTCTTTCATGGCTATGAGTGTAGGCGGGGGCGGCGAGGGCCAATCCTATTCCGAAATCAACATGACGCCGCTCATCGACGTCATGTTGGTGTTGCTGATCATTTTCATCATCACGCTGCCGAGTCAGACGCACGCCGTAAAAATCGACAACCCGTTGCCCCCTCCGCCGAACTTCGTTCCGCCGCCGCCGCCGGAAGTCATCGACCTGACGATCGACTTTGACGGCACGTTGCTGTGGAACAAGTCACCGGTGGACCGCAAGACCTTACAGGGCTACATCGAGACCGAAGCGCAGAAGGACCCGCAGCCGGAGGTGCATATCACGGTGGACAAGTTTGCCAAATACGAGATCGTGGCGCAGACATTGGCGGATTTACAGCATCGTGGCTTGAAGAAGATAGGATTCGTCAACAACGATTTCTTCTAGGAAGGGTACCCCTGAGTGGTTTTACGGCGCGTCATGCCCTGTTGGGATACGCGCCGTTTGTTTGAACGACATAAGATGCCCGGCACGAGTTCGAACGCCGCGCCAACTAATAAATTTAAGACATAGCGAGGTCTGCTAATGAGTCATTCGATAATGGGTCTTCGAAGCCGTCCACTGGTCCTGTGCATCTGTGCGCTCATGGGATTTGCGGGCCTCTCACCGGCGGCGTTTGCGGCTGACAAGCCCAAGCAGGAACTCAGCCGGGTCATTGCCAAGGAAATGACCGCCGCGCAGAAAGCCATGGCTGCCAGCCAATGGTCCGAGGCGCTGAAGAATCTGGAAGCCGCGGAAGCCAGCAAGGGTCCGCTCTCCACTTACGATAAGAAGACCATCGCCGAGTTCAAAGGCATCTGCTACGTTCGGTTGAACAATCTGAAGGCAGCCCAAACCTCCTATGAGCAGGCGCTGGCAACCGGGGGCTACACGGCAGACGAGTTGCCGAAGACCTATCGTCTATTGTTCCAATTGGCGGCGACCAACAAACAAGAGACCAAGGCGATTGAGTATGGCAAGCAGGCTGCGGATTCCGGGTCGGCGACCGACGATGACCTGCTGATCATGGCGCAGCTCTACTACCAGCAAAAGGATTGCAAGAATTCGGCGGTGTGGGGCGACAAGGCCATCGCGGCTTTCAAGAAGGCCGGACAACCGCCCAAGGAAGTGTTGTATCAGCTGAAATTGCAATGCGCCAGCGATGCGAACGATACGGCCGGCATGAAGGCCGGGTTGTACGACCTGATTCGGCTCACCAACAAGACCTCGTACTGGAACAATTTGATCCGCTTGGAGCGCCAGGACGAGCGCGAAGATCGCAACACCTTGATGCTCTACCGCGTCATGTTCGACACCAATTCCATGAATGCGGATACCGATTACATCGAGATGGCGCAATTGCTGGGTGACGCGGGTCTGCCGGGAGAGGCCTTCGCCGTTCTGGACAAGGCGATGAGTTCGGGCGTCATCAAAGACGACCATAAGGAACGGACGACGCGCCTTTTGACGGCGCTGAAGACGCGCGCCGACGCTGACAAGAAAGGTTTGCCGCAGCTCGATGCCGAGGCCCAGAAAAACCCGGCGGGACAACTCGACGTGAAGCTCGGCGAAGTCTATTTTGGCGCCGGCGACTATCAAAACGCGGCGACCGCGATCAGCCGCGGCATTGGCAAAGGACAGGTCAAGCAGATGGACGAGGCCTATGTCTATCTCGGCCGCTCACAAGCCGCGCTCAAGAATTATCCCGAGGCGAAGAAGGCGTTTTCCCAGTTGAAGACGGTTCCGAATATCAGCCAGCGCGTGCTCAAGCTGTGGGACCTCTACTCGGACAAGCTGGGCTCGTAAGCCAGGTCACAGGAAGCAACTATGACGATCAAAGCCGGCGATAAAATGCCTGAAGGTGCCTTTACGCGCATGACCAAGGATGGCCCGCAGAAGATGACGACCGAGCAGCTATTCGGCGGTAAGACCGTGGTGCTGTTTTCCGTGCCGGGCGCATTCACGCCGACTTGCGATGCCAAGCACCTGCCGGGCTTCGTGGAGCTGGCCGATCAAATCAAGGCCAAGGGCGTTGACACCATTGCCTGTACCGCGGTGAACGATGTGTTTGTCATGAACGCCTGGGGCAAGCACGGCAACGTGGGCGACAAGATATTGATGCTCGCCGACGGCAACGGCGCCTACGTCAAAGCCTTGGGGCTCGAAATGGATGGCAGCAAGTTCGGCATGGGAACGCGTGGCCAGCGCTTCGCAGTCATCGTCAAGAATGGCGTTGCGACTCACGTCAATGTCGAGGCGCCGGGTGAATTCAAGGTCTCTGCCGCCGAGTACGTTCTTAAACAATTGTAGCGCTCCAGCGGTGATTTTGACCGGGTCGTCCAGCGTTCGTCAGGGAGGCTGAGAAGTCGCGAGGTCCGAGGCTACAGGACCTCGCGACTTCTCAGCCTCCCTGACAAGAGATCGAGCCGGTCAATATCACCGCGCCGGGACTACGAGTGAGTGTTAGGCGGTACGTTGTTTCCCCGCCTACGAGTGCGCACGACGTCACCGTACCGACAATGGCCACTCGAAGCTTCCCATCCTCGTAGGTTATCCAGCCCCGGTCAAACTCACCGTGCCGAGGCGGTTCACAGTAGCTTCTCAAGCTCTGGTACGGCCTGAAATAGATCCGCGACCAATCCAATGTCGGCGACTTCAAAGATCGGCGCTTCGCCGTCTTTGTTGATTGCCACAATGGTGCGCGCGTCCTTGATGCCCGTCAGATGTTGAATCGCGCCTGAGATCCCGATCGCGACGTACAGTTCCGGAGAAATAATCTTGCCGGTCTGGCCGACCTGCATTTCGTTCGGCGCATAGCCGGCGTCGACCGCTGCGCGCGATGCGCCCACGGCGGCGCCGAGTTTGTCGGCGAGACTGAACAGCAACTTGAAGTTCTCCGCGCTGCCAAGCGCTCGGCCGCCCGATATCACCCGCGCCGCGGTCTGCAGGTCGGGGCGGTCGGTCGAGCCCGATTTGGCGCCGATATAGCGTGTGTGTGAGGGCAAGGACACGTTCAAAGTCTTGGACTCCACGGCGGCGCTGCCGCCGGACGCTGCGGCTTGAAACGAGGCGACGCGCACCGTGGCGACGAGCTTGCGCGCCGGGTCCGCCTCGACCGTCACGATCGCATTGCCGGCATAAATGGGGCGGCGAAAGCGATAGGCGCTCTCGACTGCCATCAAGTCGCTGACTTGCGGAACACCGAGCAGCGCGGCGAGCCGGGGCATCAAATCCTTGCCGAAACTGGTGGAGGGGCCGAATACATGCGAGTAGTCGGCTGCCAGCGCCGCGAGCTGCGGCGCGAACAGCGCAGCGAGGGGATGCAGATTCTCCGGCCGATCGACGCGCAACACCGTTTTAACGCCCGCCAGCGCGGCGGCCTGCGCCGCGGCGGCCGACGTGTCGGCACCCAGCAGGACGATGCTAATGTCGGCGTCCGCGATCCCTTTCGCGCAAGTCACGCATTTCGCGGTAGCGGGATTCAAGGCTTTACCGTCGTGCTCGCCGACGATGAGTATTTTGTGCATTAGATCAAACCTTTTTTCTTGAGAGCATCGATGAGCTCGGGGACATCCTTGACCATGACGCCTTTTTGACGCTGCGCCGGCGGCTCGGTTTTGATGCTCTTGAGCAATATTCCCGCGCTGACTCCGAGGGCGTCGAGCGAGGTGACGTCCAGCGGTTTTTTCTTCGCTTTCATGATGTCCGGCAGTTTCACGTAGCGTGGCTCGTTCAGGCGCAGGTCCACCGTGATCACCGCGGGCAAGTCGACCTCGATGGTCTCCAATCCCGCATCGACCTCGCGCGTCACCGTCGCTTTGCCTGCTGCGATTTCGATCTTCGAGGCGTAAGTGGCCTGGGGCCGCGCCCAAATCGCGGCCAGCATTTGACCGGTCTGGTTGGCGTCGTCGTCGATCGCCTGCTTGCCAAGCAAGATCAAATCCGGATTTTCTTTTTTTGCGAGCGCGAGAAAAACGCCGGCAGCCGTCAAGGGTTCCACGGCGGTGTCCGTTTGCACCAGAATCGCGCGGTCTGCACCCATGGCCAGCGCGGTGCGCAACTGTTGCTGCGTGTCGGCAACTCCAATGCTGACGGCAACGACTTCGATGTTCGCGCCGCGCTCCTTGATGCGCAGCGCCTCTTCGAGCGCAATCTCGTCGAACGGGTTGACGCTCATTTTGACCCCGTCGAGCATGACACCGCTGCCATCCGGCTTGACGCGAATCCGCACGTTGTAATCAACGACGCGTTTGATGCACACCATGATCTTCTGCACGAAAGCTCCTTAAACCGTGGCTCGAGGTACCGCCTGCAGGCGAGCCTCGGCCTGTTGTTCCAAAAATACGGTGCTGATTTTAGCCGCGCACTGGCGCAACTTCGGTAGAAAACGTTCGATTCCGGCCTTCATAGGCAACGCAGGCGCAATGAAACGCACCGTCAGGGCGGCCAAGGTGCGGTCGTTCATAGGCACGGGCACGCTAATGGTGTATTCATCCACCAGGCGCCGGGTGCGCGTCGCCGTGGCAAACCCTTGCGATTTGATTTCCGCCAGTGCGCGCAGCAACTCGGCGCGATCACGTGCCGGCTTGTCCTCCTCCTTGTTGGAGCGCGCCAGTATTTCGATGAGCGTGTCGCGCTGCGCCGTCGGACAGTTCGCCAGATATACCCGGCCGGTCGAGGTATTGAGCAGCGGCAACTGGAAGCCGGCCGAATAGCGTTCGACCGCCAGCGGCGTGCTGTGATCGGTGGCCTCGCGCAGCATCATTTTCGTGCCGGACAGGGTTGCGATGCTGACGGGCCAGACGATTTCGGCGCATAGGCTGTAAATCAGCGGCTTGGCAATTTGGTTGACCCATGCCTCATCGTCAAATCCGCCGCTCAAGCCGCGCACGAGAATGGTCAGCCGGTAACGCTCGTCGGTGCTGTCTCGATAGACGAAGCCGGAATTGCACAAGGTTTCCAAGATTCGGTAGACGGTGGTGCGGGGCAGGCGAATTTCATGAGCCACTTCCGAAACCGTTGCACCGTCGCGCAAGTTGAGAACAGTGAGTGCATCAAGGCCGCGCATCAGCGCGCGGATGGGGCGAGTGGAATCCATGAGGCCTCGAGAATTGGTGAACTTCGTAGTTTAAGGAGCCAACCTTCCCTTGTCCACCTCGCGGTCAGTCAGTAGACTTGCGCGCAGATGACGCGCTATTTCTTCACGCGGCTTGCCGGCGCTATTCCCACGCTGTTCATTATCATCACGATTACGTTTTTTTTGATGCGCGCCGCGCCCGGCGGCCCCTTCGATCAAGAACAGGCGCTGGCCCCGGAAATTAAGGCGAATCTGCAGCGTGCCTACGGTTTGGATCAACCGGTGTGGATTCAATACGGCCGCTATATGAACTCGCTCCTGCACGGAGATTTCGGGCCTTCGTTCAAATATAAGGATTTTACGGTGACCGAACTGATCGGCCAGGGTTTTCCGGTCACATTGCAGCTCGGCGTCATGGCAATCGCGCTGGCCTTGTTGTTGGGCATTCCCTTGGGAACCTTTGCCGCGCTCCGTCACAACTCGGCGGCCGATACCGCCACGATGTCTCTCGTCGTGACGGGTATCGCGATTCCTTCATTTGTCGTGTTGCCTTTTCTCGGTCTGCTATTCGGGGTCTATCTTCATTGGTTGCCGGTCGCCGGTTGGCAGAGCGGCTCGCTGCGCTATCTTGCGCTGCCCGTCATCGCCCTGGCGTTACCGCCCTTGGCCTATATCGCGCGCCTGATACGCGGCAGCATGCTGGAAGTGCTCGGCAGCCACTACATTCGAACCGCTTTCGCGAAGGGATTACCGCTGCATAGCGTGATTCTTCGCCACGCGCTCAAGCCCGCGCTCGCTCCCGTCGCGAGTTACCTGGTTCCCGCCGTAGCCTCGATTCTGACCGGATCATTGGTGGTCGAATCCATCGCGGGGCTGCCCGGCATCGGAAGATATCTGGTGCAAGGGGCGATCAACCGCGACTACACCCTGGTGCTCGGCATGGTGATTATTTACTCGGCGTTGCTCATCGTCATGGGACTGCTCGTCGATCTTCTGTACGCGTGGCTCGATCCGCGCGTAAGGCTGGGTGAATGAGCGTGTTCCTCGACGACGCGACCCGACGCCTGCGAGCCAGTCCCGCGGCCGTGCCGGCGTTGCTCGCCATTCTCGCCATCGTGATCATCACGTTGTTCGGCCCCTGGCTCAACGCCAACAATACCGAGACGCTCGATTGGCTGCATGTGGCCGCCCACCCGACCCTGCAAAACGCGCATTGGTTTGGCACGGATCGCTTGGGCCGCGATCTTTACGCGCGCACGCTTGCCGGCGCGAGGGTCAGCATCGCGATCGGTTTGGTGGCGAGCGCGATCAGCATCCTGGTCGGCGTCAGCTACGGTGCCGTCGCCGGATACATCGGCGGCCGCACCGATCACCTGATGATGCGCATCATCGAAATCCTGAGCGGTCTGCCGTTGATTTTTTTCGTCATATTCTTGACCGTCATTTTTGGCCGCAGCGAATATTTGCTGTTCGTTTCGATCGGCGCGGTTGGCTGGCTGACCATGGCGCGGATCGTGCGCGGCCAGACCTTGAGCATCCGTCAGCAAGATTTCATCGCCGCGGCGGTGGCCGGCGGCGCCGGCACGGGCCGCATCATCGCAAAACACGTGGTCCCGAATGTCATCGGGCCGGTCATCGTTTATGCCACGCTGACCGTGCCGCAGATTATTTTATTCGAGAGCTTTTTGAGTTTCCTGGGGTTGGGTATTCAAGAACCCGGCGCGAGCTTAGGATCACTGATTGCCGAGGGCGTGGGAGAAATGGAAGCAGCCCCCTGGATGCTCTTGGTGCCCGGCAGTTTTTTGGCGATCTTGCTGCTTTGCCTGAACATCTTCGGCGATGGTCTGCGTGACGCGCTCGACGTCAAGGACGCGTGATGGTGGTTCCGATTTTAAACGTCGACGAGTTGAGTATCCGCTATGCGGATCGAAGCAGGGCGCTCGAGGCGGTTGCCGGCGCGTCCCTGCGCATCGCGCCTCAGGAATGCGTCGGGGTGGTGGGCGAATCCGGATCCGGAAAGTCGCAGTTGTTCCTGGCCGCGATGGGACTGCTTGCCGGCCATGCCCGGGTCACCGGCAGCATCCGATTCGCGGGCGATGAGTTACTGGGCGCAAAAGCCGCGGCGCTCAATCGGGTGCGCGGCTCCAAGCTCAGCATGATTTTTCAAGATCCGATGACGTCGTTGACGCCGCACCTGAGGATTGGGACACAGCTCGCCGAGGTGCTGGTCTGTCACTTGGGAGTTTCGTGGACAGAGGCACGCAGCGCCGCCGGCCGCATGCTCGAAAGGGTGCAATTGACGGATCCGAAGCGCCGGCTGAATCAGTACCCCCATGAATTGTCGGGCGGCATGCGTCAACGGGTCATGCTGGCGATGAGCCTGCTCTGCCGGCCAGACTTGTTGATCGCGGATGAGCCCACCACGGCGCTCGACGTGACGGTGCAGGCACAAATTCTCGAGGTACTGCGCGCGGTGCGCAGCGAAACCGGCATGGCTCTCGTGCTCATCAGCCACGATTTTGCGGTGATCGCGGGCCTCGCCGATCGCATACTCGTGATGTATGCCGGCAGAATCGTCGAGAACGCCGCGGCCGATGAACTCTTGCGCAGGCCGCGCCATCCTTACAGCGCGGAATTGCTGAAGTGTGTGCCGAGCTTGTCCGGACCCCGCTTGGCGCGCTTGCCGACTCTCGCGGGACAGCCGCCTCAACCCGGCGAAGCGCTGCAAGCCTGCCCATTCGCGCCGCGCTGCCCGCGCGCTGCGGACCGTTGCCGACTGGAACGCCCGGCGCTGGCGGGTAGCTCGATGAGCCAAGTCGCCTGTCACTTCCCCCTATCATGATGCCGCCCACTGTCGTCAAGCCGCCCGCTGTCATGAACGCGCCGCTCCTGCAGGTGCGAGGTCTGCAGGTCGAATTCGACCGGCAGCCGGCGGTGCGCGACGTCAGTTTCGATTTGTTCGCCGCAGAGACCGTGGCCCTGGTCGGCGAATCGGGCGCCGGAAAATCGACCGTGGCGCGCGCCGTGTTGCGGCTGGTGCAGCCGGCGCGCGGCAGCGTGGAATTTTCGGGCCTGGATTTGCTCAAGGCGCCGCCGGCAGTGATGCGGGCGCAGCGTCGCGACTTGCAAATTATCTTTCAGGATCCGCTCGCAAGTCTGAATCCGCGCATGACCATTGGCGATGCGATCGCCGAACCGCTGGTGATTTTCGAGCCCGAATTGACCGCGGTCGAGCGGCGGCAAAAAGTAGCGGGCATTCTGCAGCGCGTGGGCCTGAGCGCTGACATGGCGAGCCGCTATCCGCACGAGTTCAGCGGCGGTCAGTGCCAGCGAATCGGCATCGCCCGCGCCACGGTGCTGCGCCCGAAACTCTTGGTTTGCGACGAAGCGGTCAGTTCACTCGACGTGTCCATACAAGGGCAGATCATCAATCTGTTGCTCGATCTGCAGCAAGACATGGGCATGGCGATGCTGTTCATCAGCCATAATCTGGCCGTGGTGCGGCACATCAGCCACCGGGTCATGGTCATGTACAGGGGAGAATTGGTCGAAGTCGCCTCCTGCGAGGCGCTATTCACGGCTCCAGTTCATCCCTATACCCGCGCATTGCTGGCTGCGGTGCCGCGGATGCCCCCGATAGCCGCTGCGTCATTCGCAGGAGACGCTTAATCCGCTATCCTTGTGGGATGACGCAACGAAAAGCTGTGCGGCCGAGCGATGGGCTCGCCAATGTGCGCTATGAGATTCGCGGCAAGCTGGCGCGGCGCGCCCTGGCGCTCGAGCGCCTGGGCTACGACATCGTGTCGTTGAACATCGGCAATCCGTTCGCCTTCGGCTTCCGCACGCCGGAGACGATGCGTTTGGCCATGATTGAGAATCTGCGCAACAGCGAGGGATACGTTCATCAGAAGGGCATCTTTCCGGCGCGCGAAGCGGTGGTGATGCAGCAGCAGGAGCGCGGTGTGCGCGGCGTGACCGCCGAAGAGGTGTTCATCGGCAATGGCGTCAGCGAACTGATCGACCTGACCTTGCGCGCCTTGCTCAATCCGGGCGACGAGGTGTTGGTGCCGAGTCCCGACTATCCTTTGTGGACCGCCGCGGTAAACCTCAATACCGGCCGCGCGGTGCATTATCCCTGTCACGCCGCGCAGCGCTTCATTCCCGATGCGCAGGAGATCGAGTCGCTGATCACCAAGCGCACCCGGGCCATCGTGGTCGTCAATCCGAACAATCCTACCGGTGCCGTCTACCCGCGGCAGACCTTGGCCGCGATCGCTCAACTCGCCGAGAAACATCGCCTGGTGGTGTTATGCGACGAGATTTACGACCACATTGTTTACGACGATGCCCAATTCGTGCCGATGGCGACCTTGGTGCACAACACGCTCTGCTGCACGATGAGCGGGTTGTCCAAGGTCTACCGCGCCTGCGGATATCGCGTGGGCTGGGCATCCTTCTCCGGTGATATCGAGAGTGCAAGCGAGTACTTGAGCGGTTTGGAACTGCTCTCATCGCTGCGACTTTGCAGCAATGTGCCGGGTCAGTGGGCGGTGCAAACCGCGCTCGGCGGCTACCAGAGCATTCAAGAGCTGACCCGTCCCGGCGGGCGGCTGTATGAATCCCGGCAGGCAATTCTCGACGGGGTGGCGCGCAGCAAGTATTTGAAGTTGGCGCGCCCCATGGGGGCTCTCTATGCCTTCGTGGAAGTTCGCAGCGATGTTTTGCCGGACTTCGATGATCAAACCTTTGCGCTCGACCTGTTGGAAAAGAAACACGTGCTGGTTGCGCCGGGCGTCAGCTTTAACGTCCCCTATCGCAACGCATTCCGGATCACCAACTTGCCGGAACCCCAAGTGCTGGCGACGGTGTTTTCGCGCATCGATGAACTGCTCGACGCCCAGGCCGCCGGGGCACCTTCGCTCACGGTCGTCTCGTCTCCGCCTCAGGTCCAGCAGCACTGAGCGCGGTGCGCGTTTCTCCCGCCTTGCTGGCGGCCGTCGCGGCCGGCCGCACTGTTCTCGCGCCAAATACGGAACTGGCCAACGCGTTGTTCGACGCCGTCCAGCGCGTTCACCGCGATGCCGGCGATGAGGTTTGGCCAACTCCTCAAGTGCATGACTATTCAAGCTGGCTGCGCGAGCAGCATGTGCAGCGCCAACTTGCGCACGCCACTGCGCCGCGCCTGCTCAGCGAGGTAGAAGAGCGCGAACTGTGGCGCACGGTCATCGACACCGCGCAGACGGGCACAGACTTTCTTGATCCTGCGGGCGCGGCCCGCGCGGCACGACGCGCGCGGCGCACGCTATTCGAATACGCTATTCCGATCGAGGCGCTCGATGCCGCGCATTCCGAGGAATGCGCCGCGTTTTTGCAGTGGAACCGCGCCTTCGAGCGGCGCTGCGCCGCCTTGGGCTGCGTCAGCGCGGATAGTTTGCTGGCCGGAGCGGCTTGGCCGGGCGTTATTGGCTCGTCGGGTGTGACGGGCTCGTCGGCTGTAGCAAGCTCGCCGGACGTGCCGGGCACGCCGAGTACGGGCATCGACTGGATCGACAGCCCTCACTGGCGACCCGCGGCGCGCCGCCGGCTGGAGCAACACGGGCGCGTGCTGCTGCCGTCGCAGCAGATTCACGCCGAGATAGCCATGGTGAAGGCGCCCTCGCCGGGGGCGGAACTAGCCGCCATGGCGGATTGGGCCCGCGGCAATTTGGCGCGCGAGGGATTTCGTGCCTGGATCTGCGTCCCGGATTTGAATCGGCGCCGAGCCGAGGTGGTCGATGCGTTCGATGCGGCTTTGGCGCCGCAGCGATTTGCGCTGCGCGGCGACTCACAGGAGGCACCCTATGCCGTGGCCGGCGGCACGCCGCTCGCCGAGTACGCGCCGGTGCGTGCCGCTTTGGAGTTGCTGGCGGCAAGCATTGGGGTGGTTCCTTTCGTGCAATTCAGCGCCTTGCTGCGCACGCCTGAACTGCAGGACAGCGATGCGGAGGCGAGCCGCGCGGCAAGCTTGGACGTCGCGCTGCGTCGCCGCGCTTCGAACGAGGCCGATTTTGCGGGCTGGCTGGATCAGGCCGAGCGCATGGCGGCCGCTTCGCGAATCGCCGCCGCGGCGGCCGTGCAGCGGCTGCGCGCCGCGCATCGGGTGCTGTCCGCATTGCACGGCGCCCGGCTCTTCAGCGAGTGGGTGGCCGTTTGGCTGAGCGCGCTTCAGATCGGTCCCTGGGCAAATCAAGGACGCTGGTCGAGCATCGAATATCAAGCAGCCGAGCGATTCCGCGAGTTGCTCGGCAGTCTCGCGACCGGCGATGCCGTCTTCGGCACGCATTCTCGCGATTCGGCGCAGCGAATTCTCGCGCGAGCCGCGCGCGAAACGGCGTTCCAACCACAAACCGGCGTGCCGCCCATCTGGGTGAGCGGTCAACTGCTTGATCCCTGGCTTGACTATGCCGGTCTCTGGGTGAGCGGTTGCGACGATGAACAATGGCCGCCGCCGGTCGCGCCGGTGGCCTTGCTGCCCGTCGGCGTGCAGCGCCAATACGGCGTCATCTCCGCGAGCGCGCCATCGCAGCTGGCGCTGGCGATCGACCTCCAAAGCCGCTGGCAGAAGCGCGCCCCGCAGTGCGTGTTCAGCCTCTCGGATGCCGGCGCGGACAGTTCAAGCATGCCCAGCCCGTTGCTGCCGAAGCGCGCACGGGTTGACGCGTTGGCCGCAACGCCTCAACCGCACTGGTACACGATGCTGGAGAAGGCGCCGGGGCTGGAGTCACTCTGGGATGAGCAGGCACCGCCGCACGCACCGACCGAGCGCACCCGAGGCATTGCCACCTTGAGAGCGCAATCGCGCTGTGCATTTCGCGGCTTTGCGGAAACGCGCCTGGATGCTCAGCCTCTGGAGCAACCGGTGCCCGGATTCAACGAACGCGAGCGCGGCGAGCTGGTGCACCACGCCCTGCAGTCTGTGTGGACGGCGCTAGCGGACTCGAGCGCCCTGCAGGCGATAGGAGCCGACGCGGAGAAACGGCTGATCGATGCGGCCAGTGCCCGCGCCATCGAGTCCGTGTGCCAGCGCCGCGATCCGGGGCGGCGCTGGCGTCTGCGCGAAGCAGTCCGGCTGCAAAATCTGCTCACGAAATGGCTGCAGCTGGAGCGGACACGCGCACCCTTCGTGATCGAAGCCCTCGAGGGGCGCGATCAGACCGCGCGATTCGGTGGACTCGAATTCCGTGTGCGCATCGATCGAATCGATCGCTTGTTGGATGGCGCGCGCGTCTTGATCGACTACAAGACCGGCGCTGCCGACGTCGATTGGCGCGGCGAGCGGCCGGACAATCCGCAGCTGCCGGTTTACGCACTGCTCTCGCCGGATGCCTTGGTCGCGGTCGCCTACGCCAAAGTGAATGCTGCCGAGTGCGGCTTTGTGGCCGAGTCCGAGCGCGGCGAGATTTTTCTGAAAACACGGCGCAGCGAATTGGAGGGGATGGGGACCTTCGCTGAGCTCATCCAAGTTTGGTCGCGGCGCATCGAGCGGATCGCCGGCGAGTTCGCCGCCGGGCGCGCGGAAGTGGCGCCGACCGTCAAGGCGTGCCAGAGCTGCAAGCTTCAGGGCCTGTGCCGCGTGCCGGCGGCGCTCGAAGAGGCGGACGAGTTCCATGAGTGAGCCCGCGCGACCCGCCGCCGATGGTGCCGCCCGCGAGCGCGCGATCATGTCCGATGGCTCGGTGTTGGTGCAGGCACCGGCCGGCTCGGGCAAGACGACCCTGCTCGCGCAACGCTATCTGCGTTTGCTGGCATCGGTCGACTCGCCCGAGCGCATCTTGGCGCTGACCTTTACGCGCCGCGCCGCTCAGGAAATGCGGCAACGTGTGCTCGGCGCCTTGAGCGCCGCGCGACTGGAAGAATGCCCGCAGGGGATGAATCAGCTCACCTGGAGCCTGGCTGCGGCGGCGAAACAGCACATGGACGCTGTGAATTGCGACTTGCAATCGCAGCCTTCGCGACTGCGCATCGAGACCATCGATGCCTTCAATTCCTGGCTCGCCAATCAATTGCCCGTTGCCGCGGGTGCAGGCGCGGGCTTGAGCATCCAGACCGATGCCGTTCCCAGCTACCAAGAGGCGGCACGCCGCGCGTTGGCGCACCAAGACGGCGATCAGTTCGGGGTCGCCGTCGATCGGGTGCTCGAACTCGACGATCAGCGCTGGCGCAAGCTGGTGAAGCTCATCGCCGAGATGTTGCCGAGCCGCGACCGCTGGTTACCGTTGCTCGCGGGGCGCTTGCGGGCCGCGAGTGCGATTGACGAGGCCCAGCTCGCGAGCGTGCGCCGGCATTTCGATGAGGATTTGCGGCTGCTGGTCAACCGGGTCTTGCTCAAAGCGTGCGAAGTCTTGGGTACGCAAGACATTGCGCCGTTGGCGTCGCTCATGCACGCCGCCGCGCGGCGCCTCGAGGACCCGACGATGGCCGTGTGGCTTCAAGATGCCGGCCCCCTGCGCGCGAGCCCTGAGGATGCCGCGCGTTGGCGCCGCATGGCGGCGCTGCTGCTCAAAGCGGACGGGCGCGGATTGCGTAAGTCGGTCGATAAAAGACAGGGCTTTCCGCCCGGTTCTGCCGACAAAGAGGCGATCTTGAGTCTGCTCGCGAAATTCGCTGAAGATCCGCGCATTTCGGACGTGTTGGTTGAGTTGCGCACGCTGCCGGATCCGGTGTACAGCGATGCTGCGTGGGGACGCGTGCGCGAAGTGGCGCAGGTGCTGGTGTTGGCGGCGGCTGAACTGGACGGCGTTTTCCGCGAGCAAGGTGCCGTGGATTTCTCCGCCGTGTCGATCGCTGGGTTGCGCGCGCTCGGCAGCGCCGATGCGCCGACGGATTTGAGCCTGCGTCTCGATTACCGGCTGCAGCACATTCTGGTCGATGAATTTCAAGACACCTCCAGCGCGCAGTTGGATCTGGTACGGCTGTTGACCGCCGGCTGGCAGCAAGGCGATGGCCGCAGCGTGTTTTGCGTGGGCGACCCGATGCAATCCATCTACGGCTTTCGCCAAGCGGAGGTCAGGGCTTTCCTGGAACTCGCTGAGGAGGGCATCGGCGATCTGCGCTTCGAGGTGCAGCGTCTGCGCAGCAATTTTCGTTCCGCGCCGCCGCTGGTGGACTGGACCAATCGCTGTTTCGCGCGTCTCATGCCGCGGATTGACGATCGCAACCGCGGCGCCATCGCCTATCGCCCCAGCGAAGCCGCCGTGTCGATTTCCGACGCAGCTGAATGCGGCGTCGAGTGCCAGGGATTCGCGAGCCGCAGTGCCGAATCCAATGCGATTGCCGCGATGATTGCCGGCGAAGTCGAGCGGCATCCCGATTGGCGCATCGCCGTCTTGGTACGCGCCAGAACTCATGCACGCGGGATTGCCGCCAGTTTGCGCGCTTTGAATGTCGCCTTTCGGGCGGTCGACATCGAGCCTTTGCAGGACCGCGCCGCGGTTCGCGACATCATGATGCTCACGCGCGCCCTCTTGCATTGGGGCGACCGGATCGCCTGGTTCGCGGTGTTGCGGGCTCCTTGGGCGGCACTCTCTCTGGCCGATTTGCTGACCATCTCGGGCGCCGCTGCGCTGGTGTGGGATGCGATTCGGGATGAGGCGCTGCTGCTCGGCTTGAGCGAGGATGGCCGCGCTCGCTGTGCGCGCCTGCGCCTGACGCTCGAGGCCGCGTTCGAGGTCCGCAATCAGACCGGCGTGGCTCGCTGGATTGAAAGAACCTGGCTGGGACTCGGGGGCCCCAGCTGTATGACGAGCGCGCAAGACCTGCAACTGGCGGGCGCCGCATTCGCTCGCATACGGATCCTCGAGGAGCGCGGCATGCCGGACCCGGCGGATCTGCCGGAAATCTTCGCGGACCTGTTCGCGGATCACGGCGGCGCGAGCGCCGTTGAAATCATGACCATTCACAAGGCTAAAGGTCTGGAGTTCGATCTGGTCGTGCTGCCGGCGCTCGATCGTGCCGTGCCGCCCGATCGCAACCAATTGTTGTTGTCGCATCAGTTCGCGCGCACCGGGCGCGACGGCATGGTGATGGCGGCCCGTCCGCCGGTGGGCACCGAGGCCGATCTGTTGTTCGAATTCCTGCGTTACCAGCGGCGCGATGCAAGCGTGCTCGAAGCGCAGCGCCTTTTGTACGTGGCCTGCACGCGCGCAAAATGCCAGTTGCGTCTAACCGCGGTCATCGACGCGGAAGATGACGACGACCTGGATGAAACCGCGCCGCGCCGGGTCTTCCGGCCGCACGCCGGAAGCTTGCTTCGCACGCTTTGGCCCGTGCTCGCGGGTGACTTCGAGGTGCCGCCGACGCCACCCTTGAGCCAAGCGGAGGCCGCCGACGATGCGCCTCGCGGCGGGCCGCTCAAACGCCTGCCGTTGGAATGGCTGCAGGACCCGCGTTTCACGCCGCCGACCGGCGCCGCGTCCGTCATCCCGCCGGTGAGGGACGAAACGCCGATATTCGATTGGGCCGGCGAAACCGCGCGACGGGTCGGCAGCCTGGTGCATGCCGAGCTGCACAAGATGGACCTCGCCACCCTGGGTGAGGCGGCGATCCAGGCGCGCGCCGGCCACTTCCGCCGCTGGCTTGAGCTGCACGGGGTGCCGCAGGATCGACTGAGTCAGGCGACCGCGCGCGTGCTCGAGGCACTCCTCGGCGTGCATCGCGATCCGCGGGGACGATGGATACTGGAGCGAAGGCTTCGCGAGGACCTGCGCGAGCACGCCTTGTCGGGATATGGGCAGGGGGAGTTCGCGCGGGTCGTATTCGATCGCAGCTTCATCGACGAAGCCGGCGTGCGGTGGGTGATCGATTACAAAACCAGCCAGCACCTAGGGGGCGGTCTCGAGCTTTTTCTGGACCGCGAGGTCGAGCGGTACCGCGGCCAGCTCGAGCGTTACGGGCGGCTGGCGCGCCGCATGGGACCGCAACCGGTTCGTTTGGGACTGTATTTCCCCCTGATGCGGGCCTGGCGTGAATGGGCCCCCAAGGAGACTTGACTCGAACGAATACTGGATATATAAACAGTATCCCAAAAAATCACAGGAGGGATCAGTCATGATTGGATACGTCACTCTCGGCACCAACGACCTGCAACGCGCTGCCGCTTTTTACGACGCGCTACTGGGTGAGATTGGCGCCAAACGCATGATGGAGAGCCCCGATTTCGTCGCGTGGTCGGTGAAGCCCGACCTGCCCGGGCTCGGCGTCACCAAGCCCTTCGACAAGAAGGCCGCCTCGGTCGGCAACGGCGTCATGGTGGCGCTGGTGGTGGATAGCGAAGACAAGGTGAAGGCTTTGCATCGCAAGGCGCTGCAATTGGGAGGCAAGGATGAGGGAGCCCCCGGCAAGCGTTCGGAAAACTTCTACGCGGGCTACTTTCGAGATCTGGACGGCAACAAGCTCAATGTATTCGTGGGCGGCTAGTGATTTGGATCGGTTCGTATAGTGCTTGCCAGGGAGGGGAAGAAGACTCGAGGTCCGAAAGCAACAGGACCTCGAGTCTTCGCCCCCTCCCTGGCTGGAACTCCGGCCGATCAATATCACCGCCGCCGTGGCGCGGTTTCTAGAAGGTGAATTCGAGTTCGACCGGAAATCGTCCGGCGGAATCCCGCGGTCGAAGTTGGCTTAAGTTGTTCAGTTGATTGCGAAGGGCCGGGGAGGCCTCAGCGCGCTCCTTGAGCGTACCGGACAACAGGCCGGTGCGCGTCGCGGGGGAAAAGCGAATCTGCGCCTGAGCCTCCACCGGGCCGCCCTTGTCGTGAATCGTGGCGCTGAGGGTGCCGTCGGGGTCAATGCTCTGCGGGCCGAGTTGCAGCTCATAGCTGCCGAGATCAGAACCGTCGGCGATGCCCGCGGACGAAATATCGGCCACGTCGATCGTGCCTTGCGCTGCTTCGAGCTTGGAGAACGTGCCTTTGATGGCGGTGAACGCCAGCGATGCGCTGCCTTTCCACCCGGCCGCAAAGCCGAGGCTCTGAAGGTTGTCGATCGGGCCGCCGCCCTTGATGTCGTGCGCCGCGAAACTGCCGGGGCCGATTTCCGCCGTGCCGTCGATGAGAAAGCCAGTCTTCACCCAGTGAATGTCCGCAACGATTGCGAGCCGCAATAAGGCGAGCGGGTGGAGCCGCCACTCGATCGCGCCGGCATCGCGCCCGTTGACGCTGATTTTTCCAGCGGCGCCATGCAGGAGGTTGCCGGAAAAGTCCTCGGCGTGCACTTGGGCCGGCATGAAGCGCGTGACGAGGGAAGCGGGCAGCGCGAAGATCACGACGGCTGACACAACGATCAGACCGAGGAGGATGAGCGGCCAGCGTCGTGCCGGCGGCGGGCGCTTACTGTCGCGGCTTGCTGAACGAGATGCTGGCATTGACCAGTCCGGGTGCCGGCGTGCGATCGACACTGATCGATTCGATGGCAAGACCGAAGCGCCGATCCAGCGTATCGAGCCAGCTCACCAGGGTGTCGAAAGGCGCGGATTCCAGCTGCACGCGAACGCCACCCGTCGCGTTGGGCTGCGTTCCGCGCAGCGCACTGCCCAGTCCCACCTCGCGTGCGATCCGATCAACCAACACGACCGGCGCCTCGTTGGTGACGGAGGTAACCTCGCCGCCGCGTGCCCTGATCTCGGGCGCATTCGCGTTCATCCACGCCAAATCCTCACGTCGGGTGGCGCTTCCCTCGATCGCGCGCGAGACGGCTGATTGCAATGGCAGCAGAATCCCGAAGATCACGATGATCAATCCCACGACGACCGCACCCCCCGCAACCCAGCGTTGCTCGCGCTGCTGCAGGCCCGCATACCATGCTTTTAATTTATTCATGGCTTGGCCGCGTGCTGATCGTGAATGTGAAGATGCGCCTCGACCCCGGTGGCCACGGGATTCGACGATTGAATTTCCGCGGCCAGCCCCTCTTTGCCCACGAACTGGGTCAATTCCGACAGCGCGGCGAGACTCGGCGCGTTGACGGTCATGTCGAGCGCGTTCTCATGGTAGCTCAACGCACTGATGGTGGTTTTCGGCGCTGCCGCCAAGGCGCCGCTCAAGGATTGCAGCGTGCGCAGAAAGTATTGCGGACCGGCGCCGGATCTGCGAATTCGCTCGAGTTTGGATTGCATTTGCCGGCGTGGATCCACGGAGGCATCGCCGGCCATGGCGGATGAGAAGACTTGGGAGATCTGGCTGTCGAGTGCCGCCGACTCATGCTTGGCTTGACGAATTTGCAGCGCCTGCGCGGCGACGTGCACCACGAGCAATGCGGCCGCGAGCGCGGCCGCGAGCCGCCATCGGTGCCAGCGCTCGCTGTAGTCCGCGGTCCGCGAAAACTCGCCCTGCAGCAGATTCACGGCGTCGGCGGTGTTCATTCCGCGAGCCAACCACGGCAGCGGACCGTCGGCGAGCAATTGAACCTTGAGCGAAGCGAAATCCTCCAGCAGGTCCTCAAAGTCTCCTTGCACTCGCGTCCAGTCTTCACGCGTCACGTAGAGGATCGCGCTTTCCTTCGGCTTGGGCTCCTCGCTGGGTTGCAGGGGGTCTGCGATCACGCCCGCCACCACGAGCGCCTCCTTCACCGGCGCGAGTTCCACGGCAAAGGGCATGGCGCCGGGGCGCCGCACCGCGAGGCGATCGCCCTCCAGCCACAAAACGGTTTGGCCGGGATTCTCGGGCATCGCCAAGATGTCGGGATAGATCGCCTGGGGATCGATTCCGGCCGCGCTCAGACTGGCAATCCAGCCTTGCA
>Ga0209169_10000736_pt1 | contig 20095 bp, 19 predicted proteins | sample HubBroMetageWRM4_FD_188346 | JGI IMG/M metagenome (GOLD analysis project Ga0209169, IMG submission 188346) | Warmed soil microbial communities from the Hubbard Brook experimental Forest, New Hampshire - Hubbard Brook CCASE Soil Metagenome WRM 4... | ecosystem: Environmental > Terrestrial > Soil...
CGGCATGGCGCGCCGCACCGCGCTGGAGATGGTGACCCAGGCGGTCTACGGCGCGGCCACCATGCTGCGCGAGTCCGGCGAGCATCCGGTGATCTTGCGGGAGGCCGTCACGTCGCCCGGCGGCACCACGATCTCGGCGATCGCCGAGCTGGAGAAGCACCGGGTGCGGGCCGCGTTCCTCGCCGCCATCGAGGCCGCGCGGGACCGCGGCCGCGAGCTCGGCCGCGATCCGGCCGAGGGCGACGGGAGCCGGTAGGTGGCAGGCCCGTTCACGCTCGCCTGGGACGAGCGGCTGACCGGGTACGACTTCGGGCCGGGCCACCCGCTGGCGCCGGTGCGGGTCGAGCTGACGATCGCGCTCGCGCGCGACCTCGGCGTGCTCGCGCTGCCCTCGGTGACCGTGGCGACCCCGGTCGGGCCGGCCGAGATGGCCGAGCTCGAGCTGGTGCACGACGCGGCCTACATCGAGGCGGTCCGCCGGGCCGGGCGGGACGGGTGGGCGGACGGCAGATTCGGGCTCGGGACGCCGGACAACCCCGTGTTCGCCGGCATGCACGAGGCGTCCGCGCTGGTGGCTGGGGCCACGCTGGCGGCGGCGCGGGCTGTCTGGCGCGGCGAGGCGCTGCACGCGGCCAACATCGCCGGCGGGCTGCACCACGCCATGCGCCGGTCGGCAAGCGGCTTCTGCGTCTACAACGACCCGGCCATCGCGATCAGCTGGCTGCTTGCGGCCGGCGCCCAGCGGGTCGCGTACGTGGACCTCGACGTGCACCACGGCGACGGGGTGCAGGCGGCGTTCTACGACGACCCCAGGGTGCTGACCATCAGCCTGCACGAGCACCCGGCCACCCTGTTCCCCGGCACCGGGCTCGCGTCGGAGACCGGCCGCGGCGAGGGCAGCGGGTACGCGGTCAACGTGGCGCTGCCGGCGGGCACCGGCGACGCGGGCTGGCTGCGCGCGTTCGACGCGGTGGTGCCGCCGCTGCTTGCTGCCTTCCGCCCGGAGGTGCTGGTCAGCCAGCACGGCTGTGACAGCCACCGGCTGGACCCGCTGGCCCACCTCGAGCTCAGCATCGACGCGCAGCGGCGCGCCGCGCTCATGGTGCACGAGCTCGCGCATCAGACGGCGGGCGGGAAGTGGCTGTTCACCGGCGGCGGCGGTTACGAGCTTGTCCAGGTCGTGCCCAGGACGTGGACCCACCTGCTGGCCGTGGCCGCGGGCCAGCCGGTCGATCCGGGCCTGCCGGTGCCGGCCGGCTGGCGCGACCTGGCCTACCGGCGGACCGGTGAGCAGGCGCCGTCCCGGATGACGGACGGCGAGGACGCGCAGTTCGCTCCCTTCGCCGCGGGATTCGACCCCGCCGATCCGGTGGACGCCGCGATCATGAACACCCTCCGGGCGACCTTTTCCTGGCACGGTCTGCACGTGCAGATGTAAGGTCGAAATGGTCGACTTCCGCCGGGAGCCGGCCGCCGGAGTTCTTCGGCCGAATGCGGCACATGAACCCGCCGATGTCAAGCCGATCATCAGGCGAAAGATACGGCGGGAACGACGCAGCTCAGCGTAGGGAACCGCGCATTCGGCGCCCGCTGCCCAGGTGATTGCGGCCAAACAGTAACAACAATGAAGCTATGGACGGGGTTGCTCTTTTCTGTGCGGGTCTTACGCTGGAGGCGTACGTGACTGGTGCGCTGAATCCCGTCAAGTGCGTGCGGAAGAGGCTAACTCGATGGCAGGCGAAACCCCCCTTAGCGATGTCAGATTTCTCACCGTGGCCGAAGTGGCCTTGATCATGCGCGTGTCCAAGATGACCGTGTATCGCTTGGTCCACTCCGGTGAGCTCGAAGCGATACGTGTCGGACGGTCGTTCCGGGTACCCGAGCAGGCGGTGAACCAGTACCTCCGAGCCGCCTTCGTCGGCACCGGCTGAGGCGGCACTGGCTGGGACGGCACCGGCTGGGGTGCCCTGGGCTGGGTTCCCGCGGGACGGGGATCAGGGTGGGTGGCGTCGCGCGGCGGAACCTGCCGCCCGCGGCGGGCGGCTGGTGACCAGGCGATAACCTTATGATCCTGATCGGCATGATCTTGATCGGCAGCCGCAGCACCCCGGATCGGGGGTAACCTCTAACGAGGGGTGTGTGTCCGGCCGCCCTTACCGGGCGAGCGCGTTGGCGTGCCCGTCATCCGCAAACGCCTAGGAAGGGCGGTCTCGTGGGCTCTGTTATCAAGAAGCGACGCAAGCGCATGGCCAAGAAGAAGCACCGCAAGCTGCTGAAGAAGACGCGTATCCAGCGCAGGAACAAGAAGTAGGCTGACGCCCTGGGTCGTCGCGGTCCACCATAGGGATTGATGTCTGCTCCGGTCCTTATCGGCTTCGCGGGCGTGCTGGTCGCGGCCGTGGTTACCGGCATGCTCGCCGGGCGCTGCTTCCGTCAGCCGCGGCTTGACCTCATCTTGTGGGCGGCATCGACGCTCGGGCTTACGGTCGCGCTCGCGGCGCAGGCCAAGGGCTTCGCGAGCGGCTTCAACCCCGCGACCTTCCGCGCGATCCAGTTGTTCGCCGTGCTGCTTGCGCCGCTGTGGCTCGGCTGGGGCCTGGTCGAGAGGGTCGCGGAGAGCGAGGCCGCGAGGTTCGGCATGCGGCTGCTGTGCAGCGCGCTGACGGTCGTCTCGGGCGTGATCTTGGCTACTGACCCGCTCACCAGCCAGGCGTTCGGCAAGTCCTGGCCGGTGGCCGACCAGCACTACCAGCCGATCTCGGCGTATGTGCTGGACCTGGTGCAGGTCGTGGCGGTCATCGCCGCCGCGGCCGCGGCCGGGCTCGCCGCGGCCCGGGCCAGGCACGATCGGCGGTGGCTGGCCGCGCTCGCCGGGATAGGGCCGGTCGCCCTGGCCGTGCTCGTCACCGCGGCGCTGCGCTTCTCGCTGCCGTCCAGGTCGCTGTATCCGCTGCTCAGCATGATCGCGGCCGCGCTGGTCTGGTTCGGCGCGACCAGGCTCACCGCGGTGGCGGGCATGACGGGGCGGGCAGGACCGGGGCGGGCAGGACCGGGGCGGGCAGGACCGGGGCGGGCAGGACGGAGCCGGGACGCGCGCCGTGGCGCCGGGGCCCGTGCCCGTGCCCGTGCCGACCGCGGCGCCTACCGGTCCGATGGACCCGGCGTACTTGGCGAGTACCCAGACGCGGACCCTGGAGTCCGTTACCGGTCCGACGGATCCGGTGAGTACCCAGACGCGGACCCCGGAGTCCGCGAGCGGGCTCCGCGGCGCGGCAAGCGGGATCGCGGCGCGGCGGCCGGGGACTTCGCGCCGGAGGCCGGCGTGCTTGCCGCCGACGGCCACCCCAGGCCGCCAGGGGTGCCGGGTCCGTACGCGCCGGTTCCGCAGGGGCCGGACCTGCGGGCGCCGGGTTTGCAGCAGGCTCAGGGGATCGGTGACCCGGCCGCGACGGCGGCGTTCGCCGGGGCGGCGGCCGCGGGCCCGTTCGGCGGGCCCGCAAGGGGGACCACGACGGCGAGGCCGGTCGCACCGCCCGCCCCGCCCGCCCCGCTCGGCCCGCCCGCGCTGAGCGCATCGCCGGAGGGTACGGGCAAGCCGACCGCTAAGCCGTACGGCCGGATCCTGATCTTCACGCTGCTCGATGACCGGGTGGCCGATTTCGACCGGCTCGCCGAGCAGACCGCGGAGGAGGTGATGACCTCCGAGCCTGACACCCTGGTCTATGTCATCCACCTGGTGCCGAACGCCCCCATGCAGCGGATCTTCTATGAGATCTACCGGGACCGGGCCGCCTTCGAGCAGCACGAGAGCCAGCCGTACATGCAGCGTTTCGTGGCGGACCGCAGGTCGCTCGTGCTGGCTACCAACGTCATCGAGCTAAGGCTCAAGTTCGCCAAGGTCGCCCCGCTGCCAAGCCCGGCGCCGGATCCGGCCCCGCCCGCGGCGGCCCGGGCGCAGCTGCCGCCCGGACCGGGATGGGGACCGCCGGTGTCGCAGGGCCTGCAGCCGCCGGTGCCGCAGGGCCTTCAGCCGCCGGTGCCGCAGAGCCTGCAGCCGCTGCCGCCGGCCAGGACTCAGCGGCGCCACGGAGGCGGCTAGCATGCCGGCGGACCGGATCACGCTGCTGGCCAAGCCGGGATGTCACCTCTGCGACGACGCGCGGGCGGTGATCGAGCGGGTGGCCGCCGACCTCGGCGTCGGCTGGCAGGAGCGTGACATCACGGCCTCCCCCGACGACATGCGCGAGTACTGGGACAAGATCCCGGTGACGTTCGTCGACGGGGTGCAGATCGACTTCTGGCGGGTGAGCGAGAGCCGGCTGCGCCGGGCACTGGCCGGGCAGGGGATGGCCGGGCCCGGCTGATCGGGCTCGTGTCCTGGGGCGGAGCGCGGCGCCGCGACTTTGTGAATCCATGCACAAAGGCGTAACGTGGCATAGACGTCGGCTGACGCGGGCTCTGGCCGCAATCCACGGAGCCCACATCCAGGAGCCCAAACCTAGGAGCGCTGCCGCGATGCAGAGTAACGCTATGCCGTCTGAGGCTAGCTACAGCGCTGACGGTATCCCCGAGGCGACCGTGGCGCGGCTGCCCGTGTACCTGCGCGCCCTCTACGGCCTGGCCGAGCGCGGGATCAGCACGGTCGCCAGCGAGGAACTCGCGGCCGCGGCGGGCGTCAACTCGGCCAAGCTGCGCAAGGACCTGTCCCACCTGGGTTCCTACGGGATCAGGGGGGTCGGCTACGACGTCGATTATCTCGTCTACCAGGTATCAAGGACGCTGGGCCTGACGCAGGACTGGCCGGTGGTCATCGTAGGCGCCGGGAACCTGGGCCGCGCGCTCGCGAACTACGGCGGATTCGTCTCCCGGGGCTTCCGAATCTCGGCAATGCTTGACTGCGACCCGGCTATCGTGGGCAGCAGGATCGCGAAGCTGACCGTCCAGCACGTCGATGAGCTGGAAGCCCTGGTGACCCGGCACAAGGTGGCGATCGGCGTGATCGCGACCCCGGTGGGGTCCGCGCAGGCCGTCTGCGACCGGCTCGTCACGGCCGGCGTGACGAGCATCCTCAACTTCGCCCCGCTCGTGCTGAGCGTCCCGGAAGGGGTAGACGTGCGGAAGGTCGACCTGTCGATCGAGCTGCAGATCCTCGCCTTTCACGCCCAGCGCCGGTCGACCGTCAACGGCGTCCGCCCGCACCGGCCCGCAGAACCCGCGGCCCTCGCGGCCGAGGGTTAGGCGGTGGACAGGTGAGCGTGCTCGTCGTCGGCCTCAGCCACAAGAGTGCTCCGGTGACCACCCTGGAACGGGCGGCGGTCAGCGGGGACACGCTGGCCAAGCTGCTCCGCGACCTGATGCACGCCGAGCCGGTCGCCGAGGTCTTCGTCGTCTCGACCTGTCACAGGGTAGAGATCTACGCCGACGTGGACCGGTTCCACGCCGGCGTGACCGCGATCTGCGAGCTGCTCGCGCGGCACTGCGGCATCTCCACCGGAGAGCTCACCCCTTACCTGTACGTGCACTACGAGGATCGTGCCGTCGGCCATCTGCTTGCGGTTGCCTGCGGGCTGGACTCCGTGGTCGTCGGCGAGACGCAGATCCTCGGCCAGGTGCGCTCGGCGCTCAAGGTCGCCGAGGAGCACGGCACGCTGGGCCGGGTGCTCGGCGACCTCGGCCGGCTGGCGCTGCGGACGGGCAAGCGGGCCAGGACGCAGACCGGGATCGACCGGGCGGGCCTCAGCCTGCTGAGCGTCGCGGTCGAGCTTGCCGCGGCCAGCCTCGGCATGCCGTCCGGTGGCGGGCCGTCCGGTGGCGGGCCGTCCGGTGGCGGGCCGCTGGCCGGCCGGGACGTGCTCGTGGTCGGGGCCGGGTCAATGAGCGCGCTCGCGGTGGCGACGGCCGGCCGAAGCGGCGCGGCGAGCATCGTGGTGGCCAACAGGACGCGCAGCCATGCCGAGCGCCTCGCGGCCGGCACGAGGGTGACCGTGACCGCGCTCGCCGACCTGCCGGCCGCGCTGGCCGCCGCGGACGTGGTGATCTCGTGCACCGGAGCGGCCGGTCCTGTCATCACCCGTGACATGGTGTCCGCCGCGGGGCGCCGCTCGCCGCTGGTGTTCCTCGACCTGGCGATGCCGCGTGACGTGGAGCCCGCGGTGGCCGGCCTGCCGGGTGTCGTGGTGATCGGCATGGACCGGATCAGCGAGCACGGGACGGCCGCGACGGCCGACGACATCGCCGCGGTGCGCGCGATCGTCGAGGATGAGCTCGCCGGGTACCGGTCGGCCGTGGACGCGGCGCGGGTCGCTCCCACGGTGGTCGCCCTGCGCGCCAAGGCCGCCACGGTGGTCGACGCCGAGCTGGCCAGGCTGGCGGGCAGGCTGACCGCCGACGACCTGAGCAAGCACGCGCTGGATGAAATAGCCCACACGGTGCGCCGAGTGGTAGACAAGCTATTGCACGCGCCGACGGTCCGGGTTAAGGAACTCGCGGGCTCGCCGGGGGGCGAGGAATACGCCGCGGCGCTGCGAGTTCTCTTCGATCTTGATCCGCGCGTAGTCGAGGCGGTTACCCGCGCCGCGGCCGAGCAGGAGGGCTGACGTGAAGGCGGTCACACTACGGCTTGGCAGCCGCAGGAGCCCGATGGCCATCGAGCAGTCTCGCCAGGTGGCGGAGCTGATCATGGAGCGAACCGGATGCCGGGTGGAGATCGTCGGCGTGACGACGCTCGGCGACGTCAGCCGGGCGCAGCTCACCCAGATCGGCGGCACCGGCGTGTTCGTCACCGCGCTGCGCGACGCCCTGCTCGGCGGCGAGGTGGACTTTGCCGTGCATTCGCTGAAAGACCTGCCGGCCGCCGCCGCGCCCGGCCTGGTGATTGCCGCGGTCCCGCCGCGCGATGACCCGAGGGACGCGCTCATCGCGCGGGACGGCGCCAAGCTCGCCGACCTGCCGCCCGGGGCAAGGATCGGGACAGGCTCGCCGCGCAGGGCCGCCGCGCTGCTCGGGCTCCGCGGTGACCTGCGGTGCGTACCGATCCGCGGCAACGCGGGCACCAGGCTGGAGAAGGTCGGGCAGGGCGAGCTCGACGGGGTGGTGCTCGCCTACGCCGGGCTGGCGAGGATCGGCTGCGCCAACGCCGTCACCCAGGTGTTCGAGCCGGACGAGATGCTTCCCGCGCCGGGACAGGGCGCCCTCGCCGTCGAATGCCGCGACGACTCCTCGGGCCTCGCCGAGCTGCTCGGCGCCATCAGCGACGAGCCGAGCATGGCCGCCGCCACCGCGGAGCGCAGCCTGCTTGAGGCGCTCGCGGCCGGCTGCAGCGCGCCGGTCGGCGGCTACGCGGAGGGCACCGAACAGCTGTGGATGCGGGCCTCCGTGATGAGCACCGACGGAACCCGCGTGCTGCGCGTGCACGGCGGCGCGCCGACCGGCGAGGCGGGCCGGCTCGGCCGCGACCTCGCGGCCGAGTTGCTGCGAGCGGGGGCAGGGGATCTGATCAGCATGCCAGCGGAACCGACGACGAGCGGGAATGATGCGCAGTGAACGTTACCGAGGACGCCGCGGGACGCGGCACAAGCCAGGCGGCCGGCTGGGTCGCCCTGGCGGGCGCGGGCCCTGGCGACGAGGGCCTGCTGACGGTCCGGGCCGCCGAACTGCTCGGCCAGGCTGCCCTGGTCGTCGCGGGCCCTGACCACGCGGCCATCACGCGGCGGCACGTGAATCCGGAGGCTCGCCTGGTAGATCCGGCCGATGATGCAACGCCCGCGGTGACCGCCCGCACCCTGATCGAGGCGGCGAAGGACGGCCAGCTGGCGGTCCGGCTGTATGACGGCGACCCGATGCTCAGCGGCGCCAGCCAGGACGCGCTGGCGTGCGCCAAGGCCGGGGTCAGGTTCGAGATCGTGCCCGGCGTGCCGCTCGCGACCGCGGTTCCCGCCTACGCGGGCATCCCGCTGGCCAGCGAGCGAAACGGCGAGCTGCGGGTGATCCCGGCCGCGGAGGCCAGCCGGGTCGCCTACAGCCCGGCCACGCTCGTCGTCCTCGGCGCGGACGCCGGCCCGGCCGAACTCGGCAAGATGCTGATCGCGGCGGGCTGGCCCGACGCCACGCCGATCGCCGTCACCTGGGACGGCACGACAAGCGCACAGCAGACCGTGGTCTCCACGCTGGGCCGGATCGGGCCCGATCTCAAGGCCGCCGGGGTGTCGCTCGCGAACACGAAGGGGACGGCCATCGCGGTGGTGGGCGACGCGGTGGCGGCGCGGGAACGGCTGTCGTGGTTCGAGACCAAGCCGCTGTTCGGCTGGCGGGTCCTGGTGCCGCGGACCAAGGAGCAGGCCGCCGTGGTCTCGCAGCGGCTGCGGGAGTACGGCGCCGTGCCCGAGGAGGTCCCGACGATCGCGGTGGAGCCGCCGCGGACGCCGCAGCAGATGGAGCGCGCGGTCAAGGGCCTGGTCACAGGCCGCTACCAGTGGGTGGCGTTCACCTCGGCGAACGCGGTCCGCGCGGTGCGGGAACGGTTCGAGGAGTACGGCCTCGACGCCAGGGCGTTCGCCGGGGTGAAGGTGGCCGCGGTGGGCGAGCAGACCGAGGCGTCGCTGCTTGACTTCGGCATCAGGCCGGACCTGGTCCCCGAGGGGGACCAGTCGGCCGAGGGCCTGGCCGCGGTCTGGCCGCCCTACGACGACCTGCTCGACCCGATCAACAGGGTGCTGCTGCCCCGGGCCGACATCGCGACGGAGACGTTGCTCGCCCGGCTGATCGAGCTCGGCTGGGAGGCCGAGGACGTGACGGCGTACCGGACCGTGCGCGCCGCGCCGCCGCCCGCGCCGATCCGCGAGGCGATCAAGGGCGGCGGCTTCGACGCCGTGCTGTTCACCTCCTCCTCCACGGTGCGGAACCTGGTCGGCATCGCGGGCAAGCCGCACGCGGTCACCGCGATCGGGGTCATCGGGCCGCAGACGGCGAAGACGGCGGCCGAGTTCGGGCTGCGGGTGGACGTGACGGCGGACAAGCCGTCGATGGCCGCCCTTGTCGACGCCATGGCCTCCTACGGCGCCGCGCTGCGGGACGCGGCGGTGCAGAACGGCGAACCCGTCAGGCGGCCGAGCGAGCGCCGCCGCGGCGCCCGGCGGCGGCTGCGTTGACCGCGGGATACCCGGTCGCCAGGCCCCGGCGGCTGCGGCGCACACCCGCGCTGCGCGCCATGGTCGCCGAGACGTCGCTGCGCCCGGCCGAACTGGTCCTGCCGCTGTTCGTCAAGGAGGGCATCGACGAGCCGCGGCCGATCGGCTCGATGCCCGGCGTGGTCCAGCACACCAGGGACAGCCTGCGGAAGGCGGCGGCGGACGCGGCGGCAGCGGGAGTCGGCGGTCTCATCGTGTTCGGCGTGCCCGCGGCCAAGGACGGCCTCGGCTCGGCCGCCGATGACCCGGCGGGCATCTCCCAGCTCGCCCTGGCCGACCTGCGCGCCGAGACCGGCGATGCCTGCGTGCTGCTCGCCGACCTGTGCCTGTGCGAGTACACCGATCACGGTCACTGCGGCGTGGTCAGCCAGAGCGGCGAGGTAGAAAACGACGCCACCGTGGAGCGTTATGCCTCGATCGCGGTCGCCCAGGCGGCGGCGGGCGCGGACATGGTCGCGCCGAGCGGCATGATGGACGGCCAGGTGGGCGCGATCCGGGCGGCGCTGGACCGGGCGGGCCACGTCGACGTGGGCATCTGCGCGTACTCCGCCAAGTACGCGTCCGCCTTCTACGGGCCGTTCCGCGAGGCCGCCGAGGGCGCGCCGGCATTCGGTGACCGCGCCAGCCACCAGCAGGATCCGGCCAACGCGACCGAGGCGCTGCGCGAGGTGGCGCTGGACCTCGACGAGGGCGCGGACATGGTGATGGTCAAGCCCGCCCTCGCCTACCTGGACGTCATCAGGCGCATCGCCGACGCGGTGACCGTCCCGGTCGCGGCGTACCAGGTGAGCGGGGAGTTCGCTATGGTGGAAGCGGCGGCGGCCAACGGCTGGCTGGACCGGGAGCGGGGGATCATGGAAACCCTCACCGCGATCCGGCGCGCGGGCGCAAGCGTCATCCTGACCTACTGGGCCGCGGAGGTGGCCGGCTGGCTGCACGGCTGACCCGTGTGCAAAACGTGACCGTATCGGCCGGCAAGGCTGGCTTATTGGGCCGAACGGGCTGTGGTTCATGTTCTACGATAGGTAACAGCAACGCTTACAGGGAGTGGCAAGGAGACTATGGTCAACGTGGTGCGGCGCCGAGCGCGCAGCCGGGCGGCGGAACGTGATCAGCCGCTCGGTGCTGCGGCGACGGGCTACGCGGCCATGGGCTGGCCGGTCTGCCTGGGAGCGCATTCCTATCGCGGCACGGGCCGCGTCCGCGGGTCGCTGGAGCCGGGCCGGGGGTGCTCATGCGACCGGGTCGGCTGTCCTGCGCCCGGCGCGCACCCGGTGTCGCCCGCCTGGCAGATGCAGGCGACGGTGGACCTTAACGTGATCGAGAGCTGGTGGGAAACCCGGCCTGAGGCGAACGTGATGCTCGTCACCGGCCGGGTTTTTGATGTGCTTGACGTGCCCACGTCGGCCGGATCGTCCGCGCTGGCGAGGATGCAGGCCGCGGGGGCGGCGGTGGGACCGGTGGCCGTGCTTGGCGATGACCGGATGCTGTTCTTCGTGATGACCAGGGGCTCGCCCGCCGACGAGGACGAATGGTGGTCGTGCGGCCTGGACTGCGAGCCGGAGAGCGTCACAACGGGCCTGCGCTGGCACTGCCGGGACAGCTACGTGCCCGCCCCGCCGTCGGCGTTCGGGACCGCCACCGCGCGCTGGCTCCGGTCCCCGCAGGACCATCCGCTGCCTGACGCGCTGCGGCTGCTCGAGTACCTCGTCGACTCGTGCGAGGGCTAACATGACCGACCGCAGCGACGAGCTTTTTGCTCGCGCCAGGGCGGTCATGCCGGGGGGCGTGAACTCGCCGGTGCGCGCCTTCGGCGCGGTGGGCGGCGTACCCAGGTTCATGGTCCGCGGCTCGGGGCCGTACCTGACCGACGCGGACGGGCGCGAATACGTTGACCTCGTCTGCTCGTGGGGCCCGATGATCCTCGGCCACGCGCACCCGTCGGTGCTTGCCGCGGTCTCCGCCGCGCTGCGCGACGGCACGTCGTTCGGCACGGCCACGCCTGGCGAGGTGGAGCTTGCCGAGGAGATCGTGGCGCGAAGCCCGGTGGAGCAGGTCCGGCTGGTGAATTCGGGCACCGAGGCGACGATGTCCGCGGTGCGGCTGGCCCGCGGCTACACCGGGCGCTCCGCGGTGGTCAAGTTCGCCGGGTGCTACCACGGACACGTGGACGCGCTGCTCGCGGCGGCTGGTTCCGGCGTGGCGACGTTCGGGCTGCCCGACTCGCCCGGGGTCACCGGCGCCTCGGCCGGGGACACCATCGTGCTGCCCTACAACGACGTGGACGCCGTGTCGTCGGTGTTCGCGTCGCGCGGCGAGTCGATCGCCTGCGTGATCACCGAGGCATGCCCGGCCAACATGGGCATCGTGCCGCCCGCGCCTGGGTTCAACGAGCTGCTCGCCTCGCTGTGCCGGTCGGCAGGCGCCCTGCTGATCATGGATGAGGTGCTGACCGGGTTCCGGGTAACGCCGTCGGGATGGTTCGGAGTCGACGGCGTGGCCGGGGACCTGGTGACGTTCGGCAAGGTGATGGGCGGCGGGCTGCCCTGCGCGGCGTTCGGCGGCCGGGCGGAGATCATGTCGCGGCTGGCTCCGGCCGGGCCGGTCTACCAGGCGGGCACGCTGTCGGGCAACCCGCTCGCGGTGGCGGCCGGGCTGGCGACCCTGCGCGCGTGTACCCCAGACGTGTACGCCCGGGTGGACGCCGCGGCCGCCGCGGTTGCCAAGCTCGCGTCGGCCGCGCTGGCCTCGGCGGGCGTGCCGTTCTGGCTGGCGGAGGCGGGCAGCCTGTTCTCCGTGTTCATCGGCCGGACGGCGCCGGTGGCGTCCTACGCCGACGCGAGGGATCAGTCGGCCGCCGGGTACGCCGCGTTCTTCCACGCCATGCTGGATGCGGGCGTCTACCTGCCGCCGTCCGGATACGAGGCCTGGTTCCTTTCCGCCGCCCACGACGACGCCGCGGTGTCCCGCATCGCGGACGCCCTCCCCGCCGCCGCCGAGGCCGCCGCTGCCGCGCTGGACGGGAACGACGCCTGACACCTTGACACGACTCAACCACGGGAGGTGGCGGCGATGGCCATGCGGAGTGTCATCAGCACCCTGAACCACGACGGGACCGAGGTCATGGGGCCGGGGATCCTCATGTACCACTATCCGGGCAACGACATCGTGAACGGCAGCCTGCTGACCGTGGAGAGCAATCACTTCTGCGTGCTGAAGTCCCGTGGCGCCATCCTGAACGTCTACGAGACCGGGCAGTACCCGGTGGAGACCCCGCAGCGCGCGCTGCTCGGCAGCTTCCAGCAGGCGTTCTACGGCGGCCAGTCGCCGTGGCAGTACGAGGCCCTCTTCGTGTCCAGGGCAAAGAGCGTGGCCAAGGCGAAGGGGGTGGCGCTCTCCCGTGAGCTGGCCGAGCTGGTCTACGACGTCGACTACTACGTGCACATCGACACCCCGCAGGACGCGGTGAAGCTGGTCACCCACATGCCGTACTCGGGGCACCTGCTCACCACCGAGGCCCTGAACAGCTACGTCGGGCCGGTGATCGAGCAGTCGGTCAACCAGCTGGTCCAGGTGACACCGCTTGAGCAGGTGAACGAGAAGATCCACGAGATCACCGAGCTGGTCCGCGGGCACGTGCAGGACTTCCTGACCGTCTACGGCATTACCCTGAACGACGTGAAGGTGCTGGTCAGGCCCAGGGATGAGCGCATGCGCGAGCTGATCTCGCTGCGGGCATTCGGCCTGTCCGAGCTGGACGCGGTGCGCTATTACGTGGCGCTGAAGATGGCCGAGCACGGCCTGCTTACCGCGCCCAACATGGCGGTCGGCCAGCCCTTCACCGTGGGGCTCACCGCGGCCGCGATCACCGGTATCTCCGGATCAGGGTCGCTTTCCGGCATCCCCGGGATCCCCGCATCCCCGGCGGCAGCTCCGCCTGCCCCCGCGCCCCGGGTGGCGACCCGGCCCCAGGCAGCTCCGCCACCCTCAGCGCCGCCGCCGCCGGGCCCGGCCGCGCAGGACAGGTATACGGAGTAGCGGCATCGTGACCGAACCGGTGGCCGGCAGGCTGCGCGGCCTGCTCGGGTCGGACGTGTACACGCAGAAGGGCAGGCTGCGCTCGGATGATCTGCTGGTCCGCGAGCGGGTCAGGCGCGGGCTCGGTGAGGCGTCGACGCGGCTGCGGCAGCTGATCAGCGACTGGCGCGCGGACCGGGTGCCGCCGTCCACGCGCGAGCAGCCGTTCCCGCCCGCGGCGGTGATGGAGCCCATCCGCCGGGCCGAGCGGCTTGGCCGCGCGATCGAAGAGGTATCCACGGCGGTCGGCGGGCTGCCGCTGATGAGCCAGGACCGCGTCTGGGACCGGGTCCGCCAGGTCGGCCTCGACGAGCTGCTGCAGTTCGACTGGACGATGGTGGGCGAGTCCGAGGCGCTGGCGGCGGCCATGGCCGGCTGCGGCGCCCTTGACGAGATCGACGCGAGCGCGACCGAGGAGCGGATCAGGCGGCTTCGGGAGGTGATCGCCGACCGCCGCAGGTACATCGAGATCCTCGCATGAGCGGGGGGCCGGTATGCTGGCCGGGCCATGTCCGAGACAACCGTCGTCCACCTGCTCAGGCACGGCGAGGTGGAGAACCCGGACCACATCATCTACGGGCGCCTGTCGGGATATCACCTGTCCGCGAACGGCCGCGCGATGGCCAGGGCCGCGGAGGATTTCTTCGCCGACCGGCAGGTGACCACGCTGTTCTCCTCGCCGCTTGAGCGGGCGCTTGAGACCGCCCGCCCGGTGGCAGAGCGGCTCGGCCTGCCGGTCGTGACCGACGAGCGGCTGATCGAGCCGTGGAACCACTTCGAGGGCCTGAGGTTCGGCGTGGGCGACGGGTCGCTGCGGCGGCCGGCCCACTGGCCGTACCTGATCAACCCGTTCCGGCCCTCCTGGGGCGAGCCATACCGCGACGTCGTGACCAGGATGCTGGCGGTCATGGAGGTGGCGCGGCAGGCCGCCGACGGCCAGGAGGCGGTGTGCGTGAGCCACCAGCTGCCCATCTGGGTGACCCGCCGGCATGCCGAGGGACGCCCGCTGTGGCACAACCCCACGGCGCGCGAGTGCGCGCTCGGCAGCGTGACCAGCTTTACCTATGCGGGTGACCGGATCGTCGGCGTATCGTACACGGTGCCGGCCCGACGTCAGGTGCCGCAGGATGATGCGGCACAATAGTGCGGTACTACCCCCTGTAGGAGATCGCAAGGATCCGCCCGTGTTCAGAGGCAAGCGCCGTGCGGTCGTCTTGGTGGCGGCCGTGTGCACTGGCGCGCTGCTCGCCGTGGTGCTGCTGGCCGGATGGGCCAGCGGGGGGAGCAGCGGCGTGAGTTACCTTGACGGCAACACGAACGCCGTGCTGTACGCGGCCGGGCACCGCCCGCTGGCGCCGGACTTCACCGCCAGCACGCTCACCGGCTCGCGGCTGAGCTTCTCCTCCTACCGTGGCAGGGTGGTCGTGCTCAACTTCTGGGGATCGTGGTGCGTGCCGTGCCGCGAGGAGGCCCCGACCCTGGCCGTGGTTGCCGAGCAGTACCAGCGGGCCGGCGTGGCCTTCCTCGGCGTGGACGTGCGCGACACGACGGCGAGCGCCGAGGCCTTCGTGCGTAACTTCGGCGTCACCTACCCGAGCGTGAGCGATTCCAGCTCGCAGATCACGCTCGCCTTCACCGCCGCGGTGCCGGTCTCCGGGACCCCGACGACGCTGGTGGTCGACCGCACCGGGCACATCGCCGGGGCGGTCTTCGGCCAGGCGACCTATTCGGAACTGACCGCGATGCTCGCGAAGGTAACCGGGAAGACGGCGGGGTGAGGGGTGGCGGTGAGCCGATGACCGACGTGCGTGTCCCGGAGGCGGACCCGTTTGACGCCGCCGCACAGGAGCGGGACGGCCGGCCGCCGAGCCCGGCCGCTGCCGCGCCGGGCGGCCTGGGCCTGGCCGGCTGGCTGAAGTGGGCGTGGCGGCAGCTCACCTCGATGCGGATCGCGCTTGTGCTGCTGTTCCTGCTCGCCGTTGGCAGCGTGCCCGGCTCGATTCTGCCGCAGCAGGGCACCGACGCGGCCGGCGTACAGCAGTACTACACGTCACATCCGGGCCTGGCGCCGTGGCTGAACCACCTGGGCCTCTTCAACGTCTTTGCCGCGCCCTGGTTCGCCGCCATCTACCTGCTGCTCTTCGCGTCCCTTGTGGGCTGCGTCGTGCCGCGCACGTTCCGGCTGGTCGGCTCGGCGCGCAGCCTTCCGCCGCGGGCACCGCGGCACCTGACCAGGCTGCCGCACTCGGCCGAGTACACCGTCGCGCTCGGGCCGCAGGACGCGGTCCAGGTGGCCGAGCGGGCGCTGGCCAGCCACGGATTCCGGCTGCGCAGGCCTGCCGACGGCGGCGGTTCCCCGGACGCCGGGGAACCCTGGGTCTCCGCGGAGAAGGGGTACCTGCGCGAGGTCGGCAACCTGCTCTTCCACCTGGCGCTGCTCGGCGTGCTTGTGTCGGTCGCGCTCGGCGGCCTTTTCGGCTACAAGGCCGACCGGCTGCTCGTGCAGGGCTCGACCTTCGCCGACACGGCGAGCCAGCTCGATGAGCTCTATCCGGGCCGGCTGGTCAGCGACGCCGACCTCGGCCCGTTCACGATCACGCTGAACCAGTTCGAGGCCAGCTACATCGCTTCCGGGCCGCAGCGCGGCCAGCCGTCCTCGTTCGACGCGCAGATCAGCTACACCGCCAGACCGGGCGGGCCGGTGGGTTCCTACCGGCTGGAGGTCAACCGCCCGCTGTCGGTGGACGGGGCGAAGGTCTACCTGATCGGGCACGGGTACGCGCCGGTGTTCCGGGTGACCGATGCCCGCGGTCAGGTGGTGTACAACGCGCCGACGCCCTTCATCTCCGGCAGCTCGGGGAACTTCCTCTCCGAGGGCGTGGTGAAGGTCCCGGACGCGCAGCCGCAACAGCTCGGCTTCACCGGCATCTTCGTGCCGACCGCGGTCGACGTCGGCGGCGTCCTTCAGTCGGCGTTCCCGGCCGCGGATAACCCGGTGGTGAGCATGATCGCCTACGCGGGCAACCTGGGCATGAACTCCGGCCCGTCGCAGTCGGTCTACCAGCTGGACACCGCCGGGATGCGGCGGCTGACCACCAGTCCGCAGGTGCTCCAGGTGGGCCAGTCGCTGAAGCTGCCAGGCGGCCAGGGCACGCTGACCTTCACCGGCTACGTCCCGTGGGTGAGCCTGACCATCACTCATGACCCGGGCCAGATCCCCGCCCTTGTCTGCGGCATCGCCGCGCTCGGCGGGCTGCTGCTGTCGTTCATGGTGCGGCGCAGGCGCGTGTTTGTCCGGGCCCGCGCCGACTCCGGCGGCGGCAGCACGGTCCGGGTGGGCGGCCTGACCCGCACCGATGCCAGCGGCGGGTTCGAGGCCGAGTTCGCGTCCCTGGCCGACGAGCTCAGGTCGGCCCAGCGGGCCGCCGCGGCCGGCCAGGCAGCTCCTCAGCCAGGTTCAGAGCCAGGTACCGAGCCAGATTCAGAGCCAGATTCAGGGCACAGTCAACACGAGGGAAAGTGAGGGGCCATGCCCATCAACCTGACCCTGGGCCAGGTCAGCAACGATTTCATGATCGCGGCGCTGCTCATTTACTCCCTCTCGGTGCTCGCCTTCGCCGGCGACTTCGCCTTCGGGCGGCCGCGGCGGGCGCAGGCAACGGCGGTCGTGCGGCAGGCCAAGGACCGGGCCGCCGCCATGGCCACGGTCGGCAGCGCCAGCGTCAGCGTCGGCAGCGTCAGCGTCGGCAGTGCCAGTGCTGGCGGGGCCAGTGTGGGCGGGGCCAGTGTTGGCGGGACCAGTGTTGGCGGGGCCAGCAGGGCCGGCGGCGCGGCTAGCGGCACGGGCGCGGGCGTGCCGGAGACGGCGAGCGGGCGCGACTCGATGCCGGCCCTCGCCCTCCCGCCCTTGCGCGCGATCAGGCAGGCGGGACGCTGGGTGCAGGCCGCCATGGCGCTCGCCGCGGTCGCGGTTACCGCGCACACGACGGCCGTGGTGACCCGCGGGTTTGCCGTGCACAGGGCGCCCTGGGGCAACATGTACGAGTTCGTCACCGCGCTGACCTGTTTCGCCGCGATCTTCTTCCTGTTCGTCATGATCCGCTACCGGGCCTGGGCGCTCGGCGTCTTCGTCATGGGCGCCGTGGTGCTGACGCTCGGGCTGGCGGAGACGCTCATCTACACGGCCGCCGGTGACCTTGTCCCCGCCCTGCAGTCCTACTGGCTGGACATCCACGTCACCGCGATGACGGTGGCGACCGGCATCTTCTTCGTCTCCGCGGTCCTCGGCTGCGTCTACCTCGCCGTCGACAGGTACGACAGGCGGGTGGCGGCAGGCAAGGCGGCACCGGGCAACGGGATCGTCCGCCGTCTGCCGAGCATCGAGCAACTCGACCGGCTCACCTACCGCACCGTCGTGTTCGGCTTCCCGGTCTGGACGTTCGGCGTCATCGCGGGCGCGATCTGGGCCGACCAGGCCTGGGGGCGCTACTGGGGCTGGGACCCGGTGGAAACCTGGGCCTTCATCACCTGGGTGCTCTACGCCGCGTTCCTGCACGCCAGGGCCACGGCCGGCTGGCGCGGGCGGCGTGCCCAGTACATCCAGCTGCTCGGCTTCGCCAGCCTGATGTTCAACATCCTGGTGGTGCAGGTATTCATCGCCGGCCTGCACTCCTACGCCGGCGTGAGCTGACGCACGTCCCGCTGTCCTGTGAGCTGACGCACGTCCTGCTCTGTCTCGTGAACTGACGCCGGCTCGTGAGCTGACGCCGGTCCCGTCGGCCGTGGCCGTTGTCCTCGCGGCCCGTACACGGGGCAGCGCGTGAGGATGTGCCCTAGGCGCGCGTGCGCATGCCCTAAGTTGTCGCGGATGGCGCGATCGAGCGCGCGCAGGAACTCCAGGTCGTCGTCCGGGCCCTTGGGCTGCGGTCGCGTGGCGTCTGGGCCGGAGAACCTGGCCCGTCCCGCCGGGTGACGGGCCACCGCGTCGTCGGAGTCCGTCCAGCGCAGGCTCAGAAAGGAGCCGTCGTCTTCCCAGGTGTCAGGATCCCACTCCGGCAGCGGCGTGAACTGCGGATATGAGTTGCGCACGGGTCGCCGGGCGATCAGCCAGGCGATAGCGCCGACAACGAACGTGACCGAGATGACGGCGATCCAGGCCGACTTGGACAGGCCCCGGCACTCTGTCACGGGGGTCAATATGGCGTCCGTCAGGCAATAGAGCCAGAAACCCAACAAGAATAGGGCAACCAGGGCACCGGACAGCAACATGGCGGCAGCCTAACGTCAGGCATCTATGCCGCGCGTCGGATTTGATCAAGTTTTACCACCCAATCCTGCAGCAGCCAGCCATTAGTCACAAAAGGTGACGCGGTGGGGCGTCTCGACATACCCTGACCGTCAGGGCAAGAGAGCAGGAGATCGGGTGACATGCGGCTGACGTGGCTAGACCGCATCCGTCGGCTCGTCCGGCCACGCGGGACCGCCGCGGGCTCCGCCGAGGTCTCCGGCTCGCAGGGAAAGCACCGTAGGAAGCGCCGCCAAGCGCCGGGCGCAGCGGACGATCGGACCGCCCCGGGCCAGGTCCGGCCGTCGCTCGGGCTGGAAGGGGCTGATCAGCGCTCTGGCCCGGGTCCGGCCGACGGCTGGTCGTCCGCGGCGGAGTCCCGGCAGGCGGCCCCGTACGGCTCGGCGCCAGGGCCCGGCGGACCGACGGTGCTTGATTCCGCGGCGCGGCGGAACGATCCGGCTCCGGTGATGCCAGCACGCGTCGCCCGCGAGAGGCGTGGCGTCGGGCCTGGTCGGCCCGCGGTGCGGGAAGGGGGGGCCAGGGCCCGGATTCGCGAGGCGCCCCAGGACGCGATCGACGTAGCGGAAGGCACCAGGCCTGCGCAGGCGGCTACCCGGTCACGCCCGCGCTGGCTTGAGGAGGCAGCACAAGGCCCGGGTCATGCCGCCGAGGCCGGGGTGCCGGATACGCAGGTCGCGGGGGTGGTGAGCGGCGTGCCCCTGCAGGCGGCCGGGCGAGTCAGGCCTCGGTGGCGGGCCGGGCTCCCGTTCGCGGCGCCGCATGCCATCCACGGGCCGCTCACCGCCGACGGACGCCGGAACTGCGGCTCGCTCGAAGGCATCCTGTGGCGGCAGTGGGATACGGCCGCGGCGGCGCCGCCCGCCGAGGTGGTAGCGGCGATTGACCGGCTGGCCGAGCTGCCGGAGATGATCAAGGAAAGGCTGGCCGACGGCCTGGAAGCGATCTTCGTCGGACCCGGCGGCGTCCCCGAACTCGACGAGATGACCGGCCTGCGCGGAGTGCGGCTGCCCTCCGGGCGGGCCTCCTGGGACGCCTGCGCGGGCGCCTACGGCGGGCGCAAGATCGTCGTGGGTTCCCAGCCCTCGCCGACCCCCGACGTGATGTGTCACGAGGTAGGACACGCACTCGATGATCTCGACAGCCCGCCAGGTAAATGGCAATCTGACTCTGCGGAGTTCCGCATGCTCTACGATGAATGCCAGCTACATCTCGCGAGCGACTTCCACCGGCAGCCCGGTGGCCTGGGCCGCAAGGAGTTCTTCGCCGATGCGTTCGCCGCTATCGCGTCGAGGCAGCGGCCGGCGCTGGTGGACATGCTCAGTGGAAACACACGGACTGCGCTGAGGATCATGCTGTACTTCAACAGGCGCTACGGCATCTAGGGTGATCGCGCGATGTTTGTGATACGACTTCCGAACGGGAACCTGAAGGTTCCGCATACCGCGATCGGTCAGGACGGGCGCATCATGGGCGATGCGTACGTGGAGATCGGGCCGCAGGACGCCGACTACAGCCGGCTGGCGGC
>Ga0209169_10000739_pt1 | contig 20085 bp, 18 predicted proteins | sample HubBroMetageWRM4_FD_188346 | JGI IMG/M metagenome (GOLD analysis project Ga0209169, IMG submission 188346) | Warmed soil microbial communities from the Hubbard Brook experimental Forest, New Hampshire - Hubbard Brook CCASE Soil Metagenome WRM 4... | ecosystem: Environmental > Terrestrial > Soil...
GACCTTCCTGGTCCAGCTCCCGCTGGCTCTGCTGCTGGCGGTGGTGGCGGTCCAGATCGTCATCCTGAGCCTCTCGGCCACCGACGCCATGAGCGACGCCGTGGCGGGCGGGACGAGCGCTGACGTGAGCTCCCTGCTCACGACCGTGACGTCAGGTACACCGACGCACGCCGTAAACTCTGGCGCTCCGCACGCCGCAAACTCCGGCGCTCCGCACGCCTACAGCCCTAGTTCCGCCTCGAACGAACCTTCTTCCAGCCTGTTCTTGACCGTGGTGAGGAACCGGGCCGCGTCGGCGCCGTCCACGAGCCGGTGATCGTAAGTGAGCGCGAGGTACACCATCGACCGGACGGCGATCACCTCGCCGAGGGCGGGATCCTCCACCACCACGGGCCGCTTGACCACGGTGCCGGTGCCGAGGATCGCGACCTGCGGCTGGTTGAGGATCGGCGTGTCGAACAGCGCGCCACGGCTGCCCGTGTTGGTCAGCGTGAACGTGCCGCCCGCCAGCTCGTCCGGGCCGACCCGGCCGGACCTGGTGCGCTCCGCGAGATCGCCGATCTTGCGCGCGAGGCCGCCGATGTTGAGGTCGCCCGCGTTGTGGATGACCGGCACCATCAGCCCGCGCTCGGTGTCGACCGCGACGCCGAGATGCTCGGTGTCGTGGTAAGTGACCTGGTCGCCGTCGATCAGGGCGTTGAGCTTCGGGTGCACCTTCAGGGCCTCGACGGCGGCCTGCGCGAAGAACGGCAGGAAGGACAGCTTGACGCCCTCCCTGGCCTCGAAGTCGCGCTTGGCCCGTTCGCGCAGCCGCGCGATAGCCGTCACGTCCACCTCGACCACGGTGGTGAGCTGGGCCGAAACATGCAGGGACTCGACCATCCGCTGGGCTATCAGCTGACGCGGCCTGGACATCCGCTGGGTCGTGCCGCGAAGCGCGGATGGCACCACGGCCGGGCGAGCCGACGTCCCAGGCGCCGCAGGCGCGGCACCGGCCGTCGGCGCGGAACCGGCGGCGGGCACGGCCGGACCGGCCGAGGCCTGGCTCTCCTGGACCTCACGGGCCTCGCGCTGAGTGCGGGCGGCGTCCACGACGTCCTGCTTGCGGATACGCCCCCCCACGCCGGTGCCGGCGACCGTATCCAGGTTCACCGCGTGCTCGGCGGCCAGCTTGCGGACCAGCGGGGTGACATAGGGTGCGTCGCTCGCCCCGGGCAGCGGCGTCGGCTGCTGACTCGGCTGGGAATCGGCCGCCGGGACCGCCTGCGTCGCAGGCAGCGGGGCGCTGGGCGCAAGCGGGGACGGTGGCAGTACCGGCGGCGCGGCCTCGGCCGCCGGGGAGGGCGCGGCCGGACGGGCGTAGCTCGGCGGCTGCCCGTACGCGGGCGGCGGGGCGTAACCCGGCACCTGATCGGCTGCGGGCGGCGGGGCGTAGGTCGGCGCTTGGTCCGCCGGGGGCGGCGGGGCGTAACCCGGTGCCTGGTCCGCTGCGGGCGGCGGGGCGTAGGCGGGCGCCTCGGGCGGCGCGTAGCTGGGGGGTGAACTCCGGCCGTCGGAACCTGGCGCGGCGCGTTCCGGCTGGCCGTTGGCCGATCCGGCGTCCGATGCCGCGGCCTCGGCGGCATCCTGCTGACCCCCGGGACCCGCGTCATGCTCGTGTGAGTCGGCCTCTGCCTGCGGGGGCGAGTCGGCGGCCGCCGGCTGCGATCCGCTCTCCTCGCTGTCCTCGATGACGGCGAGCTGCGCGCCCACCGCGACCGTCTCGTCCTCATCTACCACGATGCCGCGCAGTATCCCGGACGCGGGGGAGGGGATCTCGGTGTCTACCTTGTCCGTCGACACCTCGAGGAGCGGCTCATCCACCTCCACGCGCTCGCCTTCCTTTTTGAGCCAGCGCGTGACGGTGCCCTCGGTGACGCTCTCACCGAGCTGCGGCATGGATACGGAGACCGACATGATTCTCGTGACTCCTCTTATGCGTGGAAGTGCAGGGGCTTGCCGGCCAGCGCGAGGTGCGCTTCGCCGATGATCTCGGACTGGGTCGGGTGCGGGTGAATGAGCGCTGCGACATCCGAGGGTTCTGCCATCCAGTTGTAGATCAGCTGACCCTCCGCAATGAGCTCGCCAACCCTGCTGCCCACGAGGTGGATGCCGAGCACGCGCCCGGGCCCTGACCCATCGGGGCCCGCCTCGGCGAGGACCTTCGCCGACCCCTGGGTCTGCAGGATGACGCTCTTGCCGTTGGCGCCGAGCGGGTAGTTCACCTCGACGACTTCAATGCCCCGCTCCGCGACCTGAGCCGAGGTCAGGCCCACCGAGGCGACCTCAGGGTCGCTGTAGGTGATGCGCGGCACGCCGTCGTAGTCGATCGGCGTGACGTCGAGCCCGCTGACCCGCTCGGCGACCATGATCCCCTCGGCGAACCCGACGTGGGCCAGCTGTGGCGTCTTGATGAGGTCGCCGACCGCCGAGATCGAGGCGACGGTGGTCCGGCAGAGCGGGTCCACCTTGACGAACCCTCGCTCCGTCGCCACGCCGACCTCCTCGTAGCCGAGGTCGGCCGAGACCGGGGCGCGCCCGACCGCGACGAGCAGCAGGTCGGCATCGAGCGTCTTGCCGCCCTCCAGCGTGACCATCACGCCGGTATCGGTGTGCTTGACCGACTCGAAGACGGCGTTGAGCTCGAACCGGATGCCGCGGCGCCGGAACGCCCGCTGCAGCACCTTCGCGCTCGTCTCGTCCTCAAGCGGCAGCAGCTGGGGGAGCATCTCCACGATCGTCACTTCTGCGCCGAAGGACCGCCACACGCTCGCGAACTCGACTCCGATCACCCCGCCGCCCAGGATGATCACCGAACCGGGGACCCGGTCCAGCCGCAGCGCCTCGTCCGAGGTGATCACCCGCTCGCCGTCGATGTCTAGCCCGGGCAGGCTGCGCGGCACGGACCCGGTGGCGAGCACCACGTGCTCGCCCTCGTAGACGTCATCGCCCACCCTGACCTGGGTCGGCGACACCAGCACGCCCGAGCCCTCGATGGTGTCGATCTTCCGGCTCGCGATTGTGGACTGCAGGCCCTTCCAGAGCCGGTCCACCACGCCGTCCTTGTAGGCCTGCACGCCGGGGACGTCGATGCCCTCGAACGCGGTCTTGACGCCGAACTTCTCGCTCTCCCTGGCCTGGTCCGCGATCTCGGCCGCGTGCAGCAGGGCCTTGGTCGGGATGCAGCCTCGATGCAGGCAGGTTCCGCCCACCCGGTCCTTCTCGATCAGCGCCACGCGCTTGCCGAGCTCGGCCGCGCGCAGTGCGCAGGCGTACCCGCCGCTGCCACCGCCGAGCACGACGATGTCGTAGCTGCCGATGCCCTCTGCCACCCCTCGAGCCTCCTTAGTCCGCCTACCCGGTGTCCGCCTACCCAGGGTCCGCCTACCCAGTCTTAATCAAACCTCGTGTTATTCAGATTAATGCCGTGGTGCGCGCCGTACCTTGCGTGCGGTTTCTGGATAACACCCAGGGCCTCATCATTTCACTCGCCGGCGGCCTGCCCCGACCCGAGGACAGAGAGCCTGCCTTCCGCCGCGTCCGTCGCGATCTGCACCAGGGTCCTGACCGCGGCGCCCGTCCCGCCCTTGGAGATGTAGCCGTAGGCGCCGCCGTCGTTGTAGGCGGGGCCTGCGATGTCCAGGTGAACCCAGGGCACTCCGGCGGGCGCGAACTCGCGAAGGAAATGCCCCGCGACGAGCATGCCGCCGGCCCGGTCCTGAGCGACGTTGGCGATGTCGGCGACCGCCGAGTCCAGTCCCTTGCGGAGTTCCTCGGGCAGCGGCATCGGCCACATGGCCTCTCCAGCCCGCTTCGCGGCGCCCGCCACCTCGGCGGCCAGCGCTTCGTCGCTGGCCATCACCCCGGCCGTCCTGTTGCCGAGCGCCACCGTCTGCGCTCCGGTCAGCGTGGCGACGTCGACGACCAATCCCGGTGAGTCGGCACCGGACCGCGCCAGCGCGTCGGCCAGCACCAGCCGCCCCTCCGCGTCGGTGTTCAGCACCTCCACGGTCTTGCCGCCGTAGATGGTGATGACATCCGAGGGCCGCTGCGCCGCGCCGCCCGGCATGTTCTCGGCGAGCGGCAGGTAACCGACCACGTTCACGGCGGGACCGAGCGCGGCGATGGCCTGGAGCGCTCCGAGCACCGCCGCGGCGCCGCTCATGTCGGCCTTCATGGTCTCCATCGACTTCGGCGGCTTGAGGGAGAGCCCGCCGGAATCGAACGTGATGCCCTTGCCGGCGAACACCACCGTGCCGGCGGCGTCCGGATGGGTGTACTCGAGCCGGACCAGCCGCGGCGGGTGAGCGGAGCCCATCCCCACCGCCCGGATGCCGCCGTAGCCCTGCTTGGCGAGTTCGTCCTCGTCGAGGACCTGCACGCCGAGGCCGCTCGCGGCCGCCACCCGCTCGGCCGCCGCGGCCAGGTCCGCGGGGACCAGGTCGGCGGGTGCCGTGTTCACCAGGTCGCGGACCAGGGTCATCGCCTCGGCCAGGATCCTGGCCCTGCCCGCGGCGGCGTCCTGCGACGTGTACAGGATCAGCTCCACGTCGCCGTGGTCGGTCGCGGACGTCCGGTACTTGCGGAAGGCATAGCTGCCGAGCAGGGCGCCGAGCGCCACCGCCTCGGCCTCGTCCGGCTGGTCCGCTGGGAGGGCGATGGCGATGCGCCTGGTCCGCCCCGAGGAGAGATCCCGGGTGGCGGCACCCGCAGCGCGCCGCAGTCTTTCCAGGTAGCCCTGACGTTCCGGGTCGTCAGGGCCGGAGATAGCGCCGAGGCCGACGGCGGCTACGACCGGGGTCCCCAGCCGGTCCGCGGTGGGGATCTTGGTGATCTCCTCGGGTTTTCCTGTCGCGCCGAGCGCGGTCAGCGCGGCCACCACGTCGATCTGGTCGATGCCCAGCGTGGGGACCGGGCCATTTGCGCCCTGGAATACCCCTATGACAAGTGCATCCGCGTCGGTGTCCGTCGGCGCTGACTGGCTAGTAAGCAGAGTGACCGTCATCTTGCTGATCGTAGGGCATGTGCCCGCCGGAAGGCCCGCCCGGTAACGACTACCGGCACCTGAACCACGATAAGGCGCCCAGATTCGTGGCAGCCTCAGGGCGGGCGTAACGGGTCACGTCAGGGACAGCCTGCCGGAGACACGAGCCACTGCCCGTTCGGACAAATGCTCTTTTAAAGATCTGCGGGCGAAGACATGGCAGCCCGCCGGATCCATGCGCAGCCCGACGGTCGCCCCCCTTGCCGCCCTGACGTCGTCGAACACCCCGGTCAGCCGGGTGCCGTCGGCTATGTCGATGGCGTGCTCGTAGCCGCGGCCGCGGAATGCCACGTCGGTGACCCGGCCGGACAGGTGGTGGGTGGCCGAGCCGTCGGCGCACATCCGCACCGCGGTCGGCCGGATCATCAGCAGGGCATCATCGCAATCGACTGACTCCAACGGCGCACGGGCCGGGAAGGCGGCCACGGCGGGCCCGGCAAGCACCGGCTCGACCATGACAAGCCCGCCGGAGCCCGGCTCGCGGACGCGCACCCGCAGCTCGCCTGCCAGGCCGGTAAAACGGGCCACGAACGGGGACGCCGGCCGGGTGTAGATCTCCTCGGGCGTGCCCGCCTGGACGAGGCGGCCCGCCTCGAGCACCCCGACCTGGTCGGCCAGGGCGAACGCCTCGGCCTGGTCGTGGGTGATGTACACGGTGGTCGCCGCCGCCTCGCGGACCAGCGCGGAGATCTCGACGCGCATCCGCTCCCGCAGGTCGGCGTCCAGGTTGGACAGCGGCTCGTCGCACAGGATCAGCCCGGTGTCGGCGATCAGCGCGCGGGCCAGCGCGACCCGCTGCTGCTCGCCGCCCGACAGCTCGTTCGGGTACCGGTCCGCCAGGGCGCCCAGGCCGACCCGGTCCAGCATCTGCAGCGCCCGCGTCCGGCACTCCGGCCGGGACAGGCGGCGCCGCCGCAACGCGAAGGCCACGTTGTCCCGCGCGGACAGGTGCGGCCAGAGCGCGTAGTCCTGGAACACCATGGACAGGTCGCGCTGCTCCGGCGGCAGATGGACCCCGGGAGCCTGCGCCACCGTCCGGCCGCCGATGGCGATCCGGCCGGCGCTGGCCCGCTCGATGCCGGCCAGGCAGCGCAGCATCGTCGTCTTACCGGAACCCGACGGGCCGAGCAGGACGAGGAACGAGCCGGGCTCCACGGACAGCGACACGTCGCGCAGCGCCTGGTTGCCGCCCGGGTAGGTCTTGCCGAGGTTCTCGATCGTGATGGGCTCAGCCACGGACCGTTCCTCCGATCCTGCGCCACCCGGCGGGCGCAAGCAGCCGGTAGCCGCCGAGCACCACGCCGACCACGGCCAGCGCGATCGCCACGGCAAGGACGGACTGGGCCATGCCCACGCCGAAGTGGTAGGTGGACAGGTTGTCCTCGATCGCGATCGAGGCGGGCGGCGAGCCAGGCGCGTAGAGCAGCTGCGACAGCGGCAGCTCGAGGAACACGCCGCAGAAGGTGAACATCCAGGCCATCACGATCGGCCTGGACACCACGGGCAGCACGCCGCGCGCCCAGGCGACCAGCGCGCCGGCGCCGTGCGTGCGGGCGGCGTCCTTCAGCGACGGCTGCAGCTGCGATACCGCGCCCACCAGGACCCGCGCGTTCGTCGGCAGGCTGGCAGCGGTGTAGGCGATGATCAGCAGCGTCACCGTCTGGTACAGGTTGATGCCGAGCCGGGACATGATGGGCAGGTTGTAGGCGAAGATGTAGCCCGCGCCGAACACCACGCCGGGCAGCGCAACCGAGGCGAGCAGCAGGAAGTCCAGCGCGCCCGTGGCCTTGGTCCGGCGCCTGGCCAGCAGCCTGGCCGCGATGAACCCGCCGGTGACCGTGATGGTCGCGGTGATCGCGCCGTAGCCGAGCGAGCGTTCCAGCGGGCTGAGCAGTCCGCCGCCCGCGGCCGCGGCCAGGTTGGTCTGGGCGAACAGCGCGTGGTAGTTCGCCAGCGTGAGGCTGAACGAGCCGCCGTAGTCGGCCAGCAGAGACGCGCTCACCGCGCCGAAGCCCGGCACGCCGAGGGCGACCACGAAGAACAGCGCGACGCCGGCCGTGGCCAAAGCCCGCGAACGGCCACGAAGCTCACGGCGCACTGCCTGCCGGGTGCGGCCGGACAAGACCGCGTACGACCGGCCGCGCAGCGCCCTGGCCTGCAGCGCCAGCGGGATCGCCACCGCCGCGACGAGCAGCCACCCCATCCCGGCCGCCAGCGGGAACGACGGCGGGAAGTTCCCGATCGCCGCGTACAGCTGGTAGGTGGCCAGGGGGAAGTTCGAGTTGTAGGCGAGCGTGGCGGCCACGCCGAAGTCGCTGATCGACTCGGCGAAGCCGATGGCAAGCGCGGACCAGATCGCCGGGGCCAGGATCGGGATGATCAGCCGCATCGCCGCGGCACGGCTCGCGCCGTGCACCCGGGCGGCGTCCTCGAACTCCTGCCCGAGGCCGGCCAGGGCGGCGGTGATGGCCAGGAAGCTGAACGGGACGCACCGCAGGCCGAGCAGCAGCACCACGCCGGACGGCCCCATGATCAGGTGGGTGACGAACGGCCAGTCAAGCCCGAGCCGGTACATCACCCCGTCAGGCTGCACTATGCGCTCCCAGCCGAGCGCGGGCAGCCAGGACGGGAGAAGCAGCACCAGCCACATGGCGCCGGAGACGAACCGGCGTCCCGGCAGGGTGGTACGCGACACCAGCCACGCGATGGGAAAGCCGACCGCGATCCCGACCAGGGCCGCCGCGCTGCTGACCCACAGCGAGTTCACGATCGCCGTCGCGGTGCCGCCGGTCAGCGCCTGGTGCAGGTAGGTCAGCGTGAACCACTGGCTGCCCTGGCTGAACAGCCGCGGTGAGACGGCGAGCAGCAGGAAACACGCGCAGGGCGCGAGGATGAACGCGGCAAGCAGCAGCCAGAACAGCGGCATGCCAAGGCGCGCCGCGGACCCGAGAACCGGCAGGCCCCTTCGTGGGGATGCCTGCCGGTCGCCAAGGGCGCGGACTGTTCGTCCTGGGGAGGTAATCAACGGACGATGTTGGCGTCAAACCAGGTGTTGATGGTGGCCTCCTGCGGCCCCCAGGTGTACGGGTTGATCGTCTGCGTCGTGGTGCTTGCCAGCGACGGCAGCGAGGCCAGCGGGCTGACGCCCTGGATGACCGGGTAGTACAGCGAGTCGCCGGTCGGGTCGCCGCTCTGCATGACCTTCTGGCCCGCCGGTGACAGAACGAACTCGATGAACTTCTCCGCCTCGGCCTGCTCGGCCGCGGGCGCCTTCGCGTCGATCCCGATCGCGCTTGGCAGCAGCGTGACCGGATGCAGGTAGGAGATGCCGATGTTCTTGTCGCCGAGCGCGGCGCCGATCGCCGCCGAGCTCTGCACCAGCGCCAGGTTGATCTGGCCGCTGGTCAGCGCCTGCAGGGTGGGGCCGTTGGTCGGGTGAATGACCAGGCCGTTGGTCTTGAGCTTGGTGAAGTAGGTCTGGCCGGCGCTGACGCCGCCGAGGTAGTTCATCATGCCGGCGATGAACGGGAACGTCGGGCCGGACTGGGACGGGTCGTTCATGCCGACCTGGCCCTTCCACTGCGGCTCGAGCAGCTGCTGCCAGGTGGTCGGCGGGCTCTTCACCTTGTTCTTGTTGTAGGCGAGCGCCGCCATCAGGGTGACGCCGGTCGGGGTGTAGCTCTTGTCGGCCGGCAGCGACTGGGTGCCCAGGCTGTTCCACGCCACGCTCGGCTCGAAGCCCTTCAGCAGCAGGCCCTGCGTGTCGAGCCCGGCGAAGGCGGTCGCGCCGTCCACCCAGAGCAGGCCCCAGTTGGGGTTGTTCTTCGAGGCCTCGATCTGGGTGAGCAGCGGGCCGGTTGAGTTGTCGTCGAGCTTGACGGGAATGCCTGTGGCCTGGGTGAACGCCTTGGTCATCGCCGAGTCGTAACCCTGGGCCGAGTAGACCACGAGCGTGACCTTGCTCGCGGCCGCCGCCGACGCGGTCGCCGAGGACGAGCCCGCCGGGGACGACGCGGCCGCGGCCGGGCCCGACGAGCTCGAGCTGGACGAGCATGCCGTCAGGGCCAGCGCGCACGCGCCCGCAAGCCCCGCCATCAGGCGCATCCTGGTGCGCCGGTCAATACGAGTCATGGCCCAGAGTCTGAACCGGGCATCGGTACGCGGGCTGTCCAGCAGTTGACGTTAGGATGAAGCGACAGTCACAACTTGGTCGTAACTTCAGTTAGGACTGTAAGCTAACGGCTGTTGCAATCCGAAGGGAGCAAAGGTGCGAGGGCGTGAGTCAGAGGCTCTCCGCTTCCTCGTTATACACGCGCGTGGCGTAGGCCTCCAGCGACTGCGAGCACTCCTCAAGAGCCTTCTCCGCCGCCTGCCGTCCGTCCGCGCCGAACGCGTCGCGGTCGGCCACCTTGGCGAACCAGTTCCTCAGCTTGACCAGGTCGACCTCGTTCTCCTCGAGCTCGGCGTAGGTGAAGTGGTTGTCCGCGTACTCCTTCTTCACCTGCTGCAGGAAATCCTCGCAGCGGTCCACGATCTCCTCGTACTCGTCGTTCCTCGCCGCCTGGAACGAGCTGAGCACGTCGGACTCGCCCGCCAGCACACGGCACGACAGCAGTACCGCCGTGCCGGACATGTCGATGATCTCTCTCCTGAGCTTGCGCAGCGCCCGCTCGGCGGCCGCGCTGGCCGGCAGCGCGGCGGCCGAATTCTGCAGGTATATGGCGCCCAGGCTCTTGATCCTGCGCCACACTGTGGACCGCAGCCTGGTGGGCTCGGGCGGCACCCGGTAGATGAGCAGCAGCCAGCCCGGGCTCTCGGCCTTCCCGGCGGGTTTCTCTGCGGTGTTCTCGCTCACCCGATCATTGTCCCCGATCGCCTCGCCCCCGGTGGCGGTCACGTGCTGAAGGAGGCCCGGTGACCGCGCTTCCCCTCATCCTGACAGTCTTCGTGGCCTGCGCGGTCGAGGCCACGGAGGCGCTGACGATCGTGCTCGCGTCCGGCCTCACCCGCGAGTGGCGGTCCACCTTCCAGGGCATGGCGGTGGCCCTGGTCGTGCTTGCCGTCGTGGTCGCGGCGGTGGGACCCGCGCTGACCCTGGTCCCGCTGGCGTCGCTGCGCCTGGTGGTGGGCGCGCTGCTGGCGATCTTCGGCGTGCAGTGGCTCCGCAAGGCCATCCTGCGCGCCACCGGGTACAAGTCGCTGCACGACGAGGCAGGCGCCTACCAGCGGGAGGTAGCGGCCGCCAAGGCCGCGGCGGTCACCTCGCGGCGCGGCGTCGGTGACTGGTACGCATTCACGCTGTCGTTCAAGGGCGTCCTCCTCGAGGGACTCGAGGTCGTCTTCATCGTGATCACGTTCGGCGACAACCAGCGTGACCTCGGCGCCGCGGTGATCGGCGCGGCGGCGGCCGTGCTCGTGGTCGCGGCGGTGGGGATCGCGGTGCGGGCCCCGCTTGCCAAGCTGCCGGAGAACGCGATGAAGTTCGCGGTGGGGATCATGCTCACGTCGTTCGGCGTCTTCTGGGGGGCCGAAGGCACCGGGGTCTCCTGGCCGGGCAATGACCTGGCGCTGCTGGTTCTCGTGCCGGTCGTGGCGGTGGTGTCACTCGGCTACACGATGCTGCTGCGCCAGCGCCCGGGCGCCGGCGCACCGGGTGCCGGCCCAGCGGTCGCGCGCCCGTCGGGGGAGGTGGTCAGCCCATGAAACGGCTCAGGGCGATCGGGGCGTTCTGGTACGACTTCGTCGTCGGCGATGACTGGCGCGTCGCGGCCGTCGTGGTGGTCGCCCTGGCGGCCACGGCCGTGCTGTTCCGTGCGGCCGGCGTGAACGCCTGGTGGCTGCTGCCCGCGTGCGTTTTCGCCGCCCTCGGCTGGTCCCTCCGGCGCGCCACGGGCAAGCTCGACCGCTGAGCCGCGGTCAGGCGTCCGCGCCGAGGAGGCGGATGCCGAGCGGCGTCTCGCGGACCCCGGGCTGGCTGCCGGTGGCCCCGTACACCCGGTATGCGCCCGCGCCGGGCCGGTCCGCGATCAGCTCGGTCAGCGTGTCGTCGGTGAAGTGCGCCGCCGCGCCGTCGTCGCACGCGATCCCGGCGGACAGCGTCCTGTCGGCGATCAGCCGGTGGTAGAGCGGACGCCGGCCCGGCTCGGAGTTGTAGTGCGGGCAATAGCTGCCCGCCAGCAGCCCGAGCCCGTCGGTAAACGGCCGCAGCTCACGCCCGAACGAATCGGTGGTCCCGCCCTCGAACCAGCAGATCCCCCCGGCGCTTGACCCGGCGAGCACGATGCCCGCCTGCCACGCCTTTCGCATGATCACGTCGAGACCATGGACCCGCCACACCGCGACCATGTTCGCCACGCTGCCGCCGCCGACGAAGATGACGTCCTGGGACAGCAGCAGGTCTTCGGGGTCGGCGACGTTCGGCATCGGAAACAGGGCCAGGTGGCCGACCCGGGCCTGGTGCCCGGCGAACAGGTCGTACATCCGCAGTACCCAGCCGGGGTCATCGCCCGCCGCCGTGTTCAGCAGGCATACCCGGGGCTCGGGCCGGCCGGTCAGCCGCATTGCGTAGTCCAAGTGCACAGGCACCCTGTCGTTCGGCATCAGCATGCCGCCGCCGATCGCTATCACGTGCCGACGTCCGTCTGCCGCCATGCCTGGCACGCTAGCTCCGTTACAACATGCAAGCAAACCCCTGACGGCTTTGCACCGTAAGTAACTGAATGGCCGCTCCCTGATATCCACACCGCCTTCACCTGCCCTCCATATCGGGGATATTGACGGTATCCTGGGCCCAGCTTCAGGTTTTCCCGGTACGGACTGGATTGTGGTAGGCACTCGTGTCCTGGCGGGCCATCATTGCTGATAGATAGGAATGATGACGACAGGTCCGCGGCGCCCGGCAGCCCGGTTTTGAGCCGGCGTCTCAGCGGCGCATGGTGCGCGCCTGCGCACCGATGGTTACTTTGGCTGGCCGACGGCCGACTCATCGAGATGGCAGCCGTTAACGTTCGGCGGACCGTCCGGGCAATGGACATGGCAGCTCATGCGAGCTAATGGGGCGCCGATCGTCTAAGCTTGTGTAATATTCAACCAGGTAACTGAAACGGAGAAGACGTGGCCCAGAAGATACAGACCTTGTTCATCGATGACATCGATGGAAGTGAGGCGGAAGGCACCGTCCGCTTTGCGCTAGACGGTACTGACTACGAGATCGACCTGAACACCAAGCACGCCGACGCGCTGCGGAAGGCATTGGCCCGCTACATTGATGCCGCCCGGAGGGGCAGTGGCGCGGCTAGGCGGCCGGCCAGGAGTGGCCGCAGGTCAGCGGCGAGCGGGCTCAACACCACAGAGGTTCGTGAGTGGGCCAAGGCGCAGGGGATCGAGGTCAAAGACCGCGGTCGCGTACCAGCCGAATTGGTCGTCAAGTTCCGCGCGGCGACCGGCAACTAGCGCCAACGGGCGCATGTCTGTAGCAAGCAGTAATCGAACGGGAAGCTTTGCGTGCGCAGCGCATGAAACTCCAGGCGCCGTGGACTGGGTGCCTGGTGACCTGTCACCATGACGGCCCAAGATGCGGTGCACGTGCATTACGGAGAACCAGCCCGCCCGCGTCGGCGGTCCTCTTGCCGCGCCGGGTATAAAGCAAGTCATCTCCGGAAATTTCAGGCCAGCGGGGATTGCCTGCCGTGGTATCCGGCGGTGTCGGCCTGCTCGCATACCCGCTTTCCGCGGGCATGCGAGCAGGTTAATTCCGGTATGGAATTAGACCGGAGCGGCGGCAGTACTGCGTCCGCTCCGGCAGGTCAGATCGCAGGGGTCGAAGGGGTGGCGCGGGAGATGATGGCCGCCGTGTCCACTCCGGACGGAAGGGTGCCGTAGGCGTGGCCCCAGGCGCCGGGGCCGCCGGAATCCTCGGCAAGCCGGGACGCGGCGAAAGCGTCCGCCACGGCGGGATCGCCGTGGCGGACGAGCAGCGCGCCCTGCAGGGTGAGCGCCATGGCCTCGGCCAGCTGGCGGGCCCTGGCCTCGGACGGGTCGCCGAGTTCCTTGCGCAGCCGGGCCACCGCCGAGTCCAGGCGCCGGTCGGCCCCGGCCGCCTGGTCGAGTTCGGCGAAGAACGCCTCGGCCGAATCGGGCTGCCGGATCAGGGCGCGCAGCGCGTCGAGCGCGGCCACGTTGCCCGAGCCCTCCCAGATGGACTGCAGCGGCGCCTCCCGGTACAGGCGGGGCATCCCCGACTCTTCCACGTAGCCGTTGCCGCCCAGGCACTCCAGCGCCTCGGCCGCGTGCCCGGGCGCGCGCTTGCACACCCAGTACTTGGTCGCGGCCAGGGCCAGGCGGCGGAACGCGGCCTCCTGCGCGTCGCCGCGGGCCGCCCGGTCGGTCGCCCCGGCCAGCCGGAACGCCGCCATCGTCGTGGCCTCCGACTCGATCGCCAGGTCGGCGAGCACGCCTGCCATCAGCGGCTGCTCGGCCAGCCTGCGGCCGAACGCGGTCCGGTGCTCGGCATGGTGCGCTGCGAGCGTGACGGCGGCCCGCATCCCGGTCGCCGTGCCAAGCACGCAATCCAGCCGGGTGATGTTCACCATCTCGATGATGGTGCGCACCCCGCGGCCCTCCTCGCCGACCAGCCAGGCCATCGCGGCGTCGTACTCGACCTCGGCGGAGGCGTTGGAGCGGTTTCCCAGCTTGTCCTTGAGGCGCTGCAGGCGCATCGCGTTCCTGGTGCCGTCGGGCCTGACCCGGGGCAGCAGGAAGCACGACAGCCCGCCCGGAGCCTGCGCGAGCACCATGAACAGATCGCCCATCGGTGCCGAGGTGAACCACTTGTGCCCGGTTAGCAGGTAGCTGCCGTCACCGGCGGGCACGGCCCTCGTGGTGTTGGCCCGGACGTCGGAACCGCCCTGCTTCTCCGTCATGGACATGCCCGCGAGCAGGCCCGCCTTGGTGCCGGGAGGCCGCAGGCCGAAGTCGTACTGCCGGGCCGCGAGCAGCGGCTCGAACTGCCCGGCGAGATCGGGGGAGTGGCGCAGCGCGGGCACGATGGCGTAGGTCATCGAGACCGGGCAGCAGTGCCCGGCGTCCGTCGCGCCCCAGACGTAGAAGCCTGCCGCCCGCGCCACGTGGGCGCCGGGACGCGCATCCTGCCACGGCGCGGCGTGCAGCCCGTGCCGTACGGCCACGGTCATCAGCTGATGCCACGCCGGATGGAACTCCACCTCGTCGATCCGGTGCCCGAACCGGTCGTGCGTGCGCAGCACCGGCGGGTTCTCGTTGGCCTGGCGGCCCCACTCCTGGGCCTGGGCCGAGCCGGCCATCCGGCCGAGTTCCCTGACGGCCTCGGTGGCCCAGCCGGCGCCCTCGCGGCGCATGGCGCCGAGCAGCGCGGCGTCGTCGGCCACGTCATAGCCGGTCAGCGCAGGCGGCTGGTTGAATACCTCGTGTGTCGGCGGCATCGGGATCCCTGCCTTCCACGGGCCGTCCCCACCCGTCCGGTTGAGCTCTTTTCGCAATTGAAACACGCCCGTGGCGGCGTTCTGGATGTTCCTGTGTTAAACCGGGATAAGCGCAGGCGCAGGTGACCGCGCCTTTGAGGCGAGGAGGGCAACGGGGTGAGTGCTTACCTCATTCGGCGCGCCGGGACGTCGGTCGTGATCCTGTTCGGCATCGCGATCTTCGTCTTCATCCTGCTGCACGCTGTCTTTCCGTCGCCGGCCATCATTGTCCTCGGCCCCAAGGCCCAGCCTGCGGCGATCCAGGCGTGGAATGCCGACAACGGCTTCAACTCGCCGGTCATCGTGCAGTTCTTCCGGTATGTGGGCCAGGTGGTGCGCGGCAACCTCGGCTACTCCTACAAGCTGAACCAGAGCGTTGCGGCGCTGTTCGGCGAGCGATGGGCGCGCAGCCTGTACCTGTCCGGCGTCTCGCTGACGCTCGCGGTGGTGATCTCTATCCCGCTCGGCATCTACCAGGCGGCGCGGCGGAACAGCGTCGGTGACAACGTCGCCACCAGCGTGGCCTTCGTCTTCTACGCCATGCCGGACTTCCTGCTGTACCTGATCGCGATCCAGGTCTTCGCGCTGAGCCTGGGCATCCTCGGCTTCGAGGCCAGCCAGTCCAACTCGATGCTCGGGATAGTCACCGACTGGCACGATATGACGCTGCCGATCGCCTGCATCACGCTGCTCATCCTGGCCGGCTTCTCCAGGTACATGCGATCCTCGGCCATGGACACCCTGGCCCAGGATTACATCAGGGCGGCGCGGGCCAAGGGGCTGTCGGAGCGGCTGGTGCTGTGGCGGCACGTGACGCGCAACGCCGTGCTGCCGGTGATCACGCTGATCGGGATCTCGATCCCGGCGCTGCTGTCGGGCAACCTCATCGCCGAGACCGCCTTCAACTACGACGGCCTCGGCCTGCTGTTCTACAACAGCCTGGCGAACGAGGATTACCCGGTGCTGCTTGCGTACACGCTGATCGGCGCGGTGCTGACCGTGCTGGGCAACATGATCGCCGACATCGCGCTGACGGTCGCGGACCCGCGGATACGGCTGGCCTGAGCAAGGCAGGAACTCGAGGGCTCGAGTCAGGGGAGGAGATGGAGCTCAGCCGAGAGCTGCTGACCGCCGAGATGATCGACCCGGGCACGGGCGAGACGGTCCGCACGGCGGTCGAGGTGCGCCTGGATCCGCTGACCGGGCACAGCTCGCGGATCCTGCCCGAGCGCGGCCTGATGCCTGGCATCGACTTCGACCTGGCGGCGCTGGCCCGGCAGACCGAGCCAGGCTGCCCGTTCTGCCCGGACCGGCTCGAGCGGCTGACGCCCATGCTGACGGCCGAGATCGCGCCGCAGGGGCGTATCACCCGGGGCGAGGCGGTGCTGTTCGCGAACCTGCACGCGTACTCCTCGCACAGCTCGGTGTCCGTGTACTCGCCGAGGCTGCATTACCTGCCGGTTGGCGACATGACCCCGGCGATCCTGGCCGACAACCTGGCCACGCAGGTCGCCTTCGCCAGGGCGGTGATGGCGGCCGAGCCGTGGTCGCGCTGGGCGTCGATCAACGCCAACCACATGCTCCCCTCGGGAAGCTCGCTGTTTCACCCGCACATGCAGGGCGTCGTCGACTCCCAGCCCACGACGATGCAGCGGATGCTCGCCGAGCTGCCTCCGGAGCGGTTCTCCGACTACCTGGAGGCCGAACGCCGCAGCTCAGAACGTTATCTAGGGGATACGGGGCGGATCGAGTGGCTCGCCAGCTTCGCCCCGATCGCCCCGGCCGAACTGCGGGCGTTCGTCGCGGGTGTCTGCACGCCCGCGGAGCTTGACGACGATCTGGTCGCGGAGCTTGCCTACGGGCTGTCGCTCGCCCTTGGCGGGTACGCGGAGATGGGCTTTCAGAGTTTCAACCTCGCCATCTACGGGGCGCCGCCCGGCTCCGTGGGCTACCCGCTGAACCTGCGCCTGGCCTGCCGCTCGAACCCGAGGCCGCTCTACCGCTCGGATTCGGCCTTCCTGGAGCGCCTGCACTGGGAGGGCGCGGTCGACCTGGCCCCGGAGGCCGTCGCCCGGCAGATCGGCGAGCGCTTCCGCGGCTGACGGCCGTGCTCGCTGGCGCGCCTGGCCGGTCAGGCTCTCGGGCCCATGGCGGCCACGACCAGGGTGACGGTGGTGGCGACCTCGGCCAGCGCGCCGAGGACGTCCCCGGTGATGCCGCCGAGCCTGCGTACCGCATGCCGTTCGAGCCCGAACGCCGCCGCGAGGCCGGCCGCGACGGCCAGCGGGAGGGTCCAGCCGAGCGGCTCGCCGACCGCCGTGGCGGAGATGGCCACCGCCGCGGCCGCGGCCGCCAGCGTGGCCAGCGTGGCGGCCGCCGGGACCGCGGCACGGACGGTTCCCGCCACCAGCGAGCCAAGCCCCTCCGGCCGGGCGGCGGGCACGCCGCGGCGGCACGCCCAGGTGATCGCGAGCCGGCCGGTGACGACGGCGGCGATCAGCGCCGCGGGCCCCCGCCCGTCGCCGGAGGACTCGGCCTGGCTGACGGCCGCGACCTGGATGAGCAGCACGAAGATGAGCGTGACCGTGCCGATCGGCCCGATGTCCGAGCGGCGCATGATGGCGAGCGCCGCCGGGGCGGGCCGGCCGCTGCCCAGGCCGTCGGCGAGGTCGGCCAGGCCATCAAGGTGCAGCCCCCGGCTGAGCAGGGCGAGTGCGGCCACCGCGATCGCCGCCGCGGTCAGCGGCCCGGCGCCGAGCGGATGATCGGCGACGAGCAGCACCGCCGCGGCGATCAGGCCGAGCAGCAGCCCCACGGCCGGCGCCCACGCCATGGCCGCGCCCGCGTCCGCCCGATCGGGCACCGGCGGGGGCTCCCCTGGACGCAGTGGGATCACGGTGAGCAGCGTTACTGACAGCCGCATGCCGTTCCGTCTCATGGCGAGTGAGCCTATCGGCCGGCCGCCGAAAGACGTACTATCTTGAAAGGGGCCGGAACTCGACCGGATGGCGGTGGGACGAGGGTGTCCGAGTGGTGGTCAATCGAGGTCTTCGACGCATCGGAGCTGCCTGCTCGCCGGTGGAAGGAGTCCTACCAGGACGAGCTCATCGAGGCGGCGGTAACGCGCGGCGCGACCTACTGGGAGTGGCATGAGCACCGTTACGGCGTGGTGTTCGAGGTGCTCTTCGACTCCGACGAGCAATGGGAGGCGTTCCGCGCCCTTCCGGCGGTCCGCGCGGCCCTCGACGGCGTGCCCGATCCGGTAAACGGCCTGATCGTGTACCGAGGGCGTGGCGGCGGGGCCGGGCCGAGGAAACCGCGCAAGCCCAAGCCCGCGCCTGGCGCGAGCGCGATGGCCATGCCGGAGCCCGCGGAGGAGCACATCCTGCACCTCACCGGGGTCAGCCCGCCGGGAGTGCCGGAATCCGCCTTCCCCCCAGGCGGGTAAGCGCGAGGATCCTGGGCTGGTGCGCGAAGCATCTCGGCGGACGGTGCAGGATGGGGGGATGAGGGAAACGCGAGTCATGACCGATGGCATGCGGGCCGCGATCGAGCGCAGCGGTTATTACCCGGGCCTGGTTTTCGACGCGGTCGCCTCGGCGCTTGGGGCGGAGCCGGTAACGGCATACGCCGTACACCACGATGCGATCTTCGATCCGGGCATGGAGGTGCGCAGGCACATGACCGTGCTCGCGCTCACCCCGACGCGGCTGGTCTACTCGCACACCGATGAGCACCCGGCCGAGGAGCCGGACACAAGGCCTCGGGCGGAGACGAGCACGGAGGCGATCCGTTTCGCCCGGATATCGTCCGTCGCCCTCACCCGCGTGGTCCCGGACCCGGCGGCCTACGTGCCGGGGGTCACCATGCCGTCGGAGGTCATGCTGACGATCGGCTGGAACGTGCTGTCCCACCTGGAGCTCGAGCCTGCCCACTGCGGTGACGAGAGCTGCGAGGCCGACCACGGCTACCTCGGCACGATCACCGCCGATGACTTCTCGCTCCGGGTGAGTGAGGCCGCGGACGGCGAGGAGGCCGTCAGGCAGGTGCTGGACTTCGCGCGGGCGTTGTCCAACGCTACGGCGGACCACGGCCGCTGAGGACCCGTTTTGCCGCTGGCGCCCGCTCGGTGGCACGATGTTCCGGCAAGAAGCGCAGTGGCACCGACGAGTAGCAAATGAGGATTCCCGCATGACCCTCGAGCCGAAGCATCCGCCGATCGTGCCGTCCTATGGAGTCGCGACCCTGGCCGACCTGTCGGCGTCGATTCTCGCGTCGCTGGAGCAACAGCCGCCGGAGGTCCTCGACCCGGAGCCCGGCTCGTGGCATCCCCGCAACGTTCTCGGCCTAGCGCCCGCGGAGCGGGCCTGCCTGCTGATCGTGGACGGGCTCGGCTGGGAACTGCTCCGCGATCATCCGGCCGTCGCCCCGTTCCTCTCCGAGCTCGCGCGCAACTCCAAGCCGATCACCGCTGGTTTCCCCGCCTCGACCGCGACCAGCCTCGGCTCGCTGGGTACGGGGCGCCCGCCAGGCCAGCACGGGCTGCTCGGCTACAAGGTCATGGTTCCCGGCCAGGACCGGCTGCTCACCGCGCTGCGCTGGGACCCGCGGGTAGATCCCGATCCGGTGGAGTGGCAGCCGCTGCCCACCCTGTTCGAGCGTGCCGTCGCGGCCGGCATCGCGGCCGTGCACGTGGCCCGGGGCGCGTTCCGCGGCAACGGCCTGACCGCGGCGGCGATGCGCGGCGCGGATTTCTGGCCCGCGGACACGATGGGCGCCCTCGCCGCGCAGGCGGCGGCCGCGATATCGGAGCACCGCCGCGCGTTCGTGGTGGCCTACCACGGCGATCTCGACGCAACCGGGCACATGTTCGGCGTCGGCTCGGATTCCTGGTACTACCAGCTGGCGCACGTGGACAAGCTGGCCGAACAGCTCGCGCGTTCGATGCCCTCAGGTAGCTGCCTGTACGTGACGGCGGACCACGGCATGGTGGACGTTGGTACCGAGGACCGGATCGACGTGGACGCGATACCGGAGCTGCGGTCCGGGCTGCACCTGCTCGGCGGCGAGCCCAGGGCAAGGCACCTCTACGCCGAGCCGGGCGCCGCCGGCGACGTCCTTGCCGCCTGGCGCGAGGTACTCGGCGACCGCGCCTGGGTGCTGTCCAGGGACGAGGCCATCAAGGAAGGATGGTTCGGCCCGGTGGACGCGCGCATGGTCGACCGGATCGGTGATGTCGTGGCCGCTCCCGTGGGCAGCGCTGCCATCGTCGCCACGAAGGCGGAGCCGAGGGAGTCCGCCCTGGTCGGCATGCACGGCTCGCTGACCCCGTCCGACCAGCTCGTGCCCGCGCTGACCTTCACCGCCACATGACCGCGGCCGACAGCCTGCTGATCACCCCCGCCGCCCTGGCGGCCGGACTATCCGGCCCTGTGATCCTGGACGTGCGGTGGCGGCTCGGCGGGCCGCCCGGCATCGGCAGCTACCGCGAGGGCCACCTGCCCG